>Ga0306920_100006126_pt1 | contig 15622 bp, 19 predicted proteins | sample flu12Cox44000170_FD_204666 | JGI IMG/M metagenome (GOLD analysis project Ga0306920, IMG submission 204666) | Lab enrichment of tropical soil microbial communities from Luquillo Experimental Forest, Puerto Rico - flux4day.12C.oxic.44.000.170 (v2)... | ecosystem: Environmental > Terrestrial >... | reverse complement strand
TGGAAATGGCTAAGCCTCACTCCAGTCAGCGCATTAAGCAATCCGATTAGCCTCCAAGACCTCATACCTTGCGACCTCGCGCAACTTCATAAGCGTGCAAGGCTGCCAACAAATTGAACACGCCGGCAGTGGCCAGAAACCTTGTTCCATAATCGCCGTCGGCACGCGAAACGTCCGGCCCGTTCGTCTCGAGGGATTTCGCCACCCAATAGAATCCCCCGGTTCCCAGATCGGCTAAGTAACCCAACGAATCAAAAGCGTCATTCCCTCGCGAGGTGAAAAGGTTTCCCCGCATCCCCGCCCCGACCCACACAAGCACGCCAACCGTCAGGAAACAGATCACCGCGCGGCCCCACATTTTTAGCAGCGCATGACCCAGGCCGGGCACCAGCCAACTCGCTGCGGCAACTACGAAAGCCATTGCCTCGCGTCTTGTGTCTCGCGAGGGAGGTACTGCTGACGCTTCTTCCGCCGGACTAACCGGTAGGCCTTCCTCCCCTGACATCCTTTTCCCTCTCTCTGGTGCTAAGCCAGCAACGGTAGAATTTCTTTCTGGACGGCGCCGGTCACGCGCGCTTCTTTTTCATCGATGTAGACATTCACCTCGGTGCGCACACCGAATTCCGGCAGATAGATTCCCGGCTCAATGGAATTGCACGTATGCGCGATGAGGTGACGCACGTCGTGCGTTTCCAGGCCATCCATGTTCGCGCCGTTTCCGTGGACTTTTTCGCCGATACTGTGCCCAGTGCGGTGAAAGAAATACTTGCCATATCCGGCTCTTTCGATGACGCTGCGGGCGGCCTTGTCCACCTGCCAGCCTTCCAGAGGTTTTGCCTTTGCAACGTGAGAACAAATTAGATCGACCGCTTTGTCGCGCGCCTCACGCACCACAGCAAAGATCTTGGAATATTTTTCCGGCACTCTCGCTCCCAGGTAGCCCATCCAGGTCACGTCGTAATAGACGCTTCCAGAAGCCTTCTTCTTTCCCCACACGTCGAGGAGCAATAGGTCCCCTTCGTGAAGCGATGCCGCGGATTCCGCTGTGGGGCCATAATGCGGGTCGCTCGCGTGCGCGTTCACGGCGATGTCCGGGCCTTCTTCCGCCCAAATTCCTGATGTTTCAAACTCTTTCAGAATCCACTGCTTCAAATCGTATTCAGTAAGTGGCTTTTTCTCGCGTACGCACTCTGCCGCGTGCTCAAAAGCGCCACGCACGATGCGATCTATAATCACCCCCGCGGAAAAATGGGACTCCTTCTGCGCGTCGCTCCAGCAGGCCTCGTATTTCTGCACGAGATCCGCCGAGCTCAGTACTCTTGCGCCAGCCCGTCGCACGAGCTCCACGGTTCCCGCATCCACCATCGCCACGTAGGGGATTTCGTTGTGAGGCGAGTATTGCATCGCCACTTTCTTCGCGCGGCCCAGGATTTTCTTCAGATTCTTGTGCAATTCGTCTTGCGCGGCGTAGTACAACGTGTCCCCCGGCAGTGCCGCGAGCGATTCAGACTCTATCTTATGGACCAATTTTCTGGGCTCGCCCTTGGCAGGCACGAAGTAATACCAACGGCGCGTGCGCATACCGTTGGGCAGGTTCAGTATGTTTTGCGCGATGGGATCGCGACCTCGAAAATCGTAAAACAGCCAGCCATCGAGTTTGGCGGCTCGCAAATCCGCTTGAATTCCTTGAATCGTCGCAGTCATGTTAGGCTTCCACCGCAAGCAGCGCCTGGATCTGTTGACCAGTCACGCCGCGAATTTCAATGCGTTTTGTGCGGCTTCTATCGCCGCTGAGAATTCTAACAGCGGCCTTGGGCGTTTTCAAAAGCTGCGCCAGGAATTCGATGAGCGCTTCGTTGGCGCGACCTTCCACCGCCGGCGCCTGCAATCGCACCTTCAACGCGCCGTCAATTTCTCCCGCGACTTCGTCTTTGCTCGCCCGCGGCCGCACGCGCACTTGGAAAACGACGGCGCCATTTCTTTCTTGTATCTCCAGCACGGCCAAACTACCAGGCCCGTTCGTATTGGACGGGCGGCTTGATTTTCTCGCCCAAGATTCGCGCCGCGCGGCGGGGCCAATAGGGATCGCGCAACAATTCGCGTGCCATGATCACCAGATCCGCCTGACCCGCTTTCAGAATGGCATCGGCTTGCTCCGGCTCGGTAATCATGCCAACCGCGCCGGTTGCGACCCCCGCGTTCTTCCGAATCTCCTCGGCGAATTTCACCTGGTAGCCCGGGCCGACAGGAATCTCGGCACGGGGCACGACGCCGCCGCTCGAGACGTCGATGAGGTCCACGCCGACAGTCTTCAATCGCTTGCTCAGCTCGATGGTTTGCTCCAGATCCCAACCGCCTTCTCTCCAATCAGTCGCGGAAACACGAACAAATAGAGGCAATTTTGCGGGCCACGTTTGGCGCGCCGCTTCTGCTACTTGCAGAACGATGCGGATGCGATTCTCGAAGCTACCGCCAAATTCATCCTGCCGGAAATTGCTGAGCGGAGAGAGGAACTCGTGCAGCAGATAGCCATGGGCGGAGTGAATCTCGAGGACTTCAAAACCTGCCGCGAAAGCGCGTTCCGTCGCTTTTCGAAAAGCATCCACGATTTCGCGAACCTCGCCAGTCGTGAGCGCGCGGGGCATGGGGTAGTCCTTATCAAAGGGTTCCGCGCTCGGCGCAACCGGCTCCCATCCTCCCTCCCCGGGCGGCACCCTCTTGCCACCCAACCATGGCGATTTGGTGCTGCCTTTGCGGCCTGAATGCGCAAGCTGCATGCCAACCACCGCTCCTTGTTTGCGCACAAATTCGGCGATGGGCCGCCAGGTGTCTACATGAGAAGCGAGATACATGCCTGTGTCAGCAGGCGAGATCCTGCCCCGGGCTTCCACAGCAGTTGCTTCCGTAAAAACCAACCCCGCGCCTCCGACAGCCCGGCTACCCAGATGCACCAAGTGCCATGACTGCGGATGACCATCCACAGCCGAATACTCACACATCGGCGACACAACGATCCTGTTTTTCAGTTCGACTTCCCGCAATCGAAATGGGGTGAATAGCCTGGCCATTTTTTGAAGCCTCTCAATCAACGTCTCGCAGGAAGCCCGGCGCGACCCCCGAAAAGTGCGGTTCCCACACGCACTTCGGTGGCGCCCTCTTCGATGGCCACTTCGAAATCGTGTGACATCCCCATAGACAAAACAGGCAGGGGCAACCCGAGCTTGGTACGCAACTCGTCGCGCAACTCACGCAGGCGGCGGAAATAAGGCCGCACCTGTTCCGCGTCCAAAAGGTACGGGGGAATGCACATCAGGCCTGTGAGGTCTAACTGCGGCAGGGCGGCAATTTTCTCCGCCAACTCCGGAAGTGTCGCAATTTCCGCGCCGCTCTTCGCTTCCTCCTGGGCCACGCGAACTTCGATGAGCACGCGCAGTTTGGTGGGAGAGGCAGCCCCGGTCCTCGCTCGGTCGAGTTTTTGCGCAAGGGATAAATCATCCACGGAATCAACGGTGTGAAACAGTTTGGCTGCCTTTGCGACTTTGTTGCTTTGCAAATGCCCGATCAGGTGCCACGTTGCAGCCAAGTTGTTCGTGCCAACGCGCTTTACCTCCCACTCCTGCACACGGTTCTCGCCAAAGTGCCGCACGCCCGCCTGAAAGGCTTCCTGGATGGCGATGGCCGGATGGGTCTTAGAGACGCCGATGAGGGTGATGTCTTCGGCGCGGCGCCCAACGCGATTTGTGGCCGCGGCGACTCTTTCTTGTATCCGTAGAAGATTCTCTTTAATAGACGGCTGCGCCATGGTTCACCGTCGACAGTTTACAGTTGACAGCAAGAAAGAGGAAAGCGGCGAGTAACGAATACGCGAAAGTTTCGATGTCGCACGTTTCTCTTTAGATCCGAATTGACTGAGAATCAAGGCGAATTCCTCGCTCTGCTTGGAATGACCGGGCCGCTTGACTGTCGCCCACGTCGCATTGCAGCGCGGACTCTCTGCATTTAGGCCGGCGTCGAGCGCTTCAGGATACAATACTCACGACACCATGCCGGTTCGCGGAAAACTCATCGCCATCGAGGGAATCGATGGCAGCGGCAAGCGCACACAGGTCGAACTTTTGGCCGCTGCGCTGCGCACGCGGGGCCATTCCCCTTATTCGACGGGCTTTCCGCAATACGGCTCCTGGTTTGGCAAAATGGTCGGGCAATTTCTGAACGGCGAACTCGGCCCGCTCGAAAGCGTGGATCCGCACTTTACAGCGCTCCTCTACGCCGGTGACCGGTACGAGGCCAAGGCTAAACTCGAAGCCGCGCTGAGCAGCGGCCAAATTGTTCTCGCGGACCGGTATATCGCGTCGAATCTTGCACATCAAACCGCGCGTGTGGCGCCTGAAAAGCGCGAGGCCTTCGTGGAATGGATCGAGCACCTGGAATACGGGATTTATGGCCTTCCACGCGAAGACCTGGTCCTCTATCTCCGCGTGCCGCCCCTACAGGCGCAGAAGCTGGTGGTGCAGAAATCTCAGCGCAGTTACACGTCCGCGCAAAAAGATCTGCAAGAGGCAAGTCTGCGGCATCTCGAAGACGCCGCGCAACTGTACGATTTTCTTTCGAAACGTCGCAGCTGGAAAACGATCGAGTGCGTCGATGCTAAGCGAAACGAGATGCGCACGCCGGAAGACATTAGCACAGAAGTGGCTGGTACGGTTTTCCGCTGCTCTCTCCATTGGCGATGAAGGGCGGCCGCTGATGGGCTTTTCCGAATTTCTCGGCAACGAACGCATAGTGGTGGCGTTACGCGGGGCCCTGCGCAGCGGACGCGTGCCGCACGCCTTGCTCTTCACCGGGCCGCGCGGAGTCGGAAAATTCACGCTGGCGCGCATGTTTGCGCAGGCCGCCAACTGCGAGCGAATGAGGGACGACTTCTGCGGCGATTGCGCGACGTGCCAGCAAATTTCCCTGCTCGCAGACCCCCAAAGACTCGTAGAACAGGGCCTGGTCGAGCGCGGCGAGAGCGCGGACGCCGCCACCGTCGAACGCGTTCCACTAATCCTTCAGTCGCACCCGGACGTCTGGGCGCTCGTGCCCGATCCCGTGCGTTTGAAAAGCCCCGTGGCGCGGCCAATGCTGCGCATTGGCCAATTGCGTGCTGTGCAGCGCGCTGCCTATTTCCAACCGATAGGGAGGCGCCGCGTTTTCATTCTCGAAGGCGCGGAAACGATGCGCTGGGACGTGGCCAACGTCTTTCTAAAGGTTCTCGAGGAGCCTCCGGCCTCGGCAACGCTCATCCTCACGGCCCCTTCGCCTTACGCGCTTCTGCCGACCATTGTTTCGCGGTGTCTGCAGTTCCATTTTGCCCCGCTTGCACAACCTGCCGTGGAGAAAATCCTGAAGGAAAAAACCGGCCGCAAGCCCGCAGACCTCAAGCTGGCTGCACAACTCGCCGAAGGCAGCCCGGGCCTGGCCATCGAAATGGACGTCGTCGGGGCCGCGCAAAGCCGCAAAACCGCCCTGCGTATCCTCGAGCGCGCGGCGCGCGGTCAGGGTTTCACGCAACTCTTCGCGCACACTGCCGCCCTCGCCAAGGACCGCGAGTCTTCCTTTGAAGATCAGCTTGGGGTGTTTTACGGATTGCTCACCGACCTGCTCGAGCTCACGTCCAAATTAAAGGACCCCGTTCTCCGCAACGCCAATCTTGCCAAAGAGCTGGAATTGCTGAGCCACGCGGTCGATTCTGCATGGGTGGTTCGCGCTATCGCCGGTTTTGACGAGCTTTACGCGGGGGCCCGCCGGAATTTGAATCGCCAACTTGGCCTCGACGCCCTCGCGGCGTCGCTCGCACAAGCGCCCTCCGGCGATCCGGGGCCATAATTCGATTATACTGAAACCAATCGCGTTGCTCGCGCATCTTAAGAACAGTCACTCCACCCCTGAAGTCTAGAAGGAGCAGTCATGGTGAATCGCCGTATGTTTCGTCCGGGCTTTCCGGACGTGAAGGAACCAAGCGCACCCCGCCCTCCGCACAATGGCCCGGTGCCGAGCAAGAAGCCAGCGCCGCCAGAAATCACGCACGCCGAGAACTTCTACTGGGTCAAGCAGATGCAGTCCCACACGCCGATGGCCGTTGTTTTGGAGGACGGCGAGGTGCTGCGCGGCACGGTCGAGTGGTATGACCGCGATTGCATTAAGTTGACACGGCAAGGCAACCCGAACCTGCTCGTCTTCAAGCGCGTTATCAAGTACGTATACAAGGACGGAGAGGAGTCCGCTGAAGGCGGCGAGGAGTAATTTGTCTATTTCTGCTCTTCCTGGATCGAGCGTCCGGCGGCTGCTCCGAAAGTGAGCAGCGCTTTTGCGGCCAGCGAGTTGTCCGCATTCCAGATTTCGCATTCGGCGACCACAAAGTTCCTTCCGGCGCGCAGCACGCGCGCGTCCGCTTTAATGCGTCCCCCGGGAACCGGCTCCAAGTAATTGATCTTCAGCTCGACCGTGGCGATTTCCGTTCCCCTCGGCACGACGCTGTAGGCGGCGATGGCCGCTGTAGTGTCGGCCAGCGCCGCAAGAATTCCTCCATGGACCACTCCATGAATTTGCTTATGGTGCGCCCGCACATCCAGCAGAAAAATCGCGTGGCCTTTCTCGACCTTTTCGACGTCGAAGCCGAGGTGCGTGATTACTTTGCTTTCTTTCATGCGCTCGCGCACTAGCTCGGTGGCCCAGCGCTCGTCCGCCGATTTTCTTGCCCTCGTTTTCATGGCAAATCGCTTTTTCCCATTCTTCAGAACGCACGCCCTCATCGATCCAAAAAGGAATCGACCCTGCGCCAGGTTCCCTCTTCTTTACTCAGGAACAGAAAAAGACTGCCTAGGACTCAGAATGCCGTGAGTCCGCCATCCAGCGGAATCGCCGCACCGGTCAGCCAAGAGGACTCCTCAGCCGCCAGGTAAACCGCCAACTCCGCCACGTCCGCCGGCCTACCGAAGCGGCCCAGCGGAATCGTCCCTTCCCGCGATTGCCGCAGTCTCCGCCCTTGTTCGCTGTCGTCGAACAAGCCTTTCACCAGTTCCGTCTCGACGATGGACGGGCAAATGCAGTTCACACGCACATTCTCGTGCGCGTGATCGAGTGCCATCGCTTTCGTCAGCAGCGTCACGCCTCCTTTGGAAGCGCAATATGCCGCACGATCCTTCATCGCCACCAGCCCCAGTACCGACCCAATATTCACGATGTTCCCGCCACCCGCCTTGCGAAACTCTTGTAGCGCGGCGCGCGACATCAGAAACGACCCTTTCAGGTTCACCGCGACCACGCGATCCCAGTCTTCTTCGCTGATGGTGGCCACCGTCGAAACGCTCAGCGTTCCGGCGTTGTTCACCAGCACGTTGACCTTGCCAAATTTCCTCGCGGTTTCCTCGACCGCGTGGTCCGCATCCTTGGCGCGCGTCACGTCGCAAACCAGCGGCAACGCTCGGATGCCCTGCTGGTCTATCTCAGCGGCAACTTCCTTCACCTTGTCCAAACGACGGCCTGCTACGGCCACGCTCGCGCCTTCCCGCGCGAAGGCCACAGCGATGGCCCGCCCAATCCCCGTGCCGCCGCCCGTGATCAGCGCCACTTTCCCTGCAAGTCGTGTCACAATTGTCCTCTTCCGAACGTCTAATAGGGGCGTCTGCCAGGACGCCGCGCCTTGGGCCGCTGTCCCGGCCGGTGCGCGCGACTCTAGCATTCCGGCTCACGGACCCGCAAGCAGGGTCATTATCAGCGCCGCACTGCGAGGTCGCACAAAGAAAGAAATGATGTATCGTGGCTGCCCTCTGGGCGGTCGTCCCGCCGAGAAAGAGCTTTCTTGTTTGGCGGGTGTTTCTGCAAATTGTCCTGAGCCCCGAGTTGGCCGGGAGGAAGAATCTCGAAGCCAGATGCCGGAGCAACGCGGACAAGCAACCATAATGGTTTTAGTTTTGAATTTACTTGGAACTTAAAACTTACCACTGACGAAAACCGTCTCCATGCGCATCGGCATCACTTGTTACCCGACCTACGGAGGCTCCGGCGTCGTCGCCACCGAGCTCGGTATTGAGCTCGCCTCGCGCGGCCACGAGGTCCACTTCATTAGCTACGCGCCGCCCATCCGTCTGAGCCTCGACAGCGAGCGCATCCACTTTCACGAAGTGGAGGTGGTTAGCTACCCGCTTTTTGACCATCCTCCCTACACGCTGGCACTCGCCACCAAAATGCTCGAAGTCTTTGAGTCTGAATCTCTCGACCTTCTCCACGTTCATTACGCCATCCCGCATTCGGTAAGCGCACTGCTCGCGCGCTCGATGGCTGCGCCTCGCCGCCTCCCTTTCATTACCACGCTGCATGGCACGGACATCACCCTCGTCGGGAGCAACCGCAGCTATCTTCCCATCACCAAGTTTTCTATCGAGAAAAGCGACGGCGTGACCTGCATTTCCCGCTACTTGCTTGGCAAAACGCTGAAAGAGTTTGACATCAAGCGTCCCATTGAAGTCATTCCGAACTTTGTCAACTGCGATCTGTACAGCCGCGCCGCCGACAAGGGCCTTGCCGCGCACTGGGCGCCCAACGGCGAGCCAATTCTCATGCATCTTTCGAACTTCCGTCCCGTGAAACGCCTCACCGATGCCGTCGAGATCTTTACGCTCGTGCGGACGAAAATGCCCGCCAAGCTAGTATTGATTGGCGACGGCCCGGACCGCGGCGCTGCCGAGTATCTTGTCCGCAAGAACAAGCTGCAGAAAGACGTCTTCTTTCTCGGCAAGCAGGACGCCGTTTATCAGAAGCTCGCCGCCGCGGACCTGTTCTTGCTTCCCTCGCAACTTGAATCCTTCGGTCTGGCGGCGCTGGAGGCTATGGCCTGCGAAGTTCCCGTCATTGGCACAAATGCCGGCGGCATGCCCGAAGTGGTCGCGCATGGCGTGGATGGGTATTTGGTGGAACCGGGCGATGTACAGGGAGCGGCACGTTACGCTATTGAAATTCTCTCACGCTCAGACCGTGGCCGCGAAATGGGCAAGATTGCCCGCGTCAACGCCAAGAAAAAATTCTGCGCCAATGACGTCATCCCTGTCTACGAAGGGTACTACAAACGCATCCTCTCCGAATCGTGAGCTCAAATAAGTAGCTCGGGCGCAATTTGCAACTTACGTTTTGCCTCAGGTGTGGGTGCACGCTCGCGGTAGGGCCTCGTGATATTTTCGAAAACCAGCGACTCTATGACTTTCTCTTTCACGGCGGCGAAGACAATGCATTGCGGGCGGAAGTTGTCAGGAGCGAAACAGCCCGATCCTTCTCGATTTGAACACGAGTTATGTTTCCGGTCATCGCTTCTTGCGAACGCCCTTGGCCATGCCTCTTGCCCTGCTGACGCGCTGCTTCCCGGCCTTCGTGTTCTTCTGGACACGCAGATTCCACGCCGTCCTCAGAGCGCCCTCCAGTACATCCTCGCTCGCCTCGGCGAGCCGGACGTGCGTCGCACCATTCCTGCCCCATCCGCCATCTACAGGAAGGAACACATCCGGCAACTCTCCCACGAACGCGGCCTGCTGCTTTGGTGTCAGCATCAAGTTTCCGTAACCCTGCTTTACCGACGCAAGCGTCGCAAATATCCTGCCGCCTACCCGGAAGTCCACCGCGCCCATGTGCGAACCCTCTTCCGCCCCTGCAAAGTTCAACGCAATCCGCCGAAAATCTCTCGCGTTCATCGGTGAGTCCTCAACATCCAGGTACTTTCCTTGCTTCGGATTCGGCTGTCCTGCGCGTCCGCCGCCAGCTTCTAACATTAGCCGTGTTCACTCTTGGCTTAGACTTCGCGCTTCTATCCCAACCGCCAAGCTTGAATGCCATGGCGGTACAGTCGCCCCGCAGGTCGTCCGCGAGATCACGGTCCACCATGGTGCGAGCCACCACCATTCCGCCAATGCACAACGCCGCGATGGCCTGCGCTTTGGAGCGGCGGGCCCCCTTTTTGTCTACGAGGCTGCGTTCCAGAACATTGACCATCGCCTTGAACACAGTTTCGAAGGCCCGCTTGGCGGTGACTCCGCTGCGAGCGACATCCGTTGGCAGAGCCACCATCGGGCAAGAGTTTTCGACGTCTTCATAATGCTGCCGCGAAAGGTAGGCGCGCACGACTTGGGGTCCCACATCCGAGGACGACAAATCCACATGCACGCCCTCCCAGCAGCTTTTCCAGTTGGGATCTGTGAAGAAGCATCCCAGGACCTCGGCGTAGAGATCACTCTTGCAGCCGAAATAGCTATAGAAGCCTCCATGAGTGAGGCCCGCTCCCGCCATGATTTGCTGCAGCGAAACGTTCTCGAATCCATTGCGGTTGAACAACTTCCTCGCGCTTTCGATGATCCTTACTCTTACTGCCGCGCGGTGTCCGGCTGGATAAGGCATGTGACCTCCTGGGGCATATGGCGAGCGAGTATGCCTCGAGAACGTCCTCAAGCCTACCAAAATATTATTTTGAACATATTTTAAATTCGTGTTTCCATGCCGAGGCTGCTGGCGGCCTGCAATTGCCGCTGGAACAAAATCATGGAGGGAACGATGCTCAAGGGAATGCGTGCCAATGCAAAGAACCAATCAACACCTGGAAAGGCGGTGACGCGGCGGGAAGTGCTAGTGGGCACCGCCGGTCTATTGGGCTGCCTGAGCGCGGGCTCGATCGAAATGCGGGCGGGCATGGATGAGATATCGCATGCATGCGAAGCCATCCACCAAGAAGTTGTCTTCAACGTGGCGCCAAAGCGGGTTTATGAGGCTCTGACGGACGCCAAGCAGTTCAGCAAAGTCGTGATGCTCAGCGCAGCCGTGCAAACCGGCATGGCATCAGGCGGCAAACCCGTGGAAGTCAGCCCCGATGCGGGCGGAGCTTTTTCGGCGTTTGGCGGATACATTACGGGGCGCCACATTGAGCTCGTTCCCAACGAGCGAATTGTTCAAGCGTGGCGCGCCAGCGGTTGGGAGCCAGGTCAATACTCAATTGCCAAATTTGTGCTCTCCGAGCAGGGATCCGGCACCAAACTGGTTTTCGATCACACTGGCTTTCCTGAGGGCAAAGCGCCGCACCTCGCCGAAGGGTGGCGAACCAACTATTGGGAACCGATGGCAAAATACTTCGGTCAAGGCTAGATTGACGCAAAGTCATCGCGCACGAAGAGGCTTGTGCGCAATCCTTGCATCATCCTCTTCGGAGGGACTCTCCGCGTAGTGCCGGGCTACTTCGGAGGCGTATTGCTTGCCCAGTTGCTCTCGATTTGCGGCGAGCCACTGGCTCAAGCAAGTTTCCCCGGTGGAAGGCCCTTGGGGAGCAAGCAATCCGGCCATCAGGCCCTGGTATTCCTCCCACGTGAGGACAACATCGCCAACGAGCCAGCCAACCATGCGCGTGGCAAGGTAAGCCGCTTGCATCGGCACGTGAACCACGCGAGTGCGGCCGCCTAGCTCAGCGGCAATGAGTGTGACAAGTTCCTCGAAGGTGTAAGTGTCGGGCCCGACGGCGTCGAGAACGGTATTCCCTTCTTGCTCGACGGCGCCAGCGATGAGTCGCGCCATGTCCTCAACATAAATCGGGCGGACGCGGTAGCGGCCATCGCCGGGGATCGCAAACACGGGAAAGTGGCGCACGAACCAAGCGATATTGTTGATGAGAATGTCTTCGAGGCCGAAGATGACAGTTGGCCGAAGAATCGAATAAGCAAGGCCGGACGCAACGACGGCCTGCTCCAATTGCGCTTTTCCTTTGTAATAACCAAGGGACGATTCGAGTGACGGGTTCGCGATGCTTACATGAACGATTCGCCGAACGCCAGCGTCCTTCGCAGCCCGAATCAAAGTCCGCGTGTTTTCCACCGCAGTTTCAAACGTGGACTTCCCGCACGGGAATCGCACCCAATACGTGTTGATCAACGTGGAAACGCTTTGAAGCGTGTCCGTCAGTCGCTCGGGATGTTCGAAGTTGTAAGGAAAAACCTGAACTTTGTCGCCGAATGGACTCTCTCGTTCCGGATGATACGTCAGCGTGCGGATTCGATATCCCCGATCAAGCAAAATCCGCGTGGCATATTTCCCCGTGTAGCTTAGAGCCCCGGTGATAACGATAGTTTCGCTGGGAGCACTCCTGCTTTCGCTTGATCCCGGACGCGTTCTCATCGGCGCTCCTCGGGCATGCGTTTCCGCTGCAACAAGTTCCAGCCAAGGAGCGAGCACAAGCCAAAGCCAACAGAATTGAGAACGCCGTGATAACGCGCCATTTGCTCAAGATTCACGAAGGAGTGGAGCGGGTACTCGCCGATCGCCCAACTGCCTGCGAGCGCCATCCCGAAAATCACGCAGACACTCCCAACGAGCAGTATGCGCCCGCCAATCCCGCTAGCAGCCAGCCCAACACGAAGAGTTACAAACGCGATGGCGCACTCGCCAATCACCATCAGGCCTACAGCCGCGAGTTTCAGTTTTGGCCCGACAAGAAACGCAAGGCCCAGGAGACCAGGGCCGACAACAGCGCACGACAATGCAATTCGGACTGAAAGTGGTGTGCGCCTCGAGGATGCCGCGAGCCCGACAAGGGTCGCCGCCATCAGCCCCGCATAGTGAAAATGAACAGCCGTCAATAGAACGATCGGCTCATGAAACCCAACCGGTTGCAGCCCGATTCGCGATGCCATAAGCCAAAGGGCCCCAACCAGCGAGTAACCTTCACCGAACGCAAAGCAAAATTCCTCAAACGATTGGAGGCGCGTTCGGATGACTCGCTGCAAGCCATCGAAAGCCAGGAATGCAGCCATGATGACCCACAGCCCCGTCAGGGCACCCGCTGTCCAGCCGTCCTTTAGAAAGAAGCCCGCAGTGGCTAGAGCCGCACCTGGAAGTAGCAAGTATCGCGCAACGAGTTTGCTCACTTGGGAAAGGGGGTTGGCTTGCTCAGGCACCAAACTCAAAGCGAGGGGAACAACCACCCAAGGGGCGAGAAGGAACAACAGAGCAAAAATGCTCAGCCAAAAAAAGTTCAGAAGCACGCCGCCCAGAAGAACGAGCCATACTGCGCCTCCAGCTGCAGCCATTCTCACTCCTGATGGAAGAAGAGTCTGGCCTGGGCGCATAGCGGAAGCTCACCATCCGTGTGCGAAAGAGGCTGCGCCGTAAGTTGCAGCCAGGAAAAGCGCACCGGCCGTGAACGCCATATCGACCCGGCGATTTTCCTTACGCAGTACTGCGTCGTAATAAAGGAGCTGAACGGGAGCGCGAACCAGCCAGAACACCGCAATGGCCGCGGCGAGAAAGCGTCCCAGACCGTGGCCGCTGGCTAGATCGCCTGTAAAGCCAAGGGTAACCGCAGCGAACAGGAGCACCACCCCGACGATGTAGACGGAATGAACCACGAAGATTTGCCGGATGATGGGCGAGACGCGGGAAAGGTTCTCGCGGTAGTTCAGTTTTGCAGGAAGGAACACATTCGTGGATGCAATCGCCAGTTGAACGAATCCGGCGATCCACAGGAGCAGCAAAAGAGCGCGCATAATTGCCTTCTTTCGCGCACAAGACTCATCGGAAATTTTGTCCCGCGGGACACTGGGCCGCCGCACATTTGCGGTTCGCCGCCACCCAACGATAGCCTTTGCGCAAAACGTCCATCATTCCCGGGATTTTCGAAAACCACACCAGTGGCGCCGCCCACCAGATTTCGCGCGCCAGCTCAACCGCCGCGTCCGCGCCGCCGTAACGTCTTCCATCGCTCATCAGAAACTGCATTTCTCTCATCAAGTCGTCGTGCGACAGGCCCAGCAACTCCGCCACGCGGGGATCCTGGAGCGGCGCCAGAGCCATCCCGCGCCGCGCCATGATGGGCGCGAGCCACCGCGCGATCTTGGTGCAGAACCGGCAATCCGCGTCAAAGAAGAGCCAGCCTCGCGCGTGCCGCCCCTTTCCGTCCGTATATTCACTCACCAGGGAAATCATTTCTCCTTCTTCGCGGCTCTCATCCGGCTTTTTTGCCAAGCATGGTTACTACTTTTCCGCGTAATTTGAGCACGCCCTTCAACGCGCCCGCAGGCATGCGAATCACCTCTTCGAACAACCCCGTCATCGCTGTCAGGAATTCCAGCATGTCCGTCAAGCGCTCGCGCGTATAGGCGTCGCCCTGTGGACTAGTTTTGATCTCCTGCACGCATTCGTCGAGAACGCGCAGCGTAGGATCGATTTCGCGGCGCTTCCGCTCTTCGGAAACGATCCGGAAAATCTCCCAGACGTCCTTGATGGACTCGAAGTGGTCGCGCCGGTCGCCCAGCACGTGAACCACGCGCACGATGCGCCAGCCCTGCAGTTCGCGCAGGCTGGTGCTGACGTTCGAGCGCGCCACCGCCAGGGTTTCCGAAATTTCATCCGCGGGCAGCGGTTGTGGTGAAAGAAACAGCAGGGCGTGGACTTGCGCTACGGTGCGGTTGATGCCCCAGCGGGTGCCCATCTCGCCCCAGTGGAGGATGAATTTCTGGGCCATCGGGGTGAGGGGATTGGGCGACCTTCTTGTGTGTGCGCTCATTTCTGTAAGTTCTCTCTATTCAGAAATTACCAGAACTACCGTCCGTTTGTCAAGGTGTTTTTTGAGGAATCCCGCTCCGAGAGTCTCCGCCGAGGGAGAATTCTGCGCTGGCAATGTCTCCCGCACACCTGTACTTTTTACCGGGTTCCCCGTCAGCCGATTCGAGCATACATTTCTACTTGGATTTAGGCCGCTGCCGAGGGACCACGTCTATGAAAGCTGCCTGCCGAATCGCCTTATTTCTATCGGCTGCGATTTCGTGTGCGCTCGGCCTGCTTCGTGCCGCGGCCACGGATGCCTATCCTGTCGATAGCTCGCCGGACGCGGCGATCTGCCCGGTCGTTTATCGGCTTGACGAGACTCCTGCGGCGCGCGGGTATCGCTACACCTTTTTCGGCAACGCATTCTTCATCAATGATCAGGGCTACCTCCTGACCGTTGCGCACGTACTTGAAACCTTCAAGAACGGTGGCCAGCCCTCCATTTTGGTTGCGCGTCCGGACAGCCCGCCGCAGTTGCTTGCGCTTACGACTGTCGCCGCCGACACCGGGCACGACGTGGCCATTCTCCGCGCCAGCCCCAACCCCTTTTCCGGGCACTCTCGCGTGAGTTTCTTGCCGTTGGCGTCCGACGCTGCCGTTCCCGGGCAATCCGTGCTCGCCCTCTCGCGTCATCCTGGGCGTGTGCCCGATGCGCAGAGCTTTCAATTGCCTTTCGAAGACCGGTCCGCTGGCATCGTGCTTTCCATCGAGGAAACAAAGCTCGAGAAGTTTGCACTTCCCGCCGAAGTCCTTCTGCTGAGCCATCCGGTCGTGCTTGGGCAAAGCGGGTCGCCCGTCCTGGCAACGGACTCCGGCGCGGTCATTGGCCTCATTGAAGGCCGCTGGGTCCGTGGCGGTTCGGCTGCGCTCGCCCGACGCGAGGCACAATTCCTAGAGCCGCCCGGGGCGGCCATCCCGGTCCGCTATGCCATTTCTCTTCTCGAGCAAAACAGGATTGCCTACCACTCCGCCCAACGCTCCGAAACTCGCGAAGACGCTCGCGCCAAGAATAAGC
>Ga0306920_100006125_pt1 | contig 15626 bp, 14 predicted proteins | sample flu12Cox44000170_FD_204666 | JGI IMG/M metagenome (GOLD analysis project Ga0306920, IMG submission 204666) | Lab enrichment of tropical soil microbial communities from Luquillo Experimental Forest, Puerto Rico - flux4day.12C.oxic.44.000.170 (v2)... | ecosystem: Environmental > Terrestrial >... | reverse complement strand
ATGTCGATAGCGAGCTCGGGATTATCGATGCGCTCGCAGCACGGAGTCAGTACGAATTCTGTGGCGTCGTAGAACTTCCACGTATCGCCGTGGTACGCACCCCGCGGTGCGAAGAGCAGCGACATCGGCGTCGCACCGCGGAAGACTTCGATCGTCGTGTTCTGCAATTCGTCGCTGTGCGGATCGAAGCCCTGGGCCATGGTTAGCTGCCGGTCGCCGTTCGGCAACACCGTGTTGACCATCTGATTGGAGAGGATGTTCGTGCCGCCCGACTGGATTTCGCTGCGCAGGATATCTGCAGCTTTGGCACTGGCGGTCGGCACGATGAGCTCCTGAAATCCGAGCCCGACAAGCGATGCGGCGGCGCCGACTGCGACGAGCGGCGCCGCGATGCGATACAGGCTGACGCCGCCTGCGCGCATGGCAGTGATCTCTGAATCTCCGGAGAGCCGAGACATGGCCAAGAGCACGGCCAGGAGCGCGGACATCGGAAACGTCAGCACGAGCGTTCCTGGCAGCGTGTAGACAAAATACTTCGCCGCGGCAACCAGGCTGGCGTGCTCTTCAGAGACCAGGCGCGCGATGTTGAGCAATTCGCCGGCGACGAAGAGCAACGTGAATGCGGCCAAGCCGAAGAGGAATGGTCCGCCCAGCGCCGTGACCATATATCGGTCGAGGATCTTCACAGTCTGAAGCTTTCGCCCAGGTAGAACTGTCGAGCGACCGGCGATTCCGCGACTTCGGCTGCCGTGCCGGAGACTTCGATGCGACCGCGGTTGAGGATGTACGCGCGATCGACGATAGCCAGCGTCTCGCGCACCGCGTGGTCGGTGATCAAAATCCCGAGCCCTTTGGCTTTGAGCAGCCGGATAATCTCTTGAATGTCTGCTACGGCGATCGGGTCGATGCCGGTGAACGGCTCGTCGAGCAGCAAGAAGGACGGATCGGTAGCGATGGCACGCGCTATCTCGACGCGCCGTCGCTCCCCGCCGGAAAGCGTTTCCGCCAAGCTCCCAGCGAGTGCCTCGAGCCCAAACTCCTCGAGCAACAAGGGTAATCGTCGCTCTTGCTCTTGATCGTCAACGCCGCGCTGCTCCCAGATGAGCCGTAAATTGTCCGCCACGGACAATCGCCGGAACACCGACGTCTCTTGCGCGAGGTAGCCGATGCCCTCGCACGCACGGATGTGCATAGGTTGATGCGTGATGTCTGTATCGCTGCCATCGTCGGCGCTCAGCAATACTTGGCCGCCGTTTGGCCGCACCAGCCCAACGACCATATAGAAGGTCGTGGTCTTGCCTGCGCCATTGGGCCCAAGCAGCCCGGCGACCTCTCCGGCGCGCACGGTGAGGCTCACCTGATCCACAACGGTGCGCGCCCCATAGCGTTTGGTGAGCGCGCGGACGTCGATGACCTTCGCAGCCGCGCGTGTGCGCTCGGTCTCGTTCACGGATGCGGCAGCTCCCCATACAGCCGGATCTGCTGGAGATCGAGATCGGCGATCGCCTCGCGGCCGGTGAGCATGTTCCCTCCCGGTTCGACGGCCACGACGTGGCCCGTGGCGGTCAAAAGCCTCGTTGTGTCATCGTACACCATCCGGTCAGCAGTGAGCGTGACGCCGGATGCCGTCTTCGCGTGGACGCCGCCCGAGAGCAGCACGTTGTGGCTCACCTCGTCCACCACGGCTGTGGGGGCCGTTACCGTCAGCCTCGCATTTCTTCCTTTATAGAAATGCAGCGTCGTGTCACTGAACCTGCCTTTGTTCAGATCAGTCGAATAAATGACGCTCGCCGCCAGCAATGTGTATTCGGGAGCACCGGCGACGATGTTCGTGATAACAACTGGGCGTCCGCCCGTGCCTTGTGCACTGATATGGTAGACGGGTCCCTGGGGACCGGCAGAATGCGATGGCGGTGGACTCAGCTGTGTGTGCACCTGGCCGCCACACGCCGAGAGCGCCGGGGCCCCCAGCAGCAGTGCGACGCACCAGCGCGCCGCGATCATGAACGAGCCTCTTGCGGCTGCTCGAGGGCTAAGAGCAGGCCGAGCATTGGCCACGACACGACGAGCAAGAAGGTCGTGACCACGTCGACGATATTCTGCAGTGCTGTCGCAGCAAATGCGGCGGCGAGCGCCCAGAAGAGCAGCGATCGCTCGCGATCGTATGATGGAATGCCGCGACCGATGCGTGCGGCCTGACGTACTGCAGCGACGATGAACCACGTGAGGCTAGCTAACCCCAGCACACCGTCCTCGATGAGGATGTGCAGCGGCAAATCGTGCGCATGCAACTCGTCGACGTCCGTGCTCGGCGGCCGGAAAGACGGGTACACGAGATGGAAGTTGAACGGCCCCACGCCTGTGAGCGCAAAACGCTGCGCCATGCGAAGCGATCCTTCCCATACCGCGATGCGTGAAGCATTCTCGCTGGGATCGTGGGCCACATTACGAAAAACGGTCACGAGGGCGCCGAGCGCAAGCACGGCCACGAGCAGGTAAGCCACAAGCGCACGCAGCCCCAGCCGGCGTACGAACACGGTGAAACCCGCGGCGAGGCTGACGATGGCGGCTCGTGATACGGAGAGCAACAAACCTACGGCACCAGTGGCCGCCGCAAGCAGTCCGAGCGACCGCAACCAGCGCGGTGCGGCTATCTGGGCGCAGCCGAGTGGAATCACAAACAGCAGGTACCCTGCCAGCTCGTTGGGCTGCAGAAACGTGCCTGATGCGCGCCCGTGTTCGTAGGCGAACATGGCGGGCGGGAGCTTCATAAGAGATATGACGGCGGCGAATACCGTAGCACCGATCGCGGACGCGAAGTAAAACGCCAAAAATATCCGGCGGACGCGTGCGTCGCTCAGCGCCTCGACTGCTGCGAACATGACGATGATGCCGGCAAGCGTACAGCCGACGCCGAACATACCGGCTCTCGGATCGACGGCGAATGTCAAAGCGATGAGCTGCGACACGACGAGGCCAGCCAGCGGCACGTAAAGCGGCCGCGGAAATCGTGGTTTCCCGGCGGCGGCAAGACCGAACACGCTGCACACAACGGCGAGGCCCATAACCCACGCGAGCCCCATCGCGAATGAACGATTGACCTGTGGCGCGGTTGGCGGCAGGGTCCCCGCAAAGACGATGAGCAGGGGCAAAAGCGGCCCAAGCGCTGCTACGGCCACTGGGCCGGCAGCGATAAGAGCCCGCACAAACCTGGCGCTAGAAGCAGAGCTGCGATCGCTCACGCGTCCTTTTTCTTTTCAGCGATTGCAAGCGCCGCTTTTGCGACTGCCGCGGCGCCGCCAGGTGGACCCATCCGCTCGCGGCCGACGGCGGCCATGTGCGCCACCCGGGCTGGGTCGTCGATCAGGCGCTGGACTTCAGCGGCGAAAATGTTTGGCTCGCCGGGCAGCACGAGCAGCGCATCGCCGAGCAGCCTTTTTTGGCGCATGCGATACCAGCCCATCTTGTTCGGGTCCTCGCCCGCCGCGGCCGCGGCCAGCACCGGTTTGCCCGATCCAGCTGCCTGTTCATTGGCGGTGCCCGCCTGGCCGAAGACGATATCCGCAGACGCGATGAGATCACCAAATGCATCGCGCACAAGCGACATCCGCATGTCGTCATCTGCGCCGCTTGCGATCACGCCGTTCGCCGATCCGCTCATGGCAAGCGGCACGCCGTGCCGCTCCGCTGCCCGGCAGAGCTCTTGCTCGTCTGCGCTTGGAGCGACCGAGACGAGAGCCTGCACCACCCGTCCATCCCTCTTTGCCAATCGTGAAAATGCCCGCAGCCGCTCGATTTGCTCTGCGAGCGCTCCCGCGGCGTCGCTGCGGCTGCCCGGCAGCACGGCCACCACCAACGCACCCGGCACCACACCTAAGTGTGCGCCCGTGCGGGTGAGGCCATCCATCATGATGTTGCCGGCGAACTCAGCGTTCACGCCGGCCGCCTTGAGGTTCGCTGCGGTCGCAGCATCGCGAGCAAACGTCACCTTCGCGTTGCGAGCGATCACGAGCTCGAGTCGCGAATGCGGCGCGACCAGATCAGATTTTGCCGTGGCAACGAAGATGGTCGGCCGGCGCGCGGCGACTAGACAGAGCGCGAGGCAGAAGATGTCGCCGACGGCGACAATCGCATCGCGTCGTCGCTGGCGCGTGAGATAACGGAACTGCGCAAGCGTGAGACCGCCCAGCCCGGCGCGCATATCGCGTGCGAAGTTGCGGACATTCCAATAGGTGACGAGCCCGCCAGATGGCATGTGTGCTGACGGTCCCACCGCGGGCGGCCAATCGTTCGGGTCGGCTCGCCCAACGAGTAACAGGTGTTCAATCCGCGCACCAGGGCGATCTGCGGCAATCGCCCGCGCGATATAGCGGGCGATGGCAGCTTCGCCGAAGCCATTGCTGACCAACAGGATGTCTGGTTCCGTAGCGGCGGCGCTCGTCATAGCGTCTGAGCACCGTCCGTTCGCCGCTCATTGTGCGATGTGGCGCCCACTAACGGTAGCAGCTGATAGGATACAAGTCGAGCAGCACCACCCTCGCCGATGTCGAGTTCGATCCGACCCACATGCGCAGCATATGCACCTGGGTGCGCGATGGGAACGCCGTTGACGATTTCCGGCTGAGGAAGGGCGTCGTGCGTATGTCCGCCTAAGATCGCAGCGATCATCGGCCAACGCGCGGCCAGTTCCCGGTCGGCGGGCAGTCCGAGATGTGACAGCACAATGGTTGGCACGCCGTCACCGCGACCGCCACCCCGAGCACTGTCGTCGCCGAGTATTTCGCGTAGGGCGACGTCGGGAGAAAGAAAGCGCCAGCCGAAAATGCGCTCCCAACCCGACCGCGTGCGGTACTGCGGCACAAGCAACGCCAGCAGCCGCACGGCGACGCCTGATACAGTAATGGTGAGATCCCGGTGGAACAGAGGCTCGCGCGCTTTGAGATCAATGAGGTTCGAACAAACCAGTGGCGCCGGCAGCCGTCGTGCGCGCGACCTGAACAGGCCGTGCGAGTAGTGGAATTCGCGATTGCCGACGGCGAAAGCACGGTATGGCGCTTGCGCCAGTTCGCCGATGACATCTTCCTTTGCGTCGTAGAAGACGGATGAGCCGGCAAGTGCGTCACCACAATCGACCAGCGCAGCGTCCGGTTCGACGAGCGACGCCAGGCGAGAGCCAAATCCCCGTCGCGCATGGATGTCCGATGTATGGTAGAAGACGACGAGGCTCACTGCGCCCGCATAGCTCCCGCGCGCTCCATCTGTTCAACGATGTATGCGGCGTTTCTCTCGAGCGAGTCTGGCGGACCGAGTGCAACGCGCAGCTCCTCGTACCCAACGCGCATGCGTTCGCGTGCATCGTCTTGCTCGAGCAGGGCAAGTGTTTCCTCGCGCAGACGCGGCGGCGTGAAGTCGTCTTGCAGCAGCTCGGGCACGATCCGGCGGCGCATGACAAGGTTCGGTAATGCAATGCTCGAGAGCAGCGACGGTGGCAACCATCGCTTGGCCAACCGGAATTGGAAGGGCGAGACGACATAAAACACCACCTGGGGCACACCGACGAGCGCAGCCTCGAGGACGGCAGTCCCCGAGGCGACCCAGGCCAGATCGACGTCGGCGAGCACGCTCGTCGCATCTTCATGACTGATAGCAAGGCCGGGCGGACCACCTGCTCTTTCCCACAATGCGCGAATTTGCGCGGCACGCCGCTCTGTCGCAGCCACCGCCACGAAGCGCGCGGTAACGGTGCGCGCGAGATCGGAGGCTGTGCGAGCGAGGATCGCGGTGTGGCGCATCGCCTCTTCGGCGCGGCTGCCCGGCAGCACCGCGATCACCGGCTGTGCGCGGATCGCAGGCTGCGTGCGCGGTGCGATCACTGAGACGAGTGGATGCCCGAAATGCTCTATGGGCAGGCCAAGCCCTCGATAGAAGTCCCGTTGGTGCGCAAAGGGCGTGAGCCCGCGCGTGGTCTCTGCCACCGTTCTTGCCTGAGTCGCGTCGTCAAGCCACGCGCCTGGCGGGAAATAGTAGACGATCGGCGGACGATAGCCGGCTTGACGCAGCCGCCGTATGAGGCGCAGGTTGAAGGCGCCGGCGTCGACCGCGACATATAGGCCGGGCGGTCGTCTCCGCATCGAGACATCGAGCCACCGTAAAATGCCGTACAAGAGCGGGATGCGTGGGATCACCGAGAGCGGTCCGATGCTGGCAAGCTCGGGTGAATCGACCACGATCCGGGCGCCTACGGCGCGCAGGCGAGTTCCACCACAGGCCGCGATGCTGATACCAGGGCGCAGCTTTTGAGCCGCCCGAGCTACAAGCGATGCCTGAAGATCTCCCGACGCTTCACCGGCGACGAAGAAGAGATCGGCCGGCGCGTAGTTCAACGCTTGAGAACGCCGCGATCAGTCTCTTCTTGCAGGAATGCGATGAGCTCGCTGCCTTCATCGCTGCGCAGCTTGTCACGTAAGTGCTCGAGTGCGGTGGTGAGATTGAGATTCGACCGATAGAGGATGCGGTAGGCTTCTTTGAGTTCCGCCACGGTCTCTGGGGCCATGTTGATCCGCTTGAGACCGACAGTATTGAGGCCGTAAATAGTTGTCGGATTCCCCTCCACAAGCATGAATGGCGGGATGTCCTTGACCACGCGGCTCATGCCGCCGATCATCGCGGTGCGCCCAATGCGCACGAATTGGTGCACGCCGACCATGCCGCCGATATTCGCGTTGTCGCCGACGATGACGTGACCGGCCAAACTGGCAAGATTGGACATGACGACGCGGTTACCGATTCGGCAGTTGTGCGCGATGTGGACGCCGGCGAGGAGATGGTTGTCGTCACCGACCACCGTTTCAGTCTCTGAACCGGTGCCACGGTTGATCGTGACGTATTCGCGGATGACGTTACGGTCGCCGATGCGGACAAACGAGACTTCACCGCGGTATTTCTTGTCTTGTGACGTGCCGCCGAGGACTGCAAACGGATGGATCTCATTGTCGCGCCCGATCGACGTCTGTCCGTTGACGATGACGTTTGAGAGCAGCTTGGTCCCGTCACCGATGCGTACTTTCTCGCCGACTAGGCAGAACGGACCGATTTCGACACCGCGGCCCAGCCGCGCATCCGGGTGTACCACAGCAAGCGGGTGGATAGAGACCGAGGCCTGCGCCGTGACGACGTCGCGCTTTAGTTGTCGCATAGCGTTATTGGTGGAGGATCGACGCGTCGAGTCTGAAGAGCCGCAGGTCGGATACAATAGAGAAGAGCAATTCCCCCTCACAGACCATTTGATCATCGACCCGCGCCGCGGCGTGGAGCCGTCCGATGTTCATCCGGATCCACATCACGTTGGCCTCCATGTCCAAGCGATCGCCTGGCACGACAGGCCGGCGGAACTTCAGCTTCTCGATACCGGCCAGATATGGCACGGTCGTCGCAAGCGTGTTCGGCTCCAAAATGGCAGTGCCGCCCAACTGAGCCATCGCCTCGACGATCAGGACCCCTGGCATGACCGGGTTGTTGGGAAAATGCCCCGCGAAAAACCACTCGTTGAGCGTGATGTTCTTGTAGCCTGCTGCGCGCTGCTGCGGCACAAGTTCAGTGATCCGATCGATGAGCAAGAATGGATAGCGATGCGGCAGGATCTCCATGATAGAGCGGACATCGACGTACGCCACGTGTTTGTCTCCGGAATCGAGTCGCGGCGGCGATGAACCGCGGGTATGGCCGGTGCGCACGGGCGCCGCTTGGCCTCGAGTTAGCGCGCGCCGGCTGCGGCCGCGAGCGGCATACGCAGCTCGCGCGCAGCTGCGACGTGCAGGGCGTGGCCAGACTTGAGCGCGATGACTTCGCAACGCGGATACATCCCGAGCAGCGCGAAGTCGCCGATGAGATCCAGCACTTTGTGCCGCACGATCTCATCCGGGAAACGCAGCGGCCCCATGTAATCGTCGCGGTCGATGACGACTGCGTTGTCGAGCGAACCGCCGAGCGCCAACCCCTGCGAGTACAGCGCTTCCACTTCATGGCGAAAACCAAATGTGCGGTTGGGTGCGATCTCGTGCAGGAAGTACTCCGGTGTGATGGGCGGTGTCTCCAAGAATTGATTGCCGACCGGCTCCGGGAACGCCACGAAGAAGTTGATTTTGAAGCGATCTGCCGGGATGCAGACGAGCAGTTTGTCGCCCTCGCGATGCCAGTAGGGAGTTCGCAAGCTCATGACGCGCCGTGGCACGCGCTGCTCGCGCAAGCCAGCTTCAGCGATGCCACGCGCGAACGGCAGCGCGCTGCCGTCCATGATCGGGATCTCCTCGCCGTCGATTCGGATCTGGGCGTTGTCCACATCCATGCCCACCAGACTCGCCAACACGTGCTCGACGGTGTTCACTTCGGCAGTGCTCGACGCGAGCGTCGTGCACCGGACGGTGGACCGCACGGCTTCTGGCGTCGCAGCGATGCGCGACCCATCGGCCAGCACGAAAGAAAAACCGGCATTCGCCGGTGCCGGGGCAATCGTGACCGTCGCTTCGCATCCGGTGTGCAGGCCTACGCCGGAAAGGGAGACCTCGCGGGCAAGCGTGTGTTGATAGTCCACTTTCACCAGGAGCGCGTCGCCTACGTCGGTTTGCGCAACTCGTCGAGCGCGTTCATCAGCGTTCGCACTTGGTCGAACAGCTTAGGCAATTTCCGCAGCAGGACCTTCTGTTCGAGGTTCTCACGATGCGGCAGCGCGTAATCGCCTGAGACAAATGAGTGCGGTGCCAACGAGCCGATGACTTTCGATCCCGCACCGATGACCGAGCCCTCGCCGATCTCGATATGACCGACGACGCCGACTTGTCCGCCCATTGTCACGCGTGCACCGACGCGCGTGCTTCCGGCGATCCCCGTCTGCGCACAGATGGTCGAATCTGGGCCGATCTGCACGTTGTGCGCGATCTGCACTTGGTTGTCGATCTTCGTGCCGGCGCCGATGACGGTCGATCCCGTCACTGCGCGATCGATGGTCGTGCACGCCCCGATCTCCACGTGATCGCCCAGCACGACGTTGCCGATTTGCGGGATCTTGATCTGCTCATGGCCGATCCGCACAAAACCGAAACCGTCGCCGCCGATGACACAGCCCGTCTGCAACACGCAATCGTCACCGATGATGCACTCATCGAGAACGGCCGCGCGCGGATGCAGCAGCGTGCGTGCGCCGATGCGTGCTCCCATGCCGACGAATGCGCCGCCTAAAAGGACGCATCCGTCACCGAGCTGCGCGCCGGCGCTCACGATAACGCCAGGACCGATCCACACGCCGGCACCGCGAGCGACGTCCGGGGCCAGCACAGTGGTCGGATCCGTGTGCTCGCCCGACGGCATGTCCTTGGCGAAGGACGATAACACGAGGGCGAGCGCAGCGCGCACGTTGTCGACCACGATGACCGGCTTGCCGCGGCGGTCGACGTCGCGCACCAGCGGCGGCGCCAGCACGGCGCCGGCGCGCGAACGCAGCGCCTTTTCAAGCCAGCGATCGTCTACTGCAAAAGTGAGCGCGCGGGCGTTTGCATCGTCGACTGCCGCGACGCGCTCGATGGGCGCATCGGCATCCCCGATCACAACGCCGCCGGTCAATGCGGCCAGGTCGCCCAGACGACGGTCGGCCATGGACGCGTGCCGTCAGGTTCCCGGAACGGGCGATGCAGAGGTATCGATCTTGAGCGCTTTCTCGACGTCGAGCGTGATGTCGTCGCCGCCGTAGGCCACGCCCTGTTTGGTGACGACCATCAAGTAGTGCTTGTCTTGCGCCGTCTGCTGCGCGGCATTCCGAACGTCATTGGATACTTCTTGCTGCCAGCGTTGACTCTGCTGTTGCCACTGGTCGAGCGCCTTACGCTTGTCGGCCGGGCTGATCTTGCTCTCGGTGATCGCGACGTAGTTGGCTTGGATCTGGCGGTAGTAGTTGATGAACTTCGGCCAGCGTTGCTCGATGGCCGCGACGTCGACGACCGCAATGCTCGAACGCTGATGCGCGCAACCCGATGCCAAGATCGCGAGACAGGTTGCGGCAAGGGCGACACGTCGCGCCGTCACTGCGCTGCTCGCTCGTCGCGATGTGAAGCGTTGGTTCATGTTCCCCCCGGTGTCGGTGAGGCCGGCGGAGCGGCCGGCCCTTGCTGATTGATCGCCTTGCGGACTTGATCGGTGAGGTCGACCGCGGTGCCACCGCCGCGGATCGTATCGAAGACGACCGCGATGCCGTCTTGTTGTGCGACCTGCTGGACCTGCGCTTGCACCTGCGCTGTGATGCGTTGATAGAGATCGCGCCGATCGGCAGCCAGTTTCTCGGCCTGGGCAGCGATCGTCTCGTTGTCCTGGAACTGCATGTGCGCGATTGCGCTGTACTTGTCGATGAGTGCGGCGCGTACGCGGCGATACGAGGCCGTCGCCTTGTCCGCTTCCGTGCCGTATTGCGTCGCCACTTGATCGTGGATCGCTTGTGCTTGTGCTTTGTATTTGTCGTTGCCCGCGAGCTTCGCGTTGACGTCGTTGAGCTGCTGTTGGAACTTCCCGCTCAGCGCCTGCATCTGCGGCGCCATCGCCGTCTGCATTTCTTTCTGACGCGCGGCAAGTTTTGCTTGCGTGGCAGCTTGCGTGCGCGATCGCTCTACGTTGTATTGCGCCGCCGCTTGCGCGTTCAGACTGCGTTCCAGCACGGCGATCTGCGCGTTGTCGCGCGCCTTCATAGCGCTGATCTTGCTCTGTTCGGCGGCATCGATCGCTGAGAGCTGGCTCTGGTACTGTTTGCGCTGCTGGTCAGAAAGCGCGAGGTCTTGCAATTTCGCCTGGAGGTTCAACCGTTGCTCCTGATCGGCCTTGACCAAGCCGACCTGATATGCGGTCTCCTGGGCGGAGAGCTGCGATTCTCGCTGCGAAAGTTGACCGCGCATCTGAGCTCCCAACACCTGCTGCACGTGCTTGAGGTGCTCGCTGTCTTGGCGAAACAGCTCCGCGCGGTAGGCGGTAAACGTGACCACCGCTTGCTTTTGCAGCTCTTGCGCTTGCTGCCCGAACTGCTGCTGCAGCCCACCCAAGACACCACCTTGGGCAGCGGATCCTGAGCCCAGCACCGTTGCCTGTAGCTGCCCGATTGCTTGCGCTTCCCGGCGTTGGTATGAGGCGCGCAAGCCTACCAGATCTTGTTGAAACTTCTGCGCTTGCACGTTGAGTTCGCCCTGCATCGCGTCGTAGGCGGCGGCCTGCTGCGGGCTCAACCCAGTCGGCACGAGTGATGACTCCTGTTGCAAGACGCCGATCTGGTCTTGCATGGCATCCAGTTGTGCGTGCAGTGGATGTTGCTCGATGAGCGCGTCCATATCGACGTAGCCCACTCCATGCGCGCTCGGACCGCCGCCTGGCGCGCCTGCACGTTGTGCACAGGCCGTGACCGCGGCAGCGATCACGATTGCGGCAAGGGCAGGCCATATGCGCGGGCAATGCCGCGCCTGTGTGGCATCAATGCCCATCCCAGCAACGCCCCTGTCGTCCTGCACGCGTGCTCCTATTGCAACGACTTGAGCACGTCAGGCGTCACGTCAGTGCCCCCGTAGACCCGGCTTTGTGAATCGATGACGAGCAACAAGCCCTTCTTCTTCGCGACCGAGGCGATGACGCTGTTGGTGCTGTCGGAGACCGGGTCGACGACTTTCTTCTTCTCGTCGGCGAGCTGGCTGTTGAAACTCGTGATGACCTGCTGGCGCTGGTCTGCGCTCTTGCCCCGCAATTGTGCGCTGAGCTGCGCTTGCAGACTTTGTCTGAATTGCATGAAGTCGTCGTTGGCTTTTTTGACCTTGGCCGTCTGGTCGAGCTGACGCTGATCGACATAGCCGACGGTCGAGGGTGGCGGTGTGTTGACCGGCGGCAGCACGGGCCCAGGCTGATTGAGCATATCGATGACATCTTTGGTAAGATCAAGGCCACCGTAGATGATGATGCTCTTGTCGACGACGACGCTCAGGCCTTTGTTCGCTGCGACCGAAGCGATGGCGTTATTCGCCCGATCGAGCAGCGGGCCGAAGATCTCACGCTGCTTGGCAGCCGCGCGCGCATTGAAGTCAGCGTAGATGCGCTGCTGGTCGGCCGGACTCTTGCCTTTGATCTGCGCTTGGAATTGCGCGGCCAGGCTGCGCTGGAAATCCGCATACTGCTGTTGCGCGGTCGTGAACGGCCCAAGCTGACCGATCGACGCCTGGTCCACGAACCCGATGTCGGCGATATCGGTCGCCAGCACCGCAGGCGTGAAGGCCAAGATCAGCGCCACGACAAGAACGGAACCTGCGATCGCGCGTACGCGCGTCCAGGGTCTGCGCCTGACAGAAGCTCGAGGTTGAGAGCGGAGCATGTGGTTATTGCCTTTCCTTTAGAACGACTGACCGAGGCCGAACGACGTGTGCGAGCCCTGGTTGCCGATCGCGAAATCGATTCGGATCACCTGAGGCAAGAGCGGTGTCTGCACGCGGATGCCGATGCCCACGTCGTTCTGGAATGTGAATGGTGCGTTGACGAAATTCACCTGCGGCGGCAACGGCGTGAAGAACGGCGCATGCGGTCCCGACGGAGGTGTTGGCGTGGGTGGCGCCGTGGCGCTGACGACCGGCGTGATGTACGGGGCATCGCCCGAGTCGCCGAACAGCACCACCCCAAATTTCTTGTCCGCGGTCACGGGGACCCGCAGCTCGACTTGGCCGAGCAGCTCGCGATTGCCGTAATAGATGAACTTCGTGCCACGCAATTGCTGGTCCGAGAGGCTGAAGAGGTCGTTGTAGGGCAGTGCGGTTGAGCCGCCGCTCGTCCAGCCGACGTTGAGGTGGAAAGCAAGGGTCGAGTGACGGCGGATCGGCAAGAAGCGCGTCCAGTCCGCGTCGGCCTTGCCGAATTGGTAATCCGAGCCGAACGCATGTAGCGCGATCTCGTCTGAGAAGCCGGACGTACCGCCGTGCCGCGGATTCGTGATATCGTCGCGGTTGTCTTTAAAAATGGCCGGAGTAAGGCTGCGCAGCGCGGTCGAGCTGTTCGTGGCCGCACCGTTCGTGCCGCCGAGATTAGCCGATCCCGTGCTCAAGAACGCTTGCGGAAAGCCCGACGCCGTGACCTGCTGGTAGAGTTGTGTCGCCGACAGCCCCAGCGACACGCGCGTGTAGTCGGCGGTGGGACGGCCGAAGGCGATGGATACACCAGAGTCGCGCGATGTGAAGTTGACAAACTGGTTCGTGCACGGCTGCCCATTCGCCGAGCAGGGACCGGTTGTAACGACGCCGCTCGTCGCTGTGGACAACACCGGTGTGTTGACCGACGGCGTTACCGGCGTCGTCGAGTAGAACGGATTGTTGCCCGGAATCTTGTAGACCGGCCGCGGCTGATCGCTTTGCAGGTTGTTGAAGATGCTGAACGAGACGGAATTCGCCTTGAACTTCTGGATGTATGGCACGCCCACCGAGAAGTTGACGTTGCTGAAGTGCTGACCTTTTTGAAGGTTGATCGATGCGCTGTTGCCGGTGCCGGCGACGTTGTTCTGTGCGAAGGAAAGACCCAGACCAAAGCCCTGGCCAAACTGGCCGCCGCCGCCATAGCTGAGATTCACTCCCGCCGTACCCGTGCGCTGTTCTACCACCGTCCACACAAGCGTGAGGTAGCCGCATTTTGAGCCAAACGGCTTCGTGGCGAGGTCCACCGACTTGAAGAACTGCGTATTGTTAATGGCTTCGTAATCACGGCGTAACGCGCCGTCGGATACGAGCGACCCGGGGTGCATGTGCAGCAAGCGGCGGATGACGTAGTCCTTCGTGATGCTGTTGCCGGCGATCTCGATCGCACCGACACGTGCTTCGCAGATCGTCACGTCCACAACACCAGGGTTGTCGATCTCAGGAGCGCCGTCAAGGACCGCCGAGAGACCGGCGTCTTTATACAAGCTTTGGATCGCCGACAGGTCACTATTGAAAACCTCGCCTGAGAACACCGAGCCCGGCTTGGTCTTCATCACGCTCAGGATGACAGGTGTGGGGAAGACCGTATTACCGGTGACCTTTATCTGGGTGACGGTCACGCCTTCTTTGATCGCGATGTTGATCGCGCCGTTCGGGTCGATCTTGATGTCCTGCACATGGCGCGTACCGATGTAGCCCAGCTTGTCGTAATACGAATTGATCTTTTGGATGTCGTCGCGCAGCGTGTTGGTGTTGAGCACGCTGCCGATGGTCGTGTCCAAGAGCGCAAGCAGGACGTCAGTCGAGACCTGCTTGTTCCCGTTGAAGTTGATCCGGCTGACCACGGGATTTTCAACGACGATGTACGACACCGCGACGCCACCCGGCGTGGGATGGACGTCTATCTTGACATCTGTGAAGTATCCCAACCCTAAGATGGCCTGTTGATCGGCGGCCAGCGCTTTGTTGTCGAGCGGCGTGCCAGGCTGCGTGCGGATCACCGCAGTGATACGGTCAGTCGGGACGTGCGTATTGCCGCGCACGTTGACTGCTGTGATAAGGGGCTGCGGTGCGGCCGGGGCACCAAGACCCGATGCCAGGACGAGCAAGCCAAGGGCGATCGCCGCGCATGCGAATCGCAACAGGTTAGGCAACGCCGGATACGCTCCTCATGAGATTGGCGCCCTAGTGATATGGACGCCCTGCGGGGGGCGCATCACCCTCGCCGGCGGCCGGCCGCGACCGCACTGGGCTGGGCGCGTAAAGCACTGGTAGCGCAGTGTCATGCCCTCTCGCCCGAGGGAGCAGTACGACTGCGTCTTCAAGGCCTTCGGAACGGGACAATTTGTTCCGATGGCGTCCGGGCGATTCCTGCCCCTGCGACGGTGCTGCTGCTGCGTCTGACACCGCGCGCGGTCCACAGTTGCCCGCTTGCTATTCGTGTGCATCAAAATGTCATCGTTTCTTAATGGAATTGATATTGGAGGTTGAGCGTCGTCGTCGTCGTGCTGGCGATGCTGAGATTGGGATAATCCTCAACGAGATCGAGCGCCAAATAGTCCCGGAGCCGGTACGATACGCCGTAGGACTGGGTGACCGGCACTTCCAGCGTCGTCTGGTACACCGCCGAGATGGCCGGCGTGACGTGGGTACGGAATTCAACCGCTAATTTTCCTTGCGCGTTGAAGATGAACGAGATAGATTCGATATTCAGTTGCTGCGCGAGGGCGGACTCGAATGGATAGAGCAAGCTGCGCGTGAGCTGGGCACTGAAGTAGCTCTGCGCGGTTTGCGCCAGCGTCGTCTGGGCTTGTGACGGCGTCGTGCTGGTGAGAGTCGTGAGCTGCGGCGCATGCAGCAGCGCAGCAATGATCTCATCGCGCGACATGGAAGGCACCGACGAGAGCTCCGTGTTCAGGTTATCGACGCGCCCGGTGATGTGCAGCGTGATCTCCGCGCCGCTCGTGTTGGTCACTGCGACGACGTCCATCGTCGGCAAGAGGCCGGCTTCGTGGTCGAACGTGACCGTGCCCGAGACCAGACGGAAATTGGTGTCGAAGTAGCCGACCTGTCCGCGCACGGCGGAGAACTGGCCATCTAAGGTGGGAGCCTGGAGGCTTCCCGCGATGACGACGCCGCCCGCTGTGGTGAGATCGATCG
>Ga0306920_100006124_pt1 | contig 15626 bp, 8 predicted proteins | sample flu12Cox44000170_FD_204666 | JGI IMG/M metagenome (GOLD analysis project Ga0306920, IMG submission 204666) | Lab enrichment of tropical soil microbial communities from Luquillo Experimental Forest, Puerto Rico - flux4day.12C.oxic.44.000.170 (v2)... | ecosystem: Environmental > Terrestrial >... | reverse complement strand
ACCCCCCCGTCTGGTTTCTTAAGCGGTCCTTTTCGCGGAAGCCGACTGCTAACATTGTTGAACCGTAGTCCTGAATGTCTCGTTTTGTGAGGACAGGCAACATTGTGAGCTGTTCAAGGTTCGTGAGTCTGTCCGGGTCGAATCCAGTCTGCAACATGCGTTGCGCATAAAACGGACAATTGGATTTTGCATGCTGCAGAAGACTTTTCAGGCGGTTAAGTTGTAGCAACTGAAGTTCGTTCTTGGATAAGAATTGTGTCCGATCAAATTCGGTATAGAACTTCTTATACGCAGGATGATCCCGCCTTACCCAAGCGGGAAACACGATATTCCGTACTATCCAACTGGACAGGCTCGTTTTCGCTGTTACTGAAGCAAGATTTGGCATCTTTAACGCTCGGGTCGGGCATCAACTTCGTTTTGCTTTGCACATTCGCCTACCAGAGTGGGCACGAGGTAGCGGCATCCAATGGGCAGCGCAAGGATCATCCTAAACATGTCAGAGCAAATTTGAACCCACTGTGGGGCCACGCAAGCTACTGATAATACATGGCTTAAAAAAAAGGAGTGCCTGAGACTCTGGGGCTTCCGTGGGCGGCGTGGAAATTCGTTTCCTTAATCCAGAAAGCGCTTTACTACGTGATATGAAGCACTTTAGAGGTTGTCCTCCGGTCTGCCCAAAGGACCGCCAGGCGGCAATGTTTTGAGGCACATAAGCCCGGAGTTGCCGGTAATCCCGAGCCCAGCTTTCGCAGTAAGTGGCGCCTTACGTGCTACGGTTTCACGAGATCCCTAACAAGAGAATCCAGAATGGTCCACGGAATCAACCTTACAGAAGCACCTCTCACGGAACACCGTGTCTTCGTTGCAGATGAGCTTGAGTTTCGATCCGATTTTGACCATCGAAGCTTCCAGTTCTCCCACAACCTTGGGGACCACCCGCTGTTCGAGTTGCCCCGACTCCTCGAGCTAGCCCTAGCAACGTCGCGAACACGTCCAAACGACCTCTATTACGACGCCGGCAGCATCCAGGTCGGGCAACGCTGGGACCAGACCAGCAAGGGCGGCTTTTCCATAGCAGAAGCGATGGAACGAATTGAACACTGCGGTGCTTGGGTGATCCTTCACAAAGCTCATCTCGACCCCGAGTATGGCCGCCTGCTGACACAGTGCATGGGAGAATTACAGGATCTAATCGGCCTAAATCTGGACCGCGTCATGCGCGTCCGGGAAATCATCCTGTTCATCACCTCGCCGCGTCGGGTTACGGCGTACCACATCGATCGCGAATGCAATTTTCTCTTACAAATTCGAGGCAGCAAGACCCTTTATGTATTCGATCAGAATGATCGGGTCGTCCTTCCGGAAGACGAACTCGAGAAGTTCTGGTCGGTCGACAATAATGCAGCGAGGTATAAACCGGAACATCAGAGTCGAGCGCAAGGCTACCAATTAACTCCGGGCTGCGTCGTACACATTCCGGTGAACGCGCCACACTGGGTGCAAAACGACGATAACGTTTCAGTAAGCATGAGCGTCAATTTCCAATATCGCGACTATCTGCGCGGGAATGTATACCGAATGAATTACGCGCTCCGAAAACTTGGCTTGCGTCCGAGACCGCCGGGAACATCCGCAGCACTCGACAACTTTAAGTCTTTTTCGATGATGCCGATAGTTTGGACGAAGCGACTGGTTAACCGGATTACGGAATAATCGCTTTGATCTTCTGCTACGATCGCGAGATTCTGAATCGATCATTCCTAGAAACACGGACCATGAGTGCTTGTTATGAGATAGACGGATCATATGCTAGCAATGACAGATGATTGGAAGACGAAATTAATGAATGTTCCCTTTATAACGCCTTTCTTTGAGCGGCGCTATGAGAAGCATTTTGCGAACTCAGCTCTCGGCTGCTTCCGGGGAGTTTACAAAAGTTTCGACGAAGCGAACCAAACGGCGCCAGCGACTAAACCATTGGGTTTTGACAATCCCGCGTATGCGGCAGAATTTGATTCGCGGCTATCGCAAGTGTACTCGTTCGACTATCCAGTACTTTTTTGGATGAGATCGCTGTTGAAGCCGAAAACCACGATATTCGATTTCGGTGGACACCGCGGAACACATTTTTATTCCTACGCGAAGTATCTGGAATACCCGGAGGAGTTTCGCTGGATCGTTTGCGAGTTGCCGGAGATCATCGAAGCTGGAAAACAATTAGCGCGAGAGCGCGGGTTACAAGAAATAAGCTTCACATCCGATTTTCGCGCGGCCTCAGGTGCAGACATTTTTCTAGCAGCGGGTTCTCTTCAGTACGTCGAAAGGCCGCGCCTGCACGAAATGCTGAAGGATCTCTCGGAGCGGCCACCCCATTTGCTAATTAATAAGCTGCCGCTGTACGAAGGTAGGGAGTATGTAACCCTGCAGAATGGCGGCGTAGCATTCCATCCGCAATATGTGTTCAACCGCAAAGAGTTTCTAGAGCCTCTATTTCAATTGGGATACGAACTGATCGATACCTGGGACGTGCCGAGCCACGCAGGGAAAATTCCATACCATCCTGAAGTCAGTTTTCGGTGGCATTCGGGGTTGTACTTGCGACAGACTAACGGTCAACGATCGTCCCAGAATGGCGATTAGGAGCCGGCGGCGAAGGAGACGACTTCGCGAATCACTCGAGCCGGGCTACCCACGGCCAGCGAATTGTCGGAAACGGCCTTGGTAACAACACTTCCTGCGCCGATGACGCAATCACGTCCCAAGTTCGCCATAACTACGCTATTGGTCCCGATCCAGCAGTTGGCGCCAATTGCGATGTACGCGAACTCCTGCTCGCTTTCTTGAATGGTTCGTCCCGAATCGTTGAACGAGTGCTGCCTGCTGCCACTGAGAATCTGGACATGATCTCCTAGTAGCGTACTGTCGCCACTGGATGCCGAACCGACCTGCGAGAACGCACCAATGTAAACACGATGCCCGACCATGGCGTTCGATTGGGTGAATGCGGAACCAAGTAAAAAGCAACAATCCAGGGGACAGCTTTCTAGGGTCATCCAGTAATAGGCATTACGGAGATAACGGCCCGTTTTCCCAGGCACGAGGCTGAGCAACTCGCCGTGCGATTCGAAAAAAACATTCGGTGCAAAATTCTTCGAGCCAAGCGTTCGCTTAGACCAAGCGGGGCGACGCAGCAGACCGCGACGGATCTGACCATAGTTTTGGCAATAGATTTGAGAATCACGGGTCAGCTCTCGTATAAGATACAGCCTCTTCCAAACACGCAAATGCAGCAGGCTTTCAGGCTCAAAGCCCTGTCAAAGCAACCACAGAGGTAGTCGACTCTTCGGTGTTTCGGTTCAGGCACTGCTTAAGCTTCTCGGAGAGAATACGGACTCCGGGCTCCTGCAGAATATTGAAATGGTTTGAAGCGATGTGATGGACCTCGACTCCCTGCTTGGCAAGACCACCCCAGCCCAAGAATTGGTCATTGCCATCTTCGATTCTCCTGGTAGTCGATCGGAAAATGGTAACTACACCAGGATACACTTGCGGTTTGTAATTGGCGGCCGCGAAAATGTTGACTTCTTCGATCGAGGCTCCATTTGCTGGGAAGGTGTTGCGGCCAAAAGCGCTAAGGATTCTCGCCTTTGCCGCAAGCAATTTACCCTCGACAAGTTCCTGAAGGCTCGTGAATCGTTGCTTGGACGAAAGCGCGTCACCCAACTTGGCCTTATAAATCTGCAGGCGCTGGCTGGGATTCAAAGAGCGATTAACGTTCTCCATGTAGTGCCACTCGATCGTATCGAAGAGACCGAGAAGACCAACCGGGCCGTGCTCGGCAGCGAGCTGCTGAGCGACCTCGAAGGCAACAATGCCGCCGAAGGAGTAGCCGACAACACGATACGGACCTTGCGGCTGTATGGCGCGAATAGCCCGAACGTAGTAGGCAGCCATATCTTCCACGGTGGTATCAAACGGCTCTTTGCCATCCAACCCACGAGGAAGAAGCCCGTAGATGGGTTGCTCTTCACCCAGATAGCGAGCCAGTCTGTGGAACTTGATGACATTGCCACCAAGCCCCGAAATAACGAAAAGAGGCGGCTGCGTACCGTTAGGCTGAATGGCAACCATGGGCGAAGAACCGATCGGGCGCTCGGCCTCTAACGTAGCGCCTCCGCGAATCCGCTCCGCGAGTTTTCGGACGGTTCTCACCTCGAATAACGTATTCAGCGGAAGTTCGACGTCATAGTTCTTTTTGATTTTATTGAAAAGTCGAACAACAATTAAGGATTGGCCACCCAGCTCGAAGAAGTCGTCGTCAAGCCCGACCTGAACGCCCAGAAGTTCCTCCCACCAACTCGCTAACAGAGCTTCCACATCGTCGAGGGCGATGGCTGAATTGCTGACTGGGCTGGAGTCGCCTTTTCGCCTTGCGTCGAGGGGAAGGTCGCCGGCGTTGACGAGTAATGTCGGCGGAATTTGCGAGGACAGGATCCGGACGAGGGCTTCCGTGCCCTGCTCGACTGTGATGGCGTGTCCGCCATGATCGCTGAAGTCAGGTGTGGACCCGGCTCGCGCACCGCGGGCTGCTTCCGCCAGAGTCGCCGCGGGATCATTGACCCTGCGCATGGAAAAATCTTCGATTTCGGCTAAGACCTGTCCGTCGGGGTCAAGCAAGGTGATCTGAAAATTCACAACCTCGCGACTCAAGTCATTCTCAGCATGAGTGCGAATGTGGCTGTGCATCTTCGCCGGGAAGCGTTTGTAGACTTTGATTTTCCGGTAAGAAAGCGGAAGGTAGATGGACGCCGACTGGTCATAATTGGTGACGAGGTACAGCGCAGAACCGGTGGCCAAATCAAGTAATGCCGGATGCACCAAATAATTCGCGACATCCGCCGAGGAATTGCTGGGCAACTCCAAATCGGTCAGGGCCTCGCCCTGGCCGAGGCGAATGGCTCTGAGATTCCTCCATCGTGGCCCGAAGTGGAAGAACGCCTCCTGCCGAGTTCGGCGTTCGTCGTCGAACAGTAAGGTTCGCTCAGCACAGCGTTTACGAATGCCCTCGAGATCCTTCTTTGCGGGTGCTCGCTCGGAAATACGTTGAATCGAACCGGTGGCGTGTTCGCGCCACGCCGTGTCTCGACTCGAAATAGAGAACCGAAAGACGCGGTCCTCGCGATCCAGGCGGAAACGAACCTCGCGATTCTCTTTCTCGCCGACAACCATGGGCGCCAAGAAGAAAACGTTTTCAAATTGGAGTGGAGAATCGAACGAGCCGCGAGTCAAGAGGCCGGCCGCTTGTTCCAAGTAGGCGGTTCCAGGGCAGACTGCAGTTCCCTCACGACTGCGGTGCTCCGAAAGGACCCAGTGGGACTCGAGACGATACCTGCTGCTGAAGACCACCTCGTTGTCGGACTCCACGATTCTTTGGTCTAGCAATGGATGCGATGCTCTCGGCTTCGCGCCCATCCCCACTTCACGCCACAGGCCCCAGTTAATTGCGTGCATGCGGGGGTGGTTTTTCTCAGCAAAAGTATCGAGGAAAGCATTCGCCGCGGCGTAATCAACCTGGCCCTCCGGCGAAAACACAGAACTAATCGAGGAGAAGAGAACGAAGAAATCCAAGGCCTTCTCGCGTGTAATTTTTTCGAGCGTCAGAGTGCCGGCCACTTTCGGTGCCAGCACACGAGCAGCACTTTCCCTCGTTTTTGTTAGGAAGGGTCCGTCTTCGACAATGCCAGCGGCGTGAAGCACCCCGTTTATGCGTCCAAATCGCTGCTCCGCCGAGGTCCATGCATCACGTAACTGCGATTCTTGTGTGACATCCGCTTGGAGAACCAGCACCTCTCCTCCAAGCGCTAATATTTCCTGTAAGGCTTTAAGCGTTGAGACGAGGCTCGGTCGCGTTGTGTGCTCTTGCGCGAGTTCCGCCCATTGCTCGGCTAGCGGGATTTTAGAGCGTGACACGAGCGCTAGCCGCGCATGAAAGTTCTGAGCCAAGTGTTTGGCAATGCTCAGGCCCAGGCCCCCCAGACCGCCGGTGATGAAGTAAGTGCCCCGCTCTTTCAATTTGGAGCGATTCGTTTCCGAGAAAAGCTCAGTAGAATCGAATCGTTCAGTCCAGGGAACACCATTTCGAAGGGCGACGACCGCGTCCGAAAAGGATGAGCATTGTAGGGTTATAAGTTGGACCGCCTGCCTGGCCAAACCCTCAGCAGTAATGTCAAGGTCAATGGTGCGGCAAACCAAGCCAGGATACTCGCGGGGAATAACCTTGACCGGACCAAGGACCGTAGCGGCGACCGCATCGGCAGCTACCGGTCCATTGACTGGTTGCAATCGATCGGTCACAACCGCGATATCGATGCGGGAAAGATCTTCGTTGCCCAACGCCTGAGCGAAATACAAGAGACTGAAAAAAGTGAGGGCGAGTTTGTCGTTCAATGAATTCTGCTGCGCCGCATCGATGGACCAAAGGTGAACAACTTTTTGGGGAACGATGTTACGCTTTATCAGGTCGCGAACCAACGCGAGGTAATCCGAATGTTCTGCGGGACGGATTGAATAACTCCCATTGCCAATTCGCCGGTAGGCGGTTCCAGGGAAAACGCAGACAACCGTGTGGCCGGCGCCGCGGAGTTGAAGATCGATTTGCTTACCAAGTCCCTTCTCGTCCATCATGAGCAGCCAAGAACTTGGAGTGGAAAAAGCGACGGAGGGAATCTCGCTCTTCTTCCAAACTCTCTTATAGAAATGAGGGCTGGGGTGGCTAGAGGAGGGCTGGGCTTCGGGCGAGCTTTCGATCACGGGACTCGCTGCTGGCGGCCGCATCGGTAGCTCGTCAGGGGTAACCCAGAATCTTTGGTGTTCGAAGGGATATGTTGGAAGAGGTATGCGCCCGACCGCATCTCCCTGGTGCAAAGCTTTCCAATCCGGAGTTTGGCCGTTCGTCCAGAGCTGGCCCAAGGTTGTGAGCAGATGCTTGTTAGCGGAGGAGGTATCGTCTCTGTGCGGCAAAGACGAAACAGCTTTAGAGCCTTTTGCAATTTGTGTCCGGACGAGACTCGTAAGAGTCTGCCCCGGCCCAACCTCAAGGAAGATGTGCTCACCACCGCCGATAAAACGGCCAATACAGTCCGCAAAGCGCACCGTCCCGCGGAGATGCTTGACCCAGTACTCAGGATCTTTGGCAACCTCGGTTTCGATCCAAGTGCCCGAAAGATTCGAGAGGAAGGGTATCCGCGGTGAACGCAGCGAGAGCCGACGCAGATGTTGCCGAAATTCGTCGAGAATGGGATCCATCATCGCGGAGTGAAAGGCGTGAGAGGTTTGCAATCTTCGCGAGATGATTCCGCGTGCAATAAGCACTTTTTCGAACGACTCAATCGTTTCAAAGGTGCCCGAAACAACGCACTGTTCCGGCCCGTTTACAGCGGCCAGCGATAAGCCGCTCGGAAGTTCCAGGTGGTCGAGAGGGAGCGGCACAGCCAGCATCGCCCCAGCATTCACTTTTTGCATCAGTCGGCCGCGAATCGCGGTCGTCTCGAGCGCTTCTTCTAATGTGAAAACGCCGGCGAGGCAAGCCGCGACGTATTCGCCAATGCTGTGTCCAAGCATGGCTTGCGGTTTTAGGCCAAGCGCCATCCAGAGCTGCGCGAGCGAATACTCGATTGCAAAGAGCGCGGGCTGAGTGATGTACGTCTGGTTCAGCTTTTTCGCGGATGCTTCCCGTTCAGACTCCGCAGCGTAAATCAGCTCTCGCAGGTCGCAATCAATGTAGTTTTGGAGGAATTTCGAGGAGAAATCGAAGGAATCGCGGAAAACCTTCTGCTCTTCGTAAATTTCCTTTGCCATACCGACGTGTTGGGAACCCTGGCCAGAAAAGAGAAAGACCAGACGCGGCACGGACGAGGGTACTGGCGTCACCGGAAGCTTTCTTGCGATGCTCGCTTCGAGAGCGCTTGCTGCCTCGGCGGAGCTCCGGGCGACGAGCGCTCGGCGGAATGGAAAAGACTTGCGGCCCGCTTGGAGTGTGAAAGCCACATCCGCAAGAACGGTTTCTGGGTTTTCTTGGAGAAAGGTAACAAGTTGCCCAGTCGCGTTTTCGAGGGATGGCGGCGACTTCGTTGAGAGAATGATCAATTGATCGGAGGTCTTGCGGTCGATTTGAGGCCGAGCAGGCGCCTCTTCCAAAATCACGTGGGCATTGGTTCCGCCAATTCCTAGCGAAGTTACGCCGGCGCGGCGCGGCTGCCCAGCGGTGTCCCAGTTGAGCAAGGAATTGTTAACGCGAAAAGGCGAGTTTTCAAAATCAATCAACGGATTGGGGGATTGAAAATGGAGACTTGCGGGAATTTTGCGGTTTTCCAGAGCAAGAGTCGATTTGATGAGACCCGCGACACCAGCGGCCGCATCCAGGTGACCAACATTGGTTTTTAAAGAGCCAATCGTGCAGAATCCCTTGCGGTTGGTGGCGAGGCGGTACGCCTGCGTTAGGGCCTTCACTTCGATTGGGTCTCCGACTGCCGTTCCTGTTCCGTGGGTCTCTACATAGGAAATCGAATCCGCGCCTACCTCAGCAACCCCGAGAGCTTCGGTGATAACCTCCGCTTGTCCGTCCACGCTTGGAGCCAAGTACCCGACCTTGCGACCGCCATCATTGTTGATCGCCGACCCGAGGATGATGGCATGGATCGTATCCCGATCCCGGACAGCGTCCACCAGACGGCGCAGGACCACAATCCCAGCGCCACTTGAGAAAATCGTGCCGCTGGCGCCAGCGTCGAACGCCCGGCAATGACCATCGCGCGACAGAATCTCGCCGGGCCGGTACAAATAGCCTTGTCCGTGTGGACACTCAATCGTGACGCCGCCCGCCAGCGCCATGTCGCACTCGCAGCTGAGGAGGCTCTGACAGGCAAGGTGCACAGCGACGAGCGAGGTGGAACAAGCGGTCTGCACATTGATGCTCGGCCCATGCAGATCGAACTGGTAGGAAACCCTGGTAGCCAAGACATCCTTGTCGTTACCGGTTTGGCGCAACAGGAAAAACCCGGCGGTGCTTACCAGCTGACGGTTGCGCAGCAGGTTGTGGATCAAGTAGGAATTCATTCCCGAACCGGCGAAAAGGCCAATCGATCCGGCAAATCCAGCGGGAGTGTACCCGGCATTTTCGAGAGCTTCCCAAGCACATTCCAGAAAATGGCGGTGCTGAGGATCCATGATTGCCGCGTCTCGAGGACTTAGTCCGAAAAAAGATGCATCAAACAGGTCAACGTCGTCGAGAACCGCGGCGGATCGAACGTAGTCTGGGTCGGCAAGCTCCTCCTCACTAACACCCGCCGCGCGTAACTCCGCATCGGTTAAGGTTCGAATCGATTCTGTGCCGTTTTGCAGGTTCTGCCAAAGCTGCTGGAGGGTACGCGCACCGGGGAAGCGTCCCGCCATTCCAACGACCGCGATGCTTCCGTCTTTCATGAGGCCTCTTTATCGCGACGCGCAGCGAGCCTGCGTTTTGCCCGGTCGGACACGGTGGGCGTAGAAGTCGAGCCGGAGAGATGAGCCGCAAGTAGGCGAACCGTCGGAAACTGGAACAGGTCAACGAGCGAGATCTCCCGCTGCAGGTGTTGCTGCAAACGGGCGTGAACTTCCGCCACCATCAACGAGGAAGCGCCCAAATCAAAGAAATTTTGGTCCGTGCCGATACGTGCCGAAGCAAGCGCGTCGCACCAAATGGACAAGAGCGTCTCTTCTAAATCGCTCCGCGGTTCCAGATTCGGCGGGTCGCCACCATCTTCCGAAGGCACCGGCGGAAGCGCTTTGCGATCAATTTTTCCATTGGAAGTAAGCGGAAGTTGGGCGAGCAATACGAAATGCGCCGGAATCATGTAGGGTGGAAGCTTGTCTGCCAAGGCTTTTCGCAAGGTTGCAGCCGATGTCTCGCGACCGGGCTTGGTCGTCAGGTAAGCAACGAGCCGTTGGTCCCCGGGACGGTCTTCTCGCGCAACCACTACCGCCTGGTGTATCGCAGGAAGTGTCTCGAGGAGAGTTTCGATTTCGCCCAACTCGATCCGAAAACCGCTAATCTTTACCTGGAAATCGGCGCGCCCGAGGAATTCCAATTGCCCTTGCGGATTCAGGCGAACAAGATCTCCGGTTTTATATAAGCGGGCACAGTCCGAAAGCCGGTTGTCCAGGAACCGCTCGGCAGTTAACGCAGGGCGTCTCCAATACCCGCGAGCCACACCTTCACCGCCAATGAAAAGTTCTCCGATTTCACCGACCGGCACGGGTTGAAAAACATCATCGAGGATGTGCACCGAAGTGTTGGACAAAGGCCGCCCGATGGGAATGCTCGAGGGTATGTCGCGGATGGTATGGGCCGTCGACCAAATGGTGGTCTCCGTGGGTCCGTACATGTTGAACAACTCTCCCTGAAACACGGAGCGAACCGTTTGAACGAGGGATGATGGGAGAGCTTCACCGCCAAGCAACAAGGTTTTCAGGGAGCCGAGAGCAGAGAGCGAGCGAGGCTCCAGCGTCAGCATACGCACGAGGGATGGCGTCGACTGCAGATGAGTAACGGCGAAGCGACGAATTTCTTCGGCGATAGTGTGGGTGCCTTCGTCGCCATGCAGGACCACCGTATAGCCGCGTGTAAGCGTCCAAAGCAACTCGAGCACGGAAATGTCGAAGGAAAGGCTGGTGACGGCAAGCCAAACTCCGCTGTCGGAACCGAGCAGAACGTCCATCGCTCGAAAGAAACTAAGCACATTCCGTTGCTCGACCATCACGCCTTTTGGCTTTCCCGTGGAACCGGAAGTGTAAATCGCGTACGCCAAATTCTCCGGCCGCGCCGGACAGTCGAATTGCGGCAAGTCTGTGGGCTCAATTTCTTCCATGCAGATGCACTGAGTCGGCCCTGTGATACCGGTAAAGAGGCTCTGGAAATTTCTCGAAGTGAGCACGGTCGACATTTGCGCGTCTTCGGCCAACAAGTTAAGGCGTTCCGCTGGATAATTGGGATCCAACGGAACATATGCGGCGCCCGCTTTCAAGATCGCGAGGACCGCGATCAGCATCTCCGGTTTGCGGTTCAATAAAACACCCACCAAATTCTCTGGGGCCACACCCCACCGCACAAGATGAACCGCGAGTTGGGTAGCCTTTTGTTCGAGAGCCAGGTAGGAGAGTTGCTGCTGACCCGAAATAAGTGCAATTGCAGCAGGCGTGCTTCGCACTTGCTCGGAAAACAATTGATAAATACTCGCGGCGGGTGGTCTTGCCGTCGATTCGCAAACACTTGTGAGCGCGTCCGTCTGGAACATGGGGTTCTATACAACGGTCCCGTAAGCAATCCGGAACAAATCAAAACCCATCAAACTCAAATCACGTGCCCGGGGGACTTGAAACACCCGGATAGCTGTTGGGAGGGCAGTTTTCGTACCATGCCAAAAACGCTGGGCGCTACGCGCCCAGTGTAAGCCATTCATAATAGACTGTTTATGGCAGGTGCTTCGGCCAACATCTGCGTTCTCGCGCGCATCGAAGTCCTCTGGGAAACAAGTGGTCAAATATTGCCTTTCTTTTTCTCTTTCCTATCACCTATCTCCGGAATCCGGAAGTCCATAATCCGGGGTCTGTTTTGAAAGCACAACCGGGTTTCCGCGGAGACGGCCAACAGCCTGTTCGGGGAGGCCCGGGCCCCCGAACCTTACCGCTTCGACAGCAATGCATTTTCGAGGAAAAGGTATTCGATTCCGGTACCAAGAAATGTTTCGATCGCTTCTTGAGGGGTGTTCACAATGGGTTGGCCCTTTACATTAAAGCTTGTGTTCAAGGCCATTTCGCGACCGGTCCGCACGCCTACCTCTTCGAGAAGAGTGTGAAACTCGCCATTATCCGTTCTGGAGACCGTTTGCACTCGTGCCGACCCGTTGACGTGCGTAATCGCGGGAAGCTGATGCCGATATTCCGAGCGAACGTCCGCCGTCATGATCATATAAGGCATTTCAAAATCTTTCGGCACTTCAAACCACCGATGAACTTGTTCGAGGGTGACGGCCGGGGCAAAAGGTCGAAATGCTTCTCGCATTTTCACCATGGCATTGATGCGGTCGCGCATCTCGGGATGCCCCGGATCGGCGAGAATGCTGCGATGGCCCAACGCTCGCGGGCCATACTCCATTGCTCCGCGATACCAGGCCACGACCTTCCCGCCATGAATGAGCCGCGCCGCTTCTGCACAGGTTTCCCGGAGTGTCTCGAAGGGCTTCACGTTGATTCGATCTCGATATTGCTCGACGGCAGATTGGATTTCGTGCGTGGAATGCTGAGGCCCGAGGAAAGGCACAGGAAATTTGGTACTTTTCATATTTCCGGTGCGGGAAGCGCGCCACAAACCCGCGCCCAGAGCCGACCCGTCATCCCCCGCAGCTGGCTGCACATAAATCTCATCGAACATGGCAGATTGGAGCAATCTTCCGTTGGCGGTGCAATTCAACGCAACTCCGCCTGCAAGGGCCAAGCGGCGAAGCCCCGTGGTAGAGCCAAAATGACCGCAGATGTGCAAGAGCACCTTGTCGAGGCACTCTTGCAAGGCCGCGGCAACGTCGCGGTGATCGTCCGTAATCTCCGTTTCGGGATTGCGCGGAGGAATTAAGTGCTCGGAGAGATAGCGACGGGTCGCGCCGTAGGTTTCGCGGTCCGCGCGCTCCTTGTTCAACTTAAGAAGGGGAATTTGGATGGTACCATCGTCCTTCAGCTTTACGGCTTCTTCAAAAAATGCACGAAATCGCTGCGGGTCGCCGTACGGCGCGAGACCCATAATCTTGTACTCATCCGAATTGAAATCGAAGCCCAGATGCAACGTAACGATCGAGTAGAGGATACCGATCGAATCACTTGCGGGAATCTCTCGTAGCTTGATGAGTTGGTTGCCACATGCCCGGTAAGCGGTGGCGCTTTGCGTTTCGCTCATGCCGTCGATCACCAACACCAAACACTCGTCCCAACCAGAGGTCCAAAAAGCACTCGCCGCGTGAGCTAAATGGTGATTTACCTGACGGACGCGATCCGCTGGGTAACCGGGGAAACATTTCTCAACGTGTTCGATCAAGCGTTCTCGAGAAAAGACCTCCCGATACTGCTTTGCGCTTAACGGATCGAGCGAATACAGGGGTTTATACGGAGTGTAGTCAAAACCGTGGGCGATCTCGTCGATGTCCTCAATTTGCAGATTAGCTTGCCGGAGGCAAAACTGAATCGCGCCAATCGGAAAATCGGCGCTATGTTTCTTCCGGTTGATTCGCTCCTCCGCTACACCAGTGACGATTTCTCCGTCCATAATTAAAACCGCGGCGGAGTCGTGTCCTTGAGAAATTCGGTATTCCCTTTCGTCTAAGCCGGGCCAATGCATTTTTTTGAAGGGAACGGAATCTTCAAATCCACTGATACCGAGGATCTTTGTCATCTTTTCAAGGCCGCCTATGCTTGAGGTGGGACAATCAGGAACCGTAAAGTGTTCGAAAGATCTTCAATGCCGCGATGTAAGTTGCCATCACTGGACGGTCGGGTGTCAGCACAAACGTCGTGGGTCACGTTGGACCAGTTGGAAGCGTTGGCGCGATTAAGGGAAACGGTAATCGAAGGACTGAGAATCCGCGCGGTGTGCCCTAGGCCGCTGGGAACAAACAGAATCTCGCCGGGCTCAAGCTTGAACCGGATCGAAGTTGCTTTTGTGAACAGTGGGAACTTTTCTGCATCTAGGTCCTCGATATCGGGAATCTGCGAGACATTGCGGCGTTCTGGCCGAGGGGACACGTTCGCGGTCTGATCGGATGGAGGCTGGTATGAAGGTAGGTGACATCTGTCGATCGAACTCGAACGAAACACCTGTTGAACAGCCGCCATTAGATTCTCCCTACCAAGAAAACAGGCGAATGTGGAGAGCGGAATCGATACTCGCTTCCTGGACTCTACATCCCATGGGCATCTTCGACGTTAGTCCCATTCCATTGGAGACAAGACTGATCCGCCGGAATGCCTTGCCCTGCCATTCGAGGAATCTGCGTGAGACTTCACGCTGTTGGGACCCGGTAAAAACGCTGGCAGGGGCTCGCCCACATCCGCTGGAAAAGAAAAGGACGAAATGCGTATGTTGGGTTGAGTCGCAATTTGTTCGAAAAGATGGCGCAACTGCCCAAGCAACAGATTGACCGTCCGGCCTTCGTAAAGATCACAGTTATATTCACAAGAAAGTCGCCAGCCATCCGAGCGCTGGACCATGAAAAAGTTCAGATCGTAGATGGCGCCCGGTGACTTCGAAGGATACGGCCGCATGGTCAAGTCCGAAAATGAGAGAGGCTTCACAAAATCACGCTGGTAAATGAAATTGATGCTATAGAGAGGCGGACGGCTGGGGTCACGTTTGGGTTTTATGGTTTCGACGACTTGCTGAAAATGGAGGTCCTGGTGCGCGACAGCCTCATCGATGACCTGGTGAACCCGGTTTAGCAGTTCTGGGAAAGTGGGGTCGCCGGAGAGATCGGTACGCAACACGACAGTGTTGATGAACAAGCCGACCAGTGGCTCGAGATCCACTCGATCGCGGCCGGCAAGAAGCGTGCCAACGACAATGTCGTCTTGCTTGGCGTAATGGCGAATCAGAACCATTAGCGCGGCAGCCGCTGCGGTAAAGAACGTGGAACCGAAGTCGTGGGCGTGCTTTGCCAACGATTTGGTTAACGGCACCGGAAGCAAAGTTGAAAGAATATAGCCATTGTGGGTTTTGATAGGCGGGCGCGCGTGGTCCGGCGGAATCTCACAAAACGGCAAGCGAGCCAGTTTCTCCCTCCAATAAGCCCGATGCTCCTCCAGAAACGCTCCGCTCATTTTGTCGTTCTGCCAAATGGCAAAATCCGCGAATTGAAAAGGCAATTCAGGTAAGTGAGGTTTCTGGCAGTCGAGATAGGATTGGTAAAACGCGGCAATTTCGTCGCTGAGAATGCCGATGGACCACCCATCCGAGACGATGTGATGGATGGTCAAGAGCAACATGTGATCGTCCTCGGCAAAACGCAGCAGAAGGGCGCGAATCAAGGGCCCCGCCGTCAAATCGAACCTGCGCGAGCCTTCCTCGATGGTCAGCCTTTCCTCTGCGGTTTCTCTTTCCGCGGGACTCAATTTGCTGAGGTCTTCGACGGGAAGTGGAATGACTGCACCGGTATGCACGATCTGCATTGGCAGGTCATCGATCACAGCAAAGGTGGTGCGAAGAATCTCATGACGAGCAACGATATCGTTCAGTGCACGTTCGGCGAGAGAGATTTGTAACGGCCCTTGCAGCCGGAAGCGCACCGCTATGTTCCAGGCGGGATTGCCTCGTTCAAGATGGTCTAGGTATTGAAAGCCTTGCTGCGCAATGGTAGTCGGGAAGCAATACTCGGCCTCGCCCAATGAACCGCGTTGATGGAACCGGCTTAATTCCCGACGTTCGAACGTAGTCTGAAAATCCATGCTTAGACCTTACTCGTCAAACGTACACGATATTTGTCACGCGACACGGGCTTGATCTCGGTGGATGGCTCGGCGCTTACACTCTGGCCTGCGACGGCATCCAG
>Ga0306920_100006121_pt1 | contig 15628 bp, 11 predicted proteins | sample flu12Cox44000170_FD_204666 | JGI IMG/M metagenome (GOLD analysis project Ga0306920, IMG submission 204666) | Lab enrichment of tropical soil microbial communities from Luquillo Experimental Forest, Puerto Rico - flux4day.12C.oxic.44.000.170 (v2)... | ecosystem: Environmental > Terrestrial >... | reverse complement strand
ACCGATGTGACCGGGACGGTGCATTTGCCGGCGGGGACCGAGATGGTGATGCCGGGCGACAACATCTCGATGGAGATCGAGCTGATTGCGCCGATTGCGATGGATGAGGGGCTGCGCTTTGCGATCCCCGAGGGCGGCCGCACCGTCGGCGCCGGCGTCGTCGCAAAAATTATCAAATAGGTAGGCAACTGCGGAGGCTTGATCGCGTAGGAGTGTAGCTCAACTGGTAGAGCACCGGTCTCCAAAACCGGGGGTTGGGGGTTCGAGCCCCTCCACTCCTGCCAGCTTTGGCGCCAATTCGCGCCGATCGCTGGAACGGGCGCAAAGGCAGCGCCATATGGGATAAGATGTCGCCCGTCCCTCAAGGTCAGCAGGTCATGGCGAAAACGAACGCGGCCGAGTTCATTCAGCAAGTTCGCCAAGAGGTCGCGCGGGTAACCTGGCCGAGCCGCAAGGAGACCATGGTCACCACGGCTATGGTGTTCGTGATGGTATTCATCGCGGCGGCCTTCTTCTTCCTGGTCGATCAGGTATTTTCGGCCGGCGTGCGGCTCCTCTTCGGACTGGGGCAGTAGGACGTTGCAAGATGGCGAGCCGCTGGTATGTGATTCACGTTTATTCGGGCTTCGAGAAAAAGGTCGCGGCCTCGATCCGCGAGCAGGCCGAGCAAAAGGGCCTCGCCGACAGGTTCGAGGAGATTCTCGTGCCGACCGAAGAGGTCGTCGAGGTGAAGCGTGGCTCCAAGGTAAGCTCCGAACGCAAGTTTTTCCCGGGCTATGTGCTGATCAAGCTGGATCTCACCGACGAGACCTGGCATCTCGTCAAGAACACTGCCAAGGTCACCGGGTTCCTTGGCGGCCGGGGTCGTCCGTCTCCGATCAGCGATGTCGAGGCGGTCCGCATTATGCGGCAAGTTCAGGAAGGGATCGAGCGGCCGAAACCGTCTGTGACTTTTGAGGTCGGCGAGCAGGTCCGCGTCTGCGACGGGCCGTTTACCTCCTTCAACGGCCTCGTCGAGGAGGTCGACGAAGAGAAGGCGCGGATCAAGGTCGCGGTGTCGATCTTTGGGCGTGCGACCCCGGTCGAGCTGGAATATTCGCAGGTCGAGAAAGTCTAACTTTGAATCGAATTTAGCTCATGGCAAAGAAAGTCGTAGGCATCATCAAGTTGCACGTCCCAGCCGGCAAGGCGAACCCGTCGCCGCCAATCGGCCCGGCCCTCGGCCAACGCGGGCTGAACATCATGGAGTTCTGCAAGGCGTTCAACGTTGCGACCCAGAACCTCGAGCCGGGCATGCCGATCCCGGTGGTGATCACGGCCTTTGGCGATCGCTCTTTCACTTTCGTGACAAAGAGCCCCCCCAATTCGTATTTTCTCAAGAAGGCGGCAGGGATCGAGAAGGGATCGCAGACCACCGGCAAGGGCAGCGCGGTGGGTCGGGTGACGATGGCTCAGATCCGCGAGATCGCGGAACAGAAGATGCAGGACCTCAATGCCAAGGATATCGACGGCGCGTGCCGTATGCTGATCGGCTCGGCACGGTCGATAGGGCTCGATGTTGTGGAGTGAACGAGATGGCCAAGACGGGAAAACGGCTCACGAAAGCATATCAGGGCGTCGATCCGGCGGTTGCCCACCCGCTCGAGGAAGCGGTCAAACTGATCAAGGGAGGCGCCTCGGCGAAGTTCGACGAGACGGTCGAGATTGCGATGAACCTCAATCTTGATCCGCGCAAGCCCGATCAAAACCTGCGTGGCACCGTGATGCTTCCGAACGGCACCGGCAAGACCGTCCGGGTCGCAGTCTTCGCGCGCGGCGACCGCGCCAAGGAGGCCGAGACGGCGGGCGCGGATATCGTAGGGGCAGACGATCTCGCCGAGAAGGTCCAGGCCGGGCAGATCGATTTCGATCGAGCGATTGCGACCCCGGATCTGATGTCGCTGGTCGGGCGGCTCGGCAAAATCCTCGGACCGCGCGGCTTGATGCCCAACCCGCGACTCGGCACGGTCACGCCCAATGTTGCCGAGGCGGTCCGCGCCGCGAAAGGCGGACAGGTCGAGTTCCGCGCCGAGAAGGCGGGGATCGTCCATGCCGGCGTCGGTAAAGCGAGCTTTACGGCCGCGGCGCTGGCGGATAATGTGCGCGCCTTTGTTGGCGCGATCACCCGCGGCAAGCCGAGCGGCGCTAAAGGCACCTACATCAAGAAAGTGAGCTTGAGCTCGACGATGGGCCCGGCGGTCAAAGTGGAGTTGACGGGCCTATCTGATGAAGCGAGGGCTTAGGCGGCCACGCCGCTGCGTGAGATAGGTTTTGGGCGAGCCGCCGCGGGGTGACGGAGCAACGTTCCCCGAGGGGTGGGCGCCCGGTTGGTGATCGCGGCGGAAAGTTCGATGTGCAACAGGTCTGTCGCGCTCTCATAAGAAGATGCTCGCGGACCCGGTTCGGAGACGAGAGTGGACCGAACACAAAAGCAGCAGTTGGTCGAGGCGCTGCAACAGGTTCTCGCGGACACAGTCTGCGTGGTCGTGACGCACCAAGCGGGTCTCAACGTCGCCGAGGTTACCCAATTGCGGCGTCAAGTACGCAGCGCCGGTGCAGGCTTTAGGGTGACCAAGAACCGGCTGGTGCGGCGCGCTCTCGCTGGTACGGCGTTCGAGCCCCTGGCGCCGCTGTTCACCGGCCCAACTGCAATCGCGTTCTCGCGCGACCCGGTGGCCGCGGCAAAGGTGATCGTCGAGTTTGCCAACCGCAACGCCAAGTTGACGATAGTCGGCGGCGGGCTTGCCGGCCGGCAGATGGACGCGGCCGAGGTTCGGGAACTGGCAAGTTTGCCATCGCTTGACGAATTGCGCGGCAAGCTTGTAGGCCTGCTTCAGACACCGGGCACGCGGTTGGCCGTTGTGCTCCAGGCGACAGCCGGGCAGATCGCGCGCGTCCTCGCGGCCTATGCGGAGCGCCAGGGCGAGGCGATCTCTAGCCCGGCCGGTTGAGAATTTTGCAGGACCGTAATCCAGAGACCTCAGGAGTAGAACATGCCGGATTTGGCAAAACTGGTCGATGATTTGTCGGCCTTGACTGTGTTCCAGGCGGCGCAGCTGTCTAAGATGCTGGAGGAGAAGTGGGGCGTCTCGGCTGCGGCACCCGTCGCAGTTGCAGCGCTCAGCGGGGGAGCAGCGGCCCCGGCGGCCGAGGCGGTCGCAGAGAAGACTGAGTTCGATGTTATTCTCGCCGCAATCGGCGAGAAGAAGATCAACGTAATCAAGGAGGTTCGGGCGATTACCAGCCTCGGCCTCAAGGAAGCCAAGGATCTGGTCGAAGCCGCGCCCAAGCCGGTCAAGGAGGGAGTCAACAAGGAAGAGGCAGCAAAAATCAAAAAACAGCTTGAAGACGCGGGTGCGACTGTCGAAATAAAGTAGGTCTGTCACGTTCTTTGTCACATCGGAGCGGGTGGCCGGTCGCTTCTGGCCGCTACGCTCGAGGCCTCCGACCCCGGGGCGCGAGTTGCCGCGCACGCCGGGTTTTGGCGTGTCGAGACAAAAGTGCACGGCGAGGCTTGGCACAAGAGTCGCTCATCGGTTTGACGCGGGTCAGGAAATCGCCTCGCCCGATCGGGTCAAGGATCGGGGCTGCCTTCTTCGAGGAGTGTGTATGGCTATATCCATTACGAGCAAAAAGTGCATCCGCAAGAGCTTCGGGCGCGTCCCCGAGGTCGCGCCCATGCCGAACCTGATAGAGGTCCAAAAGAGCTCGTATGACCATTTCCTGCAAATGGGGGTCGTTCCCGAGCAGCGCGCAGGTGTCGGGCTGCAGGAGGTTTTCAAGTCAGTCTTCCCGATACGCGATTTTTCCGAGCGCGCCCAGCTCGAGTTTGTCCGCTACGAGCTGGAAACGCCCAAATACGAGGTCGATGAGTGCCAACAGCGCGGCATTACCTTCGCCGCGCCGCTAAAGGTCACCCTCCGCCTTGTTGTTTGGGATGTCGATGAGGATACCGGATCGCGCTCGATCCGGGACATTAAGGAGCAGGACGTTTATATGGGCGACATGCCGCTGATGACGAAAAACGGCACTTTCATCATCAACGGCACCGAACGCGTTATCGTCTCGCAGATGCATCGTAGCCCGGGGGTGTTCTTCGACCATGACAAGGGCAAGACGCACTCTTCCGGCAAATACCTGTTTGCTGCCAGGGTGATTCCCTACCGCGGCTCCTGGCTCGATTTCGAGTTCGATGCCAAGGACCACATCTATGTGCGCGTCGACCGGCGCCGCAAGCTCCCGGCAACGACCTTACTGCTTGCGCTCGACAACGCCGCGACCGAGGCCCTGCGGGCGCACCGGAGGGCAGAGAACGGCTCGTTGCAGCCTGGCGAAGCGATCGGAATGTCCAAGGAGGAGATTCTTTCGTTCTTTTACGGCACGATCACTTTTCGCCGCGGCGCGCAGGGTTGGATGACACCGTTCGATCCTGAGCAATTCAAAGGCAAGCTGACAAGCGATCTTCGGGATGCCCGCACCGGTGAGACCGTGCTCGCGGAAGGCGAAAGGATGACGCCGCGGATTGTCCGCCGCCTGCGCGAAGAAGGTCTCACCAACATTCTGGCCGACGATGACCAATTGATCGGCCGCTATTTCACGTCGGATGTGATCAACGAGGAGACTGGTGAAGTCTATTTCGAGGCCGGCGACGAGATTACAGCTGCAGCGCTAGCCCAGCTGAACGAGGCCGGCATCGAGGAGATGCCGGTACTCGACATCGATCACGTTACCGTCGGTCCTTATGTCCGCAACACCTTGGCCGTCGACAAGAACGCTACGCGGGAAGACGCGTTGATCGACATCTATCGTGTGATGCGCCCGGGCGAGCCGCCGACGCTGGAAACGGCAGAGACGCTGTTCAACGGTCTATTCTTCGACCCAGAGCGCTATGATTTGTCGGCGGTCGGCCGCGTCAAGATGAACTCGCGGCTGATGCTCGATACCGACGACTCCGTGCGCACCTTGCGCAAAGCCGACATCCTGGCGATCCTCAAGGTGCTGGTCGAGCTGAAGGACGGTCGCGGCGAGATCGACGACATTGACCACCTCGGCAACCGCCGGGTCCGCTCGGTCGGCGAGCTGATGGAAAATCAGTATCGCATCGGTCTGTTACGTATGGAGCGGGCGATCCGCGAGCGGATGAGCTCGGTCGAGATCGACACGGTCATGCCACACGACCTGATCAACGCGAAGCCGGCGGCGGCGGCGGTGCGCGAGTTCTTCGGCTCCTCGCAACTGTCGCAATTTATGGACCAGACCAACCCTTTGTCCGAGATCACCCACAAGCGTCGGCTGTCGGCGCTTGGTCCCGGCGGACTGACGCGCGAGCGGGCGGGCTTCGAGGTGCGCGACGTGCATCCAACCCACTACGGCCGGATTTGCCCGATTGAGACGCCGGAAGGTCCAAATATAGGCTTGATCAATAGTCTGGCGACCTATGCCCGGGTCAATCAATATGGTTTCATTGAAAGCCCCTATCGCAAGGTGGTCGATGGTCAGGTCACGGACGACGTGGTCTATCTTTCGGCGATGGACGAGGGTCGGTACGCGATCGCCCAGGCCAATGTCGAGACCGATGCTCAAGGCCGTATCACAGCCGACCTAACCAATTGCCGCAAGGGCGGGGACTTCGTGATGCAGCGACCGCAGGACATCGATCTGATCGACGTCTCGCCAAAGCAGTTGGTCTCGGTGGCCGCCGCACTGATCCCATTTCTCGAAAACGATGACGCGAACCGCGCTCTGATGGGCTCGAACATGCAGCGTCAGGCGGTGCCGCTAATCCGCGCCGAGGCCCCGCTCGTTGGCACGGGTATGGAGGGGACCGTCGCCCGCGATTCCGGGGTGACAATCATCGCTCGCCGGTCGGGCATCGTCGACCAGGTCGACGCTACCCGCATCGTCATCCGCGCAACCGAAGAGACCTCGAGCACTGCGTCGGGCGTCGATATTTACAATCTCCTGAAGTTCCAGCGCTCGAACCAGAACACTTGCATCACCCAGCAGCCCCTCGTCAAAGTCGGTGAGCATGTGATGGCGGGTGATATCATTGCGGATGGCCCTTCGACACGATTGGGCGAGCTTGCTCTCGGTCGAAATGTGCTGTGCGCATTCATGCCGTGGAACGGCTATAACTTCGAGGATTCGATCCTGATCTCCGAGCGGATCGTCTCCGACGACATATTTACCTCGATCCATATCGAAGAGTTCGAGGTCATGGCGCGCGACACCAAGCTCGGTCAGGAGGAGATCACCCGCGATATTCCGAATGTCGGCGAAGAGGCATTGAAGAACCTCGACGAGGCGGGCATCGTTTATATCGGCGCCGAGGTGAAGCCTGGCGATATCCTCGTCGGGAAGGTCACTCCCAAGGGCGAGTCGCCGATGACGCCCGAGGAAAAGTTGTTGCGTGCGATTTTCGGCGAAAAGGCTTCTGACGTGCGCGACACTTCTCTGCGGTTGCCGCCTGGAGTTTCCGGAACAATCGTCGAAGTGCGCGTCTTCTCCCGGCGCGGCGTCGATAAGGACGAACGTGCGCTGGCAATCGAGCGCGCTGAGATCGAACGGCTTGCCAAGGACCGCGACGACGAACGCGGGATCCTTGAGCGCAGCTTTGCCGCTCGGCTGAAGGAGCTGATGCTCGGCCAGATCGCAGTTGGCGGGCCCAGAGGTATGACGTCGGGGATCGAAATTACCGAGGCCGTCCTCGCCGAGCACCCCGTGGCGCACTGGAAACAGATCTCGATCCGCGACGACGCCAAGATGGCGGATATCGAGGCCCTGAAAAACCAGATGGAGGATGCCGTTGCGAGCCTCACCGCTCGTTTCGAGAGCAAGGTCGAAAAGCTGCAGCGCGGTGACGAGCTCCCGCCCGGCGTGATGAAGATGGTCAAGGTCTTCGTAGCGGTCAAACGCAAGCTCCAGCCCGGGGATAAGATGGCGGGCCGCCACGGTAACAAGGGCGTAATCTCGCGGATCGTGCCGTGCGAGGACATGCCCTACCTCGAGGACGGCATCCCGGTCGATATCGTGTTGAACCCACTCGGCGTGCCGAGCCGCATGAACGTCGGCCAGATCCTTGAGACCCATCTCGGGTGGGCCGCAGCCGGGCTAGGCCGGCGTATCGGCGCGGTAATCGACCGCGTCAAGCGCGACGGCTCCGACGGCGAACTCCGCGGTTTCCTCAGCGAGATCTATCAAGGCGATGAGAGGGGCGAAATCAACCGGCTTCTGCCAAAAGACCTTTTCGACCTCGCCGTGAATCTCGCGCATGGTGTACCGGTCGCCAGCCCGGTCTTCGACGGAGCCAGGGAGGAAGATATCGTCGCAATGCTCGAGCGGGCCGGCCTTTCCTCCTCGGGGCAGGTGACGCTGGTGGACGGCCGCACCGGGGAGCCCTTCGATCGGCCCGTGACGGTGGGTTACATCTATATGATGAAACTACACCATCTCGTCGATGACAAGATCCATGCGCGTTCGATCGGCCCCTACAGCCTCGTCACCCAGCAGCCGCTCGGCGGCAAGGCTCAGTTCGGCGGCCAGCGGTTCGGCGAGATGGAAGTTTGGGCGCTGGAGGCCTATGGCGCGGCCTACACATTGCAGGAGATGTTGACGGTCAAGTCGGACGACGTTTCCGGCCGGACCAAGGTCTACGAGGCGATTGTCCGCGGGGACGACAATTTCGAGGCCGGTATCCCGGAGTCATTCAACGTGCTGGTCAAGGAGCTGCGGTCGCTCGGCCTCAACGTCGAGTTGGAGCAGCGCAGCTATTGATCGTCGCTTGCGTAAAACTGGCTGTGAGTCTCGCTCCGTATCGCAACCCTGACAAGAGCGAGGGGCCAGGGCTCTCCGCTGGGGGCCGACGCGCCGGATGCCCATTTTCGCGGGCATGACGGCATCATCGCGCTTGGGGCTCAAGAAGCTTTCCGAAAGGGGTCGTTGATGAACGAATTGATGAATATCTTTGGGCAGGTCAGCGGGACGCAGAGCTTCGATCAGATCCGCATCTCGATCGCCAGTCCCGAGCGAATTCACTCCTGGTCGTTCGGCGAGATTAAGAAGCCGGAGACGATCAACTATCGCACGTTTAAGCCCGAACGCGATGGTCTGTTCTGCGCTCGAATCTTCGGCCCGATCAAGGATTACGAGTGCTTGTGCGGCAAGTACAAGCGTATGAAGTATCGCGGCATCATTTGCGAGAAGTGTGGCGTGGAAGTCACCCTCTCCAAAGTCCGACGCGACCGCATGGGGCATATCGAGCTCGCTTCACCGGTGGCGCATATCTGGTTCCTCAAATCGCTGCCGAGCCGCATTGGTCTGTTGCTCGACATGACCCTTAAGGATCTCGAGCGGATTCTCTATTTCGAAAACTACGTTGTCATCGAGCCGGGACTCACATCGCTTAAGCAACACCAGCTGCTTTCCGAGGAGGACTATCTTAAGGCCCAGGACGAATATGGCGACGACCAGTTCACAGCCTCGATCGGTGCCGAGGCGTTGCGTACCATGTTGTCGGCGATCGATCTCTCCGAGGAGAAGACGAGGCTGCGCAGCGAATTATGGGACACCAGCTCAGAGGCGCGACGCAAGAAGCTCGTCAAGCGATTGAAGCTGGTCGAAGCCTTCATCGATTCGAACAGTCGGCCGGAATGGATGATCCTTGAGGTGGTGCCGGTCATTCCACCTGAGCTGCGCCCGCTGGTACCTCTCGACGGTGGCCGCTTTGCGACCTCGGACCTCAATGATCTGTATCGCCGCGTCATCAACCGCAACAATCGGCTGAAACGCCTGATCGAGCTTAAAGCGCCCGACATCATAGTGCGAAACGAGAAGCGCATGCTCCAGGAAGCCGTTGACGCACTTTTTGACAACGGTCGGCGAGGACGAATCATCACGGGCGCCAACAAGCGGCCGCTGAAGTCGCTCTCCGACATGCTGAAGGGCAAGCAAGGCCGGTTCCGCCAGAACCTGCTCGGCAAGCGGGTCGACTATTCCGGCCGCTCGGTCATCGTCGTCGGTCCGGAGCTCAAGCTGCAGCAGTGCGGTCTGCCAAAGAAGATGGCACTTGAGCTGTTTAAGCCGTTTATCTATTCGAAGTTGGAGCTTTATGGCCTCGCCAGTACGATTAAGGCGGCCAAGCGCATGGTCGAGAAGGAGCGGCCGGAAGTCTGGGACATCCTCGAGGAAGTAATCCGCGAGCATCCTGTCCTGTTGAACCGTGCGCCGACGCTTCATCGGTTGGGAATTCAGGCGTTTGAGCCGGTGCTGATCGAAGGCAAGGCGATCCAACTGCATCCGCTCGTCTGTACCGCCTTCAACGCCGATTTCGATGGCGATCAGATGGCAGTACACGTACCGCTGTCGCTCGAGGCGCAGCTCGAGGCGCGCGTTCTAATGATGTCGACCAACAACATCCTGAGCCCGGCGAACGGCAAGCCAATCATCGTACCCTCGCAGGACATCGTCCTCGGTCTCTATCACATCTCAATGGAGCGCCCTGATGAAAAGGGCGAGGGCATGCTGTTCACCAGTGTCGGTGAGATCGAGCATGCGCTCGAGTCTAAGGCGGTGTCGCTGCATGCTCCCATCAAAGCCCGTTTTCGCACCTTCGATGACGCGGGCAAGCCAGTGGTGCGGTTGGTCAAGACGACCCCCGGCCGCATGCTGCTGTCCGAGATCCTGCCGCGTCATCCGGCGATCCCCTTTGAGCTGATCAACTGTCTCTTGACCAAGAAGGAGGTCAGCAACGTAATCGACCAAGTCTATCGCCATTGCGGTCAGAAGGAGACCGTCATCTTCTGCGACCGGCTGATGTCGCTCGGTTTTCAGCAGGCCTGCAAGGCTGGCATCTCGTTCGGCAAGAACGATCTGATCGTCCCCGAGGCCAAGCGCGAACTCGTCGCCCAGGCGCAGGACCAAGTTAAGCAGTACGAACAGCAATATCAGGACGGTCTGATCACCCAGGGCGAAAAATACAATAAGGTGGTGGACGTATGGTCGCGTTGCACCGACAAGGTCGCCGAAGAGATGCTCAAGATGATCCGCTCAGCTGCGCCGGGCGAACCTGTAAACTCCGTGTGGATGATGTCGGATTCGGGCGCCCGGGGCTCGGCGGCGCAGATCAAGCAACTGGCCGGAATGCGCGGTCTGATGGCCAAACCGTCGGGCGAGATCATCGAAACGCCGATCATCTCCAACTTCAAAGAGGGGCTGACCGTGCTGGAATACTTCAATTCGACGCACGGTGCGCGCAAAGGTCTTGCCGATACGGCGCTAAAGACTGCGAACTCGGGCTACCTGACCCGCCGGCTCGTCGATGTCGCGCAGGACGCCATCATCACCGAGGAAGACTGCGGCACAACCCGCGGCCTGATGACCAGTGCGGTTGTCGACGGCGGCGAGGTGATCGCTCCGCTTGCCGACCGCATTCTGGGTCGCACCGCGGCGGTCCACATTGTCGATCCCATCAATGGCCAAGTCGTTGTGCGGGCAGGGGCGTTGATCGACGAAGATGTGGTCGATCAGATCCAGCGGGTTGGGGTTGACGCGGTATCGATCCGTTCGGTGCTGACCTGCGAGTCGCGCATTGGCGTGTGCGGTAAATGCTATGGCCGCGATCTCGCGCGCGGTACGGTCGTGAATATGGGCGAAGCGGTCGGCGTTATCGCGGCTCAGTCGATCGGCGAGCCCGGCACCCAGCTGACGATGCGTACCTTCCATATTGGCGGGGCGGCGCAACGGGGCGCCGAGCAATCCTCCGTCGAGGCTGCTTTCGACGCCACCATCGAGGTTAAGAACCGCAATGTCGTCATAAACTCTGCCGGGGTGCCCGTTGTCATGGGTCGGAACTGCGAAATTGTGCTGTTCACCGAGGCACGCGAGAAAGCTCGGCACCGGGTTCCGTACGGCGCCAGACTGCTGGTTGACGACGGGGCTCAGGTTAAGCGGGGCGACCGGCTGGTCGAGTGGGATCCCTACACGATTCCGATCATCACCGAGAAGGAAGGGATCGCCCATTATGTCGACCTGATAGAGGGCCTTTCTGTCCGCGAGACCGTCGACGAGGCGACCGGGATCTCTTCGAAAGTGGTGGTCGACTGGAAGCAGCAGCCACGGGGTAGCGATTTGAGGCCGCGGATCACGTTGCGCGACGAAGACGGCGAAGTGTTGACGCTCGCCAACGGGCTCGAGGCGCGTTACTTCATGTCCGTCGATGCCATTCTCTCGGTTGATAACGGGGCGAACGTGAAGGCGGGTGATGTCCTCGCCCGGATCCCGCGTGAATCGTCGAAGACAAGGGACATCACCGGAGGTCTGCCACGTGTCGCCGAGCTGTTCGAAGCGCGCAAGCCGAAAGATTTCGCGATAATCAGCGAAAGCGATGGCCGCATTGAATTTGGCAAGGACTATAAGGCCAAGCGACGCATCGTCGTCGCCCCGACCGAAGAAGACAAGGAGCCGGTCGAGTATCTGATCCCCAAAGGCAAGCACATCAGCGTCCAAGAAGGGGATTACGTCCAGAAGGGTGACCTCTTGATGGACGGCAACCGGGTCCCGCACGACATCTTGCGGATTCTCGGGGTTGAGGAGTTGGCGAGCTATTTGATCAACGAGATTCAGGAAGTCTATCGGCTGCAGGGTGTGCGGATCAACGACAAGCACATCGAGGTGATAGTGCGGCAGATGTTGCAGAAGGTCGAGATCGAAGAACCTGGCGATACGACCTTCCTTGCCGGCGAGCAGGTCGACCGCTCTGAGTTCGAGCTCGAAAACGTCAATGCCGAAAAGGAGGGGTTGCGCGTCGCGCTTGCCCATCCGGTGTTGCAAGGCATCACTAAGGCGAGCCTGCAGACGAATTCGTTCATCTCGGCGGCGTCTTTCCAAGAAACAACGCGCGTCCTGACCGAGGCTGCAGTATCGGGCAGGATCGACACACTGACCGGGCTCAAGGAAAACGTGATTGTCGGCCGGCTAATCCCGGCAGGCACGGGCAGTGTCATCGCCCGGTTGCGCGAGATCGCTGCCGAGCGTGACCGCGAATTGGCCGCGATCGCGGCCAACGAGGAAGAGGCTGCTCAGCTCGTCGAAGACGAGCAGCGGACGGCCTGAGGCGGGCCTCCCCGCGGGGATGGGTGCGGGGAGGGGCTTGACCCAGCGCGCCTGCGTCACTACTAATACTGATCTCATGCGGGGCTGACCGTCAAAGCCGGCTGGACGCAGCGCTAGGGCAAGCGCATGGCTTGGCGCTCTTGCGAGAGGGCGCGTTAAAACTTGGGTAAAGGCTCACCACCGCTCCGGCGCGGCACAGGCGCCGAGCGGTTGTTTCGTTTGAAGGGGTTGTGACCATGCCAACGATAAACCAGCTCATCCGCAATCCGCGGAGATGGCAGGTGGCGCGCAACAAGGTGCCGGCGATGGAAGCCTGCCCGCAGAAGCGCGGGGTGTGCACGCGCGTCTACACGACCACGCCCAAGAAGCCGAATTCCGCTTTGCGAAAGGTCGCCCGCGTGCGTCTAACCAACGGTTACGAAGTAACGAGCTATATCCCGGGCGAGGGTCACAACCTGCAGGAGCATTCGGTTGTCTTGATCCGCGGCGGGCGAGTCAAGGATCTGCCGGGTGTGCGTTATCACATCATCCGCGGTACCCTCGACACCCAAGGCGTCAAGGATCGCCGCCAGCGCCGTTCAAAATACGGCGCTAAGCGTCCGCAGTAGGAAAGACGAGCATGTCGCGCCGTCGCGCCGCCGTCAAACGCGAGGTCTTACCGGACGCCAAGTTTGGCGATGCCGTCCTGACGAAGTTCATGAACTGCCTAATGTACGAGGGCAAGAAGTCGGTCGCTGAACGGATTGTCTATGGCGCCTTTGACCGGATCGCCAAACGCAGCGGCCAGGATCCGCTGCGCGTGTTCCACGATGCGCTCGGCAATGTGCGCCCCGCCGTCGAAGTGCGCTCGCGGCGGGTCGGCGGCGCCACCTATCAAGTGCCGGTCGAAGTTCGGGCCGACCGCAGTCAGGCGTTGGCGATCCGCTGGCTGATTTCGAGCTCGCGCGGCCGGTCGGAGAATACGATGGAGGAGCGGCTCTCGGGCGAACTCCTCGACGCCGCCAGTAATCGCGGTGTCGCTGTCAAACGGCGGGAGGACACACACCGGATGGCCGATGCGAACAAAGCCTTCTCGCATTATCGTTGGTAGACGGCGCAGAGGACGGCTAGTCAGGTTTCTCTTCAGGGTATCCCCCCGCGGGCGATACCGTCGGAGCTTCATTCATGGCACGCGCGACACCCCTCGAGCGGTATCGGAACATCGGTATTATGGCGCATATCGATGCCGGCAAGACGACTACGACCGAGCGGATTCTCTACTACACCGGGCGCTCCTACAAGATCGGCGAAGTTCACGAAGGCACTGCCACGATGGACTGGATGGCGCAAGAGCAGGAGCGCGGCATCACAATCACCTCCGCGGCGACGACGTGCTTCTGGCAGGACCATCGGATCAACATCATCGACACGCCAGGGCATGTCGATTTCACGATCGAGGTCGAGCGCAGCCTGCGGGTACTCGACGGCGCGGTTGCGGTGTTCGATTCGGTGGCCGGAGTCGAGCCACAATCGGAAACGGTATGGCGGCAAGCCGACAAATACGGCGTGCCGCGGATCTGCTTTGTCAATAAGATGGATCGCATCGGTGCGGATTTCCCGCGCTGCCTCGCGATGCTTGCCGACCGCCTCGGGGCCAGGCCGCTGGTGTTGCAGCTGCCGATCGGCATCGAAAGCGATTTTGTCGGCGTACTCGATCTGGTTGGCTTCCGGGCGATAAAGTGGCGCGAGGAAACTTTGGGCGCCCAGTTCGACGTCGTGAACGTTCCTCTCGAGATGGCGGGCGAGGCGAAAGCATTCCGCGCGAGACTTGTCGAAGCGGCCGTCGAGCAAGACGACGCGGCGTTGGAGGCTTATCTCTGCGGCGAGGAACCGGACGGGGAAACGCTGAAACGCTGTATCCGTAAGGGTACGCTTGACGGCGCCTTTGTCCCGGTACTGTGTGGCTCCGCCTTCAAAAACAAGGGGGTGCAGCCACTGCTTGACGCCGTGGTCGACTATCTGCCGGCGCCGACCGATGTCACCGCGATCAAAGGCGTCAAGATGGGGTCGAACGACACGGTGGTGCGCCGCTGTTCGGACGACGAGCCCTTTGCCGGGCTGGCGTTCAAGATCATGAGCGATCCCTTTGTCGGTTCCCTAACCTTTGTTCGCATCTATTCCGGCGTCGTGAGGGGCGGCAGCCAACTATTAAATACCGTTAAGGGTAGCCGCGAGCGGATCGGCCGGATGCTGCAGATGCACGCCAATCACCGTGAAGATCTCAAAGAGGCGCGCGCTGGCGATATCGTCGCATTAGCTGGACTCAAGAACACGACGACCGGTGACACACTGTCCGACCCCGCCCACGCAGTTGTGCTCGAGCGCATGGACTTCCCGGACCCGGTCATCGAGATTGCCGTCGAGCCCAAGACCAAGGGCGACCAGGAGAAAATGAGCCAAGCGCTCGCGCGGCTCGCTACCGAAGACCCGTCATTTCGCGTCACGGTCGATCATGAGAGTGGCCAGACGGTGATCAAGGGAATGGGTGAGCTGCATCTCGAGATCATAGTCGATCGGATGAAACGCGAGTTTAAGGTCGACGCCAATGTCGGGGTACCGCAGGTCGCTTATCGCGAGACGATCACCCGCGCGGCCGAGGTCGACTATACGCACAAGAAGCAGACCGGAGGGGCCGGCCAATTCGCTCGCGTCAAGCTCCGCTTCGAACCGCTGCCGCCGGGCTCGGGCTTCGTCTTCGAAAACGCGGTGGTCGGCGGTACCGTGCCGAAAGAGTATGTACCGGGTGTCGAGAAGGGGCTGAAGGCGTCAACCGAGACTGGCGTGCTCGCCGGGTTTCCGGTCATCGATCTGAAGGTCGTGTTGTTCGACGGCGCATATCACGAAGTCGATTCGAGCGCGCTAGCCTTTGAGATCGCAGCGCGCGCTGCCTTTAAGGACGGCGTCATAAAGGCTGCGCCGAAACTCCTCGAGCCGATTATGCGGGTCGAAGTGGTGACGCCCGAGGAGTACATGGGTGACGTCATCGGTGACCTGAACAGCCGCCGCGGTCAGGTCACGGGAATGGATGCCCGCGGCAACGCACGGGTCATTAATGCGATGGTGCCACTTGCCAACATGTTCGGCTATGTCAATACGTTGCGCTCGATGAGCCAGGGCCGTGCCCAGTACACGATGCATTTCGACCACTACGAGCAAGTACCGCAGGCGGTAGCGGACGAAGTCCGCGCCAAGATGGCCTGACCATAATGCCAGCGCTGAATTGAGCGGAGAAAGACCATGTCGAAGGCGAAGTTTCAGCGGACGAAGCCGCACTGCAACATCGGGACGATTGGTCACATCGACCATGGCAAGACAACGTTGACGGCGGCGATCACCAAGGTTTTGGCGGAGGGTGGCGGGGCGACGTTTGTGCCGTTTGACCAGATTGACAAGGCGCCGGAGGAGCGGGCTCGGGGGATCACGATTGCGACGGCGCATGTCG
>Ga0306920_100006120_pt1 | contig 15631 bp, 11 predicted proteins | sample flu12Cox44000170_FD_204666 | JGI IMG/M metagenome (GOLD analysis project Ga0306920, IMG submission 204666) | Lab enrichment of tropical soil microbial communities from Luquillo Experimental Forest, Puerto Rico - flux4day.12C.oxic.44.000.170 (v2)... | ecosystem: Environmental > Terrestrial >... | reverse complement strand
GACTATATAGCTCGTATTCGAACCGCCAATTCTGCATGTTCTCGTCGAATTTTCCGCTCTTCGAAAAATAGAGGGACAGCTTGACAGTTTTATAGGCGCAGGCGGCCGCGCCAAGGACAGTTGTCTTTCCGCCGCTGTTCGGGCCGACTAGGGCGGTCACAGGGAAATCGAAGGAGATGGTCTTGTCGTTGAAGGCCCTGGCCTTTCCGATGCTGACCTTGAGCAAGTATTTTCCATAGTTCTTATTCGAGACTTTCTCAAGCAGCCCGTTGATTGTTGTGGCTCTAATTTCACTTTGATAAGCCAATCCGCCCTTGTCACAGAAATGACCAGTGAGCCTAATTCAAGCGGGGTGAATCAACGTCCACCCCGCTTAATTGCCTCACCTGAAACCAGACCCTACACGAGCCCCTGGTCCAGCATGGCGTTGGCGACTTTGAGAAAGCCGCCGATGTTGGCTCCGTTGACCAGGTTGCCGGGGGTGCCGTACATCTCGGCCGTCTCGTAGCAGGTCTTGTGGATGGCGACCATGATCTTGTGCAGACGATCGTCCACTTCTTCGCGGGTCCAGCTCAGGCGCATGCTGTTCTGCGACATTTCCAGACCTGAGGTCGCGACGCCGCCCGCGTTGGCCGCCTTGGCCGGGCCGTAGAGCACTCCGGCATCGAGGAACAGCTTGGTGGCTTCGAGCGTGCTGGGCATGTTCGCGCCCTCGGCAACCAGCTTGCAGCCGTTGTTGATGAGGTTCGCGGCATCCTTGGCGTTGATTTCGTTCTGCGTGGCGCTGGGGAAGGCGCAATCCGCCTTGATGTTCCACAGCGGGTTGTAGCCCAGCTTCATGTCGGTGGGCATGAAGATGGCCTTCTTGTACTGGTCGGTATAGTCGCGGATGCGGCCACGGCGGATATTCTTCAGATCCATGACAAACGCCACCTTCTCGCGGTCAATGCCATCAGGATCGTAAACCACACCGTCGGAGTCGGAGAGGGTGACCGGCTTGGCGCCGAAATCAAGCAGCTTCTCCACCGTGTACTGCGAGACGTTGCCGCTGCCGGAGACCAGGCAGGTCTTGCCTTCCAGCGTTTCCTTGCGGGTCTTCAACATCTCGTTTGCGAAGTAGACGCAGCCGTATCCGGTGGCTTCGGGACGAATCAGCGAGCCACCCCAGGTCAGGCCCTTGCCGGTAAGCACGCCGGTGAATTCGTTGCGCAGCCGCTTGTACTGACCGAACAGAAAGCCGATTTCACGTCCGCCCACGCCGATGTCGCCCGCGGGCACGTCGGTGTCGGGACCGATGTGGCGGCTGAGCTCGGTCATGAAGCTCTGGCAGAAGCGCATGACGTCGTTGTCGCTCTTGCCCTTGGGATCGAAGTCGGACCCGCCCTTGCCGCCGCCCATGGGGAGCGTGGTGAGCGAGTTCTTGAACACCTGCTCGAAGGCGAGGAACTTCAGGATGCCCAGGTTGACCGAGGGATGGAAGCGCAGGCCGCCCTTGTAGGGGCCGATGGCGCTGTTCATCTCGATGCGGAAGCCGCGGTTGACCTGGATGTTGCCATGATCGTCAAACCATGGCACACGGAACATGAGGACGCGCTCGGGCTCGACGATGCGCTCGAGAATCCGCTCCGAAATGTATTCGGGGTGTCTCTCCAACACAAGGCGCAGTGACTCCATGACTTCCTGCACGGCCTGGTGAAATTCCGGCTCTGCCGGGTTCTTGGCCTTTACCAGCGCCATGGTTTCGTTGATGTAATCGCCCGGAGTCTTAATTCCAGGCGATGTCATTATTCCTACTGTCATAACAAGGTCCTCCTCGAACCTTACTTCACTTCATACTGAACACTCTTGAGGGCCGACACTCTCGGATACTGCTTCGCTAAGCACACAATAGGCGAACACAGTATTGAAGTCCCGCGCGGGCTGCGCTGCCGTGACCGCTATCACCCCAGAAGGTGACAAATTGGCGCAGCGAAACATTTGTAGCAAGGCTGGGAGTGGCGACGGCATGGAGTGGAAAGTACACCAAAAACGCCCGGGAAACAATGGGCGTGAGCGGACCAGGTATCGCAAGCGTCATGGTGCAGCGGCCGCGCGGACTGGAGTCCGCGCGGGTCAAGAAAAAGGCCGTATCGGCACGCCTGAAGCCGTACCCTGATACAAAACAGCACCAAGGCGAGTTTTTCTTCAGGTTGCAAAACCGCGCCGCCTTTGCAAAACCTCCTGCGGCATCAGGTTCAGGAGTACCATACCTGCGTGGCGTGAGGAAACGCTTAGTGGCACAAGCAGACAGCGGCTATGGCGTTTCCTGATAGCCGCTATCAATTGTTCTTATTAGCTCTGGCTGCGCTTTAGCTGCTACGGTAAGAAGCCCATGACTACTGTGTCGCTCCAGGCCGTCCATCGTGGACTCTTCGCAGGTTACGACACAGGTGCGTTCTTCGACGAGATGTTCCTGGGCCCGGGCGAACCCCGGCCGCATTATGCCAAGTTGTTCCAAATGCTGGCGTCGATGCCCGCCACGCAGTTTGAAGACCGCCGCAACCTGGCCGACATTGCCTTCCTTCTGCAGGGCATCACATTCACGGTGTACAGCGACGGCACCGGCACCGAGCGTCTTTTTCCCTTCGACCTGATTCCGCGTATTCTTCCGGGCTCGGAGTGGAGCCAGATCGAACGCGGCCTCACGCAGCGCGTGATAGCGCTTAACCTGTTTTTGCAGGACGTGTACGGGCAGCAGCGCATCCTCAAGGAGCGCAAGATTCCACGCTCGCTGATCTACTCCTGCCGCCATTTTCACCGCGAGATGATCGGCGTCGAGGTGCCGCGCGGCATCTACACCCACATTTGCGGCATCGACCTGGTGCGCTGTTCGAAGACGGGCAAGTTCCTGGTGCTCGAGGACAACGTTCGCACACCTAGTGGCGTTTCTTACGTGCTGGAGAACCGGCAGGTGATGACACGCACTTTCCCCGACGCCTTCCAGTCGTACGAAGTGCTGCCAGTGCATCACTATCCGACGGAACTCTGCCGCATTTTGCGCACACTGTCGCCCCGCGGCGAAACTAACGCGCAGGTTGTACTGCTGACGCCGGGCACTTACAACAGCGCCTACTTCGAACACAGCTTCCTGGCCCAGCAGATGGGCATCGAGCTGGTGGAAGGCCGCGATCTCATCGTCGATGCCGGCGTGGTGTACATGAAGACGATTCACGGCCTGCAACGCGTAGATGTGATCTATCGCCGCGTCGATGACGACTACCTCGATCCGCTGGTCTTCCGTCCTGATTCGCTGATGGGCGTTCCCGGCCTGATGGGAGCGTATCGCGCCGGAAACGTGGCGCTGGCCAATGCCGTGGGCAATGGCGTCGCGGACGATAAGGCGGTGTGCGCGTACGTACCCGATTTCATCCGCTTCTACCTCGGCGAAGAACCGATCTTGGGCACAGTAGAGTCGTATCTCTGCTCGCGGCCCGATGACCTGCGCCACGTTCTCGCCAACTTGCCGGAACTCGTGGTGAAGGCTGTCGGTGAGTCAGGAGGATACGGCATGCTGATCGGTCCGGCCTCGGACGAAAAGACCATCGAGATCTTCCGCCAGAAGATTGAGGCCGACCCACGGAATTACATTGCGCAGCCGGTGGTCGGCTTGTCGCGTGTGCCTTCCTACGATGTCGATTCCAAACGCATGGCCGGGCGGCACGTGGACCTGCGGCCCTACTGCCTGTACAACGGGCAGGAGGTGATCATCGTTCCCGGTGGACTGACGCGCGTGGCATTGCAGCCGGGTTCCCTAGTGGTGAATTCCTCCCAGGGCGGTGGCAGCAAGGACACGTGGGTCCTGATGGAGGACTGCTGAGCACAGTAATGTTGTCGCGCATTGCGGACTCGCTGTTCTGGCTGGCGCGTTACATGGAGCGAGCCGAAGACACCGCGCGCATCCTCGACGTCAACTATCACATGCTGCTGGAGCAGTCGGCGGGCCCCTACCGCCTGCGCTGGGAGCCGCTGATCGTCATGGCCGGCGAACAGGAACGCTTCAACCAGTTCTACAAGGAAGCGAATGCGCAGACGGTGTATGAGTTTCTCGCTTTCCGCGCAGACAATCCCAACTCCATCGTGCAATGCATCACCAAGGCGCGTGAAAACGCGCGCACTATTCGCGACCGCATCTCGCGCGAGATGTGGGAAGACATCAACGGCCTCTACCATTCGGTGTCCCGTTTCGATCCTGCCGAGCAGATCTCCAGCGGCCCGCACCGCTTTTGCGATGCCGTAAAGTTTGGCAGCCATCGTTTCTTCGGCGTGACCGATGCGACCCTTCCGCATGACGAGGGCTGGGACTTCCTGAAGATCGGGTGGTCGCTGGAGCGAGCGGAAATGACGGCGCGGCTGGTGGACCTGCAATTCCAGACTCTGCTGGAGACGCCAGTCATGATGGGCACCGCCGACAATCACCAGTGGATGGCGGTGCTCAAGTCGGTGGGAGCCTACGAAGCCTACCGCCGCCAGTACCATTCCCCAATTGAACCGGAGCGCGTCGCCGAGATGCTGATCCTGCATTCCCAGCATCCGCGCTCGATTCGCTTCAGCATCACCGAACTGCAGAATGGACTGCGCGCCATCAGCGGCACCGGACCAGGCTCCTATGCCAACGAGGCGGAGCGGTTCACCGGCAAGGTTCTGGAGCGTCTGCGCTACGACACGGTAGAAGATATTTTCCGCAGCGGCTTGCACAGCTACCTCGGCGACATTCTCGCCAACTGCCGGGCCATCGGTGAAGACATTGCTCATTCCTACTTCTACTACGGAGTTGGCGAATGAACCGCTATCACCTCGTGCATACAACAGAGTTCGTTTACGACGGCCCGGTATCGGAGAGCTATAACGAAGTTCGATTGCGGCCGATGCATGACGAAGCGCAGAGTTGCCTGTCGTTTCGCTTGACCACCAGTCCAACCTCGCCAGCGTTTTCGTACCGCGACGCCCTAGGCAACTGGGTGCACCAGGTGAATATCCTTCCGGTGCACAGCCGGCTGCGGGTGCAGGCGGAATCCGTGGTGCTGACGCATGACCTGCCGCCGATGCCCAGTACCATGCTGCTGGGCGAGTTGGAGCTGCAGCACGAAGAGTTGCTCGAAGAGTTTTACGACATGCTTGTGGCCAGCCAGTTCGTTCCCCATCTGGCCAGACTGGCGCCCCTGATACAAGAGGTCGAGCGACGCGGCGATGGTACAGTGGCACGGTTCGCACAGTGTGCGTCGGATTTAATCCATGAACGCTTTGAGTACGTGAAGGGAGCGACGCACGTGAACTCGTCGATCGCGGATTCCCTTCACCTCGGCGCAGGCGTCTGCCAGGACTTCGCGCATCTGCTGCTGGGGATGGCGCGCAAGCGGGGAATTCCAGCTCGCTACGTGTCGGGATACCTGGTTCCGCAAACTGAGGAAAATCCCGAGGCCAAGCTCGAAGAGGTTATCGGTGGCCAGGCGTCCCACGCCTGGGCAGAGATGTACATACCCGATAGCGGATGGATGCCGCTGGACCCCACACTCGGAAAGCCAGTAGGCCTGCGCCATGTGCGCATCGCCTATGGACGCGATTACGCCGATGTAGCTCCGGTGCGCGGTGTGTATAAGGGGCACGCGGGACAGCGACTTTCGGTGGATGTGAGCGTGCGTCCGGCGCTGGATGATGATGGCCACGAAACTCTGGCCGAAACCGCAGCGGTACCGCTGGAGCCCGAGCCCGTTGAGCCGCGCGCGCAACAGTCAGGCCAGCAGCAATGAATGTTAGTAATAATGATGATGACGACAGGGGGATCGCCGCGGATTTTAGAGCAGATCCCGAGTTGCCGTATCTAGCGAGTTGACCGCTCCGCGGCCTGACGGCCGGAGGAACTGACCTCCAGGGGCTTACGCTCCCTGGCTACAAGATGTGGCCGTCGCTACGCGACTCGAGTACGGTACGTCGGCAGCGATCATCGCTCTTTCAAATTCGGGAACTCCGAAGCCGCCCTAGCGGGCGCGGACGCTCACGCCGTCTTACTTCGCAACACGCGATAGAGCGCGAGCAACATAATCGCACCCAGCAGCGACAAAACAAATCCCGGAGCATCGCCTGGGTGCCACCAACCGACGAATCGTCCGACAACTACGGCGAACAACGCTCCGCCGACCCCTACTGCCGTGGTTGCCCAGAACCCATCGGGGCCTTTGCCCGGCAACAGCGCGCGTGCCGACAAACCGACGATCCATCCAATGGCCACGAGCACGATCATCCGCAGCATCGTTCACTCTCCCTTGAGCATTTCCAGAGTTGCTGTACAGGCGGGGGGAGCACGCCTTCAGAGGATCACCACTTCCTCGACCTGCTGCTCGCCCAGCCACTCCCCTAGCCGCCGCAGCTCCTCGGGATTTGTGTCGTACCGACGTCGCTCAAAGGCGTACTCGCCTTCCCCTTCCACATCCCCCCACCGCCAACATCTTTTTGTGCACGTCGATTCCCGCTATCCTGTAAGCCATCCTGTCCTCCGGCGGGAGCGGAGAGCGCGCTGCGAGTTCTGTTAAGCAGGGTCACAGGCTATCGTCGCTCCCAGGAGGAGACGACCACGCCCACTTATTCGCTCAACCACGCTGGCTTTCATGAAATTTCGCGGGCCGTAGGCCTACCTGGACACGGCTGAATCCGTGCCTTTTCAAAAAGATACAGAACGTTTGCGGTACGGCTAAAGCTGTGCCCTTTCAAAACGAGTTTTTCAGCCGGCTCTGGCTCTAAAGCCGGATTTGTCGGCGAGCCGTAATTGCGCCGCCCAACCACCCCAACGCAGGCGAGACCGGCGTGCGTTGAGGACACCGGTGAGGCGGCGTTCCACTCAATACACCTGCAGCGAAGCTGCTCTAAGTGATGCAAGGCCCTGCGCAAAAACACAGCCCACCACTAGACATTGCTCGATGGGGACGGCCCACCAAGTCACACTCGGTGGGACATGACTGGCAACTTGTCGTCGCGATCCTCTGACAAGTTCCTGGTTGTTCCTACTTTGCCTCAGCTTCTTGACGCGCTTGCAAGTACAAATCCACATTGACCTTGTCGACCAGCGATACCCCGGTATCCACGAACCGTGGGAAGGGGGAGAAGGAGTTAGTCGAGAAATCCTTCTTCAAGTCCACAGGATAATGATGAATGTCATCGAGCTGTTTGAGCCCGTAGTACGCCATGGTGTAGGGCTTCTGGGAAATCGTCGAGTCGATAATTCCGCTCTTGACCAGGTTTAGTGTCGCTTCGTCCGTGTCCATAGCGACGATCAGCCGATCAGTGGCGTTGTTGCGCCTTACCGCTTCGGCTACATCTTTTCCCGACGAAGCCTCAAGACACACAAACGCATCGATGTGATCGACGCCCTTTTCTGTCAGCCAATGCTGTGTCCGGTCGAAAGCATTACCCGCATCACCCTTAATGTTGAAGACTTCGACGATCTTGATTGCCGGGTGATCGGCAAAGACATCCTTGTAACCCTTCAGGCGTTCGTCCATATTGGTCTGGGGCATGGTGTAGAAAACCACATTGCCCTTGCCATGCAGTTTCTCCAGGACGCGCTGGCCGCCAATGCGTCCCGCTTGCAGGTTGTTGGTGCCGATAAAGTAGAGGCGTTTGCTGGCCGGGGCATCCGAATCGATGGTGATGACCGGAATGCCAGCATCGATCGCATCATTGATGGCCGGCTGCATCAGTCCGGTGTCAGCGACCGACACAAGGATACCGGAAGGCTTCAGCGCCATGGCGTCGCGGAACTCTTTCACCTGGGCTTCGGGATCGTAGGTTTCAGGCCCCCGGATGTCCATTTTTACGCCAAACTGCGCGGCCGATTTCGCCAGGCCGGCGGCGGCAGTCTGCCAATACGGCAACTTCGTATTCACGGTTACGAGAATGTACCGCTCATTGTTGTCGTGACGGGAACAGCCAACCAGGAGAGAAATCGTCACGGCCAGCGATGCCAGAACCACAATACGTACAAATAGTTTCATGGCCATCCTCCGCTGCAAGGTGAATCGCCCTCTGCGTTTTCGCAGTTGCTGCAGCAAAGCAACTATAGCGCAGTGTTAAAGCGTAACGTGCGGGATTGTACTCCGGCGGTGAGGTCCACGAAAAGTCGAATTCCGGGCAGAGGTCATGGACGGGTAGCCTTGGGCGCTGATTCCCGTTTTCTGCCATCGCAGTCTTCCAAGTTCAGGCGCAGCCTAGGACGCATCGTAACCAACCAGTTAATAAAGAATGGTGTGGCGAGTGGAGCATGGGTAGGCTACAATTTGGATTCGCAATGGACGCCTGAGTTTTGATATAAGCAGGTTGGGCTTGCGAACGGAATCGATTTTGCCGCGCACTCATCGCGCGGCACGAATCAATCCAGCCGGAACCTATATACACACTGGCTGGCAGGATGCAGACGGGCCGCCCGCTGAGGGATACCCTATCAGCAGACGACCGAGCCAAAATCAGTCGGATTCAGAAGGCAATCTAAGGCTTGGAGGCCAACTAAATTATGAGCAACTGTTTAGCCACAAAAATCCTGAGCATAGTAATGATGCTGCTGACTCCGGCGGCAGTGCTCATGGCTGAGACTAGCAACACCATGCTCTACGCGTCGGGGAACGTAACGCTGAACGGAACTGAAGTTGCCCGCTCGGCCTCCGTGAAAACCGGCGACAAGATTGAGACCGCTGGCGCAACCGCAACCGCGGTGAACCAGGACGGATCGAAAGTCACTGTCAATCCCTACTCCGCAATCCGTTACGAGAGCGAAGGCGTCGACGTTGTGCGTGGCAGCGCTGCCATTACCACCGCAGACGGCATGCCGGCCCACGCTGCCCAGATTACGGTTACTCCGAAAGACAAGACCGCGACCTACGAAGTTGCCCGCATGGACAACAACGTCGTGATTACCAGCCGCACCGGCGCGCTGATGATCACCGAAGCCGGCAAGACCAGCGAACTGGAGGCTGGATCCTCGAGCTCGCGTACGGCCGAGCCCACATCCGCTCCGGCGCCGGCTCCTGCCCCTCAAGCCGCCCCGATATTCCCGGGTAGCCAACTGACGGGCCATCAGGTGTTCGCAATTGCTGCCGTTGTTGCCGGCGCTGCCGTTACATGCGGGCTGTGGTGCGGAAAGGCCGCCGCCGGCATACCTCCGGGAGGCTTCGGGAACCAGTTGTCCGTGAGCTCGCACCAGGGCCGCGGTATGAACCGCGCTCTCCAGGTTGCCACGGTTGCGGTCGCGCGTCCGGTCTTGAACGGAATTGCCAACAACGCTCGTAACAATTCCGCCGCTTCGCGTGTTGCTCCGCAGCACCGCAACATTCGCGCTAGCCGCTGATCACCCGGTCACAGGTAGCTTCAAATTGAGGTCCAGAAGACCCGTCGCGAGACGGGTCTTTTGTTCAGCAGGAAGATCCTACCTTCTGCCGGCCCGGATTCGCGAAATAGCAACACCTGACTAAGTAAAAGCTGCCCCTGCTGTGCTAACCTCAAGCCGTCGGGACGCGTGCGTATGCTCCGGTCGTCCATTCTTGTCGTCTTCGCATTGTTCACTGCGTGTTGTGCGGACAACGTAACCTTTCTGCGCATCGACAAATCGGTCGTTCAGCAACGTCTGCAGCAGCCTCAGCAAGCTCCCGATCAGCGGGTCCGCACCCTGCGGACCATGTTTGAAAAGGCCGGCTGTGCCCCGCAAAACATCCAGGTCCAGCCCATACCCGGCCAGCCTCTGCCAAATGTTCTGTGTACCCTGCCCGGCACAGAAATTGGGACCATCCTGGTTGGTGCGCGGCTGGATTACGACGGACGCGGTGACGAAGGCACAGTCGGATGGGCCGGAGTCGTCATGCTCCCGCTTCTGGCTGAATCGCTGACCTCTACCATCCATCGGCACACTTTGGTCTTCGCCGCGTTCTCGGGCAGCAACATGGCTGGCGCCTCGTGGTACTGGAAGAACCTCTCGGACGCGCAGCGCAGTGAATTGCGGGGCATCGTTGACCTCGATCATCTTGGCCGCACCTCGGTTGGGTATTCGGCCGCTGCCAACGCCGCAGTGATGGCACGCGTGCTTCCGGCAGCCGCCCGCGCATTGCAGCTCAGCCCCACGCCGCAACCGATCCCGGATGTCCCCGAGGGCGACGCTATGTTTTTCCAGCATGCTCACGTTCCGGCGATTACGATTTACTCACGCGGATACGTTTCGAACAGCCCGGATACGGAACAGCCGTCTGCCGAACGGAATCCGCTGTTGCCCAGTGACATACACAGAGTCCCGGCGACCACCCACCACCCCTATGCATTGAAGACGGATCTCGATCCCGAGATCTACAACCAGACCTATAACCTGCTATGTGTCTACGTCCTGTTTCTGGATCGTGGACTAGGCGCAAGCAAGCGTCCTGCTGCGGAGGTGCTGCGCGCCCAGTCGACGCCGCCTAAGCCAACAGAAACAATTGGCGGTTCGCCGACGGCCGCCCCCGCCACCACGACCAGCGCTCCGCCGGTGTTGACGGCTTCAAACACCGGCACCACGCCCGCAGTAGCTCCTCCCGCTGAGGTCGCTCCGCCGCGTGCCCCGGCTCCAGTGCCTGCAAGTGCCGCGGCCTCCAACAATGCCCCAACGGCAACGTTTCGTGTCAACTCCCGGCTCGTGCAGTTTGACGTAGTTGTCACTGACAACCAGGGCCGTCCGGTGAAGAACCTGACCGCTGCCGACTTCACGGTACTTCAGGACGGACAAGTTCAGAATGTACGTGCTTTTGAATTCCACTCGCCAACCGGCCCCGAGCAAGCGGCCGGGTCTGCTCCGGTCACGGCCAAGCCGGCTTCTGCCTCGCTGCCGACGAACACGTTCACCAATATTCCGGCGAAAGCTCCGCAGAGCAGCTGGACCATTGTGCTATTCGACCTCCTGAACACGGATGTTAAGGACCAGGCTTACGCGCGGAACCAGCTGCTGCAACTCCTGAAGTCGCTCCCGAACGGTCAGCCGGCGGCCTTATTCGTGCTCACGCGCCAGCTTGAGATGCTGCAGGGATTCACGCAGGACCCCCAACAACTGCTGCGGGTGGTGGAGTTGCTTGACCCTTCGAAGTCGCAGATGTTGACCTCCATGGTTGAACGGGAACGTACCGTCGCAGCCATCACCAGTACAGCCCAACAGGCCGCTCCCCAGTCGGGTTCGACTGCCGGAGGGTCGTTCAGCACCGACTCGATCGCCTATGCCCAGGCCGCGCGCATCGCGCAAGGCTACAATGATCATGAGGCATTTCGTACCACTGACCGGGTACTGTTCACCCTGGAGGCGATGAGAGGCCTGGCGCGAGCGGTCTCCGGCTATCCTGGCCGCAAGACCCTGCTTTGGCTGTCGGGGAGTTTCCCGGTGCAGATTGAGCCCGATCCTGCATCGACCGATCCGTTCCGCAACGTGCGCGGTTTCGAAGACCGGATTCGCGCTTCTTCCACTCTGCTGGCGACCTCCCGGGTTGCGGTCTATCCCGTGGATGTGCGCGGGCTCCAGTCGAAGGGAATCGACATCAGCGTCGCTACCGCCGAAAACCAGCCCATGAGCGACGTACTGCCTGGGGTCGCTCGCGGCGTAACCGCTGCGTCGCCCAGTAGTCAGGGCGCCACCATCAATGCGGAGACGGTGTCGCTTTCCAATGATCGGGAAACGATGAAGAACATCGCCGAGCAAACCGGCGGCGAGGCTTTTGTGAACACCAACGATTTGCGGCGCGCGATTACCCGCAGTCTCGACGACGGTTCCACTTACTACACACTCGCCTATACACCTCCCAAGGAAGATGTCGAAGGCGGTTACCATCGCGTTGTGGTACGCGTTGCAGACAGGAACATGAAGCTGGCGTATCGCCGCGGATACTACAGCATTCCGCAACCCTCAGCGTCAGGAGCGGCGGGCACCGCCGCCCTGCGTGCGGCCCTGCAGCCTGGCATGCCTCCTGCGACGTCTATACTCGTGACCACATCCATCGAGCTGCCTGACGCCTCCCGCAAAGACGTGAAGATCAACTACATCATCGACGGCAATGGCATAAACTTTGCCGATGTGCCCGACAACAAGAAGCGCGCCCAGATCGACTGCATGGTCATCGCCTTCGAAAGTTCGGGAAAAGAAGTTGCCCACGCCTCCGACACTCTGGACGCCACCATACCCGCCAATATCTACGCTACCGTCATGACCTACGGACTGCCCGCGCACCAACTCATCTCCTTGCCGCCTGGCCGATACAACTTGCGCATTGGCGTGATGGACCGCACCACCGAACAGGTTGGTACGGTGGACGCTCCACTGGAAGTGCCCGGCCAGGCCGTCGCCCAGCGCTAGGACCCGTCATCGTCCAGCGACGATTGCTCCTCATTCTTCCGGCCTTACATCCTGATGAACGACATGCGGCAGGACAATGCCGGTCGGCACAGAACGATTCTTCAGGGCTCACGATTTACAATTGCGCCGCACCGCTCTGGGCGGTGGCTCCAAATCGCAACTCGTGAAGTGTCTACAAGGTGCGCCGACGGGTGACGAGCTCCGGCACCACCATATAGAATTCTTCCGTTGGTCGTTGACACAAAATTAAAGATCGGCGACAAACCCCACTAACCCGAGGAGACGAACAATGAGTTTGAAGATTGGCGACACCGCACCTGATTTCATGGCGGAAACAACCGAGGGGCGAATTCGCTTCCATTCGTGGATTGGCGACTCGTGGGCGATTCTCTTCTCGCATCCCAAGGATTTCACGCCCGTATGCACCACCGAGCTCGGGTACATGGCGAAACTCAAACCCGAGTTCGACAAACGCAGCACAAAGATCATCGGGCTCAGCGTCGATCCCGTGAACGACCATGCCAGTTGGGCCAAAGACATCAAGGAGACACAGGGACACGCGCCCAACTATCCCATAATTGGCGACTCCGAACTGAACGTGGCGAAGCTGTACGACATGCTTCCCGCCAGTGCCGGAAGCAGCTCGCAAGGACGAACGGCAGCCGACAACATGACCGTGCGCAACGTCTTTGTCGTGGGACCCGACAAGAAAATCAAGCTGATTCTGGTCTATCCAATGACGACCGGGCGGAACTTCGACGAGGTGTTGCGTGTCATCGATTCGCTGCAGCTGACAGCGAAACACAAGGTCGCAACGCCGGTGAATTGGAAGCAGGGAGAAGACGTGATCATCGCCGGTTCCGTATCGGACGAAGAAGCGAAGAAGACGTACCCGGAAGGCTGGAAAGCTCCGCGGCCCTATCTTCGGATCGTGCCGCAGCCGAAGGAGTAAGGCCGCGGCTGTAGCGCTTGAGGCTCCCAGGTTTTCGCCGGGGAACCACGGTGTGGACCCGAGGCTCCGCAGCAGCAATGAATTACGCCGCGTGTTGTCGTGCGGTTGAGCAACGAATCAGGAGGTCCCATGACACCTCGACTGTTCGCGGCTCTCGCCGCCACCATCTTTCTTCTTGTCAGTAAATCGGCGGCCCAGACGAGCCCATCGCAGCAGTCCAAGCCGGTTCCTCTGCGCGTTGGCGTGGTGGGATTAGTCCACGGTCACGTCGAAGGCTTCTTCCAGCATAACCGGCATCGAGCTGACGTCCAGATTGTCGGCATCTCCGAAGCCAACGAACAGCTCTTCGCCCGCTACGCCAAACAGTTCGGCCTCGACCCGAAGCTCTACTACGCCCGCCTTGACGACATGCTGCAGCAGGCGCATCCGCAGGCGGTGCTGATGTACACCTCGACCTACGATCATCGCGCTGTGGTTGAAGCCTGCGCGCAGCGTGGTATCCACGTCATGATGGAGAAGCCGCTAGCCGTCAGCTACGCGGATGCACGGGCGATGGCCGAAGCGGCGCAGCACGGCAAAATCCATGTGCTGGTGAACTACGAAACCACGTGGTACCGCAGCAATCACGCGGCATACGAACTGGCCCACGACGGAGCGATAGGCGACATTCGCAAAATCGTGGTACACGACGGCCATCGCGGACCGAAAGAGATTAGTGTGCAGCCGGAGTTCCTGGCGTGGCTCACCGATCCCAAACTCAACGGCGCGGGCGCACTGTTCGATTTCGGCTGCTATGGCGCGGACCTCGCGACCTGGCTGATGAGCGGACAGCGTCCCGAGACGGTAACGGCGGTGACCCAGACCATCAAGCCCGATGTGTATCCCAAGGTGGATGACGAGGCGGTCATCGTTCTAAAGTATCCCAAAGCAGTTGCGGTCATTCAGGCCTCGTGGAACTGGCCTTTCGATCGCAAAGACATGGAAGTCTATGGACAGAAGGGATACGTCATTACCGTCGCGCGGGACGACCTGCGGGTGCGGCGTCGGGCAGAAGAGGAGCGGACCGTCAAGGCGAAAGCTTTGGTCTCGCCCTATGATGATTCGTTGACGGAATTCCGCTGCGTAGTGATAGATGGTGCGAAACCAGATGACCTGACTTCCCTTGAAACCAACCTCATTGCGATGGAAATACTCGATGCCGCCCGCACCTCCGCCGCAACCGGCAAGACCGTGAATTTGCCGCTGGAGAAATGAGATCGCCATGACCGTAGTGATTGCCATGCTTCGCGGCGTCAACCTCGGCGGACACAACAAGATCAGCATGGATGCCCTGCGCGAGATCTGTCATTCGCTCAAGCTGCACAATCCGCAGACTTACATACAGAGCGGAAACGTTGTCTTCGGAACCACCGAGCGCGACCTCGCGCGTGTTGCACGGCGCATCGAAGATGCAATCGAGAAGGGCCTCAGCTTTCGTCCGCGCGTCATTCTTCGGACACCTTCCGAGATGCGTGAGGTGATCGCGCGCAACCCGTTCAAAGCCAGGACGGGACTGGATCCCGCAAAACTTATCGTTTCCTTCTTCGCGGATGTCCCCGGTGCCGAAGTCCGAGGCAAACTCCTCGGTCTCAAAGCCGGCCCCGAAGAATTGCACATCAACGGCCGCGAACTCTATGTCTACTTTCCCGATGGCATGGGTCGCTCACAACTGCGGCCCGTTCTGGATCGGACACTGAAGATGCCCGTCACCGCCCGCAACTGGAACACCGTGGCGAAATTGCTGGCCATGGCCGAAGCGCTCGAAGCATCCCGTTAACTCGTAACCGCGTCAGCGGCCCAATTCCCAACCTGATTCGCGTCACCGCTCCTTGTGACGTAGCTCGCTGCATTCGCCGCGCAGTCAGGCGAAGCTTGCTATTCACCAGGAGAGCATCATGAAAGGCAATGCGAAAGTCATTGAGCAATTGAACGCGGCACTCAGCGGTGAGATGTCGGCGGCGGTGCAGTACATGGTACAGGCCGAGATGTGTTCCGGTTGGGGCTATCACCGGCTGGCCGCACTGACCAAAACACGGGCCATCGAGGAGATGAAGCATGCCGAGCGGCTGATCGAGCGAGTGATCTTCCTCGACGGAACGCCTGACGTCGTCGTGCCCTTGACTCCGAAGGTCGGCGTCAACGTGCCGCAGCAACTGGAGATCGACTTGACCGACGAAATCAACGCCGTGCGTCAATACAACGATGCCGCCAAGATTTGCCGCGAAGCCGGAGACGCCGGATCGAAGGACCTGTTCGAGACC
>Ga0306920_100006118_pt1 | contig 15634 bp, 9 predicted proteins | sample flu12Cox44000170_FD_204666 | JGI IMG/M metagenome (GOLD analysis project Ga0306920, IMG submission 204666) | Lab enrichment of tropical soil microbial communities from Luquillo Experimental Forest, Puerto Rico - flux4day.12C.oxic.44.000.170 (v2)... | ecosystem: Environmental > Terrestrial >... | reverse complement strand
CCCTCCGATTACGGCCAGTGGGAATCTCTTGTCACCTTCCGCGAATATGGCGGCCTTTCCCCGGACGGCAAATGGCTGGCTTACGGTATTAATCGTTCGAATCGCAACAACGAACTGCGCGTCACCAGCATCGCCGACGGCGCGACCAAAATCATCGCTTACGGCACCCAGCCCGCCTTTTCGTCCGACTCCCGGTGGGTCGCTTATTCCATCGGCATTTCCGAATCGCAGGAAGAGAAGCTCAAAAAAGACAAAAAGCCCATCCCCAAGAAAATCGGCCTGCTCTATCTAGCCACCGGCGAGCTCACCACCGTGGACGGCATCGAGTCCTTCTCCTTCAGTCCCGACGGCGGCTGGCTCGCAATGCGCCGCACTCCTCCCGAGAAAAAGGACTCCGACAAAAAAGATTCCGGTGACTCATCCGAAGACGATATTCCCGCTGGCGCCACCGTGCTTCTCCGTCAGCTTTCCACCGGACGCGATACTTCCTTCGGTAATGTTTCCGAATACGCCTGGCAAGACCTCCCGAAAGCCGGCAGCCTGCTTGCCATGACCATCAACGCGGAAGACAAAACCGGCAACGGCGTTGAGATCTTCGATGTGCACAGCGGTTCGGTCCGCGTTCTCGACACCTCAGCCTCTATGTATTCGGGCCTCTCGTGGCGCAAGAAGAGTGCCGACCTCGCTGTTCTTCGCTCCAAATCCGACGATCATCGCGATGGCCCTACCCAGGTCGCCCTTGCCTGGCGCAATCTCGGGCAAGTCTCCGAATCTGCTCATCGCTATGACCCCACCGCGGATGCACAGTTTCCCGCCGGCCAGCGCACCGTTTCGTTCCACAAGCCGGAATGGGCTGTTGACGGTGGCGTCGTTTTCCTCGGCCTCGCCAAGTGGCAAGAGAAAATCGCCGAGCCTGCAAAGCCCGCTGCTCCGGCTGCCAACGACGCAAAGTCGACTGACGCCTCGAATCCGTCCGATGCGGCTGCAAGAGACAGCGAGGCGGCTAAAAATAAAGACAAAGATGAGGACGAACCGCCGTCGGTCGCCGTCTGGAACTGGCGCGACGTCGAAGTCATGCCCAAACAGAAGCTCAGCGCGAAAAACGACCGTCAAAAAAACATGCTTGCGGCCTGGCATCTCGAGAAAAACTCTCTCATTCTGCTTGGCCAAGACTTGGACGAGCGCCTCACTCCTCTCAAGCACCAATTCCTCGCCGTTTCCGCCGATTGGTCCGCTTACGCCATGGATCGCTCCATTGGCCGCCCAGTCGCCGACATTTCTCTTGTCGACATTTCCACCGGCGCGCGAACCAAAATCCAGGAGCGTCTCAACGATGATTACTACCTTCAAGAGAGTCCTGGCGGCCGCTACCTCCTCTACTTTCACGATGACCACTATTGGATTGTCAACACCGCCACGCGCGCGGTCGTGAACATCACCAAGAACGTTCCAACCGCCTTCGTCAATCGCGAATCCGACGCGACCATCAAACAGAAGCCGCCTTTTGGCGTTGCGGGTTGGACCAAAGATGATGCCACCGTAATTCTTTACGACAAATTTGATCTCTGGCAGGTCGCTCCGGACGGCTCGCGCGCCGTGCGGCTCACCGACGGCTCGGCCGAGCAGGTCCGCCATCGTTACGAAAAACTTGATCCGGAAGAGGAATGGATCGACACCAGCAAGCCCATCTACCTCAGCCTCTTCGGCATCTGGTCGAAAAAATCCGGCTTTGCGCGTCTCCGGCCCGGTGCCTCCGGCGCTCTCGCCGAGGAGCATCTTGTGCTGCTCGACAAAAGTCTCGACCATCTCGCGAAAGCGAAAGATGCCGAGGCCTTCGAGTACGTCCAGCAGACTTTCGTCGAATCACCTAACGCCTTGGTTGCCGGCCCGAATCTCAAGGACGCGAAGGTAGTCACAAAGACGAATCCCTTCGAAAGCAATTACGCTTGGGGCCACGAAGAACTTATCGAGTACAAAAACAGCCACGGCGAGCGCCTGCAGGGTGCGCTCTTCTATCCTGCTGGTTACGACCCCGCAAAGAAGTATCCCATGATCGTTTATATGTACGAAAAGCTTTCCGACAACCTTCACCGCTACAGCCCTCCTTCGGAGCGCAACTATTACAACGTGAGCGCGATGAACGGTCACGGGTATTTCGTTCTCGAGCCGGACATCGTCTTCAAACCCCGAGATCCCGGGGTCTCCGTCGTCGATTGCGTCACTGCGGCCGCCAAACGCGTCATCCAGATGGGCGTTATTGACCCGAAGCGCATCGGCATCATGGGGCATTCCTGGGGCGGTTTCGACGTCACGTATCTCGCCACGCACACCGCAAATTTCTTTGCCGCCGCGGTTGCCGGCGCCCCCATCACCGACCTTGTCAGCAATTACGGCAATCATCATTGGAGCTCCGGCATCGCCGAAACCGACCACATCGAAACCGGGCAGCAGCGCATGGAAGTCCCGCTTTATGAAGATCTCCAGGCCTACATCCGCAACTCCGCTGTTTTCGGTGTGGCAGGGATGACCACGCCGCTGCTTATCGAGGTTGGCGACAGCGACGGCACCGTGTTTTTCCACCAGGGGGTCGAACTCTACAACATCGCCCGCCGCGCCAAAAAAGACGTTGTCCTCATCGAATACGCCGGCGAAGACCACGGCCTGCGTAAAAAAGCCAATCAAATCGATTACCAGCGCCGCATTTTTCAATGGTTTGCGCACTACTTAAAGGACGAGCCTGCACAGGCCTGGATCACTAGCGGCGAAACCTACCTCGAACATGAAAGGGAACTGCAGAAACGTAACGCCGCAAGCGCCAAGGACTAAGCGCCCTCGCTTGCGTGACGGTGCCTCTTTTCCTGTTTGGGCCGCCGGGCTTAGCCAAGCCCAACCGTGCCTCGGGACGGTAAGCGCCGTAGGTGTGGCGGCTGGCGGCTCACTCCCCCGAGAAATCCCGCGGAGTGACTCGCGTAATCCCTGGCACAATCCGCACTTGCTCCAAGCCTAGGAGGAGCAGGACCGGCCAAAGGCAATCGGCGAACTGTGCGGATAATACCAACGTGGCTAGCGATGCCTTCGGCGCAATCTTCTTCGCCGCCATGGCCAGTGCAAAGTGCCCCAGGAACACAGCCCCGCACTATGACCATCGCTCTTCGAGCTGTCAACATAGGCCAACGCCCCGCAAGTCGTGTCGCCCTCCGGTATTTCACTTTTCTTATACCTTTCGCCGGCGCGAGACTGCTGGAAGTGCGCTTGCGACCGAGCGCAGGCGTGATCATGGAGCTGGGCTCTAGTTAATCCGAAGGGAAAAGGCGGGGCGCTCGATTTGCTCGGTCGGTTTCCCTTTCAGCGTGTCGTGGATCTGTCGCAGCAACGCATCGCGCGAGAACGGTTTTTGCAGGAAGGAGGCCCCTTCCAAAATGCTTTGCCCCTCGCTGAGTTCCTCGGTGTACCCCGACATGTAAACCACTTTCAAGCCCGGCAACAGCCGCTTCAGCCGCCTTGCCAATTCCGGGCCACGCATTCGCGGCATGACCACGTCGGTGACCAGGACATCGATTTCCTCCGCGAATTTATGTCCGATGTCGAGGCCTTGTTCGCCATCTACGGCGGTCAACACCTGGTAACCGGCTGCCTTCAGGAACTCGCATGTCAGCGCCCGCACATCCGCTTCATCCTCGACCAGCAGCACCGTCTCTCGTCCGCCGCGCACCTTGGCCGCGCGGTTGTTGTCCGCCGGAATGACCTCCACCTTTTCCGCCACTTCCGGCAGGTAAATCTCAAAGCGCGCACCCGTTCCCGGTTCGGAGTCTACGAAAATATAGCCGGAGCTCTGTTTCACCACCCCGTATACCGTGGCTAATCCTAGGCCCGTGCCTTTGCCCGGTTCCTTGGTCGTAAAGAACGGCTCGAAAATCCGCGCCTTGATGTTTGCGTCCATTCCAAAGCCGGTATCACTCACCGCAAGCATGACGTAATCCCCCGGCGCAAGCGGCTGGCGCATTTGCGCATACTGCGCATCTACCGAAACATTCTCCGTCTCAACGGTCAGCGTTCCGCCCTTCGGCATGGCATCGGAAGCATTCACGATCAGATTCAACAGCACCTGCTCCATCTGTCCGGGATCAGCCTGCACGCGTCCGAGCGGCTCGCCCAAATGCACCTTGTACTCGATGTCCTCGCGCAAGAGCCGCTGTAGCAGCCTGCCCATCTCCACAATCAATTCGTTCAGGTCCAAAATCTTCGGCTGCAGCATCTGCCTGCGGCTGAAAGCCAGCAACTGCCGCGTTAGCAGCGCCGCGCGGTCCGCCACGCGCCGTATCTGCTCGCAATTCCCGCGCACCGCGTCGGTCGGTTTCATGCGCTCCAGCGCCAGGTCGCTGTTTCCCTTGATGACCGTCAGCAGATTGTTGAAGTCGTGCGCCACGCCGCCGGCCAACCGTCCCAGCGCATCCATTTTCTGCGCCTGCCTAAGCTGTTCCTCCAACTGCTCACGTTGTTCCTGGTTCCGTTCGAGCGTGTCACGCATGCTTTCGAATGCGCGCGTTACTCGCGCCACTTCGTCTCCGCCTGCTGCCGTCAGCGGGAAGCGGAAATCGCCCTCTTCGAGCGCGCGCACGCCTTCCACGAGCGAGCCCAGCGGCTTGGTAAACGTGTCCGAAATCACATAAACCAGCGTTACTCCGGCCAGCACCACGATCAGCCCCAGGCCGACGAGCATGTGATTCAGCCGGCCCAGCGATGCCAGCGCTTCTGCATCCGATTTCAGCACGATAAGAGCCAAGCTCGGATGCGCGCCTGGCAGCAGGTCTAGCGAGTTGGTATAGAAGTGTCTGTCTCCGAGGCGCGCCTCCTGCAGCTTGTCTCCGGTCTTGAGCTGAGCCGCGATCTGTTGTTCCTCGACAGCCGACAGCGAACTCACGCTTGGGCCCTCGGCGGCCCGAAACACCACCTCGCTCCCCAGAATCCGACCCAAATCCTTCGCTCGGGAGGGATCGACTTCCCGGCCCACAACCACCGCGCCCATGGGCATGCTATTGATCGGCGGGTCCTTAAAAAACCGCTTCACCACCACTTGGTAAATCCGTCTCCCATTCACCCACCAGTCCTGGCTTACCGCGTCTCGCAAGAGATCCCTGATGTGTTCGCTCGACACATCGGCCGGAAAGTCCGAAATCCTGCTCTGCAGCGCGGTGATTTTGCCTTTGCTGTCCACCAGCGCGAACAGGTCGCACTCTTCGGACTGCCACGGGTCCTGGCTTACCTCGCGGATCACCGTCGGATCGCCGTTCCGCATGTACGCCACGGTGGCCAGCAGCTCCGCCTTGCGGCCCAAAACCGCCCGCCGTTGCTGCTCCATGACCTGAAATGTGAGGATGGAATTGCGCGCGTCTTCTTCGACCTGCCGCTGCACTTGGGCCTGCATGGATTGGCGCACCGTGAGCAGCGTCCCGCCGGTCATCGTGGCGATGACCAATACCAGCGAGAGCAAGAACTTGCTGCGAAGTTTCATTTGTGCCGCGAATCCCTGGATTCGTTCGACGTCACCGCAACAGACTTGCCCTTCTTGCTTGGTCTCTTGGGCGCCCCCTGACCGGCGCTCGGGGACATTGTCTCGTGCCCAGCGGAGCCATCTTTCTCCGCCGGCGTTCGCATGAGAGGGCTAGGAGGTTAACTATTGTTGGTTTTGCAATATTCCGCCGTAATAGCCCTTCGGTACTATCCGCCTTGGTACGCGTGTACGGTCGGTCCTGCTGCTGGCTCGGGATCTCACCCTTTGTTTGTGGCCCTCTGCTTTCATTCCCTCGTCCATGGCCTTAGCCGCGGTAGCCACCGCGGCACATTCCGGCAGTACTGCTCATACTCCGCGCGAAACATCCGGCGCAGCTTTGGCTCCTCGTATCCCAGCACAAACAGGTGCACTCCGAGCACCACCAGGCACGCTGCCGCGATCGCTGCGAGGTTTGCCCGGCCGAATACCACCCACAGCCCGGTCCACCCTGTGAGGAATCCCACGTACATCGGATTACGCACATAGCGGTAGAACCCCACCACCACCAGCCGCTTCGGCGGAGCGATCGGCGCGGGCGTGCCCCGTCCGGTGCGCCCAAAGTCCCACACACACCGCAATGCCACCGCAAATCCCAGCACCGACGGTACGACTGCAATCCAGCGCCATCGCCCCGCTCCGGTCGTGTGCGCATGAAACCCCAGCCATCCAGGCAACAACCAGAACCATAAGGCAAAGAATCCCGCGCCTACCAGTAGCGACGCCACTGCCGACACCCAATCTCCGTTGCTCTCCGTATGTCCGGCTGTTCCAACCCCGGTGCTGGTCATAGGCCACCCCTGTTCTTCTCCCGCCTCTCCCGACTTCGAATCTCTACTTTTCGATTTTTCGATCTGCCTTCCTACCCAGGCAAACGACTCCTGATCGCCTTCGGTTACAAGCTCGCTCGAGGATTTCCTGCCTCGCCAAATCGTCCGTTCCTTTCATCCCGTTCATACGCTTCAGAATCCTTGCGAAGTGGAGTTTTGCCTTTTGCCAGTGCACAATCGAGCAGGCATGCGCTGGGATTCTCAAGCCGAAGTGGGCCCGCTCATGAAGAAAACGTGCGCCCTCGCGGTCGCTCTGGTGGTCTTTGCCCTTGGCGCGACCCGCGCTGCGCAGAAGCGGGAGGAGCCGCGCTTACCCTACACTGCCATCCACGAACCGCAATTTATTTCTGCTTCCTCGGCCACGTTTCTGCACGATCCCGACCGGGTCATTGGCGTCATGGCAGGAACAGTCGCCAAGGCCTACCCCGCCGCGATTCTCTCTCAGCATGGCCTTGTGGAAGATCAGTCTCCTTCCGGCCCTGTCGCCATCACCTGGTGAAGCTACTGCAACACGGCCCTCGTGTTCAGGGCCGCGAGCAAGGGCCGCGAACTCCACATGGACGATGCCGGCGTCGTCGGCGGAAACGAAGTTTTCCAGGACCGCGAAACCGGCAGCCGCTGGCAGCAATCCAGCCTGCAAGCCATTTCCGGGCCGCTCAAAGGCGAGCACCTCGAGCTGTATCCTTTTCTTCTCACGGATTGGAGGGAATGGCGCCGCCTGCACCCGGAAACGCTGGTGCTGAAGCCTCTGCCGGGTTATGCCGACCGCATCCCCGAAAAGAATGAGATGATTCGCCGCGGCCTCTCGGGCGCTGGTTCCGCGCCTCCCGGCGTCCTCCGAGTGGACGACCGCCTCAAGCCGCGCACCATGATTCTCGGCCTCGACGTCGGCGCGTCCAGCGAAGCGTTTCCGCTCGCCGTTCTGCGTGAAGCGCGGGTGATCCACGATCAGTTGGGCGGCCAGCCCATCCTCATTGTCCATCAGCCGGCATCGGACACCACCACCGCCTTCATTCCGCGCACAGAAGGGAAGACGCTGCAATTCCGCTCGGCCAACGCGGACGGTACCGGGCTCACCGATGAGGAAACCGGCTCGCGCTGGGATGCTTATGGGAAATGTCTTTCTGGTCCGTTGAAGGGTTCGCAGCTCGAACCACTCATCCTGGAGCCGGAATACTGGTTCGCCTGGTCAGAATTCCATCCCGAAACGAAAATCTACGCCGCCGCTGCGCGAAAGAATTGAGTCGTCAAGCCCAGCGTTGACGGAGCACGATTATAAGTACGGCGGCTTGACGCCATTTTTTCACGGCCCGCGCGCCGCGCTTAGGCAGCGGTCCATAGACCGCCCAACCTCAGCCTTGCGGGGAAAAAGTCAGGAAGGCTTTGTCATTCCGAGCCGTGTGACTTAGGCTTCCGTCTTCTAGACGCCGTGCGCTCGCGAACGTCTTAGGCCGGCCCCGGCATCGTCAATGGAACGCCTTTTTTCGCGAAGATCAGCGCCAGCAGTTTTGCCGGCTGGCTCTCGCTCGCGTTCTGCGACACCTCGTGCGTGCTTCCCGGCGGCTCGAAGAACATTTCTCCCGGCCGGTAGGTTTTCTCTCCCTGCCCGGAAACCTTGGTGACTACGTTTCCTTCCAGCACATACGCCAAAACGAACCCCGCGTGGTGGTGCACTTTGCCCACTCTTCCTGGCGGGAAGTCCACCGTGCTGACCGTCACTTCCCAGTCGTCCATCGCGATATTCGGCAAGTCATGTTTAAACACCAGATCCACTCCGGCTCGCTCGACGGACTGGCCGGTCTGCGAGCCCGCATGAGCCGCAGCTTGGGCTACCGGCTTCGCTTGAGAACCTGACCCTCGTTGCGCGTCGCTCCGCCCGCGAGACGGCTGACCCGTCATTCCGCTTCGTGCCTGGGCTTCGGCCGCACCCAGTTCGCACAACAACGCAATCGCTCCCGCAAGCGTGTCTCTTCGCGTCATGGTCATCATGGCCAGATTATACTCTCGCCCCGCCTTTGAAGCAGCCGACGTCTAGTAACAACGAAGGGGCAGGTCGCCTCTTTTCCCTCGTCGGGGTGCGATATTGGTGCGATTCTGCAGCGCTGGCTTCCAGCCGGCGGGCCTCTTGAACTCGGCGACCGGCAGCGCAAGGCAAGAACCCCAGCGGACCACCCGCGGGCGTAGCAATGCTGTGGCGCTATGAGGAAAGAAGATGCCGAGCTCCAGCCCGCCGCCACGCGAAGCTCCTGACATCCTCACTTCCGTGGCCACCTTTTCAAATGAGGGAGGAATAGGGCGAGGCATTTGGTGGTCTATACGGCGAACAGCTTGCTACTTCAACAAAGGAGCGCAGTAATGCCCATTTACCAGACCGGGGGATATCGCGTGAAAGCGTCCGCTGTGGAAAAAGTCAAGCAGGCGATCAAAGTGTTTGTCCGCTACGTGCAAGAGAATGAGCCGGGAACAAAGATGTATTTGGCCTGGCAGGAAAAGAATGATCCGACGCGCTTTTTGCACCTGTTTATTTTTGCGGATGAGGCGGCGCAAGTGCGCCACGGAGAATCCGCTGCGGTGAAGCAGTTTGAGTCCGTGTATTCGCCCGAGTTGGTGGATGGCGACGTGGTGTTCACCGATTACGAGATGATTCTGGGCAAGCCGGCCGAGCAACAGTGGATGAAGACGCCGAGCGGCGCCAAAACGGCCCCGACAGGGAGGAAAGAGGCGCCAAAGAAAAAGAAGCGTTCACGACGGTAGGAGCCGCGACGGTCGCTTTCGCACCCTTCGACGAAAAGTAAAGGAGGGTAGCCGTGCTCCGGGTCGTAGACCACGATCCAGAAGACACCGGTCGCGAGCTAGGACTCACGATTCTATTTCGTCACGTCGTTACTTCGGTTCAATGGGAATAGCGTGGGTTCGGCGGCAGGTTGATCGGCGATTTCGTTGAGTTCCGGATAATGCTGGCGGAGCGGCTCGGGTACTTTCACTTTCTTCTGCTCGAGGATACTGATGAGCTGGAGCGCGTTAACGACGGCTTTGCCTTGGAAATGGTTGTTGGTGATGACGAAAGAGCGCTCGGTGTGGTCGCTGACCTTGTGGACGCGCGCGATCCAAGGCTGGAGCTCCTCCCGCGTGTAGAGATAGTTGTAGCGCTCGTGCGATGGAACATTCTCGTCGTCGGTAAACCAGGTATCGTAGCGGCGGCCGTGCAGACGGACGTAGCCGAGGGGCGAAGTCGCTTGCGCCGACGGAGCGAGCGAACGCCCGATAATGGGCTGGTCGATATTGCAAATCCCAGCGCCGTGCTCGTGCAGCAGCACGAGCGTTTCGGGAGCGTTCCAAGTATCGTGGCGCACTTCGACCGCCAGCGGATAATCGCGAAAGCGCAGCAGCACCGCCGAGAGATAGGTCATGTTCTCCTTGGTACGATGGAAGGAAAAAGGGAATTGCAGGAGCACCGCGCCGAGCTTGGCGGCGGCGCGCAAGACGTCGAAGCCCGCGCGGACGGCGCGCTCGTCCTCAGCGGCCGAGCCAGAGGTGGTGAAAGCGATGTCGTGCGTGAAGCGCTGCCAGAGTTTCGCGGCGAAGACAAAGTTGCGATTGCCGGAAACGAGATCGACCCACTGCTTGGCCGTCTCTGGTTTGAGCGGCTGGTAAAACGAAGTATTGATCTCGATGGTGTCGAAAAATTCGGATAGATACGCGGCTTCGTGGAAGCCGCGGGGTCGGCGCGAAGGATAAACGTACCCGGCCCAGTCCGGATACGACCAACCCGCGGGGCCGATGCGCAGCGCGTGCCGCGCGGTGTCATTCGGCGCGGCATGCGCCTCGCGCGCCCGCCGATGCTCAAGAGCTTCTGGACCGATGTTCGCCTCCGCAGGAGCGCTTGCTGTAAACACCCTTGTGGGCAATGAGGTTTTACGTTTGCGCGGCGCCATGGCTGCTCCGCTAGTCATTATATCCACGCATGTTTGTCCTACTGGCCGGGCTTAGTTGGGCTTGCGCCGCGAGCAGAGTAGTAAGAAGGGCAGAGAAGTGTCAACGTCAGCTTGCGCCGGGGGTCGTCGGTAGCGATTCCGTTTGGTTATATCGGCGCGCTCGCCGCTGGCACCGCGACGTGAAACAAAACCGGAGGGGACGTGATGGAGGTCGTTGCCGCGGCGGTAACAGGCTGCTATCCTGTGGGTCATGCGGTCCACCTTGCGAAACCCCGTTCGCCTGCCCCTTCCTGAGAAGTTCTACAGGTGCAAACATGAAACTCTCCATCAACTACAAGCATGTCGAATCGCACAAGCCGGTGGAAGTTGAAGTCGAGCGCCACGTTGCCAAACTGCAGAAACTGCTAAAGAGCTACTCCCCCGACCTAGTCCAGCTGCACGGCGGGTTTTCCGTGAACCCCCGCACGCAGGAACTTTCCTGCGCGCTGACGCTTTCGCTGCCTTCCGGCACCCTGCGCGCCACCGGCGAAGCCGCGGCGGTGCGCACAAGCTGCAAGAAAGCATTCAGCGATCTGGAAGCTCAGGTGAAAAAGCACCAAGAGAAACTGCGCAAGGATTACGAGTGGAAGCGCAAGCGGCGCCCCAGCACTCGCGAAGTTGTTCTAACCTGACGCTGCGCCGCGCGACAGCCAAGCGGCTGACTCTACGCGACGGACGAGCGGGCGGCTACCCAACGAATCAACTCCAGACGCCGTCTGTAAAAAGGGTTGCCGCTTGAGGCCAGCCGATTCACTCGCTGATTTGTTCCGTTCCGCACCGATTCCGGTTATCGACCCGATCTCCATCCGATTTGCGTGCCATCACCTTTCGATGCTGGAGAGCCCTGTGGAAAAGCGGTACTCCGAACTCTTCGATGCGACGGTTCTCAAAGCAGCTTGCGGATCCTGCGCAGCGGTGCTCGGCGAGGTGCAACGACCCGTAGCTTTCAGCGAGCAGCGCATTCCCTCAGCTTTGTGACATCGCGGCGGTCCACGCGAGAAGCAATCGGGTGTTTACCTGATTTATTTTTCAGGAATCCGACACGGAGGCCTGGCAGCGTGCTCGGGTGCAGCGATCGCGTAACTGCGCATTGGCGCTGTCGCAAAATGTGAAATCGTGTTTTCTGCCGCTTGAATTTTCTATTTCGGGTATTGACCTGACGCGCGCCTAGGTGTAAGAGTGCCTTGCTTTGTCGGGGTCCGTTCAGACTCCGGCGAGGGCAGGCCAAAAGACGGGGCCGCCCTTTTGGTTGTCCGAGTGAGTGGGTGTATTCCGACTGAAACGAAATCTGCATGCATCGCGAATGCGAGTGTTGGCTGAAGCCGTGTGAGGAGGGGGCGATGATTCGGAACAGACGTGTTTTATTTGTCGTGTTGCTGGCCGGAGCACTGACGTTTTGCGCAGTTTTGTGCGCGCCGGGAATCTTGCTGGCCCAATCGGACCTCGGGAGGATCTCGGGATTCGTAAAGGATCCCTCAGGGGCAACCGTTCCTAACTCGAAAGTCACGATTCGAAACAACGTTGGCGTGGAGCGGCAAACAACAACGAACGAGTCGGGCTACTACGTCATCACCAACGTACCCCCGGGGCTGTACTCGATGACCGTGGACGCGCCAGGGTTTCAGAAGTTCGAGAGCACGAACAATAAGCTAGACCCTGCTGCGGACTTGGTGATTGATGCGGCGCTAGCGGTGGGTGCGGCTTCGCAGACCGTGGAAGTGACTGGGTCGGCGATGCAGTTGCAGACGGAATCAGCTTCGGTGCAGAAACTCGTCACGCGCGAGCAGATAGATTCCCTGGAGTTGAACGGGCGCAACCCCATTTGGCTCTCTGCCTTGGTGCCCGGGGCCCGCGGAACCACACTGGCCAATCTTAACTTTGGTTTCACTCAGGGGCCGGCGAATTTCAATGGCTCCCGCAATCCAGAGAACCTAATTACGTTCGATGGGGCTCCTGCGACGCGCACGCGTTCGAACGGGACGAGCCTGGGAGCGGCGGACGTGGACTCCACGCAGGAAGTGCAGATCCTGACCACGGATTACGCGCCGGAATATGGGCGCACATCTGGAGCCCAGATTCGATTCACGACAAAGACTGGAACGAATCAATTCCACGGCGCGGCTTACGAGTATTTGCGGAATACCGTGCTGAACGCTAACACCTGGACCCGCAACGCCAATCTGCTCACCACTCACATAACTGCGCCGGTCAACTACAATCAGTTCGGATTTAACATCGGCGGACCGGCTTACATCCCAGGCAAATTCAATACCAGCAAGAGCAAGGTCTTCTTCTACTGGGGGGAAGAGTGGCTGAAATACCACTTTGTTGAGTCCGGGTCAACGGTGGGCTCGGCCGGGTTGCTGACTGCCCCCACGCTCAAGATGCGCCATGGTGATTTCAGCGAACTCCTTGACCCCAATAATCCTTATGTGACTCGCAAGGATGCCACGGGGAACAAGCTGCCTGTATTCATAAAAGACCCGCAGTCTCCCAACCCCTGCTCAACAACAGATCAAAGTGGATGCTTTCCTGGGAATATTATTCCGTCCAGTCGCTTAAGCCCAGATGGAATCGGGATCCTGAATATGTGGCCAGTTCCCAACACGCTGATTGCAGGTAACGGCAATTGGTTTGCAGCTAAGCTGCACACGTTTGACCAGAGGAAAGACACAGGAGCGGTTGACGTGAACATTTCGGAAAAACAGCGGCTGCGAATCCGCGGAACCCATTACTACTATTTGGAGTACCAGCCCCTTGACGGGAACACAGACCGGACACCGAAATTCTTCAATCGCCCAAACCAGACGGGTTCGGTCAATCATGTTTGGACGATCAGTCCGACCAAGGTCAACGAAGTGCTTGTGACCGCCAGCGAAGATGTTGTGCACATCCCTGTTGATACAAAGAACTTTTATGATCGGACGCAGGCCTGCGTTGGCGTGAGTGTGCCTTGCGGTATGTACCAATACCTTTTCCCGGTAAGTGAAAAGCTTCTGCCCAACCGGATCCCCACTGTGACGTTGTCTAACTTCTCGACCCTGAGCGGAGGGCCCTATCCATCGCACTCGTCAGGTCCTATCTATGATGTGTCGGACAGTTTCACGTGGATCAAGTCCAGCCACACGTTCAAATTCGGATTCGTGTGGGAGCGGGCTGGGGAAAATGACAACGACGAAATCAACGTGCAGGCCTGCAACACCTGCACAAATAACCAGAATGGTCAATTCTCGTTCACGGACAAACGGGCGAACGGAACCGGCGTGGCCGTGGCCAATGCAGCTCTAGGATTGTATGACAGCTACTCAGAAATCGGGCACCGCGCGTATACCATCTTCCGCGCCAACATGTATGAGAGCTTCGCTCAGGACTCGTGGAAGTTCAGGCAGAATCTGACCTTCGACTATGGGGTGCGCTACACCGTGATCGTTCCCTATCACGCGTTGTGGGGGAACATGATTCTGTTCGATCCTCGTTTCTATGATTCAACCAAAGCGGTTACTATCAATCCCGCGAGCGGCCTGATCGTAGGGACGATTGATCCTAAGACGGGGCTGGTTCTTGGAACCGGCGCCGACACGCTCAATGGCATGGTTATTCCGGGCAATGGATTCCCGAGCGACGCGACGAACCATTTTCCGGAGGCAAATTCGAACCTCTTCGATTTCAGCCGTTTATTTCACAACGTACCTAACCAATATTCGGACGTCCAGTGGGGAGACATTCAGCCGCGCTTAGGGGTTGCCTATCAGTTCAACAATAAGACGGTGCTGCGCGCCGGCGCGGGGCGGTTCATCACGCGTCTGGGAGTAAGTGACTCGATCTTCCTCGGCGGCAACCCGCCGTTCCAGCCAAATACCAGCGCGGCCAACGGCGTCGTTGATGCCTTGGCGCCCGGAATTGGGGGGAATACTGTTTCCGTGGTGACTTCGCAAAGCAAGGCCTTTAAGAACCCGGAAGCCTGGGCGTGGAATTTCACCGTGGAGAGGGAACTGCCTTGGAAGTCGCTCCTCAGCGTTGGCTACGTCGCGCGGCGTGGCCTGCATTTGCAGCGGGAGGCGGACATTAATCAGCCAACAACCGCGATTGTTGCGGCAAATCCTGGCGTGAATCTCAACGCGCTGCGGCCCTATAAGGGCTTTGGCTCGATTCGTGAAACGGACAACGTGGCAAATTCGATGTACAACTCGTTGCAGATCGCGTGGAACCGGCGCTATTCCAACGGGCTCTTGTTTGGCGTGTCTTATACGCTATCGAAGAGCATGGACGACGGCTCAAACCAGCGCGACGTGGTGCCGGATACTTACGACGTGAACATGTTGTGGGGACCGTCGGAGTTCGACGCCCGTCACATCCTGGTGTTTAACTACCTTTACGACCTGCCATTCTTCAAGAATCACGCCACCGTGTCCGGGAAGCTGCTGGGAGGCTGGCAAATTAGCGGTGTGACTCAGTTCCAGACAGGCAACCCGTGCGGAGCGGCTCATGCCAGTGACTATGCCGGTGTGGGGTTGGATTCCAACTTTGGATGCGGCGTGAACGGACAGTATTGGGCGGTGAATGGAACGCCCAGAATTATTGGGACGTTCGGCTCCGGCGGGCAGTGGTTCGCCACGAAGAACTCGGATGGATCGTCCATTTTTACTCAGCCCGCCGCGGGGACGTTTACAACACAGCGTGTACGCGACCTAATTTATCAGCCTGGATTTCAGAACTGGAACCTTGGTCTCTTCAAGGCGTTTCCGATTGACGAGCAGCGAGGCTTTCAATTCCGCGCCGAGGCATTCAATTTCATTAACCATCCGAATTGGGGCGGAGGAAGCGGCGGCGGTGTGAACTTCGATCCAACCAGCTCGAACTTCGGAAAAGTAACGACCAAAGGCGGCGGCGTCGGGGGCGGCGAGAGGAATTTGCAGCTTTCGCTCCGGTTCTACTTCTGAGTGGAGATTGCCCGGAAATTTGGCGGAGAAGAGCAATTATGATTTGAACGGCTTGCGTTGAGGGCGCGACGTTTCTTCGCCTGCCTGCGCATAAGGATGCGGGGAATCTCCCCTGGCAAAAGACCTCCCGCGCTGATTTATCATCGACGGGCGCTGACCGATGAGTTGTTGCCGAGGGCAGTGACCGGGACGAGTATTTTGACCATTGGGGATGGCCGGGATGCGCGGCGGGATGGACCCGGATTAGGGTCCCGGCCTGCTGTAAACGGAGTTTTGTGCTTTGCCGCTTACGCCACTTTCCGCAACCGATAGAAATTCCGCTGCATGGCGCTCTCAAGATTT
>Ga0306920_100006116_pt1 | contig 15636 bp, 11 predicted proteins | sample flu12Cox44000170_FD_204666 | JGI IMG/M metagenome (GOLD analysis project Ga0306920, IMG submission 204666) | Lab enrichment of tropical soil microbial communities from Luquillo Experimental Forest, Puerto Rico - flux4day.12C.oxic.44.000.170 (v2)... | ecosystem: Environmental > Terrestrial >... | reverse complement strand
TCCGCGCGCTACTGGCCGGCTTTGCAGCCGCGCTACTGCTCAGCGCGGGCGCAAACGCGGCCGAAGTACGAGTGATGATCTCGGGCGGGCTCACCGCTGCATTCAACGCACTGGTGCCGGAATTCGAAAAACAGACCGGCAACAAGGTGCTGGTCGCCTACGGTCCATCGATGGGCACCACCGTCAACGCGATCCCCGTGCGGCTCGAGCGCGGCGAGCCAGCCGACGTGCTGATCATGGTCGGCTACGCACTCACCGATCTTGCCAAGAAGGGCAAGGTCGTTCCCGACAGCCCGATCGAGCTGGTCAAATCCGGCATCGGCATCGCGGTCAAGGCCGGTGCGCCAAAGCCCGACATCAGCACTGCGGATGCGGTCAAGGGCGCGCTGCTTGCGGCAAAAACGATCGCCTATTCGGATAGCGCAAGCGGCGTCTACGTCTCGACCGAAATGTTCAAGAAGCTCGGCATCGAGGACGAGATGAAGGGCAAGGCAAGGCAGATCCCGGCGACCCCGGTCGGCGAGATCGTGGCCAAGGGCGAGGCCGAGCTCGGCTTTCAGCAGATCAGCGAGCTCAAACCGGTCGCCGGCATCGACATCATCGGCCCCCTGCCCGCAGATCTGCAGAAGATCACGATCTTCTCAGCCGGCATCGCCAGCGCATCGAAGGAGCCCGAGGCCGGCAAGGCGCTGATCAAGTTCCTGTCGTCGCCCGCCGCCAGCGCCGAGATCGTCAAGAGCGGCATGGAGCCGATCCCGCACTAGCGCAGGACATTGAAAGCTGACAGCGCCGGCTCAAGGCTTGCCCGCGAGATACACCTCGCCAAGCAGTGAAGAGCTCGACCAGGGCACCTGCTTGCCGCGGTCGTCGCGACCACCTCGGCGCGGACGCGGGTCAGCATCTGCCGGACCTCGCGCCCGGGGGTGCCGATGTGACGCGATAGCGCCAGCGAGAACGGCAAGTCAGCGCCCTCGCCATCGAGCGCGACTTCGCCGGGTGCAGCGGCAAACGCGAGCAGCGTGCCAGCCCCCGAGGTTGCGCCTTTGCTGAGGTTCGACGGCGGAGCCAGTCCGGTTGGTGCCGTGACCGCGCGACCGGCGCTCGATGGTTGCGGCGTCTGTGCCAGCGTTTGTTGCGGCAGGCGTCGAGAATGACGATGTTGGCGCCAATCCCGTCATCGAGTCCGGCAAGGATGGTGTTGTCGTCGGTCATCTCGCTGGTGAGGTCGGCGGCGCCGTTGAACCTGACGTCGATCGGCAGCAGGTGCGCCGGTCGATCTGCACCCCATGACCTGCATAGAACAGCACGGCGGTATTCGCTGTCGCGGCCGCACGCAGAAACCGCCGATCAGCTTGGTCACTGCCGCGCGACACGAATGCCATGCATCAACTCTCTCCACGCTACTGCGTCCTGATCGGCGCGTCCTTCAGCCCGTTATTGTCATAGGCCTTGCGCAAGGTTCCGTTGGCAATCGCATCCGCCATGAACTTCGTGACGAAGGCCAGCGGCTGCGGATGATTGAGCGGGACCGCGACCGCGGTCACCGTCTTCTTGAAGGTCTCCTCCAGCACCTTGGTGCCCGGAATCTTCATGGCCATCTTGTTGAGCTGGTCGCGCGACAATGCGAAAGCGTCGATCTCACCGTTCTTGAGCAGATTGAAGATTTCGTCATAGGTCTGATAGCCGGTGACCTTGGCATTTTTCAGATGCGCCTCTGCGCCACGCATGGTCGTGGTGTTGTTGACGGCCGCCACCTTGATTCCCGGCTGATCGAGCGTGGCAAAATTCGTAATCGTCGAGCCGGCTTTCACGATATAGGTGGCGTCGGAGACCTCATAAATTGGACCAAACGACATCTTGCTCTCGCGTTCCTTGTCCTGCGGCAGGAACGTGACATCCCACGCGCCTTTCGACGCCGCGTCGGTGATCTGTCCGGAATTTTGGTAAGGAACGTATTCGACGCCAACGCCAAGCTGCGCCGCCATCTCCTTTCCGAGATCAACGGGAACGCCGGAATAGCCGCCGGATTCGGTCTTGTTAGACCAGAACGCGCCACCGGCCGCACTGATGCCGATCGCCACGCGCAATTTTCCGCTTGGCGCGATTTCGCCCCGCAAATCTTCAGCGCGCACGGAGCCAGCGACCATCATCGCAACACCCAGCAAGGGTCCAACAACAGACCACAGTGATCGAACTGACATCGGATTTCCTCCCCAACGGCTTGTCTCAACCGTGAGCGCGCCATTGTGGTCGACCACCCCATGAGGGGCAATAAAATTGTCATCACCATGAATATGGTATGTCGCGCTGCAATGTGCGCGTTTAAGGTCCGCCCCTCTCGGGTTCCTCCCGGTGCGGATTATGCTATTGAGGCGAGCGGAAGCCTGCTCGCGGGCGTTGAACAAAACGGGGCAAGATCAATGAAGCCTGCCGGTTCGCTTCGTCTCGGGCTGATCCAGGGCCGGCACTTTGGACGCCTTGTCCTCGCCGGCTTCGCGCTGGTTGCGTTGCCGGCTTGCGAGCAAAACACCTATTCGCCGCCGCCGCCGCCCAAGGTGGACGTCGCGCTGCCCCTTCAACGCACGGTCACCCGCTATCTGGAGATCACCGGCAATACCGCGCCGATCAAGTCGGTCGACCTGGTCGCGCGAGTACAGGGCTTCCTGCAATCGATCGACTATCAGGACGGCGCCTTTGTGAAGGAAGGCACCACCCTGTTCACGATCGAACCCGAGAGCTACAGGATCAAGGTCGATCAGGCGCAGGCCGCGGAAGCCGGCGCGCAGGCGACGCTCAAGCAGGCCGACCTTGATTTCAACCGGCAGAAGGACCTGGTCGCGCGCCAGGCGGTGTCGCAGGCCACGCTTGAAAACTCAACCTCGACGCGGGACAACGCGATTGCTGGCCTCGACCAGGCCAAGGCCAATACTGAGATCGCCAGGATCAACTATGGCTACACCAAAGTCACCGCGCCATTCGACGGCGTGGTCAGCGCGCATCTGGTCTCAATCGGCGAACTTGTCGGCGTCGCCTCGCCGACCCAGCTTGCCACTATCGTGGCGCTCGACCCGATCTATGTGAATTTCAATGTCAACGAACAGGATGTCCAGAAAATCCGCGCCGAGGCCAGACGCCAGGGATTGACCGCTGCCGATCTGAAGAAATTCCCGGTCGAGATCGGTCTGCAGGCCGAAGACGGCTATCCGCACAAGGGCACGCTGGACTACGTGTCGCCGACACTCAATCAATCCACCGGCACGCTGGCGGTGCGCGGCATCATTCCCAACCCCGACCGTGTGCTGTTGCCGGGCTATTTTGCCCGCGTGCGCGTGCCGGTCCCGAGCGAGCGTGAGAACGCGTTGCTGGTCCCCGACACCGCGCTCGGCGCCGATCAGGGCGGCCGCTACGTGCTGGTCGTCAATGGCGACAACACGGTCGAGCAACGCAAGGTGCAGACCGGACCGCTCGACGGCGGCCTGCGCGTTATCGAGGAAGGATTGAAGCCGGACGACCGCGTGGTGATCGCCGGACTGCTTCGGGTCATTCCGGGCCAGAAGGCCGACCCGCAACTGCAGAAGATCGAACCGCCCGCCGCACCCACCAAGTAGGACCGGGGCCATGATCTCCAAATTCTTCATCGAGCGGCCGGTCCTATCCAACGTCATCGCCATTCTGATGATCCTGATCGGCGGGGTGGCGCTGCTGGAGCTCGCAGTCGCGCAATATCCCGACGTGGTGCCGCCGACCGTTCAGGTCACCACGCGCTATCCCGGCGCCAGCGCCAAGACTGTGATCGACACCGTCGCGCTGCCGATCGAGCAGCAAGTCAACGGCGTTGAGGACATGCTGTACATGCAGTCCTATAGCGGCGCGGACGGCACCTATACCTTAACTGTCACGTTCAAGATCGGCACCGACCTCAACTTCGCGCAGGTGCTGGTGCAAAACCGTGTGTCCAGCGCGCTCGCCCAGCTTCCGCAAGCGGTGCAGAACCAGGGCGTCACGGTGCAGAAGAAGTCGACGTCGATCCTGCTGTTCGTCACCCTGACTTCACCCGATGCGAAATATGACAGCCTCTATTTGAGCAACTACGCCACCATCAATCTCCGCGATGAGCTGTCGCGATTGCCGGGCGTGGGCAACGTTACGGTGTTCGGCGCCGGCCAATATTCGATGCGCATTTGGCTCGCGCCCAACAAATTGCAGGCCCGCGGGCTGATGCCGCAGGACGTCATCCAGGCGATCCAGCAGCAGAGCCAGCAGGTCACCGCGGGCCAGGTCGGCGCGCCGCCGACGCCGCCGGGCCAGGCGTTTCAGTACACGCTCAACGTCAACGGCCGGCTCGACGACGCCAGCCAGTTTGAGGACATCATCGTCAAGACCGGCAGCAATGGCGACGTGACGCGGGTGCGCGACGTGGGCTCGGTCGAGCTCGGCGCGCAGACCTACAGCCAGATTTTCTCGCTCAACAAGCAACCCGCCGTCGGCATCGGCGTATTCCAGTCGCCCGGCGCCAACGCGTTGCAGGTCGAGCAGGCCGTCGAGAGGAAGATGGCGGAGCTGGCGCGCGCGTTCCCACAAGGGATCAAATACGACACGCCGTTCGACACCACCAAATTCGTGTCGGCTTCGATCAAGGAGGTCTACAAGACGCTGATCGAGGCCGGCCTTCTGGTGCTGGTCGTGATCCTGGTGTTCCTGCAGGACTGGCGCGCGATGCTGGTGCCCGCGACCACCGTGCCCGTCACCATCATCGGCGCGTTCGCGGGCATGGCGGTGCTCGGATTCACCATCAACCTGTCGACGCTGTTTGCGATCGTGCTCGCGATCGGAATTGTGGTCGACGATGCCATCGTCGTGGTCGAGGGCGCGGCGCACAATATCGAGCAGGGCATGTCCGGCCACGACGCCGCGATCAAGGCGATGGACCAGCTGTTCGCGCCGATCGTCGGCATCACGCTGGTCTTGATCTCGGTGTTCCTGCCGGCGGCGTTCCTGCCGGGACTGACAGGGCGCATGTACGCGCAATTCGCGCTGGTGATCGCGGCGACCGCGCTTTTGTCGGCGATCAATGCCGCAACGTTGAAGCCGACCCAGTGCGCGCTGTGGCTGCGGCCCGCGGTGCCGGTCGAACAGCGCAACATGTTCTATCGCGCGTTCAACAACGTCTATAACAGGGTCGAGAACGGCTATGCCCGTGTCATCCGCAGCCTCACCAGGCACGCAAAACTGTCGGTGCTCGCGTCGTTGATCCTGATCGGAATCGGCTTCTACGGATTGTCGCGGGTGCCGACCGGCTTCCTGCCGATCGAGGACCAAGGCTATCTGATCGCCGCCGTGCAATTGCCCGACGGCGCCTCGCTCGAGCGCACCCAGAAGGTGCTCGACAAGGTCAGCGAGATCGTAGGCCGAGCGCCCGGCGTGGAGCAGGTCATCACCATTGCCGGCATCTCCGCGCTCGACAACAGCGCGAGCCTCGCCAATGCCGGAGTCGCCTACATCATTCTGAAGGACTGGGACTCGCGTGGCCCCGGCGAGGATCTGCGCTCGCTCGTCTACGGGCTGAACGACAGGGTCGCCGGCATCATGGAGGCGCGAACTCTGGTGCTGCCACCGCCGCCGATCCAGGGCATCGGCAACGCCGCGGGCTTTGCCATGCAGGTCGAGCTGCGCGACGGCAACAGCGACTATGGCAAGCTGCAGGCGATCACCGGCGCCATGGTCGCTAACGCCCAGACCCAGAGCGCGCTGCAGCGGGTGCAGTCGCCATTCCGCGCCAGCGTGCCGCAGCTCGACGTCGAGATCGACCGCGTCAAGACCCAGACCCTGAAGGTCACCACCGACCAGGTGTTTTCGGCGCTGTCGTCCTACCTCGGATCCTCCTACGTCAACCAGTTCAACAAGTTCGGCCGCGTGTTCCAGGTCTATGCGCAGGCCGATGCCGCCGCCCGCCTGACGCCGCGCGACATCGCCAACATGCAGGTGCGCAACCAGAACGGCGACATGATCCCGATCGGCACGGTGGCGAAGATCACCCCGTCGGTCGGCCCGTCGCTGATCAGCCTCTACAATCTCTATCCCTCCGCGACCATCGTCGGCCTGCCGGCGCAGGGCTATAGCTCCGGCCAGTCGCTCAATCTGATGGAGCAGATCGCCGGCAAGACGCTGCCACCCGGCACCGGCTACGAATGGACGGCGATGTCGTACCAGGAGAAGGCGGTCACCAACCAAATCTACTACGTGTTCGGACTTGCCATGCTGCTGGTCTATCTCGTGCTCGCCGGACAATATGAGAGCTGGTACGCGCCGATTTCGGTGATCCTTGCCGTGCCGCTATCGCTGCTTGGGCCGATGGCCGTGCTCGAGGGGTTGAAGATCGAGAACAATCTCTACGTCCAAATCGGCCTGATCCTCCTGATCGCGCTGTCGGCCAAGAATGCGATCCTGATCGTCGAGGTCGCCCTCGAAGCGCATGTCCGTGACGGCAAGCCGCTGCTGGAATCGGCGGTCGAAGCGGCGCGCGCCCGCTTCCGGCCGATCCTGATGACGTCGTTTGCCTTCATCCTCGGCGTGCTGCCGCTGGTGCTCGCGACCGGCGCCGGCGCCAATGCGCGCAAATCGATCGGCGTCACCGTGTTCTCAGGGATGCTGGCCTCGACCTGCCTTGCGGTGCTGTTCGTACCGGCCTTCTTTGTCGTGGTGCAGGGCTTTGAGAACTGGCGCAACGAGCGAAAGAAGGCGGCTGTCGCGAAAGCAGCCCCGCAGGCCGGATCGTAACGCCCCTCCGCCGCGCGCCCCGCGATCAATTCGCCTGCGCAGCTGGTGTCGTGATCTCCCGCGGCAAGATAAGGGCGGCTGCGATCGCGAACAGGCAGAGCCCGGCAAAGGCATGCAGCATGGTGACAAAGCCACCCTGCCGGTAGAGCCACGCCACGAGGCCGACGGAGGCGCCCGCCGCGGTGAAGCCGACGAAATAGCGCACCGCATAGGCGCGCGAACGCCACTCTTCCGTCGTGTATTTGCCGACCATGGCATCGTTGACGGTGACCTGGCCGAACGCGCCCATCACGATTCCGATCGAAACCACGATCAGCGGCAGGTTCGACAGCGTCGCCGCGAAATACAAGAGCGGCGCCAGCATAAAGGACAGAGGCAGCGCCACCGTCTTCAGCGAATGGCGGTCGAGCAGCCTGCCGATGGTGTATTGGGTCATCGCGCCGAATACGTAGACGCAGGCGGCGATCACGCCCAGCAGCGCCGGGCTTTTGGTCAGGTCCGCGAGCCTCTCGGCAAACAGCTTTGGCAGCGCCACCGTCACCGCGTTGAAGGTGGTGGAGATCGCGATCACCACGATGAGCAGCGCGAGGATCACCCGCCACATGTCTTCGCGCGCCACCCTCGCCTGCGCCGCCGCCTGCTTCGAGCCCTTGCGGTCCTCGTGCACGACCATCGCCGCAAAGGCGGCGCCGATCAGGATGGTGACGATGCCCGGGATGAAGAAGGCATGGCGCCAGCCGAGATATTGCCCGATCACGCCGGTCACCAGCGCCGACGAGGCCACACCAAGATTGCCCCAGACGCCGTTCAGCCCCATCTCGCGGCCGAGCCTGTCGGCATAGGATACGATCATCGCGGTGCCGACGGGGTGATAGATCGAGGCGAATATGCCGATCGAGAGCAGTGCCGCGCCGAGCTGCAGCGGCGTCTGCACCAGTCCGACCGCGATCATCGAGGCCCCGATGCCGAAGAAGAAGATCACCATCATGTGTCGCCGGCTCCAGCGATCCCCGAGCCAGCCGGTGATCAGCGATCCCGCGCCGAAGGCGATGAAGCCGGGCGTCGCATAGGGCAGCAGCTCCGAATAGGCCATGTCAAGCGCCGGCCCCATGATGATGACGGCGGCGGCGAAGATCAGCATCGAATAGTGGTCGACGAAATGGCCGGCATTGACGAAGCCGATCACCCGGCTCGGGCTGTTCATGATGATTCCTTTGGGCGATTCCCTTAATGGATCGGTTATATGGGTTTATGCTTATGAAATGCAGCCAATGACTATCGCCGAAGCGCCAATCCACGCCATCGCCGACGACCGCCGCACCACCAGCGGTGGCGTTCATCTGGTCCAGCGCCATTACAGGAAGGGCACCCGCCTCGACACCCACATTCACCGCGAGTCGCAATTGGTCTATGCGGCGAAAGGCACCATGCAGGTGACGACGCCGAAAGGCCGCTGGCTGGTGCCGCCGGACCGCGCGGTGTGGGTCCCTGCCCGGCTCGCACATGCAATCGACGTGCTCGCCGACATCGACATGCGCACGCTCTATTTCGATCTCGCATGGCTGAAGCGCAAGCCGCGCAGCGGCAGTCTCACATCCGAATTCGTGGTCCGCGTCTCGCCGCTGTTGCACCAAGCGATCCTCGCGCTGTTCGACAAGGCCAACACCGACGAGCGCACCGAGCTGCTGATCAAGCTTGCGATGCTCGAGCTGCGCCATGCCGAGGATTCGGCGACGTTCATTCCGCTGCCGCATGAGCCGCGCTGCCGGCGCGCCGCCGACATCGTGCTGCGCGCGCCCGCCGCCGCGCACGAGATCGAGACGCTGGCGCAAAAGGTCGGCACCTCGGCGCGGACGCTGTCGCGGCTGTTTGCCGCAGAGACGCAGCTCAGCTTCAAGAGCTGGTGCCAGCGCGCGCGAATCGCGGCCGCAGTCGAAACGCTGTCGACCAGGGCCAATGTCTCGGTCAAGCAGCTAGCCGCCGATCTCGGCTACGCCAGCGTGCCGGCCTTTTCACACGCGTTCCGGCAAATCACCGGCAAGACTCCGACGGAGTTTCTGGGGACGAAATAGGCGCCACTCGTCACACGCGGGCTTGACCCGCGTGTCCATCATTCTGCGAATGAGTCTCTCCCGCGGGATGGATGGCCGGATCAAGCCTGGTCAAGCCCGGGCAGACAAACCATTCCGCTGCGAATTTCCTGGCCGTCCTTCCATTGATTGCGTCCAACTTAGTCCTAAATCCTATTGCAGGATCCGGTATTGTCCGGATTAGACTAGCCCTATGGCCAACGCCTTCTTTTCCGATCTGCTTGCGACCATTTCCGAGCGAGGCCGCAGCCTGTTGCGGCGCGCCGATCCCGCCGATGGCAAGCAGGAAGCCTCCGACCTGGTCGAGCTCTGCGAGGCGCTGTTGTCCGGCCGGGGCGAAGCCTCAGGGACCGCGATGGCCCGCGACGTGCTCGACCGCTATCACGAGCTCGATGCCACCGGCCAGCGCACCTTCTTTGCTGCACTTGCACGCGATTTCGGACCCGACAAGGACAAGGTCGCCAAGGCGATCGAGGCCTGGCAGGCGCAGCCCGCCGACGGCAATGGCGGGCAATTGCATTTTGCATCCGAGCCGCGACGGCAGGAGCTGATCCGCCGGCTCAATCGCGCCCCGGGCGGCACCGGTGAGCTGGTTGCGATGCGCTCCGATCTCCTGACCTTGCTGGACGGGCACAGGGATCTCGCCGCGCTCGATCGCGACATCGTTCATCTCTTGGGGTCCTGGTTCAACAGGGGGTTTCTCGTGCTGCGCAGGATAGACTGGTCGACGCCGGCAAATATCCTGGAGCAGATCATCCGCTACGAGGCCGTGCACGAGATCCGCGACTGGGACGACCTGCGCCGCCGCATCGATCCCGTCGATCGCCGCTGCTACGCCTTCTTCCACCCCGCTTTGGCGGACGCGCCGCTGATCTTCGTCGAGGTGGCGCTGACCGAGACGATTCCGTCCGCAATCGCGCCGCTGCTCGCGGTCGACCGCCAGCCGGTGCCGACCGATCGCGCCCGCACCGCCGTGTTCTATTCGATCTCCAACACCCAGCGCGGCCTTGGGGGTATTTCCTTCGGCAACTTCCTGATCAAGCAAGTGGTCGAGGAATTGCGCCGCGAGCTGCCGAAGCTCGACACCTTCGTAACGCTGTCGCCGGTGCCGGGCTTCACGCAATGGCTGAACCAGGCGAGCGACGTGCCGCTCTTGGACGAAGACCGCGCGCTGCTGAAACATCTCGACGCGTCGAACTGGTTCGAGCATGCGGATGTGGCATCGCAGCTTCGCAGCGTGTTGGAGCCGCTTGCGGCCTATTACTTCCTGAAAGCCCGCAGCGGTAAGGGACGGGTGATCGACTCGGTCGCGCGCTTCCATCTCGGCAATGGCGCGCGGCTGGAGCGGATCAACTGGCTCGGCGATCTCTCGGCAAAGGCGTTGCGCGAATCCGCCGGCGTCATGGTCAACTATCTCTATCGCCTCGACGACATCGAGGAGAACCACGAGGCCTATGCCAATGAAGGTGAGGTCGTCGCCTCCAACGCGGTGAAGAAACTGCTAAAGAGCGACCGCCGGCTGCTCGATATCGTCGTAAGGCCCGCTGTGGGCTGATCGCTTACTGCGAGCAGCTCAGCACGGCAAACGGCGCGTTGGCAAAATCCCACTCGAAGCTCTTGCCATCGAGCGTCATGCACATGTGCCTGGGCGTTGCGCCTTCGGCCGCGGCCGACGCTTCCCGGGTCACCGCCTGGGAGGCCTGCTCCAACGCCGTTACCGACGTCTCCCACCACATCGCCACCGACATCGCCTGCGGCGACATGCTGCGGTTCACCCAATGTGCAGAGGCAACACCCCCTGCCAGCGACAGCAAAACGACCAGGCATCCCGCCGCCAATTGCAAGCGCGTCATCTTCAAAGTGCTGAGCCGCATGACTTCCTCCAGCTCGTAGCTGCCCACCTCTAATCCTTGGGCATGGGCATAACGCCTTCGGTTCAAAGCAGACCGTGCCGCAGGTCACACAGGTCCGTGACGGCGCACGCCGGTCCGGCTTAAGTCTCTGATTTGAATGTCAAACACCCGCCGGACGCGGCGTTGGGGCCTCACGGTTCGAGACGGCGCTTCGCGCCTCCTCACCATGAGGGTCGAAATCCTGTCGCGCCGCACATAAAGACCTCATCCTTGAGGAGCGGCCGCCAGGCCGCGTCTCGAAGGATGGGCCGCGAGAAGAACGCCGTCGCGCGACGGCATTCCCGCGGCACGAGATGCCCGAGCTTTTCGCACGCCTTCGCCGTCCGCAACAGCCACGCCTCGTCGAAGCGCGCTTGTCGCGTCCATCGCATCCCGCCTCGCGTTCGTGACGACGGGTACGACCCCTGTGTCGAGGCGGGGCGGCGCCGGACAATGATATTCTTCCGAAAAACGTAAGATGAATATTTGCTATAAATCAGTAATCTTGCTTGCCTGACATGGCGATTTGTCCCCATCAGGCAAATCAGTTGCGCGATGCGAAGCGGCGCGCCGGCGCCGCGCACAGAGACCGTCAACGACCGTTTTGGGGCGACTGACCCACGGTCTGGTCCGGCCGCCAATTGGACGACATCTCCAGGCAGCTTTGCAGCTCCACATCGCTCTGCTCGCTGCCCATGGTGCTCTCCTCCAGGCAGTCTCGTTTGGCCTTGCTATCGAATTTCGACCACTCGTGGCCCAACTCTTTCTTCGAGTTGGCTTCGTCGCGCTCGCATGCCGCTTTGGTTTGCTCCGCGGTCTGCGCAAGGGCGGCGCCCCCGCTCGCCTCGAAGGCGCAATTGCGAGCGATATCGAATTTGGACACATGGTCTGCCGCCACAGCGGCCGATGGTGGAGCTATCGCGAGGACGGCAAGAGCGAGGAAAAACGCGCGCATGGGTTTGGCTCCAGACTGGCGCGCTCTGAACGTCAATACGCGACGATCCAGAGCGCTCGCCCTGCATGACGAATTTCCCGCCGATTGGTTCCATCCCGACTGAGCGGGACGGAGCTCTTCTACGTCGCCGGACATCACGCGTTCGAGATTCGACGACGCGGGCAAATGCGCTGTTCGACTCCGGCTTTGGTCGGGTCTGCTCTGGGGCGGGACCGCTTGTGCCCCCGAAGTCGAGCAACAAGCAAGGCCACATAAAGCATCTCCAACTTGCGCTGCCTGAAATATTCGGTTGCCTGCCGAGCCCCCCGACGAATAGGCATTCTCGGCCGATTTCGCGGGCAGCGCCAAAGCCAGGTCAGATGAGCGTCGCGCCTTAGCGGTGTATTAACTGGGCTCCGCTACTTTGTTGACCGGGCTCGGTGGGCGACACTTGTAGAGGTCGCCATGGATTTCAGTTTGCGGCGCCAACGCCTTCTGGCGCCGGTCGGCACAGTCTTGGTCATGATGCTTGCAATCGCTTCGGCGAATGCAGCCGATGCGCCCATCCAATACAGCGCGCCTCCTCCCCAATATGCCCCGCCACCCTATGCCCCACCACCACTGCCGGCGGCGCCCTGTCTCTGGTTGGGTCCTTATGTTGGCACCAATGTCGGCTTCCAGTGGACCTCGAATATCAACGGCCTGAATTCGAGCGGGTTCACCGGCGGCAGCGGGCTCACCGGGGGCATACAGGGCGGCTACAACTGGCAAAACGGTCCATGGGTGTATGGCGTCGAGTCGGATTTCAATCTCTCGGGTGCCAGCGGAAGGTTCGCCGACTTCCAGTTCTCGAACCCGTGGTTCGCAACTGTACGCGGGCGGGCCGGGTATGCTGTCAACAACGTCTTCATCTATGGCACGGCAGGCGTCGCCCTCGGCCTCAGCACGGTCACGCACGGCGGGCTGTCGGACAGCAGCGGGCATGCGGGCTGGACGATCGGGGCCGGCGTTGAATTCGGCCTCTCTCCATGGGGTTTTAATCCGAACTGGTCGGCCAAGGTCGAATATCTCTTCCTCGGCCTGTCGCAGAGCGCTGTGCTTCCGGCTTCAGCCTCGTCTAATTTCCCGTCGAACGTGGTGCGCTTCGGCGTGAATTATCACTTCTGAGCGGCGCGCAAGAAAGCGCAGCGCGATGCCTTCGGTTTGTTCGAGCAGATCAAGCCGTCGCTGATCGTTGCTGCGCGACGCCTGCCGTTGCGCTCCACCTTCTCGGTCAAAGGCTTTGCCCCTAGTGTCCTGATTCCGAAGTTCGCACGGCTTTTGCGGCGGCCCGTGATGTCGTCGACGTGGAAAAATCCAGGGCGGCGGGTGTCGGCGAACCACCCGACGGGTCGTCGCATTAACCATCTTGCGAGATATCGCGAGGTAGCCGCTCGGAAATCCCAGCTTGTGCCTTGTTTAAGGTCTCAGTTGGCAAACTACAATCAAAGTGCGGGCTCACCGCCAAACAAATAACAGGAGACGTGTCATGTTGCTGAAATTCGGCAGGATCGCCGTCGTGTCCACGGCAGTTCTCGCACTCGCTGCCGCCGCCATTCCTTCCAGCGCCGAAGCGTTTGGCTACTTCCCGGGTGGCTATGGTCCCGTCGGGTATGGAGGCGGCGGCTATTACGGGGTCGGCTGCGGCTGCTATGTTCCGCCTCCTCCGCCGCCCTGCTGCCGAGTCTATGTTCCGCCGCCGTGCTGTGTCTACGGTGGTGGCGGCTATTATGGCGGCGGTTACGGCGGCGGCTATGGCGGCGGTTACGGTGGCGGCTATTATGGCGCCGGCTACGGCGGCGGTTATGGCGGCTATTATGGTCAATAGCTTGCGGCTCAAATAGCTGGCTGCCGCAGACCCCGACGTCAAATGCGGATCAGACGGATGTCGCACAGCGCCTGATCTCGCCCTGGCAGGCGAGGTGATCGAATAGCGCTTCTTTGCTGCGGGCCATGAGGCCGGAAGTGGGCTCAAAGCCGACATCGGCTTTGGGCTTAACGTCGCTTTGGCCAACGGCGGAGTTAAGTCTTTAGATCTCACCGCCGAACTGTTTTGGAGCGGTGACCGAAGCCTCCATATCCCCCAGCGACGGCACAAAGTACTCGCAACTGCGCCAAGATATTCGCCGGAGCAGCCGTCGACGTTCTATCCAACTGTTGCCGAAGCCGAACGCCGACCTCGCAGCAAAATTGCCCTGCAATGGCTGCTGTAAGCCGGACTGCCACAATGCCTGTTCCGCCTGGGAGAGCACTGTGGCCGTTCAAATTGTCAAAACAACATTTTTGCCGGTCCGCGCTCGAACAGGTGAAGGCTCGCCTGAACAAGTCGACTTAACAATTGCGCAAAGCGACTTGATGCGGCTGTGAGATCTCACGCAGAAATCCGTCCACAACGAACCGGACGCAAAATTCGAATAGCGCGATCCTGATCAGCGAGCCTGACGAGCTCGCTTCCACTGCAGGAATTCCTGGAACAGAGCCTCGTTTGCCTGAACCTGAAACCGCGCGCGCTCCTCGTTGGCTGCAGTGTTGAAATGGTTGTCGAGCCACTTTTGTGCGGGTTCAAGCCGGTTCCATCCCTCAACGCTGCTATTGAGGTTCACCTCGCGCCACTTCGCGTGATGCGGCGGCTTTTGAAACTCGGCAATCCTGGAAAAGAAGGCGTTGACGAACGTCTCGACCCGACGATACCGATCGCTGTCTTTCGACCAATTGTATGCGATCAGCACGGCGCCATCTGCGACGGTTTTGATCGATTGACCTTCCGGAATCATGTCCGGGTAGTCTTCGTGGGTCAGCTCCGCAGGCAGGAAGTCGGACGACAACGCCGAATTGTAGGGGATCGGGAGAAATGCAAGGCCGTCTGCGCGTGCCAATCGGGAGATTGACTGGGCCGGCTTACCGGCAACGAGCACGGTCGCCGCGATCTCCCCCTCCTTCAGCTTCAGCAGCGCCTCTGATTGGACGATGTTGACTTCCTCGATCTTGATGTCCAGCCGCTGGAACACGTCGCGCATGGACGAGTTGGTGCCGCTGCCGACTTCGTCGAGATTGACCTTCTGCCCGCGCAACTGTTCGATCGACGTAATTCCAGGGCGGACAACCAGATGTGCCTCCAGGTTGAACAGCTTGGAGACAATGGCGATCTTGTCATCGTCCGGGACACCGAGAATCGCGTTTGATCGGCGGAAGCTGTTCAGAATACTTGTTTGGGTGAGTCCGATATCAATACCCTTGAGGGCGCGCACGTCGCGAATGTTCTGAGGGCCGCCTATTCCGACTACTGGCAAGACCCGGAGATTTTCTCCGTCATTGAGGACCGCTGCCAGATCGTAGGCCACTTGCAGATAGGTCGCATCCGAACCGGGGCTGCCGGAGATGATCGATACCGTGTTTTGATTGGGTTGTTCGCTCTTGTAGATGCCGACGCCGATGAGATATTCGCCCATGCGCTCTATCCAGGCGGACTTGTCGTCAATCGAGCCGGTTTTTGGATTTCGCCAGCGGAAATCGCTCCAGCCCTGATAGGGCGCCGTGGTGGCGATCCTCATAAAGTCCTGGGTCGTGAACTTGCCGTTCTGATCCCTCATGTCGTGCAGGTTCTTGCCGCGGATCCCCGGCCAAGCGCCGTTTGCGACATGCAAAGTCCCGTCAATCGTGTGAACGAAGGGATACAGGTCGCGATCATTGAACTGACCTGCGTTGATGGCGGCAAAGGTTGCTTCCGGTCCCGCCTTCTTGAATTTTTCCTGCACACGCTTCACCAGCGCGACAGCTTCGTCGCGGGTGCCGAATTGAGCTGCTCTTGAGGTGAAGGCTGATGTGGAAAATATGACGGTGGTCAATAACGCAACAAAGATTCGAAACACGGCCTCATTCCCTCCATGATATCGCTGAAGCGGCT
>Ga0306920_100006115_pt1 | contig 15637 bp, 15 predicted proteins | sample flu12Cox44000170_FD_204666 | JGI IMG/M metagenome (GOLD analysis project Ga0306920, IMG submission 204666) | Lab enrichment of tropical soil microbial communities from Luquillo Experimental Forest, Puerto Rico - flux4day.12C.oxic.44.000.170 (v2)... | ecosystem: Environmental > Terrestrial >... | reverse complement strand
CGCCGGCCGATGATTGTGACGGCGGGTCGCCCGCACGAACTCGCCGACGGGTCCATCGACAGGAATTGGATAACCCGCGGGCTTGACGCTGCGGAAATGAAAGTGCCCCGCCTCGTCCGAAATGAATCGCCCGCGCAGATTCATCTCCGCCTGGCGGGGATCCTGATTCTCGTAGAGACCCTCCGGCGAGGAATGCCAGACGTCGACTTCGGCACCCGCGATCGGATTGCCGTTCAAATCCTGGAGAGAGACATTTACGAGAAGCCCCGGCCCTGGCGTCGGTGAGCGCACCAGCGAATCCCCGCTCGCGCTTGGAGGTTGATCGTCTCGCCAGAATGGCCCGAGCAGATTGGCCTGCGTCTCGCTCTCGCCCTGGTTGCCGTTGTTGAGCAAACAGACCAGCGAGGAGACGCCGAGCGAGCCCGCCATCAGCACGACTTCGTTGTGCGACGGCGTCGTCTTCTGTCCCATCGCCACGAGCAGCCGGACCGCCTCACCGAACTCGCGTTCGCTCAGCCGTACCTCGCGAACAAAGCCGTGCAGGTGTCGCACGAGCGCCGCCAATATCTCGCGCAGACGCGTGTCTTCGACGCGTGAGATGGCCTCAATGACCGCATCGGTCACCATGGCCTGATTTTCGATGATCATGGCGCGCAGCTCCAGCCATTCTTTCAAGAAAAAAGCCGGCGGTCCTGCGACGCGCCGGCTTTCTGATTGTTCAATGTCGCTGGCTCACACCTTGACCAGCGGCCCGCGCGAGGCAGGACCCTTCGACCCTCCGCCCGGACCGCTCGGCTTGGGCTTGCGCGGCATCGTGCGCTTGCGCGCGCCGGGCAGTTTTTCCGGTTTCGGCGTGACCGGCCCTTCGACGAATTCGAAGCCGATCTTCTCCTGCGGCTCGGCGGCCGTCTCGTCCTTCACCAGAACGACGCGCACGTGGCCACCGCCCTTAAGCTTGCCGAACAACACCTCGTCGGCCAGCGGCTTTTTGATGTGCTCCTGGATCACGCGCGCCATGGGCCGTGCGCCCATCTGCTCGTCGTAACCGTGCTGGATCAGCCACGCCTTGGCAGGCTCCGACAATTCGATCGTGACGTCGCGGTCGCCAAGCTGAGCCTCGAGTTGGAGGACGAATTTTTCGACCACCATGCCGATTACATCGGCATTGAGATGCGCAAACGAGATAATGGCATCGAGCCGGTTGCGGAATTCCGGCGCGAACTGCCGGTTGATCGCCTCGTGATCGTCGCCTTCCCGCTTGCTGCGGGTGAAGCCGAAAGCCTGGCGTGCAAGGTCCGAAGCACCCGCGTTCGTAGTCATGATCAGGATCACGTTGCGGAAGTTGACCTGCTTGCCGTTGTGGTCGGTCAGTTTACCATGATCCATGATCTGCAACAGCACGTTGTACAGGTCCGGATGGGCCTTCTCGATTTCGTCGAGCAACACCACACAATGCGGATGCTGGTCGACACCGTCGGTGAGCAGACCGCCCTGGTCGAAGCCGACATAGCCGGGAGGCGCGCCGATCAGGCGCGAGACCGTGTGCCGCTCCATGTATTCGGACATATCGAAACGGATCAGCTCGACGCCGAGCGAGGCCGCGAGCTGCTTGGCGACCTCGGTCTTGCCGACGCCGGTGGGACCCGAGAACAGATAGCAGCCGATCGGCTTCTCCGGCTCGCGCAGGCCGGCGCGCGCCAGCTTGATCGAGGCCGAAAGCGCTTCGATCGCCTTGTCCTGGCCGAACACCACGCGCTTGAGCGTCTGTTCGAGATGCTTGAGAACCTCGGCATCGTCCTTGGACACGCTCTTGGGTGGAATCCGCGCCATGGTTGCGATCGTGGTCTCGATCTCCTTGATGCCGATGGTTTTCTTGCGCTTGTTCTCCGCCACCAGCATCTGTGCAGCGCCCGACTCGTCGATCACGTCGATCGCCTTGTCCGGCAATTTGCGGTCGTGGATGTAGCGCGAGGACAGCTGCACCGCGGCTTCGATCGCCTCGTTGGTATATTTCAGCCGGTGATAGTCCTCGAAATAGGGTTTGAGGCCCTTGAGGATCGCAATCGCGTCCTCCACCGTCGGCTCGTTGATGTCGATCTTCTGGAACCGGCGCACCAGCGCCCGATCCTTTTCGAAATGCTGGCGATATTCCTTGTAGGTGGTCGAGCCCATGCAGCGGATGGTGCCCGAGGCCAAGGCCGGCTTGAGCAGATTGGACGCATCCATCGCGCCGCCCGACGTCGCGCCGGCGCCGATCACCGTGTGAATCTCATCGATGAACAGGATGGCGTTCGGATGAGCCTCGAGTTCCTTGAGCACCTGCTTCAAGCGCTCTTCAAAATCGCCGCGATAGCGCGTGCCTGCGAGCAGCGTGCCCATGTCGAGCGAGAACACCGTTGCCGCCGACAACACGTCCGGCACCTCGCTGTCGACGATGCGCTTGGCGAGCCCCTCTGCGATCGCGGTCTTGCCGACACCGGCTTCACCGACGAACAGCGGATTGTTCTTCTGCCGCCGGCAGAGCACCTGGATGGTACGGTTGATTTCGGAGTTGCGTCCGATCACCGGATCGATCTTGCCGTCGCGTGCCTTCTTGTTGAGGTTCACGCAGTAAGTCTCGAGTGCCTCGCCCTTCTTTTTGGCGTCCTCGTTACCCTTGGTCTCGGTCTCCTCGTCGACGCCGCGAACCGGACGCGCCTCGGAAACCCCGGGACGCTTGGCGATGCCGTGGCTGATGTAGTTGACCGCATCGTAACGGGTCATGTCCTGCTCTTGCAGGAAATAAGCCGCATGGCTCTCGCGCTCGGCAAAGATCGCGATCAGCACGTTGGCGCCGGTGACCTCTTCGCGCCCCGAGGACTGGACGTGAATGACCGCGCGCTGGATCACGCGCTGAAAGCCCGCGGTGGGCTTGGCGTCGTCAGAGCCGTCCGTCACCAGGTTTTCGAATTCGGTTTCCAGATAATTGACGAGGCTGGTGCGCAGCTTGTCGAGATCGACGCTGCATGCGCGCATGACGGCCGCCGCATCCGAGTCATCGATCAGCGACAAAAGAAGATGTTCGAGCGTGGCATATTGGTGGTGCCGCTCGTTTGCAATCGCCAATGCACGATGCAGGGATTGTTCTAGGCTTTGGGAAAAAGTCGGCATTCGCGTCCTCTGTGGCCCCCTGCCATCATGATCGTCGTTGGCCCCTCAGGCAACAACAACCTTTGTCATATATAGTTACATCCGATCATGGCAAAAGACCGGTTCCGCGGCCGGGCCGGCTTCTTCATGCACACTCGCGTGATTTTTTTGGTTACCCGTGTTTTTCCGGGCTCACCTGGTTAATAGATGCAAAACCCGTTCCTATTGTGACGGGCTACTTCTTTTCCATCACGCACTGCAGAGGATGCTGGTGCTTGCGCGCGAAATCCATCACCTGTGTCACCTTGGTCTCGGCGATTTCATAGGTGAATACGCCGCACTCCCCGATACCGTGATGATGAACGTGCAGCATGATCTTGGTCGCGGCCTCGACATCCTTCTGAAAGAATTTTTCGAGCACGTGAACGACGAATTCCATCGGCGTGTAGTCGTCGTTCAGGATCAGGACGCGATAGAGATTGGGTCTCTTGGTCTTCGGCTTGACCTTGGTGATGACGGAGGTAACGGGACCGCTGCTTCCGCCTGCGCGGTTTTCGTCATTGCCCATTCTGGGATTGGATATGGCAACCGGCGGCACGTACGGATCGGGTCTGGTCATCAGGCGTGGCATGGCACAGGCGTTAGAAACCCCAAGGAAAGCGTTGAGCGGCGGGCAGTCGACGCTCTCAGCCGCCGATCAACCCGGACGCCCTTCCAGATCGCCGTTCCCGCCTGACCAACCGGCTGGATCGGTAGCAGGAATATGGGTCTAACATTCGTTTATCGCAAGCGTACAGGCGCTGACCTGACGATTTGCGGCAGACCCGATTCTCGGGATCGGCGACCGCCAAACGTTAATCAATCCCGGCGCGTTTGACAAAACGTGTAACTCGCGCCGGTCGAGCCCGCCATATACCGATGACGAAATTTTATTCACAAGGGGCTGATGGATCGAATGCAGGCAATGCCGGGCCAAGAAAAAGCCCGGCAGAACGGCCGGGCTTTTCAAATTCAAGGAACCGCGCCACGATCAACGGCTGCTGGTCGGCGCAAACCTTGAAACGATGGTCTCAAGCGGCTTGAAAAACTGCTTGGCGAGATCGCCGTAAAGGCCTGCGATCTTCTGCGACTCAGTCGCGAAGGTCTCATACCCGGACTTCGCGAACTCAGTTTGCACCTCGAGCGCCTTGTCGAGCGACTTCACGCCCGAAAGCTTTTCGACGAACACCTTGCCCTCTTCGAAGGATTTCTTCGCGTAGTCGCCGTACGCGCTTGCAATAGCATGAAACCTGTTCTGAAGGCTGGTTGCAGAGGCGGTGGCCGCCTCGAACTGTTCTTTTCCGTAATTCTGGATGTCTTCGATCTTGACCATGGTTGAGTTCCTTTCCCTGACTTTCCCCCTTGCGAGACTGAAGGTCCCACCCGATCGCTTTCATATAGTGCAGCGCACAAACAAATCAAGCGAAATTTGTGCGATGCACAAATATCCCCGGTGACCTCGAATCCCCGCGATCTGCGCAAGGCTTTTTTAATCTTTTGGAAACCGTCGAGACCTAACCTGATTTGACGGCCGTCCGGCTGCGGACCGGTATCTGAAACCCGTTTGGGTCCAGCGCCTTAGCTTGAACGGCGGGTTGGCCCTGCGGCCGGGCGGAGCAAGCGCTCGTTTTCGGTTGATCAAGCAGGGAATATCAGCGGCGACCGGGCATAATTTGGCCTCACGGGCCGGTGATCAAGACGGAAATTGGGGAACGGGGAAGTTCATGCTTCGCACAACCTTGGCTTCCTCGCGTTTTTCGCGAGCTTGGTTCTTCGGGTTGGTTGCGGTCACCACCGCCTTAACCTTCACCAGCAATACCGCCGAGGCACGCCGCTACCGGCATCACCATGTGCGCCATCACGATGAGGCGCGTGAGAGCTATAGCCCGGCGTTTTCCTCGATCGTCGTCGACGCCAATTCGGGGACAACGCTTTCGGCCAACAATCCCGATGCGAGCCGTCATCCTGCCTCGCTCACCAAGATCATGACGCTGTATCTGCTGTTCGAGCGCCTCGACAGCGGAAAGATGAAGCTGGATACGGAGATGCCGGTTTCGGCGCACGCTGCCGAACAGGCGCCGACCAAACTCGGATTGCGTCCGGGCCAAACCATCCGTGTGGAAGATGCGATCAAGGGACTGGTGACGCGCTCGGCCAACGACGCCGCTGTTGTGATCGCCGAGGCCATTGCCGGCGATGAGGACGATTTCGCCCAGATGATGACGCGAAAGGCGCGTTCTCTCGGCATGAGCAAAACCGTTTATCGTAATGCGTCAGGGCTTCCCGACGACGAGCAGGTAACGTCGGCTCGTGACCAGTCCACGCTGGGCCGCGCCATCCAGGATCGGTTTCCGCGCTACTATCGCTACTTCTCGACGGTGTCGTTCACCTTCCGCGGCCACTCGATCTCCAACCACAATCACCTTCTGGGCACAGTCGAGGGCGTGGACGGGATCAAGACCGGCTACACGCATGCCTCGGGCTTCAACCTCGTGACATCGATGCGCAGAGGTAACCGCCATTTGGTGGGCGTCGTCATGGGCGGCCGCAGCGGCGGCTCGCGCGACGCCATCATGCGTAACCTGCTGGCGGAAAATCTCGAAAAGGCATCTAGCAAACGCATCGTTGCCGCGATCACCGAACGCAATTCCGCTGACGCCGGTACCGATGCCGCCGAGACCGACGCGGCGATCAGGCCAGCGCCGACGGTTCCGCCTCAGGCCGCATCCGCTTCGCGCGGTACGGTACCAGCAACAACGGCCGCGCTGGCGCAGCAGAAGTCCGAGATCAAGTCCGACGCCAGGCTTGACGCCAAGCCGGAGTCCAGATCTGAGGCCAGGACCGAACCGGCGCCGCTCACCAGCGGCGTGATCCAGACTCAACAGATCGCAGCGATCCCCGGCTCGTCCGAACCGATGAAGCCGGTCAAGGTGAAGACGGTCCAGATCAAGGCGGGCGCCAAGCTCGCCTCGGTTGGCGCCGCACAGCCAACGGCGGCGATCACGAGCGCTATACCGGCCCAGGCGGAAGTTGCGGAGACGTCGAAGGCGGTCATCGCCAAAGCTGAAACCGGAAAGTCTGAGACCGGAAAAGTCGAAGCCGGAAAGGCTGAAGCCAAGCCAAACGCAGAAGCTGCAGGGCCCGAGTGGCCGCCGCAGCCGGCGAACCACGGCACCGGCAACGGTATCCTTGGCGTCTTGCCCGCATCAAGTCTGCCTTCCAACACCCAGGCCTTGGCCTACGCAGACCCCGCCTCGAGGCCCCAGCCGCAGGCCAATGCGCAAACCGGTGCCGGCAAGCCGGAGGCGACGCACACGGGATGGATCATTCAGGTAGGCGCACTCGAAACCGAGAGCGAAGCACGGCAGCGTATCGAAGCGGCGCGCAGCCAAGCGCACGGCCTGCTCAACAAGGCCGAGCCGTTTACCGAGCCGGTGCTGGCCAGGGGCGACAAGAAGCTGTTCCGCGCCCGCTTTGCCGGCCTTGATCGCGACCAGGCCGAAGCGGTCTGCCGGATGCTCAAGCGCAGCGATATTTCCTGTATTACCGTCCGGAACTGACCGGAGGCGCTATCCTGCACAAAGTCCCGAATAAAGCCGGGGCCTGAAAACTTCTCGTCAAGATTTTCCAGTTAAATCTGCTCCGATGCAGGACCGCCAGCCGACGGCGCGCGTTGAAGACGCGTCAATCGGAAAACGGAAGTAGAAGCGGCTTGCGGTTCTTCGCGTGATGGCGTGCCCGGAGTTAATTGTGATGCGTACGAAGCAAAACCTCCTTGGCCTCGTTTACCCGAGCCGCGAGGTACGTCGACCCCCCTTGGTCGGGATGCAGTTTCTTCATGAGCGCACGATGCGCCCGGCCGATCTCATCGCGCCCCGCCCCCGGCTTCAGGCCAAGGATCTGATAGGCCTCCTCGTCCGTCATTTTGCCGCTCGTCGGCGGGCGGCTCTGCCGCCCTGTCGCATCAGCTTGCGCGTTCTGACGCCAAGCGGGAAACCTGCGGTCCAGATAGCTTTCAAGTAACGGCACGCTTTCGGCGTCAAGTTCCGGGATCATCTGCAGGAGCTGCGGCAGATCGAATTCCTCCAGCGCGTGGCCGACATGGGGCCCAGCGATGATGCGCCCGGAAAGGCCGCCGCCGTCATGCTCCAGGGTCATCTCGAAATAGCGGGAGCGAACGGTCGACGTCCGTCCGCGCGAGCCTTGCCCGCCCATCCCGAACAATCCGCCGATGTTAGGAAAACCGGATATTCCGAACGGCGACCAGCCCAGGAGGCCGGCGCCAAAGATGCCGAGAGGCACAGCGACCGCAAGCTCGCCCCTGATGCCGGTGAAAGCAGCGACCGCGAGCGCCACCACGCCGCCGACGATCCTGATCGCGCGGGCGAGCGCAGCCGGATTGGCTGCGCGGAACATCTGCAGGAGCGAGTAAAGAACGATAACGGCAACGACGCCGGCGATCAGCGTAGGCATGGGTACAATATAATGCGATCAGCGACAAAAAACATGCCGGTCCGACGACAAGGCGGCCGGCTGCCATGGAAAACTCGTTGGCGCGGTGCGCCGGAGGCCATTATCGTCTGCCTATAGTCCGATCTGCATGGAGCGAAGCAATGCCGGTACCGGGATTGACGACGATCAAAAGCCATCGTGGCGCTCGGGAAACCATGAACAGTCTCGAGACGGCGGTCAGAGCAAGGGGCATGACGGTGTTCGCCCGCATCGATCACGCTGCCGGCGCCTCGGCGGTCGGGATGACGCTCAATGCGGCCGAAGTTCTGATTTTTGGAAATGCCAGAGGCGGCACGCCGCTGATGCAATCCGTTGCGACGATCGGAATAGATTTGCCTTTGAAGGCCCTGGTTTGGCAGGACGCATCGGGCGAGACCTGGCTTTCCTACAACGAACCGGCCTGGCTTGCGCAACGGCATGGCCTGAGCGGGGTTGAGACAGCGATCGGCAACCTCACCGCCGCGCTGAGTGCGCTTGCGAAGGAAGCCACGGCGGAATGACCGCGAGCGTCCACCCATGTGGTGGCCAAGCGCTGATCGGAGGTCACTTCATCTGCCCAAGCAGCCTGGCCGCGCCGCTTCCGCTCTTTGACAGCCGCAGCAGTGCCTCGCGGCCGCCGGCCGCATAGGCCGCTGCGGCCCGAAGCAACTCGCGCAGCTGCGCCGCCGCGCCCGGATCGAACCTGCACCACGCGCCTCCCGTCAGGCGCGCGATTTCCCTGAACGCATGTTCGGCGATGCCGTCATGTCCTTCCTGGAACATGAATACAGGCACCTTGAGCATGCCGAGTTCGCCAGCCTTGACGCAGAGCTCATCGACGCTCTCCTCCATGGCGTCGCCGACAAACACCATGGCCCGCACGCCCGATGCGACGGCCTCGCGTCTCGCCTCCGACAGCACCTTGCCGATCTGGGTATTGCCGCCGCGGCAATCGATCTTGCCCATCAACTTCGCCAACTGGGCGCTGTCCGAAATCCACCCAGAAGCGCGGCACTCATTGAGGCCGCGATAATAGACGAGGCGGATATCGAGACTGCCCAATGAGGCCGCCTCACGAAACATATCCGCCTGCAGCCCGCAGGCCATGTCCCATGTCGGCTGGCGGCTCATGGTGGCATCGAGTGCGAAGATCAGGCGGCCTCGAGCTCCCGCTGCATGCGGCGACATCGCCTTCGCTCTCGCGACGAATGCAGCAATGTCTTCCGAAGCCGACGGCCTTGCTTCCGGCAACGAACCTTCCTTGCCGGCTTCGGATGCCTCGTTGGCGGATTTCGGTTTGATTGGTTCGCCGGACATAAGAGCTCGCTTTGATTGCAACGTGCCGCTGCAACAGAATGCGAATGTCGGAAAAGGACACTGTCTGCCAGCCCTATGTGGGCTATGGTCTCGGGCTCTTCAATGCAGGGCGTCGGCGTTTCCAGGCGGCCGCATCGAGAGCGCGCGGCCTCTTTTATCAGTTATGCGAAGGCGGTGCGAAGGGCGCAACGGGTCCGGCATCGGTCATCGTCGGAGGCGCCGTCGCCGGCTCGACTGGCGCCGGCCGCAGCGGACTTTCGTCCTCGAGAAACTTGTCGAGCATGCCCTGGATCGAGGTCTTGGCCTCATCCGGTCCGGTATCGCGCATGTCGTTATGCTGGAACGAGGTACGCACGACGGTGATTCCGGCCTTCTCGCAGATTTCGTCGTCCGGAACGACCCCGGGATCGGGTTTGAAGACCGAGTCTTTCGAGCGGAACGACAGGATCTTGAATCGGCCGTCGGTCATGAACGGGACGCGAAGATTATCGAGCGTCACAACTTTCTTGATCTGATCGGGATACATCTTGGCGAAGTACATCGAGATGTCGCCGCCGTTGGAATGTCCGACCATCGTCAGGTGATCGTAGTCCGCGTTGGGATGGACCTTCTTCAGCTCTTCGATGGCGAAGCGGATATTGGCAATGCCGCGATGATATTGCGGCAGCCGTCCGACATAGAGTTCGCCAACCTTGGTCACCAGCGGCGCGTCGGTCGCCAGATCGTGCTGGATGCTGGCCACCATGTAGCCGCGCGCCGCGAAGATGTTCGCCAGGAAGGAGTACTCGGTGAATTTGACGGTGTTGCCGTGATTGAGGATTGCGACCGGCAGCTTGACCATGCCGGCATCGGCCTCCCACTCCTTGTCGCGCCGGACCGCTACGTCAATTTCGACAGGACGGTTGGCACGCGCCGGATCATAGAACATCAGCGTTTGGTGGCGGATCGCCCATTTGCTGGCAGTGAAATAGGCGACAGTGATCAGTGCAGACAGCGAGAGCAGAACGGCGATTCCACGTTTCATTTTCGTCCTCGGTGCAGCCGACGCCTGATGGGTCCGGATCTGCGGTTCCGGAACTCTGCAGTCACACTTTCTTAATATAATTCACACTCAGGTGACAGGAAGACCAAAGATTGAGACTATCCTCGCCTGATCATTGTGCGAAGCACCTATCTGTTATGCAAGGAAAGTATATGACGCCCCCAAAAGCGTCAGCATGATCTAGCGCAAGGCACCAACGCGCCGTTCAGAATTTCGGTAAAAGCCAAGTAAAACAAAGCTCTGGTAAAGAAGGAGCTATCCGCCGCCGACCGCAGCCATGGGCTTCGAGGTTCCGGCATCCATTTGACTGTAGCGGCCTACCGCTTCTCAGGCTTCCAGGATGTCGTGGAAATCGATTTGCTTGTCGACTTGGCTGAACCATTCGGCGCGATTGGCAGCACGCCGGCGGCCGCGCTCGTCCAGCGGCAGTTTCAGTTGACGCAGCAGGCTCGTGACTTCCTCGCGGGCGGTCACATGGCCCATGTTCGGCCGGGTTCCGAGCGTCGCCTCGTTGAGATTGTCGAGCGCTGTGAGCCCGCGCGGGAAAAACTCCCGATAAACCACCCGCTCGGCAAAGCCGTCGATCGAACGAAACCCGAGCCGCAGGGACAATTCGTTGAGGCCCTCGGCCACGAGCTGTTTGTTCCGTGACCCCAGCATCGACAGCCGGTTGCGAACGACGATCCAGTCGGTGCTGGCGCCGTCAACCTGGCGACGCTTGCGCCTCGTGTCGCGCACCATCTCCGCATAGTGGCTCTCGCCGGTCACCGAGTATGTCTCGGGATCGACGGTTCCCAGAACATCGAAGTCGAGGAAGCTGTCGTTGATCGGCGTCACCAGGGTATCCGCCATCGAGTGCGCCAGTCTCATCAGGTAGCTGTCGGTACCGGGGGTGTCGATGACGATGAAGTCGAAGGTGTGCTCGACCGCCCTCACCGCCTCCTCGAATTGCTGGAATTCGGACGATTCGTTGTCGGCGATCTGCATGGTCTGGCCGAGCTTGATGCAATAATGGACGGGAATCTCGAGATCGAGTCCGGTGCGGGTTGCCCAGGCGCGGCGGTTGTTGATGTAACGGGTAAAACTTTGCTGGCGGCAATCAAGGTCGATCGTGGCGACGCGCTGTCCCGCTTTCATCAGGGCGACGGCGATGTGGAGGGCGGTGGTGGATTTGCCAGAGCCACCCTTCTCGTTGCCCAATACGACGACATGAGCCGAGGCGGATTGGCCCTGACTAGTCTGCACCAACATTGATCGTCCCCTCTGTCGGCATCTTCAAATTACGCGCGACTGCGGTCAAGCGAAATACGCAAGCGCACGCTTCAATTCGCGATTACGCCTCTCTTCATAGTGAATCGGCAACATCGCAGCGCCTCGTGCCGGCAAAGCGAGGGCGACTCCGGAAGGATGCAATTGCGATCGGCTCGCGAATCAATGTCGTCCCGGCTTGGCGGCAAGGCATCGGCCTTGGTAGATTGACCAGCCCGTCGCAAAGCCAGTCGCCCGAGTCTTTCTCACCTCGAGAGAATCGAGCTCCAATGCCGTCAAATCCCCTGATCGTCCGAACCATCCCCGCGTTGCGACGCGCTCTCGATGGCTTTCGCGCGAAAAAGAACACGATCGCGCTCGTACCGACGATGGGAGCGCTCCACGACGGGCATGTGTCGCTGGTACGGCTTGCCAAGCACCATGCACGCAGGGTTGTGGTGTCCATCTTCGTCAACCCCACGCAGTTCGCTCCGTCGGAAGATTTCGGTTCATACCCCCGTACATGGAAGGCCGACTTTGCCAGACTGAAGGCGGAAGAGGTCGACCTGGTCTGGTATCCCCATCTAAAGACGATGTACCCGGAGGGTTTCGCCACCCGGATACTCACCGAGGGACCGGCAACCGCGGGTCTTGAGGATCGCTTTCGGCCGCATTTCTTCGGCGGCGTGGCGACCGTGGTCGGCAAACTGTTTACACAGTGTCGACCCGATTTTGCCATCTTCGGTGAAAAGGACTTTCAACAGCTGCGTGTGGTGACGCGTATGGCATCCGATCTCGACCTCGGCGTGAAGGTGATCGGTTCCAGAACCGTGCGCGAGCGCGATGGGCTCGCAATGTCTTCGCGCAACGTCTATCTGTCGCCGGAAGAGCGCGCCGCGGCGCCGGTTCTGTTCCAGGCCATGAAGCAATGCGCTCAACGGTTGCGCACGGGCGACGATCTGCGGGCGGTGGTGGCTGGCGGCATCGAGAGGGTCAGCGGCGCCGGATTCACCGTGGATTATTTTGAAATCCGACACGCCGAAACGCTCGCGCCGGTCGCATCGGCTGCCGAGCGGCCGCTGCGAATCCTTGTGGCGGCAAAAATCGGAAAAACCCGCCTGATCGACAATATGGCGGTGTGAAGGAGGCGTAGACCGGTTCCACTCAACGCCGGCGCGGTACCTTCAGAGCAAACCGAGATCGCGCAATTCGCGCCGCATCGGCTCGGGCATCGCGGCCACCCTTGCAGCGGCTTTCTTGCCGAGATCCGGGGGAGCCGCATCGTCATTGAAATATCGCCAGCCCTGAAACGCCCGCATCGGGCGGGGCGATACCGTGATGACCCTGGGCTGCATCACCAGGCGGCAGCGTCCGATGCCATCGCGATCGCGGAAAGGTTCGATGGCGACAAGTTTCTCGCGTGCAGCGATTTCGCCACGGATCACCCAGTAAAGCGAGCCGCCGGCCAGCAACTCCTCGATGCGCTTGGGCGTCATCCGCGTGACGTGGATATGGTGGAGCGGCAGCCCTTTCTTTTTGGCGGCGGACATGCGCTCAGTGACCCAGGTTTTGAGCTCCTTCACGGAGTCACAGCCGACGCAAAGTTTGACGAGATGAAGCGGCATTGCGATCCAATTCCAAGGTTTGCTTCCCGTTTTCCGCGGGCACTTCTACAAAAGCTGGAATCAAAGGACCACCGGCAAGCATAAAATTCCGGTGGAGATTCGCTGCCGCGAGCTTGCGACCCGGCAGCGACAAATCCCCGCTGCCCCCTCAGTCGCCTTAAGGATCATTCATTCGACGCTGCCGGCGCTGGCGCGGCCGGCGCGATTGGGACCGGCGCCGCCACGGGCGTGGGAGCGGGGGTGCGGGAGGGTTTCGGTGCCGGCTGTTTCTTGGCCGCCGCAAGCGTCGGTGAGGCGGAAGATGTCGGCCGCGGCGACGCAAGGTTGGCGGCAGGCGCGGGCGCAGCGGCAGGTGCTGGCCGTGATGAGGGCAATGCTGCCGTGGTGGCCGGTGCGGTCGCACGCGCTCCGGACGCCGCCGACGTTCCGGGCTCGGGCGTCATGATACTGACCGGCGGGGTCGAGGCAGAACTTGGAAATTCCGCATTGGTCGGCCGTCCGGTCGGGACGCCCGGCACAAGTGCTGCAACCGGCATCGGCGGCTGAGCAGGCGGGGCAATCCAGATCGGCGCGTAACGCGAGATCATTGTCTCATAGACGCGCTCTTCCATATTGGTGGCGATCTGCTTGCGATCGCTGAGCAGGCGGAAGGCGGCGCAATCCGACGGCGTGCAGTTGTCACGCACTGTCAAAACGTGGGCAATCAGCCCGTACCGATCGTGCTCGACTGCGTGACGCAAAGCCTGCAGCTCCGGGGGCATGTTCTTGTTGGCGGCGGCGTCGCTGAGGGCGGTGAGCCGGGTAATCTGCCAAGAGGCATAAGAGACTGCCGCGGCTACCTGTTCGGCTGAACCGAATAGTGCTTTTTCGCACACCGTCAGAACCGGTTCTCCGGCGAGATCATCCAGGCATGAAAGTGGTGCGGGGGTGGAGATGATAGCTGCTTGAGCCCTGGTGTCCTCCGTGGTGCCGGCCCCCCCGAAACCGGGAATGGTGGCGGCCACCGCGACACCGACGGCCAACAGCGTGATGACCGTCAGCGCGCCGTTTGCCACCGATTTCTCGGCGCGCAACAGCGTGACGATGACGACAACGCCGAAGAATCCCGCAGCCGCCAGCGTCAGCCACATCGGAAAAGCCGGCGAACGCCAGACCTGATCGAGTGAGTCGGCCCAGACCCAATTCATGCGCGATGTCCCTCAACGCAGCATAGAACGTCGTCGGCAAAAATAGACGCCGAATCTCTCGTATTCAGCATGGATCCGAGAACGGGGCCTTTTGACGGCGGGTGAGTGTGAGATGCGATTCATCCACTCCGCGCGAAGTCTCAGGAAAGTGCGAGTTGGCTTTCCTTGGCCACCCGTTCGAACGCTTCGGTCGAGCTCTTGATCCGGTACTGGCAGTCATCACCTTCGGTCGGCAGCAAACGGACGACCTCATACGTTCCGCTCGCGGCCGGACGCGACACGTTGCTGGCGGTAAAATAGACTGACGATCCAACCTTGTATTTGTGCTTCAACGCGCTCTCCATACGCAAAAACGTCGGCCCTCACCTACCGTCCCGCTTGCGCCGGCCGACTGAAATCGGCTGGTGGTATAGCACGCCAAAGCTTCGCTTGGCCAGTCCGTCAGCACATGGCCAATACGATAATTTTGCAGTTTTTTCAGTAACATAAAGGTCGACCCGGAGTCGCTGGCCGGTTCCAACCGGGGCAAGCGAAGGCAGATTTTCGGCCAAAACGGGTAATCCCGCGCCGGAGGCCGGGCCAACAACAACCACAAATCGCGAGCATGGCGATCCCACCCGCCCGGCGCAACATGTGCGGGTCGACGATGCCAAGCTTTAAGCGCTATGGGGCAACTTGCCGTCTGGGCTTGCCCGATCCACGGCGGCAGGGAGCTGCTGCGCCAGGATCTGCGTGATCTGATCCACAGGAATATTGAAGCGCGCAGCCAGTTGTTTGACGGCGTCGCTGCCCAGAACCTGCTTAAGCTGGTCGGCGGTGATCGGCAGGTTTTGACCGTTTCCCAGCCAGGACTTCACCTGCTCGCCGAAGCCTGCTTGCTGCAATTTGGCGACAATTGCATTAAGTCCACCCTGACTTCCAGTGCCGAGCACTTCGCCCAACACGACCGGAAGCACCGCGCTCTCGAGCTGACCAAGCGCGCTCTTGAAAGCAGGCGAATTTTCCAATGAATCAAAAATTCCCATGGCCAAGACCCCCTTTTGCGTTGAATGCGCGACGTCGGGTTTTCGAATCAGACTGCTTTTGACGGATCAGGTCAAGCCGCGAATCCAACTACCGATCTTGGCTTGGACGCGAGCGCGAACGACCGACAGGGCCTTTCGGCGCAGCGATCAAGGGGATGGCTCAACATCGGGGGCCCGCGGACTGACGTCCTTCGGAGGATTGGCGTCGTCGACCTGCGATTTGAGATCGGCGGCCTTTTCGATCAGAACCGCCGCAAACTCCGGGTTTTTCGTCAAACTTGCAAACTTGAGAAGTGTCATCGCCTGACGCGTCCAATATCGTCTTCCGATCATCATGCAGTCCCCCTGCAAGCATCCGCAGCGAGTGCATCACGCCCGAGAAGCGATATTGTTCCTCTCCGAAGGCACAAAAATCTACCCACGGTACCATCCGACCAGAAACGCCGGAGGATCTTCCCGGTTCAAACCGTTTCGAACTTCTCGATCACCAGCGTTTCGGCAAGGCCCGCGTTCGTCCACTCCTGGAACGCCGGC
>Ga0306920_100006114_pt1 | contig 15639 bp, 13 predicted proteins | sample flu12Cox44000170_FD_204666 | JGI IMG/M metagenome (GOLD analysis project Ga0306920, IMG submission 204666) | Lab enrichment of tropical soil microbial communities from Luquillo Experimental Forest, Puerto Rico - flux4day.12C.oxic.44.000.170 (v2)... | ecosystem: Environmental > Terrestrial >... | reverse complement strand
TCGCGACGGCTGCCTGACCCAATAGTGCCATACGTCGTTCGACTTTTCCGGCCGGGTTTAATTGGCCTTGCTGCCGGCGAACTTCACTACTTTCGCCCACTTCTCGGTTTCGGCGGCGATGAAGGCGGCGAACGCGCTTGGCGAGCCGCCGCCGGGACCGACGCCGAGTTCGGCAAGCCGCTTTTTGACGTCGGGATCGCGCAGCGCCTCGTTGATCTGTTTGTTGAGAAGGTCGATGACGTCAGGCGGCGTATTTTTCGGCACCGCGACGCCGTACCAGCCGACGGCGTCGAAGCCGGGCAGAAATTCCCCCATGGCGGGCACGTCGGGCAGGACCTCTTGCCGCGCGGCCGAGGTCACCGCCAGCACCCGCAATCTGCCGCTCCTGATATAGCCGAGGGAAGCCGGCAGCACGCCGAACATGATTTGCAACTGGCCGCTGAGCAAATCGGGGATCGCCGGCGATTCGCCTTGATAGGTGACGCTGACGAGATCGATGGCGGCCATCATCTTGAACAGCTCGCCGGCGACATCGAGCGGGGTGCCCTTGCCGGCAGTGGCCATATTGATCTTGCCGGGATTTGCTTTGGCATAAGCGATCAATTCGGGGACCGTTTTGACCGGTAGCTGCGGATTTGCGATCAGCACCAGCGGAATACCGCCGATCAGCGCGACTGGGGCGGCGTCGCGAATGAAATTGTAATTCAGGTTCGGGTAAAGCGCCGCATTGATGGCGTTCGCCGACATCGCCATGAGCAGCGTGTAGCCGTCGGCTGCGGCACGCACCGCGAATTCAGTGCCGATATTGGCGCTCGCGCCCGACCGATTCTCGATCACGAACGGCTGCGCCAGGCGTTCCGACAACCACTGACCGAGCAAGCGCGCCACGATGTCGGGCGAACCTCCGGCTGGAACGGTGACAACGACGTGCACCGGCCGGCTCGGGTAGTTCTGCGCGGCGGCTACGCGGGAGATGAGCGGCAGCGCCACTGCGCCGATGGCGAATTGCCAGATCTGTCTGCGGACTTGGTTCATCGGCGCACCTGAACAGCGGTTCGCCTCGGCAGATAGATTATCGGGCGAGATCAAATCGGTTGTGCCATTTTGCAGCCGGTCTCGGCGACCGCCCCCGCGGCTTGTTCGCCGGACACCAGCGCGGCAACGGTGTACACATCGTCGGCGTTCGACTTCGGCGGATGCACATTGCCGATAAAAATATTCGCCAGCAACTGGTGATCGCCAGCGCGATAGCGCACCTTGTTCGGTTGCAAGGCGACATCGGGAGGCAGCTCCAGATCTTCCAGCGCCGCGGCAAGCTTCGGGCCATCGAGCGATTGCGCCTTCTCCGCGGCAAGGCGGACCGAATGCATCGAGACATATCCAAACCAGTCGCGCGCCGACGGCGTCTTGTTCATGCTCGCGCGGTAATCGGCGACGAATTTCACGACTTCGGGCACGTTGGGCTGATTCCACCACCATTCCATATCCCACCAGCCGGTCTGCGCCTCGGACGGGCAGCTTTTGATGACCTCCAGTTCGAACAGTCCGCCGCCGAGCGCCATCTCCTTCTGCATGCCGAGCTGGGTGAACTGCTTCATGCAATTGATCTGCGTCAGTCCGCCCATATTGTTGAGCAGCACGTCGGGCTTGTAGGCCCTGGCCTTGGCCAGCGTTGCGGAGAAATCCGTCGTATTGATCGACAGCGAATCGGCGTCGTAGCTGCCGCCGAGTTTGTTCAGCACGCTCGCGAATGCGTTTTGTAGTGTGTGACCATAAGCGTAATCCGGCGTGATAAAGAACCATTTCTTGCCGAAGCGTTTAACCAGTTCTGGGGTGATTGCATTAACTTCCATCGATGTGCTGTTGCAGACGCGGAACACATTCCATTTGCAATTGGTGCCGGTGAGCGGATCGGTATGACCGCCAGGCACGATGTGAAACACTTTCTTGTCGTTTGTCACTTGCGACATCGCGTAAGCGACGCCGGAGTTCACGTCGCCGAGGATCACACTGACTTCGTCGCGCTCGATCAGTTTGCGTGTCTTCTGCACGCCGGCGCCGACATCGTTGGCTGAGTCTTCGACCAGAAGCTCGATCGGGCGGCCGAGGATTCCCCCGTTCCGGTTAATTCCGGCCTGCGCGTATTTGGCGCCATCGAGTTCGCCTTGTGCCGCTGCCGACAACACGCCGGTCAGCGGATTGACCATCCCGATTTTGATGGGGCCATCGCCGCGCGCGGCAATGATAAACGGGGCGCCGATGAACTGACTGGCGCCAAGCGCCAGCGTACTTTGCAGGAACGTGCGGCGTCGCGACTTTGTCATTTTTGACATCTCACGCGCTCTTTGGAGCGGTCGATTTGTTGGGTCTTGTCGGTCGATCCAGATTATCAGGCGCCGGCGAGGTGAGTCGGGTTTTTTCGCCGCGCCTTGGCCTGTTCGGCGAGGAACCGGGACAGCCGGTTGCGCACGGCATCGGCTTGTTCCGCGGTCCATTTGTGAAATCCCTCGCCGGTTTTCATGCCGAGTTTGCCGGCTTTGACCTTATCGCGCAGGAACTGGTGCGGCCCTGCCGTGCGGTCAAGATCGCCATAAAGCACCTCCGCGACGTCGAGCTGAAGATCGAGGCCGACCAGGTCCGCCTGCTCCATGGGTCCGAGTACGGCGGTGCGCGCGCCGAAGCCTTCGCGCACGACGGTGTCGATCGTTTCGGCATCGCAGACACCCGCCGCGACGAGTGCGATGGCCTCACGTTTCATCGCGTGCTGCAGCCGGTTGCCGACAAATCCGGGGATGTCGCGCCGGACATGGACCGGCACTTTTCCGACCCCGCGCAGCAGCCGCATGGTTCGCGCCACGATCTCGGCGCCGGTTTTTTCGTTTTGAATGACCTCGACCAGCGGCACCAGATGCGGGGGATTCCAGAAATGCGTGCCGATCACCCGTTCGCGATGGGTGAGATGGCGACCGACCTCGGTCGACGGAATCGCCGAACTGTTGCTGGCAAGTATCGTGGTCGGTGCGACCAGCGGTTCGATCGCGGCGAAGATTTCCTGTTTGAGCGCCAACTTCTCCGGCGCGGCTTCAAAAACCCAATCGGCACCGCGCATCGTGGCAGCAAGCGAATCGTGCGCTGCGATTCGATCCAGCAGCGATGGATCGTCGCCGAGCAAGTCGGCAATCGCCTGCAACCGACGCGGCAGCGCGCCGCGAATTTCAGAGAACGGTTCAAACACATTGACGTGATGACCGGCCGCAGCAAATAAATAAGCGATGCCGTGACCCATCAGGCCACCGCCGACGACGCCGAGTTTTTGTTCTGTCTGCTCGTTCATCGTTTTCCTGGAGCAAATAACCGCCGGAACTGCGCTCACTCTAAGACGTTGAAACAGTAGCGTTCAGGTGACCCAACCGCAGAGAAGGAGAAGGTCATGCCTGCTTTGCTGTGGGTCGTATTCTGGTCGTCGCTGATGGCGGCTGCCACCTGCTTTCGTGAAATCCCACGCGCCGTTCCGATTGACAAGCGTGACCCTGCCGATGGGCGGGACGCGTAACGCCTATTAAAGCTCCGTCCCGAAAAACAACCCAGTGGGCGTGACCGGCGGCGGCACGGCTGCGCCGGCGGTGGCAACGCCGGTCCCGCCTTGCCGTGAGACCAAAACCGGCCAGCGGCGGTTTTGCCTGCCATTTCGGCGGTTTGCTCAAGCCATGTTGCGGATCGAGCACCCCGCCGGTATGAATACGCGCGCCTTGGCGCCGGTCCGGTAACGGCATGCGGGCCGGGCGTATTGACATCTGATCACTGAAACTCGCGCCGCTCGATTCCGCAGTTCGAGAACCCCGACCGCATCGACCCCATCGCCCCACCGCGTATCGACCCCATTATTTCCCATGGCTCGCCTCGTGATGAAATTCGGCGGAACCTCGGTCGCCGATCTCGACCGCATCCGCAACGTCGCGCGCCACGTCAAGCGCGAGGTCGACGCCGGCAACGAAGTTGCCGTCGTGGTCTCGGCGATGTCCGGCGTCACCGACCAGCTCATTACCTGGTGCGAAGAGGCGCTGCAGCAGCGGCGTATTTTCGATGCCCGGGAATATGATGCGGTCGTCGCCACCGGTGAGCAGGTCACTGCGGGGCTGCTCGCGATCGTGCTGCAAGATCTCGACGTCAATGCGCGGTCCTGGCAAGGCTGGCAGCTGCCGATCGCAACCACTGATGTGCACGGCTCGGCGCGAATCCTCGACATCAAGGGCGAAGCGTTGATCCGTCGTTTCGCAGCCTCCAGGGAAGTCGCCGTGATCACCGGCTTCCAGGGCATTCACCACGATACCGGCCGCGTCACCACGCTGGGGCGCGGCGGATCGGACACTTCGGCGGTTGCCGTTGCGGCGGCGATCCGCGCCGATCGCTGCGACATCTACACCGACGTCGATGGCGTCTATACGACCGATCCGCGGGTGGTACCGCGCGCGCGCCGCCTCGACCGCGTCGCCTTCGAAGAAATGCTGGAACTCGCTTCGCTCGGCGCCAAGGTCTTGCAGGTGCGCTCGGTCGAACTTGGCATGATGCATAATGTGCGCATTTTCGTGCGCTCGAGCTTTGACCCGCCTGAAAAAATCAATCCGCACGACAACCCGCCCGGAACACTGATTTGCGACGAGGGGGAGATCATGGAGCAGCATACCGTCACCGGCATCGCCTTCTCGCGCGATGAGGCGCAAATCTCGGTCCGCGAAGTTCTGGACAAACCGGGAGTCGCGGCCGCGATCTTCGGGCCGCTCGCCGAAGGAAATGTCAATGTCGATATGATCGTTCAGAATGTCTCGAGCGACGGCAAAACAACCGACATCACCTTCACGGTGCCCGCCTCGGATTATCAGCGATCGCTCGAAGTGATCGCCAAGGCCAAGCGCGCGATCGGTTACAGCCGGCTCGACAGCGCGACCGACGTCGCCAAGATCTCGGTGATCGGCATCGGCATGCGCAGCCATGCCGGCGTGGCGGCGCAGGCCTTCAAGGCGCTGGCCGAGCGGAAGATCAATATTCGCGCTATCACCACCTCAGAGATAAAGTTTTCGCTTTTGATTGACGCCGCCTTCACCGAACTCGCAGTACGGACGCTGCATTCGTTGTATGGACTCGATAAAGCGGCCTGACCGGCGGCGTTTGCGTTGCGGCGCACAATAGCCTGATCCGTCATAACGCTGTCTTTGGCTTGCGGTTTGCATGCCGCATTCGATATAGGCTTTGGGACATTCGCTTTCGGACCAGATCCGGGCGAATTCCTCTTTGACGAAGACCGGCGCGTCACGGGCTTGCGCTCCGGTCATAGCCCGGCCCGAGGGACCTCACGCCATGCGTGGCGCGCTCGGTGGTCCGCGCGTGCTGTTGCGCCGCCTCCGCGAAGTCATGGCGGAGCCGGTCAGCGCGCAGGAGCGCCTTGACAAGATCGTGGTGCTGATCGCCGCCAACATGGTTGCGGAGGTCTGCTCGGTCTATGTGCTGCGCGTCGATTCCACCCTCGAACTTTACGCGACCGAAGGCCTCAATCGTGACGCGGTGCATCGCACCGTCATGCGCTCCGACGAAGGCTTGGTCGGTCTGGTGGCCAGCCAGGCCAGCGCGATCAACCTGTCGAATGCGCAAGCGCATCCGGCGTTCTCGTACCGGCCGGAAACGGGCGAGGAGATTTATCACTCGTTTCTCGGTGTGCCGGTCCTGCGTGCCGGCAATACCCTAGGCGTGCTGGTGGTGCAGAACCGGGCGCGCCGCACTTACTCGGAAGAAGAAGTCGAGGCGCTGCAAACCACGGCGATGGTGTTGGCCGAGATGATCGCCTCGGGCGAGCTCTCGGCATTGGCGCTGCCGGGCGCCGAACCGGCGGCGCGGCGCTCCGTTCATGTCAAGGGTTCGGCGTTGAGCGAAGGGATTGCGCTCGGGCACGTCGTACTGCACGAGCCGCGCGTCGTCGTGACCAATTTCATCGCCGACGATGTGCAAAAGGAGCTCGCACACCTGAACGCGGCAGTGGAGAGCTTGCGAACGAGCCTCGACGAGATGCTCGAACATGGCGATGTGGTCGAGGGCGGCGAGCATCGCGACGTCCTGGAAGCATACCGGATGTTCGCTTACGACCGCGGCTGGGTGCACAAGCTCGAAGAGGCGGTGATGACGGGACTCACCGCCGAGGCTGCGGTGGAGCGCGTGCAATCCGATACCCGGGCGCGGATGCTGCGGCAGACCGATCCATTCCTGCGCGAGCGATTGCACGATCTTGACGACCTCGCCAACCGGCTGATGCGCCAGCTCACCGGGCGTGACCACGCTCCCTCGCGCGAGAGTCTTCCGGAAAACGCCATTCTCGTTGCCCGCTCGATGGGCCCGGCGGCGCTTCTCGACTATGACCGCAAGCGCCTGCGCGGCCTGGTGCTCGAAGAAGGCGGCCCGCACTCGCACGTCACCATCGTGGCGCGGGCGCTTGGCATCCCCACCGTCGGCGATATCGAGAACGCGACCGGTATCGCTGATCCCGGCGATGCGATCATCGTCGACGGCTTGAGCGGCGATCTCCACATCCGTCCGCTTCCGGACATGGAAGCGGCTTATGCCGAACGGGCGCGTCTGCGCGCCCGCCGCCAACAACAATATGCGGCACTGCGCGACAAGCCGTGCATCACCTTGGACGGTCAGGAAGTGGCGCTTCTTCTGAACGCCGGCTTGAGCGTCGACCTGCCGCACATCGCCGATACCGGCGCCGGAGGGATCGGCCTGTTCCGCACCGAACTGCAATTCATGGTGGCGCCGAGCTTTCCGCGCACCAGCGAGCAATATTCGCTCTATCGTGCGGTTCTGGACACCGCCGGCGGCAAACCGGTGACTTTCCGCACACTCGATATCGGCGGCGACAAATTGCTGCCCTATATGCGCAATGTCGAAGAGGAAAATCCCGCGCTCGGCTGGCGCGCGATCCGGCTCGGCCTCGATCGTCCCGGGCTGTTGCGCACGCAGTTGCGGGCGCTGCTGCGTGCCGGCAGTGGGCGCGCGCTCAAGATCATGTTCCCGATGATCTCCACGGTGGATGAATTCGATCAGGCCAAAGAGCTCGTCGAGCGCGAGCTGACGCACCTTCGGCGCCACAGTCACAAATTGCCCGACCAAGTCGAGGTCGGCAGCATGGTCGAGGTGCCGTCGCTGCTTTATCAGCTCGATGAATTGCTCGAACGGGTCGATTTCCTCTCCATCGGCTCGAACGATCTAGTGCAATTTCTTTATGCGATCGACCGCGGCAATCCGCGAGTATCGAACCGCTTCGATGCGCTGTCGGCGCCGGTGCTGCGAGCGCTCAAGGACATCGCCGACAAAGCGCGCGCACACGGCAAGCCGGCGACCGTGTGCGGCGAATTGGCCTCGCAGCCGCTCGGCGCATTGGCGCTGGTCGCCATCGGCTACCGGTCGCTGTCGCTCACCGCCTCCGCGGTCGGGCCGGTGAAGGCGATGCTGCTTGACGTCGACTGCCGCAAGGCCGCCGCGTTTCTTTGCCCATTGGTCGAAAAATCATCCGGCCTCGCCCCGATTCGCGCGCAGCTTGAAAAGTTCGCCGCGGAAAGCGGCCTGCAGGTTTAATCTTCGGCGCAAGAGCAAGATGTTACCCGACCAGAAACTCGAGGCCCTTGTGACACGGCTTGCCGCGTTGGAGCGCGATCTGACAGCTGCCTTGCCGGCCGAGACTTATGTGAGGTTGTCGCGGGAATTTGCCGAGCTCGCGCCGGTGGTCGAGGCGGTCAGATCTTATCGCGCCGCGCGACGCGAATTGGACGATCTCACCGCGCTGATCGCCGACCCGGCAACCGATGCGGAAATGCGCGCGATCGCGGAGGCGGAAAAACCTGAAGTGGAAAAGCGCCGCGCCGAGCTAGAGCAGGAATTGCGGCTGGCGCTGTTGCCCAAGGACGCCATGGACGAGCGCAACGTCATCCTCGAAATCCGCGCCGGGACCGGCGGCGACGAGGCGGCGCTGTTCGCCGGAGATCTGTTTCGCATGTACGAGCGCTACGCCGCCACGCAGCGCTGGAAAGTCGAGATAGTAGCCGCCAGCGAAGGCTCGATGGGCGGCTATAAGGAAATCATCGCCGAGATCCGCGGCCGCGGCGCCTTCGCCAGATTGAAATACGAATCTGGCGTGCATCGCGTGCAGCGCGTGCCCGACACTGAAGCGTCGGGACGGATCCATACGTCGACGGCGACGGTTGCCGTTTTGCCGGAGGCGCAAGACGTCGACGTCGCGATTAACGACGCCGATCTCAAGATCGACACGCTGCGTTCGAGCGGCGCCGGCGGGCAACACGTGAACAAGACCGAATCGGCGGTGCGGGTGACGCATATTCCGTCGGGCATCATCGTCATGATGCAGGAAGACCGCTCGCAGCACCGCAACCGGGCCAAGGCGATGGCGGTGCTGCGCACGCGGCTCTACGACCTCGAGCGGCAGAAGCAGGACGCGGCGCGCGCCGCCGAACGGCGCGGCCAGGTCGGGACCGGCGACCGCTCCGAGCGCATCCGCACCTACAACTATCCGCAAGGCCGGGTGTCCGACCACCGGATCAATCTGACGCTCTACAAGCTGCCGCAGATTCTCGAGGGCGAAGCGCTCGGCGAAATCGTCGACGCCTTGGTCGCGGAAAATCAGGCGGCGCAACTTGCGGCGCAAGATGCCTGAAAAGATGCTTGAAACGCGGCCTGCGAGAGCACGCTTGAGCACGCGAGGAGCGCTAAATCCCGCGGCACTCGGACGCGTGGGCGTGGCCGATTGCCGGCGCGCCTGGGCCGCGGAATTTCGCGCCCATGGCATCGATTCGCCGGACCTCGATGCGCGCGTGCTGATTGGCCACGCGCTCGGCCTCGATCATGCCGGCCTCGCCGCACGCGCCGATCAGCCGCTCTCCACCGCACAACAAAGCGCGATCGCCGCACTGGCCCGCCGCCGGCTCGCGCATGAGCCGGTAGCACGGATTACCGGAATAAAGGAATTCTGGTCGCTGCCGCTGCGCGTGACCGAGGCGACACTGGTGCCGCGGCCTGAGACCGAAACAGTTGTGGCCGCCGCTTTGCGCGCGCTCGACGCGAGGGGTCCGCGGTCGCGGCCATGGCGGATCGCCGATATCGCCACCGGATCCGGCGCGCTTGCGCTGGCGCTCTTAAGCGAACTGCCGAACGCCTTCGCTGTCGGCACCGATGTCAGCGCGCCCGCGCTTGCGGTGGCGCTGGAGAATGCGCGCCGTCTCGGCATTACGCGTGCCGCGCAACTCGTATGTGACATGGCATCCGCGCTGAGCGGTCCGTTCGATCTCATCGTCTGCAATCCGCCTTATATCCCGACCGGAGATCTCGATCGGCTTGCGCCCGAGGTGCGGCTGTTCGACCCGCACGCCGCACTCGATGGCGGAGGCGACGGATTGCGCTGGTATCGGGCGCTGGCAGTGACCGCCGCGCCGCTGCTTTTCCGCAATGGCATTCTGGTGGTTGAGCTCGGTAACGACCAAGCCGAGCCGGTTGCGGCATTATTTACCACGGCAGGGCTTGCGCCGATGGCGTTGCAACCCGATCTTAACGGCGTGCCCCGCGCTTTGGCTGCAGAAAACCTTCGCCGCGACCTATGACGTGCAACATTGCAGGTCTGGATGGCAAGGCCGGATGGCAGGTCTGACAAGGGGGGCGTGAGAAAAAAGCACTTGGAATATCGGCCGGAACCGATTAGCTTGCGGCCACGGAATCGCCCTTGAATGAGGGCGCCGCGTTGCCCTGAACGCCCGGAGCATAGTGTTTCAAGAGCATAGCGCTTCAAAGAAATAGCGCTTCAAAAGGCTGGCAGCGCAGGTCAGGCAGAAAAAAGCGAAGCTAATAGAGCGAAGCTGAATAGCGAAAGCCGATTGGACGGCATACAGGATCGCCAGATTCAGATCGTGCTCAGATCGTGACGCGCACGTGATTGGCGCGCGCCGCGAACAGCACCGGAACTCGGCCGGCAGCTCGCCGATGAAGTGAGATTTATCGAGCTCGTGAATTGGGACTAGAATCGGGATCCGGAACGAGACGGAGAGTTCGAGCGGCGCGTGGCTGCCCGATGCAGTGTGGTGAATTGGAGAGAAGCAGCGGCAAAAGCGCCGTTGCCGTGAACGGGGGTTGGCGGAACAGCAAATCATGAGAAGCGGTCAGAACAAGCGCATGCGCGGTCGCAACCGCAAGGGTGGGCATCATCAAAATCCATTATCGCGGACGTATGATTCGAACGGGCCGGACGTAAAAATTCGCGGGACCGCTTCCCACGTCGCCGAAAAGTACCTTCAACTCGCTCGCGACGCGCAAAGCTCCGGCGATCCGGTTGCAGCGGAGAATTACTATCAACACGCCGAGCACTATTTCCGCGTCATCGCTGCGGCGCAGGAGCAGTTCCGCCAGAGTCAGCCCTATTACCAACAGCAGCAGCCCGGCGAGATGCGAGGGGCCGATGACAGCTACGACGACGGCGATGGCGAGCAGCCTCACGTCGGTGGCGAGCCGTTCGCCCCGCGCGAGCCGCAGCCGTATCAGCCGCGCGAGCAGCATCACAATCAGCAGTACCATCAGCCGCAACAACCTCAGCAGCAGCAGTTCCAGCCGCGGTCACAGCATTCGGCTCCGGAAAATCAGGGTGACGTCGACCGCCTGCCCTCGTTCATCACCGGCGGTCAGCCGCAGCCGCAGCACGGCAACAACGGACCGCACGGGCAAAACGGCCCGAACGGCTATGACGGACAGCAAGATCGCTTTCCGTTGCACCGGCGGCGCCGGCGGCATCGTGGCGGCGGCGGCCCGCGCGAGCATTCGATGGATCATTCCCCGCGCAGCGACGATGACGGCTCACCGTCCGGTTCGCATTCGAACGACGAATAGCAGCGCGAGCTGACCGAAAAAGAACCCGGCCGGGCACTCGCCCGGCCGTTTTTATTTGCGCATTACAGGCCGCGCGGCGCCTTGGCAAGCCGCACCAAGAACCAGATCGGCAGCACGATCACCGCGCCCAGCAGGAAATAACGCCACAGCCAGCGCACCGCATCGAAGCCCATATTCCAGATATGTTGGATGAGCCGCTCGACGGATTCGATGATGTTCCAGGGGTCAAGCCCGATAGCGGCAAGAATGACCCCGACCAGGATCGACAACAGAACAAGCCGGCCGATCACCGCCAGCGGCGGCCCGCCGAAAAAACGATAAACGAACGGCTGGGACGTTCGCGAATCCAGGGATTGAGTCATCGAAACCCTCCCGCGGCTCAATTAGGCGTTCGTTGAGGCTCTCGCAAGCGGGTGTACACGCGCTTGCCGCAGGGCGAGCCGATGCATTGCCTGACATTGACCAGTGGCGCTAAGTTGCGTCCGGCCCTGCGTTTATAGGGCACGCGAGGACCTTTCATGGCCAAAGTCGAAGACCGCGCACTCGCGTCGAATGCGGGCCTTAACGACGATATCGGCGAGGAGCGGCGGCTGCGCATGTACCGCATGCAGGTTGAGATTCGCGAAGCCGAGCAGCGCGCCTTCGATCTGTTTCTGCAGAATCTGGTGAAGGGCACAAGCCATCTGTCGCTAGGCCAGGAGGCGGTCGCCGCCGGCTGCGCGGCGGCGATGCAGCCGGGCGATCTTTCCTTCTGTACCTATCGCGGTCACGCCCATACGCTCGCCCGCGGCGTCGCGATCGAGAAGGTGCTGGGCGAGCTGATGCAGCGCGACAACGGGCTGATGCGGGGCAAGGGCGGGTCGATGCATCTGACCTCGGTCGAGCACGGCGTCATGGGCTCTTATGCCATCATCGGCGCGCAGTTGCCGATCGCCTGCGGCGCGGCGTGGCGCGCGCAATACAAGGGGCAGAAGGACGTCTCGGTCTGCTTTTTCGGCGATGGCACCACCAATATCGGCGCCTTTCACGAAGCGCTGAATTTCGCCGTGGTGTGGAAATTGCCGGTGATCTTCGTCTGCGAGAACAATCTGTACATGGAATACACGCCGATCGGCGATGTCACCGCGGTGCCGAGTCCGGCGGCCGACCGCGCCGCCGCCTACGGCCTGCCGCGCATCGTGATCGACGGCAACGATGCCGATATCGTCTATCGCACCGCGGCGGCGGCCTACGACAAGGCGCGCGCCGGCGGCGGACCGTCGCTGATCGAGTGCCTCACCTACCGCCACAGCGGACATTCACGCGCGGATCCGGCCAAATACCGTCCTGAAGGCGAACTCGAGAAATGGAAGGAGCGCGATCCGATAAAAATCTATCGTGCGCGGCTCAAGCAATTCGGCGTCAGCGAAGACATCATCGCTGGTATCGAGCTTTATGCGAAACGGCGCGTCGACGAGGCCACCGAGAAATGCAAGGCGGCGCCGCCACCGGCGCTCGAAATTCTCACGACCGATGTCTATGCCGATGGAGGCTTCGCATGGCGGAATTGACCTACCGCGAAGCGGTGGCCCGCGGCATCGCCCAGGAGATGGCGCGCGATCCCGACGTGGTGTTTCTCGGCGAGGACATCGGCAAGGCCGGGGGCGTGTTCAAGGCGACCGTCGGCCTCTACGAACAGTTCGGACCGCTGCGCGTGCGCGACACGCCGATTTCCGAACAAGCGATCCTCGGCGCCGCGATGGGCGCGGCCATGACCGGATTGAAGCCAATTGCCGAAATCATGTTTTCGGACTTTTTCGCCGTCTGCTTCGATTACATCGCCAATGAATTCGCCAAGAGCCGTTACATGTCGAATGGCCAAGTCAAATGTCCCTTGGTGGTGCGGACCGGCAATGGCGGCGGCGCACGCTTCGGCGCGCAGCATTCGCAGTGCGTCGAGAACTGGTGCATGATGATTCCTGGGCTCAAAGTGGTGGCGCCATCGTCGCCGCGCGACGTCATCGGGCTCATGGCCGCGGCCGTGCGCGATCCGGACCCGGTGATTTTCCTCGAGCATAAATCGCTTTATCCGATCAAAGCCGACGTGCCGGACGGCGAGATCGTCGATCGACTCGGCACCGCAACGATTGTGCGGCCGGGAAAGGACGCGACCATCGTCGCACTGGCCCTGATGGTGCCGCGCGCCCTGGCTGCGGCTGATCGGCTCAAATCCGAACACGGCATCGACTGCGAAGTCATCGATGTGCGCTCGCTGGTGCCGCTCGACACGCAGACGATTCTCAATTCGGTGGCGCGCACACATCGGCTGTTCACGGTCGAGGAGAATCCGCGGCTGTGCGGCTGGGGCGCCGAGATCGTCTCGATCATCGCCGACGAAGCGTTTTACGACCTCGACGGACCGCCGGTGCGGATCACCACGCCGCATATTCCGCTGCCGGCCGCCGACATTCTGGAAGATCTCGCGCTGCCGAGCGTCGAGCGGATCGTCGATCGAGTCAAACGCGCGATGGAGAGTTGAATACACGTGTCCCGGATGCGACGCAGCGCAGAGCGGTGCACCGCTGATCCGGGATCTTCGAAATCTGAAACGATCCCGGGTCTGCAGCGCACCACTTAGCGCTGCGCTGCGCCCGGAAAATGCAGAAAGACAGAGCCATGGCTATGTACGATAATCTTCTCGCCAATGTACCGACCGATCTGTGGATCAGCGGCAAATGGCGCAAATCCTCCGACGGCGGACGCTTCGACGTCATCGACCCGGCCACCGAGAACAGAGTCGCGTCGGTGGCGAGCGCCACGGTCGCAGATGCAATGGCGGCGCTCGATGCGGCGAGCGACGCCTTTGCCGCCTGGGCCGGCAAGAGGCCGCGCGAACGCGCCGAGGTTTTACGTAAATCCTATGAACTGATCACGCGCGATGCCGAGCGGCTGGCAAAACTCATCACCATCGAGAACGGCAAGGCGCTGTCGGATTCGCGCGGCGAAGTTGCCTATGCCGCCGAATTCTTCCGCTGGTACGCCGAGGAAGCGGTTCGCAATATCGGCCAAAATTCCGTCGCGCCATCTTCCGGCGCCCGCATTTTCGTCCACCACAAACCGGCCGGCGTCGCCGTGCTGGTCACGCCGTGGAATTTTCCCGCGGCAATGGCAACCCGCAAGATCGGGCCGGCGCTTGCCGCCGGTTGCACCGTTGTGCTCAAGCCGGCGTCCGATACGCCGCTGACCATGCTGGCGCTGGTGCCGATCCTCGAAGAAGCGGGCGTGCCTGCCGGCGTCGTCAATGTGATCCCGTCGCGCTCGTCCGGCAAAGTGGTGGGCGCCCTGCTGCACGACCCGCGCGTGCGCGTGGTGTCGTTCACCGGCTCGACCGAGGTCGGCCGCAAGCTGCTGCACGAAGCCGCCGATAACGTCGTCAAGCCGGCCATGGAGCTCGGCGGCAACGCGCCGTTTATCGTTTTCGACGACGCCGACATCGATGCCGCGATCGACGGCGCCATGATCGCGAAGATGCGGAACATGGGCGAGGCCTGCACCGCCGCCAATCGCTTCTACGTGCATGCGAAAGTGCATGACGAGTTCGCCCGCAAACTGACAGCCAAGATGGGCGGGCTGAAAATGGGTAATGGCCTCGACGACGGCGTATCGCTCGGCCCGCTGGTGAATAAAGACGGTCTCGACAAAGTCATCGAGCTCGTCGACGACGCAATCAAGAAGGGCGCCAAAGTGCTCACCGGCGGCAAAGCGCCGAGCGGTCCGGGTTACTTCTATCCGGCGACGGTGCTCGCCAATGTCTCCGATAACGCCAAAATGCTCAATGAGGAAATTTTCGGGCCGGTGGCGTCGATCCAGTCCTTCAATTCGGAGGACGAAGTCATCACCCGCGCCAACAACACCGAATACGGCCTGGTCGCTTATCTCTATACCAAGGACTTAAGTCGCGGCATGCGCGTCTCCGAGAAACTCGACTTCGGCATGGTCGGGCTCAATCGCGGACTGGTGTCCGATCCCGCGGCGCCGTTCGGCGGCGTCAAACAATCCGGGCTCGGCCGCGAAGGCGCGCATGAAGGCCTCATGGAGTTCACCGAGACACAATACATTTCGGTGACGTGGTGATCGGCAAGGCGGGCGAGACGGGCGGCGCGGCATGACTGAGAGTGAAGCGGCCAAGAAGCTGCTCGGCGCTTGGCGCTATATCGGCACCCGGATCAACGGCAGTGCTTGGGATCGCGGCGGCAATCCGAAGGGCATGATCTATTACGGCCCGCACGGCGAGATGGCGGTGCAGATCGCGCCTGATGTCAATCGCACGCGCGCCGGCGCAGCGATGACGCCGCGAGAAGCGTTCACCGCGGTGAAGGATTACATCGCCTATTTCGGAATCTATACGGTAGACGAGGCGGCGGGCACCGTCACCCATCATCGGCACGACAGTTTGCAGCCCGGCGATAACGCCGATCTGGTGCGGCGCTACGAATTGAACGGCGACCGGCTGGTGCTGCGGGCGCCAAACTCGACACTCGAAGTCACTTGGGAACGGATCAGGTGATGGACGTCCTGATGCCGCAACTCGGCGAAACCGTCGCCGAGGGCAAGATCACCCAATGGTTCAAATCCGCCGGCGACCAAGTCAAGCCAGGCGACAATCTGTTCGAAATCGAAACCGATAAAGTCTCGATGGAAGTACCATCGACGACGAGCGGAGTGCTTGCC
>Ga0306920_100006112_pt1 | contig 15640 bp, 17 predicted proteins | sample flu12Cox44000170_FD_204666 | JGI IMG/M metagenome (GOLD analysis project Ga0306920, IMG submission 204666) | Lab enrichment of tropical soil microbial communities from Luquillo Experimental Forest, Puerto Rico - flux4day.12C.oxic.44.000.170 (v2)... | ecosystem: Environmental > Terrestrial >... | reverse complement strand
TGCATGGATCCGGCCACATCGGGCGTGTTCAAGTGGACGCTGGGAACGTAGGAACCCAGAGACTGCATGTTGCGCGCACTTGGGATGGCGTCCATGTCCGTGCGCGACAACACTTGCGGGTGCGCCACATTGTCGACGTCGACGGTGGCGACCAGCGCCTGCACCTCCACGGTTTGTCCAACCGAGCCCAATTTCATTTCAGCGTCGACTGGTACCGTAAGGTTTGCCGGCAGGTCGACCTGTTGCTTTACCGTGCTGAATCCCGACGAGGAAAAAGTTATCGTGTAGAGGCCGGGACGAAGGTCGACGATAGCGTATCGCCCATCGCCGCTCGTTACTACTGTCCGCGACCTTTCGATCAGCGCCTCGCTGGCGGCCTCGACTCTCACCCCCGCCATCACCGCGCCGCTTGCATCCTTAACAACGCCGGAAATGGTGCTCTGGGCTGACGCGAGGCAAGGCAACAAAGCGAACGCCATCAGTCCTGCCAAGAAGCTTACACCGAACTTTAGACGGCGTCCTGCCACACAGCAACCGCCTAGGCCTCCTAAATCGCGCATGAACCCTCCTAACACTCACCCGAGTGGTCGGAAGGCTATCACAATCGGAGGCCGTTTACAAGGCAGAGCTAACGACATGTGTCGTTAACATGTGATTTGTCCGGTGCTATTAACACGTCATTTGTCCGGTGAGAGTCGGCGGCCGATGCTGGGGAGGTGAGAATCCCCGAACGGATAGGCGCCGTAGAACTGGAGCGGACGATGAAACTACAGGACGTGATATTGAAAGCGATGGCGAGAAAGATCACTTGGATGTCAGCAGCGGAGATCGCGGGCGTAACGGACCGGACGATGCGGCGGATCAAGCAGCGGTACCAGGAATTTGGCTATACGGGGCTGTTTGATCAGCGGCGGGGACGGCGGAGCGTGCATCGTGTGCCTCTGGAGACGGCAGAGAAGGTGCTGGCGCTCTACCAGGAGAAGTATTTCGATTTAAACGTGCGGCATTTTCACGAGAAACTGCGCCAGCAAGAGCACATCGATTTGAGCTACACGTGGGTGTACCGGCGCTGGTAGGGGCGGGGTTCGTACAGAAGCGGCGCGAGCGAGCGGCGCATCGGCGACGGCGGGAACGACGGCCGCTGCCGGGGATGTTGCTACACATCTACGGCAGCAAACATCGGTGGCTGAACGATGATCGCTGGTATGACCTGATTGTGATTCTGGATGACGCCACCAGCGAGATCTATTATGCCCAGCTGGTGGAGGAAGAATCGACGCGGACGGTGATGGCGGCGCTGCGCGAAGCGATCCAGACCAAGGGGTTGTTCTGTGCGCCGTACAGCGATCGTGGGAGCCATTTTTTCGTAACCGTCAAGGAGGGGGAGCGGGTGGATAAGAACCGACTGACGCAGGTGGGACGGGCGTTGAAGGAGCTGGGGATTCAGATGATCGCGGCGTACTCGCCCCAGGCGCGGGGCCGATCGGAGCGCAGCTTTGGGACCTGGCAAGGGCGGCTGCCGCAAGAGTTGCGGTTGGCGGGGATCACGACGATCGAGGCGGCCAACGGTTTTCTGCGAGAACGCTACATCCTTTAATACCGTTTGCCGGTTCTCGGATAAATCTCGCTTGCCATATCCATTTCAGTCTATCTGTTGAGGCACTGCCTTCCGACGTGTGAAGTACTGGATCATGCGATTGATCGGCCCGCGTAGCAGGAGGTAAGGCACAATCGCCAAACCGGCCGCGACCAGGAGAACCTCGCCGGGATAGATACGATGAAGCGCAATGACCTGATAGATGACGTCCATCGCAATTGCGAGGATGCAGATGCGGCAAACTGCTTTCCAGCCGGCACGGATGCGATAGCTGCGGCGCCTGGGCTCGGTAAACAGGGACCAGAAGTAGGCAGGTTCACCGTTACGTGCGTCGCGAATGCCATCGCGGATCGCGAATATTGTTGCCATCGCGGGCTGTAGAAATAGCCGGAAGTGCATGGGACCGGCAACCCTGCCGATCAAGTCCTCCCAGATGCGGCCGAAAATATCGTCCACAGCATCCTCCTTACTCTCAAATTGCCGCCAACAGGGGAGGTTGAGCCCAGTGGGGCAACTTGCCTCCTGGCCGCCGGAACCTTAAATCTCCAGCAAGAGGAAGTAGTTCAACCCGGTACTGATGACCGCGGTCCCCCGAGTGTTTCGATTTCAGCCTTGTCGTGCAGATGCTTTTCGTGGGGTTATCGCCCCTTGGCCGGAATTCTCTAGAGTAGAAGTACCCTCACAAAACAGGCGCCCGGAAGGCGGCAACGCCAAACCTGAAGAGTAGGAAAATCGGCGCACTGCTCAAGTCTCTCGGGCACAACCCGATCGAGGCCATCGTGCGCATAGGGACCGACCCGTAGGCCAGCCTTGAGCTTCGAGGCCGGATAAACCGCACTTGAGCAGTACGTCTACCGAAGCGCAAAGCCGTTGAAGTTGCCGGCGACCAGGGCGCTCCCTTCGTGCCATTTAGGGTTGTGGTCGAGAATAGTCCCCACGCCAACAACCGAAGTCGTCACCGAGAAGCACCCGACTGCGTGAAAAGGTGTACCCCGAGCAGCCTCGTGCCGGAGTGCAGAGTAGCTTGCGACGTTCTTGACCAGGTGACTCGAAAGCGCGATAGCCACGGCTGATATGCACACAGCTACAAACTCAGACTCATCCCCTCGAAACCGCTGTTCCGCAGACTGGCCGAACTGTTCCACCTTGGGATGCTTTTGAGGAGCTGTCCAAGGCGGCCGCTCCACAATGTTCTGGTGGGTTTTTGCTTGGGCTGTGATGATAGGTCGCGATATTTTTGGCTCCCGGGGAGGTATGCTGCTCTCGCTTGGATTTGCCGGCTCCTCTGCTGGCTTGCAGCCGTCGAGCGCAGGCAGGAAGGAAGGACTAGCATGCGCGAAGTGCAGACTGAAATCCGCACCATGCGCGAAATTCAGCCGGCTCACGATAAGAAAGCGCAGCGTGCGTTGCGGTAATTTTGGAAGTCTCAGTGGAGTTTGCAGACGGCTGCGCGGTTGCACATGCAGAATCGCTTCTCTCGCGCCTTGTATGACTGAATGGGTGTTCGGCTCTGTGGGCCCACCACAATTGGCTCGGTCTGCCGCACCGAGCGAATGATACAAATTCAATCCTCGCTCAGTAGCCGGGTGGTGCAGCAACTTGCACGAACGTTGGTCCGCTCGTGCCATAGGCTTGACTGTACCAAACAGATCCACAACGGAAATATTGCATATCACCTGCGGACACTACGGTCGTATCAGCACAAGGCTGGCCGGAACTGTAGGTCGGCGTCGTGGCGGAACCGGTCACCGAGTTCGCGACAGCAGCGCCGATTGCCGCTCCAGTCGCTACCGCAAGCCCTCTGCCTGCGTCCCAATTGTTGTAGGGATAGGGGGCGTGGTACTGTTGCGCACGGGATTGCATCGCGGCGGCAGTCTGCTGACGGTTGGCTTGGGCGCTCACGGCAGCTTGCTGCCGGCTCGCCTGTGCACTGCGCTGTCCCCCCTGCATTGAGCCTGCGCGCGAAGAGAGGCTGCCTCCGGCTGCTGGCCCTTCACGTGAGAACCCTCCCCCATGTGAGGCGCCACCTCCATGAAAGCCACCACCTCCACGCGAGTAACCCTGCGGTAATGTAGCGCCGAGAAATACGATTACCAAGCCAACGGTACAGGGCGCAAGGAATATTTTGCGTTTCATTGTTTTGTTCCTCTCTTCGCAGGTGCGCTCCTCGAGGCGAACCCGATGTGCGGAAGTGCAGAAGCGAAAGGTATCCGATGTGATTGGGCGGGAGGCGTGAAGGTGAACATCGAATCCGAAAGATTCGCAGCGACATCCCAGTCTTCAAACCCCGCCCGGAACTGTGGCTGACCAGGGGCGTTCTTATAGGTTAGTACCGCCCGGACAGGCAACGGCTTGTCGCTATCGGCGATCCATAGCTGAAAGTCCACGGTGTCTGTCCGGCCGGCCAAATGGTGCGCTGGAACACCGAGAGTGGTCGTCCTTTCGACGTAAGCCACCGTCTGGACTCTGGTCTGAAGTTCTTCCGGCAGCCGGCTGAGCAAAAGCACAGCGAGTGGTAAGCGCATGCCCATATCACGGACAAAATGAATCACGGTCTGGTCCACGCCTCCCGGCTGCGCAGCCTGGGCATACACCTGCCGCGATTCGTCGAAGGCAGTAATGTTCTTGCCATCAAACAGGACCAAGCTGCGTGCACCATCGCTCCGCTCCGCATCTACGCGTAGTTGGTCAGGGCGACGCAATGCGACCTTGCGTATTTCGTTCCACTCAACTTTGTAGCCGTTCGGCTGGACAGCGTCATAGGCCCCATGCACGGTCACACTCATGCGCGGCGTCTTCGATAGGAACTCCGCCATGCTGGCGAGAATCGCTCGCGCTTTAGCCTGGCTTTCTCCATCGTTCGGCTTGTCGGTCGGCATTTTTGCCGCGACGAGAGAAATGCTGAGAAAGCAGGCCCCAGCAATCCAGGCCGTTCGCCTGAGGAAGCACTCAGTGGTTTTCGATCCAATGTTCATAGCGTTCGCTCCCCTCTTATAGAAAGATCCGGCCGCGAACGACGATAGCTCTATTTTTGGGGTCGAGCCACTCAAGGCAGGGCCCTCAACTTAAGTTCCTTATTATCAGTGGTAATGCTTTTTCAGAATAGGTATGGGTGTTGAGCGTCCCTAAAGTATATAAAGCCAATAAGTTAGGGCTTGGGGGAAGCTGGTGCCGATGCATTCACGATCATGAAGATTACCGCCCATAGCAGCGTGACCCTCTCTGAGCGGTACGTACATGCGACATCTGAAGGCATGGAACACGCCTTTGAACCGCTGCAAGAATTGAACGCAACGAAGGCCGAAGAGGCGATGGTCGAAGAGGCCAAGGTCAAAGCCGCGGGAGAGGTGGAGCTTCCGAGGTCCACACAATTTCCACCACAGTGAAGAAACCAAGGGTTCCGAAGTTCGTGCAAGTAGTTGAAATTAAGGCACGGGCCCTTAGCTCAGCGGTTAGAACAGCGGACTTGGGCTCGATTGCACTTTGCTGTGCAAAGCTGCAAGCTCTTGCAACAACAAAACTTGCGGACGACCAGCACCGCACCGTAACGCGCCAAAGTGCACGGAATTGCAGAACGGACTGACACCAAAACTGACACCCTTTGCAGTGTAGGGCCTCCCTCTACCGGGAAGAACATCACTCGGCCATAAATGGATGAGCGAACCTCAGTGTTCGGTAACCACTTTGCGACCGCGTTATCGGAAAGAAGACGTTGGGTGCTTTGTTGCGAGGCGGAGATCGCGACTGCGGAAGCAGTGCTTTGGCCAACGCCAGCGAAAACACCCGCGTCTCGGCAGAATGCCGATGAAGAAGGACACTAGCTCAACCAACACTTCCGGATTGCGGGCCTCGAACGTTCGCGATGCCCACGAATCGCTCAGTCGGCAAACGCAGAAATGGGCCAGAAGCGCCGGCGAGATAGGTTCCTGTTGCGAGGCAGTCCACAGGAGCGCAATATACTGTAATTTTCCACCGCGATCGCTTGCCGGAGATATCTGGATCAAGAATGCCGGACAATGTTTCCGCTGTCCATCTTGTGCTCACTGGTGATCCGGCGTTGTTCTCCATTGTGCGACTGTCATTGATTGTCAGTCTCAGTGCGGCGCTATTCGCGGCTTTGATTGGGCTCCCGCTGGGCGCTCTGATTGCGCTCACCCGATTTTACGGCCGCGAGGCTGTTATTGTTGTGCTCAACGCCTTGATGGGCTTGCCGCCAGTAGTCGCGGGAATAGCGGTTTTTCTCGCGCTTTCGCGCTCCGGGCCCCTAGGATCATTCGGGCTTCTATTTACGCCGCAGGCAATGGTGATCGCACAGACCGTGCTAGTAACGCCAATCATTGCCGCGCTGAGTCGCCAAACCATTGAAGACTTGTGGGTTGAATATCGTGACGAATTCGCCGCAATGGATGTCGGTCCGCTGCGCCGGATAAGGACGCTGCTCTGGGACGCGCGATTTTCGCTTGTAACAGCATTGCTTGCGGGATTCGGACGGGCAGTCGCGGAAGTCGGGTCCATCATCATTGTAGGAGCCAACATTGAGGGCTATACTCGCACGATGACCACCGCGATCGCGCTCGAAACGTCTAAAGGAAACTTACCGCTCGCGCTGGGTCTCGGCATCGTCTTAATTTTGACCGTCGTTTTGATCAGCGCCTTGGCTTGGGGCGCTCGCCGTGCCGGCGAGCGCTTCGCGGGATGATTTCGCGCGCATCTGCTGCGGACTTGCCGATCGAGTTCGCAGAAGTTGGAATTCTTGCCGGCGGCGTGACAATCCTCGATCGCATTTCTATCCAGATTTCGCAGGGAGCGCCGACGGTTCTAATCGGACCCAACGGCTCGGGCAAGACAGCCTTTCTGCGCGTGGCCATGGGGCTTGTATCTCCCTCGCGAGGGCGCATCACGTGGGGCGGCCGTCAAACGTCGTCATTTGCGCGGCGCGCCTTCGTATTCCAGCGGCCGGTAACGCTCCGCCGCAACGTTGTCGGAAATCTCGGCTATGCGCTGGCTACCGCCGGCGTACGCCGCGCCGAGCGCGGACGACGGATTGTAGAGTTGTTGTCTCTTGTCGGGCTTGAGGGCCTAGAAGACCGTCCAGCCCGACGACTTTCGGGAGGCGAACAGCAGCGTCTCGCACTGGCGCGTGCGCTAGCCCGTGACCCGGATGTTCTTTTTCTCGATGAACCCACTGCTAGCCTCGATCCAGGTGCTACCAACGCCATCGAGGAAATCGTGCTGGCAATTAGCGGACGTGGCGTTAAGGTTGTGATGGCTACCCACGATCTCGGAGAAGCCCGGCGACTCGCGGGCGACATCGTGCTACTCCATCGTGGTCTAGTAATCGAAAGTGGGCCGGCGGATGCGTTTTTTGCAGGACCTGCGACGGGCGCGGCTAAACGATTCATCGCAGGCGATTTGCTAATTTAACGTCAGGAAGAACAGTGTCCAGTCGCGCGCGCACCGGCTGTAGTTTCATCGCCTCCATTGTAATTGGTCTGCTTTTCACGGCTGCGTCCAGCGCCGCGCAGGATAAAACGATCGTGGTGGCCTCGACCACATCGACACAAGACTCGGGCCTTTTCGAGTATCTGCTGCCGCTTTTCAAGCAGAGGACCGGTATCACAGTTCGCGTCATCGCCCAAGGCACGGGCCAAGCGCTCAATACAGCCCGGCGCGGCGACGCTGATGTCGTCTTCGTGCATGCCGAGTCAGAGGAATTGAAATTCGTGGCGGAGGGCGAAGGCGTGAAACGCTATCCTGTGATGTACAACGATTTCGTGCTGATTGGGCCAAGGAGCGATCCAGCGGGCATCAAGGGCCTGAAAGATGTCAGCAAAGCATTGCGTAATCTCAGGGACGAGCGGGCCTCCTTCATTTCACGCGGCGACCGATCCGGTACGCATTTCGCCGAACTCAATCTGTGGAAGCAATCCGGCATTGACATCGATAACGAAAAAGGCCAGTGGTACAAATCCATTGGCCAAGGGATGGGGGCGGCACTCAACACCGCCGCCGCCAGTGACGCTTACGTGCTATCGGACCGCGCTACCTGGATTCGTTTTCGGAACAAGGGCGACTTGCAAATTCTCCTGGAGGGCGACAAACGAATGTTCAATCAGTATGGTGTCATGTTAGTCAATCCGGCAAAGCATCCGAGTGTGAAAAAAGAGCTTGGCCAACGGTTCATCGACTATCTTGTGTCACCCGAAGGGCAAAACGCGATCGCCAACTATAAAATCGATGGGCAGCAATTGTTTTATCCGAATGCCAACGACCACGGGGCGTAAGGTGGGGTAGCCGTCCGCATCCGGATAAGTAATGAGGACACGGCTTCGCGGGTCAATACCGTGAAGGTGGCCTGCCGCCAAGGAACGCGGAGCGTCAGAATGCGCCCGTTGTGCCACTTTGTCTGCAGCTATTCTTCTGCGTGTTGATTTCAAGCGAAGTCAATCCGCGCCGCCATAAAGAAGTACGACAGCGCGAGCCGAGCGTGCCTGGATTCAGCGCCGTCTGATGGGAAGGCGTCGTGTAATAGCCGTTGCGGGCGCCCACGTTAGGGTCCGTTGTCTCCTTCCGATTTGGTTGATAGACGATAAAGGAATGGCTCTAGCAAGCTATGAGTTCTCTCCAATCGGCCACGTACATTCCCCGTTAATTCAGCGGTCCGGCGCTCCGAGGCAACCCTGGGAGGGCGCGCCCGAAGCCACGCTGGAAATCTATCCGGATTTGGTTGAAGGGCTCGATGGGATTCAGGCCGGGCAGAACATTTGGGTGTTGACATGGCTGCATGAATCGCGGCGTTCCACGCTCAAAGTGTATCCTCGCGGCGATACTCGGCTCACGGGAGTATTCGCGACCCGTTCCCCCGACCGGCCCAATCCGATAGGTCTTCACCGCACCAAGGTCCTTGGCGTAGAAGGCGGTAGGTTCATCCAAGTGGAGGGAATTGAGGCAATCGATGGCACTCCGGTGATCGACATCAAGCCAGTCCTTGATGGCGAGACCGCACCATTGTAAGCGATTCAAATACTTCGAAGGAGATCAAGAGACGCCGATTCTCGGCAACTCATTCTGGCACTCAAGGGGTTCTCGAAACCATCCGATTGATCTTCGGTGACTTCCGCCTGGCGGGTTCCGTTCACCCGCGTCCGCGCTATCGTAATCCGAAACGGGGTTACGATCGCTCCTGCCAAGGTAAGTTCAAGTCAGTTTGACTCACCAAGCTAGTTGAGCCGACGCGGGTTGTGCACGAGATACAGGGATACCGGGGGGGAACAGCTTTCGCCGGGGTAGTTTCTGCGAAACCCACTTTTCACCAAGTGTACGGAAACTGATAAACACTACGCCGTTTGAGCGAGGATCTATCTCATCATCAGGGTGTCCCGTTCAGTTGACCCGGAAAAAGCCAACCGCCTGTTTGCACAACCACCAAACGCCGCGAAGGCTGGACGACGATCAGTCCGCGCCGTCGCGGGCCACCTCCACGAGTCTACGACCGACGCATCGGTGGGCCAGCTTTGGTATGCTGACGGTTGGCGCGGGGGGCGCCACCCAAGTCCGCGGGAAGGACGGCGTCCACCCCGAAATGGTACGCTCCAAGCAGTTCGTGAAATGAACTCTTTTCTGGCCCGGTACAGCGGACGGCGGGCAAGAACGGCGTGTGCCGAAAGGCTCAGCCAGGAAAGGAGCTCATATGAGTCAGAAACCGCCAGCTCGCGTCATGCGCGAGAACCCCGACATCGATCAACTGAAACGCCAAGCCAAGGAATTGCTCGAAGCTTATCGTGCGTCGTCTCCGGAAGCCGTCGCCGAAGTCACGGCCTACCACCGCACCGCTACGCCCGAGTCGTTTGCCCTGCATGACGCCCAGTTCGTGCTGGCGCGTTCCTATGGGTTTGAAAGCTGGCCGAAACTGAAGGCCGCAGTCGACGGTGTCACTGCGACGAGATTACACGCTGCCGTCGAAAGGGGCGATCTCAAGACTGCTCGCGAGTTGCTCATGCGCCGTCCGGAAATCGTGGACCTGGGCCGCGGCGAAATGCGGGCGGTGCATATATCAGTCGTGAGGCGCGATCTCGAGATGACCAAGCTGCTACTCGAATTTGGAGCCGATCCGGATGGCGGCATCTGGCCCAAGCGGGACGCGACCGGCCCGTACATCCTCGCGCGCGAGCGCGGCTACGAGGAGATTACTGAGGTCCTGCGCGCCGCTCGTGAGAGACGAGGGGCGCACAGCCCCAATGGTCCCACGGAGGCGGTTCGCAAATGCCAGCAGGCATTTCAGTCCGGCAGCGAAGACGAGATCGTCGCAGTATTCGAGCAACACCCCGAGTTGGCTGACATGTGCCCGGCGGACGGGCGCACGATGCTACATCAGGCGGCCGGGAAGGGCGCGTTGCGCTGGATGAAATGGCTGCTCGATCGTGGCGCGGACGTCAACCGCAACTCCCACAATGGATGGACTCCGCTCGACTATGCCGCTACCGGCCAGGGCGGAGCATGGGTCTTCGATAACCAGAAGTTCGAACGTGTCGCCGCGCTTCTCCTGGAGCACGGTGCTCAATTGAGCCCGATCTCCGCCGCTGCCCTCGGCCGCTGGGATTATCTGGAAAAACTCTCCAAGCAGGTCCTGGAGGCTAAGGGCGTGCTCGAAGCGGCCGTCCTGGGCAATCACATCGAGGTTCTGCGCCGTTTGCTGGATCTCGGTCTCGATCCGGACGAGCGCACCCAGGTCGGCCAGATTGCCGAGCAGAGCTGGTCGGCCGGCGGCCCGCTGTTTCAAACCGTGGTCCAGAATCGCATCGAGATAGCGCGTTTGCTGCTGGAGCGCGGCGCGGATCCAAACGCGGCGGTGTGGTGCTCGGGCTCGGCGACATACCGCGCCTACGAGGGCCGCAATCCTGAAATGATTGCGCTGCTCACCCAATATGGAGGCTGGATCGATCCCGGCTCGGCCGGTTATGCGCGGCAGTCCGAAATCGCGCGCAAGATGCTTGCAGGGGAAATCGATCCTCACATCGAGCTGAACTCAGGCCAGACTGTGGCGGAGCAACTGTTGTGGGGCGGCGCCAGTTCCCTTTGCGCCGACATCGTTCACATGGCGCTCGAACACGTCGATTGGCTACCGGATGATCCACGCTGGTTCTGGATTCTGTGGCGGCCATTGCCGGGGTACCAAGACTACAACGCTCAGCAGCAGGCCGATAGTTGCGAATGCTTTAAGCTGATTCTGGCGCGCTGCGGGCCGCATCACCGCGCCACCGACCATGGCCAGACTATGCTGCATGAGGCGGTTTCGCGCGATCACGGCGTGGGGGTCCAACTTGCGACGATTTTGCTCGATGCCGGAGCCCGCCTCGACGTTCGCGACAACCTGCTCAAGAGCACCCCGCTCGGATGGGCATGCCGGTGGGGGCGCGTCGAGATGGTGAAGCTTTTTCTCGCGCGCGGCGCCGATCCCATCGAGGCGGAGGCGGAACCTTGGGCGACACCGCGCGCATGGGCTGAAAAAATGCACTGGCTCGAAATTGTAGAGTTGCTTAACGCCACCAAATCAGACCCTTCAGCGACGGGGGGAGGGGGCGCGATAGACGGCAGCGGGCCGGCTGGCACCAACTCTCTGAACTAATCGTCTCGAGGGATCTGCCAAACCGGATTCTTTCCGGTTTGTCGGCGATGCGGGGCTATTCGAATAGTTCAGGGTGTGGTTCGAGATCGCGGTGGAAGCGGCCGGGATCGAGAACTTCACCTGGCATTGCTTGCGGCACGCATTCGCCTCTAGACTGGTAATGGCAGGCGTGGACATCCGGACCGTGGCAGAATTGATGGGGCACAAGTCACTACAGATGACGATGCGATACGCTCACCTTGCACCACAGCATAATGCGCAGGCGGTCGCCAAACTGGATAGAGTTGCCAGCAATCGAGATGAAGCGCCGGGCGCAACTGACACCAAAACTAGCACCAGGGTGGCGCCGACCGCGCGAGGAAAATTGATTAAATTTCCGCAAGTCCGGGTAATTCAGAAAGTTGCAGCCAAGCCGGGCCCTTAGCTCAGCGGTTAGAGCAGCGGACTCATAATCCGTTGGTCGAAGGTTCAAATCCTTCAGGGCCCACCATTCCTTCGATTTCGCACGTGCGAGGATAAGATCGATTCTGGCGGATAGGATTTTGGTACACGGGTGCGCGAGCATCATTTTCCGCAATGCCATTTCGGGCAACTTCCTGTTTGCCGACGATCCGCGTGGAATCCTTAAACGCTGCGGCGTTATCGCGAGTTGGTTGGGCTCGCAAAAGATCGTATGCGCGGCAGCCTCGGCACGCGGGGCGAAGAGCCTGTATACTCCAATAGAGAAAGCATCCGATGCTGAAATCTGCTCTTTTTTTCGCAGCTGCCCTTCCGCTCGTGGCGGCCCCCATCAGCCAGGCCGACCGGGAGAAGCTGATCCGGGACCTAAACCATTCCCGCCAGATGTTCCTTGACGCCATTGCCGATGTGAAGACCGAAGCGCAGTGGAACTATAAACCCGCTCCCGACCGCTGGTCTGTAGCTGAGTGCTCGGCCCACATCATCGCTGCCGAACAGTACTTTCGTGACAATATCAGTCAGGCACTGAAGGGACCTGTACTACCCGCCGCGCAACAGGGCGACGCCGGCGACTCCGCGATCTCGAAGTTCATTCGCGATCGCTCGACGAAGTTCCAGGCTCCCACCGTTCTGGAGCCCACGGGCAAGGTCACGCCGAAAGCGCAGGCGATCACCGATTTCGAAGCCACGCGAGCTAAGACGCTAGAGTACGTCCGCACCACCCAAGACGCGCTACGCGAGTATGGTGGCGGCACGCCACCGACTAGCGCTTACCAACTGGTTCTCATGCTCAGCGGGCACACCGAACGTCATACCGCCCAGTTGCTCGAAGTAAAAGCCTCTCCCGGCTATCCGAAGAACTAAGCCATGGGTGCCATTTGTCTCCTGGACCTCACCAGCATCCGGATGGCCTGAATGCGCTGGAGCCGGAGAGGCACCTCTACGCGGGCACGGCGTGAGTCCCGCGCACTTCCAGGGACACGAACCACCCAGGCTATAGACCGCTTACGCGTTCGTCCGCAACCAACTCGCCGCCGCGGCGCACCTACGGCGTTGTCGAGGCGACTGAGGCCGTAATGGCGTTTATGTCGTCTTCGGTGACCTTGGCGACTAGGGCTTCGTCAGGTCGGTCCACTCGCACTCTTGGAAGCCTGCCTGCCTGTCGTAGAGCTGCCGCCCAATGTAGCTGGCTTACCAGCAGGACGTCTGCGGTTCGAGCCCGCGGCAGCCCACCATCGAAATGAACTACCTTAAGGGAATTTCCGGTGGGTCACTGAAATTGCGATAAGCGCTCCAACCGCGGCGAGTCGATCTTTGCTGGCCGCATGGATCAAGATCTATGGGCGGTATCGATTAGGTGCCGACCTGGACTGTCGACGCAATTCACCGGTTCGACAACAACTGCAGCCGGGACGAAAACACTCTGTGTGATCACGCCAGCCGCCATCGGTCCGCAGTACTTCCGCCAGGCTGCCGAGGTGATCAACGCGGCGGCGGGCGGGCCGCCGGACCGAGTGAAGATGACTGAGATCATGACCCGCCACGGCCTCACGCCGGCTCCACAGCGACCTTAGGGTCACACAGGAACCTCGGACCTATTGCCCGCTGCACACCAGAACGATCTTGCCTGTCACGCCTCCCTTCCCCAGCAGCTCCTGAGCCTGTCTCGCCTGGGCAAGGGGAAATCTTTGTGCGATCAGCGGCTTGATCTTCCCCTCGCCAAGGAGGTTGAGCAGTGTGATCAAATCCTGTCGAAACAGTGCCGGCCGCAGCCGTTTGAGGGTCTGGATACTATAGGGAACGATCCGCTTCCGGCCCGGCAGGAGCCAGCCGCCGGCGATATAAAGCACGTAAACAGGGATTCCATGTAAGCGATTCCGACGACCTGGACGACCCGAAGACAGTCCCTCCCCACGCAGCGAGGTCGTATTGCCATAGGCCACAACCCTCCCGCCAGGACGGAGCGCCTGGCGGGAATGCCAAGTATGGGCACCGCCGATTGGGTCAAAGACGGCATCCACGCCGTCGCTCGTGAGGCGGCGAATCTCTCCCACGAAGTCCTGATCTCGGTAATCGATTGGGATACCGCCCAGGTCGGAAACGGCCGACGCTCCTCGCCCGGAACAGGTGCCGTACATCCCCAATCCGGCGAGGTGCCCAAGTTGCAGTAGTGCCGAGCCGACTCCGCCTGCTGCGCCGTGAATCAGAACCCGCTGGCCCGATCTGACCTTAGCGGAGCGATGCATCATCTGGTACGCGGTGATGTAATTCAGAATGAGGGTTACCGCCTCGGCGGGGTCCAACCCAGCCGGCACCGGAACCAGTTCCCGTCGCCGCACGCAGATGAACTCCGCGTACGCGCCGTGGATCGGCATTGCGGCCACGATCTGGCCGGGCTCGATGCCCGAGATACCAGCGCCTAACCCGTCCACCACCCCAACCAGATCCCACCCAGGCGTAAAGGGCACCCGGGGTGTCTCGGGGTGAATGCCCTCGCGTGCCATTATGTCGGGCAAGGAGACACCCGCGGCCTGCACTCTCACCCGCACTTCACCGGCCTTTGGCTCAGGGCACTCTTCTTCGACCACCTGCAGTGCGTCGGGCCCGCCGTAATGGGTGACGATGATGCGGGTCTGTCTCATAGACTTTTCCTGCCTTGCCGCGCAATCGAGCCTATCGCTCCGGGTCTGCCGCCCGCTATTGGCAGCCCCCCGGGGGGCGTACATCCTTTCAGTCGGCTCGAACGGCTTCGAGCAGTCTGATTGGGGTTGGCGTGCGGATGACCTGTTCTAGGCGCAGCCCGGCTGCGGCGAACAGTTCCGAGAACTCTGCTTCGGTTCGCTCCCTTCCGCCGGCACCCACCAGCATCTCGACATCCAGAGCAAGGGCGGCGAGCCTTTCCGGTCCCGGTGCGATCACCATCTCGCAAACGAGCACGCGGCCCTTATCACTCAAGGCATCCCGGCAATTGACCAGAACCCGGACAGCAGTTGCATCATCCCAGTCATGGAGGATGTGCTTCAAAACGCAGAGATCTACAGGCCCCGGCACGCCGTCAAGGAAACTCCCTCCCTTGTAGTGAATTGGGCTGGACACGCCTCCGTCGGACAGCCGCGCGCCCGCACTCTCGATGACGTGGGGGAGATCCAGCACCGTTACTTTGGCCCGGGGAGCTTTCGTAGCAATCAATCTCGCAAGAGTTCCGTGACCGCCGCCTACATCCGTGATTCTCTGGAAGCGCCCGAAGTCATATGCCTGAGTGATGGCTGGACCATCAGCTTCCGAGAACTCTGCCATCGCCAGGTTGAATACTTCTTGGTCCTCAGGGTATTCCGCAAGCACCCGAAACGGCGTCTGGTCCGGATATTCGTTTACCGCCCAGGGCCGTCCTGTTCGTACCGAAGCTTCGAGGCCCGAATACATGTGCCAATGCAGTTCGCAGCCAAGCCAGCGGGCATACTGCCGCACCGAATGTTCGACGCCGCTGATTAGCGTTGACGAAAGCCGATTATTCCGGAACTGGCGGTTCGCCAACTCGTCAAACACTCCCACCGAAGCAAGAAAACGGAGGATACGGTAAAGCGAGTCCGGGTGAGTACCTGTCGTCTTCGCAAGTGCCACGACGTCCTTAGGACCGTCAGCAAGCAAATCGGCGATGGCAAGCTCAGCTGCCAACGAGACGCAGCGCGACGAACACTTCCCGCTGATGAGCCGCATCATAGTGTCGGTGGCAGAAACGGCCGCCTCCATGGGTGCCGACATTTCCGTCATCCCCCCTTCTTCAAGGAGCACCTCAACCAAACGTCGGATGCCGTGCTCAGGATGAAGCCGCATTTCGCCTTTGTCTGTGACTTCAGTCAGCATGCCGGATCCCAGATTATGCCGAATCTGGTAAGGCGACCCTTTTACCGGCTAGGTTTGGCGCACATTCTGCAGTTTGGTGACAAATTGAATTCGGC
>Ga0306920_100006111_pt1 | contig 15641 bp, 12 predicted proteins | sample flu12Cox44000170_FD_204666 | JGI IMG/M metagenome (GOLD analysis project Ga0306920, IMG submission 204666) | Lab enrichment of tropical soil microbial communities from Luquillo Experimental Forest, Puerto Rico - flux4day.12C.oxic.44.000.170 (v2)... | ecosystem: Environmental > Terrestrial >... | reverse complement strand
TTTGCCTGGCTGAAGGACGACGGCACAACAACCTGCGGCAACTGGATTTATTGCGGCGCCTACAGCGAGGCGGGCAACCTAACCATGCGCAGAGACTCAGCCGACCCATCCGGGTTGGGCGTGCACCCGAACTGGGGCTGGTCCTGGCCGGCCAACCGTCGCGTGCTTTACAACCGCGCCTCCTGCACCGGCGATGGAAAGCCCTGGGATCCTTCACGAAAACAAGTCTGGTGGAGCGAGGCGGCGCAGAAGTGGGTTGGCGTGGATGTGCCGGACTTCAAGGTCGACTCCAAGCCGTCCGAGCACATGGGCCCGTTCATCATGAATCCGGAAGGCGTGGGCCGGATCTTTGCGCCGCTCGGGGCATTCGCCGACGGACCGTTCCCCACATTCTATGAGCCGGTGGAAAGCCCGATCGACAATCTGCTCTACCCGAAGCAATCGCACAACCCGGTGGTGAGGCGTTACAAGACACCCGAGGACAAGTACGGCTCGCCGAAAGACGGGTATACCGTGATTTGCACGACGTACCGTCTGACGGAGCACTATCACTACTGGACCAAGAACAATCCAATGAATGTGCAATTGGTGCCGGAGCCGTTTGTGGAAATCTCCGAGGAAATGGCGTCGGAGATGGGATTGCGTGGAGGGGAGCGCGTGAAGGTCTCGAGCGCGCGCGGCCAATATATCGCCAAGGCCATGGTCACCAAACGCATCAAGGCCATGAACATTGACGGCAAGAAGACCTATCAGATCGGAATTCCCATTCACTGGGGCTACCGGGGGATCTCAGAAGATGACGGCAGGACCGCGAAAACTCCTGTGAATCTGTTAACGCCGACGGTGATCGATCCCAATGCCTACACACCGGAATTCAAGGGCTTTCTGGTGAAGGTCGAGAAAGCGTAGGAGAGCGCCATGAGCCAAGCGACACTACGCGTTCAAAAAATCTCGGGACACTCGGGAACCGTACCCGGCCAAGACACCCAGCGCGAATACACCGTCTGCAAACTAGTGGACACCACCACGTGCATCGGCTGCAAGGCATGCGAAGTGGCCTGCGTTGAGTGGAACGACATGCCGTTCTCTCCGACAACTTTCGACAACACCTACCAGACCATGCCGGAGACACGCTGGAACTACTGGAACCTAATCCTGTTCAACGAGCACGAGCGCGAGGACGGGTCGTTGCAATGGCTGATGCGCAAGCATCAGTGCATGCACTGCGCCGAGCCCGGCTGCCTGGAGGCGTGCCCGGCCGATGGCGCCATCGTGCAATACACCAATGGCATCGTGGACTTCCAGCAAGCCAACTGTATCGGCTGCGGTTACTGCATAACCGGCTGCCCGTTCAACATTCCGAAGTTCAACAGCGTTACCAAGCGCATGTATAAATGCTCGCTGTGCACGGACCGCGTCAGCGAAGGCCTGGAGCCCGCCTGCATCAAGTCGTGTCCTACCGGCTGCCTGCACTTCGGCAGCAAGGACGATATGAAAGAACTCGCGGAAATCCGCGCAAAGCAGTTGCGCGATCACTATGGCTATGACCAGGCTGGCGTCTATGATCCGCCGGGAGTCGGCGGCACGGGTGTGATTTACGTACTGCACGACGCGACTCAACCAGAACTGTATGGAGGTCTGCCGAGCAATCCTTCGATTCCGCTGGCCGTGAAGTTCTGGAAGCATCCACTGAAGTGGATCGGGAATCTGGCCATGGTCGGTGGACTGATCGGCTTATTCGTCCACTACCTGAAGTTTGGCCCGAAGGCGCGCGAGGAGTCCGACATTGCTACGAAGGAGGGAGAATGAAGCCCCGTGGAATGGTGGGCTACCACCCGGAACAACTGATCCCCCACGATCACATCCTTCGCTATAGCTTCAAGGAGCGGTTGAATCACTGGATCGCTGCCGGTTCCTTCATTTATCTGATGCTGACTGGTCTTGCATTCTGGTCGCCGTGGTTGTTCTGGATCGCAGCGGTGCTCGGAGGTCCGGAACTTTCCAGGTTCCTGCATCCGTGGATCGGCCTGGTCTTCTTCGTGTCGGTCTGTTACATGTTCACGTTGTGGGCCAAACAGATGAATTTTGAACCGGTGGATAAGGAGTGGTGGAGTTCAATCGGCTACTACATCCGCAACCAGGACGAAAAGATGCCACCTGCGGGGCGTTACAATGCCGGCCAGAAACTCCTGTTCTGGAGCTTCTTCATTGGAGGCATCCTGTTGCTCGCTTCCGGCCTGGTGCTCTGGTTCACCGAATCGATTCCCTGGAGCCTGCGCTGGATCCGCTACATTTCCGTCGTTGTACATGCCGGCACCGCGCTGCTGATGATCGGCAACTTCATGATTCACGTATATATGGGTGTCTTTGCAGAACGCGGCGCATTCGGCAGCGTGATCCGCGGCGACGTTTCCTTGACCTTTGCCAAGCGCTACCATCCCGGATGGTATAAAGAGATCGTCGGAGAATCCGACAGCTCGAAATGAGCTTTCTCGCGGCCGGAAAGGTGAACTATCGCGCTCGAATCGGGCGCGCGGCTTTGCTGAAAGAACGATACGAGTCGGCCCGTGAAATACTTGCCCTCTACGGTTCGCTGGCTTCGTTTCAAAAAGGGTATTACGAATCACTTCCCAAATTGTGGGGCAAAAGGCCAGTTGTCCCGGCCAGCGGCGAGCTGCGGGCGGAACTCAGCCTCGGAGTGGTGCTTGATTCATTCGGCGAGTTGCTGAAGCTGGTGGCTTCGGAAGCGCCTGGCGTACTAGCCGAAGAATCGCGTCACCTGCAGGCAAAGGGCAGCGCCCGCCAAGGCGAAATCCTCCAGGCATTCTGGAAAAGTGGTTTGCTGGAAGAAACGCTACCGGATACCGAGCCCGCTGGCGATTCGCAATCCAAGCCCTTTGCGGATTTTTTTGCGCGTGTTGTGTTGCAGCCGTATGCAGAATTTGTGACCGGAGCGATGTTGCCGCCAGCGCCGTTGATGACCGTCTGCCGCTGCCCGCGCTGTAACGCATTACCCCTGCTCGGCGTGATGCGACCCGAAGGCGACGGAGGGAAACGCTTCCTGATGTGTTCGTTCTGCTCGCTGGAATGGGAGTTTCGCCGAATTCTCTGCGCCAAGTGCGGAGAGGAACAGGAGCAGAAGCTCCCGGTTTATGTAGCCGAACAGTTCCCGCACATTCGCGTAGAATGCTGCGACACCTGCAAACATTTCGTGCGCACGGTCGACCTGACCAAAGACGGCAATGCCGTGCCCTTGGTGGACGATCTGGCGGCGATCCCGTTAAGCTTGTGGGCCGAGGAGCACGGCTACCGGCGCATCCAAGGGAATCTGCTCTGGACCTGACCGAGGGCGGCCTTTGAATGTTCTTGTCACTAAACGTTAACAGGAGTGCTCATGAAATACACCGGCTTGGTGCTGTGGCTCGTCCTGATCCTCGCGGCAAATGCGCCGGCACAGAGTCAGAAGACGCGACCTGCTCCACTCACTGTGATTCGCGCGGGGACCCTGATTGACGGCACGGGCGAAGTGCCCCGCAGGAACCTGTTGATTTTTATCCGCGGCGAGCGCATCGAGAGAATAGGCGACGGTTCGACGGCAATTCCCTCAGACGCCACCGTGGTTGACCTTTCAAACGCCACCGTGCTTCCCGGAATGATTGACTCACACACGCACCTGTTTCTTTGGGGCGAGGACCCTGCCAAAGGGGGCTACGACGCTAACCTCCTGAAGGCAGGAACTGCACTGCGCGCCGCGCGTGCGACCTATGCAGCACGTCGGGCGTTGGAGCAGGGGTTCACTACGATTCGTGATGTGGAGACCGAAGGCGCCGGATACGGCGACGTTGGGATCAAGCAAGCCATCGAAGAGGGCACTATTCCCGGGCCTCGTGTGTTTGCGTCGACCCGGGGAATTTCCTCCACGGGCGGTTATAACCTCGAGGGCTATGCGCCGGAACTCACCCTGCCCAAGGGGGTGCAGATCATTGACGGTCCTGTCGAGGCACGTAAAGCAGCTCGCGAACAGCTCGATCACGGCGCGGACTGGCTAAAGGTGTATATGACGCACCGCTCGTGGACCGACAAGCAAGGCCGTCTGGTCTCGCAGCCCACGCTCACGGTCGAAGAGCTGCGAGCCATCGTTGAGGAAGCTCATGGCTGGGGCAGGAAGGTCGCCTGCCACGCTTACAACGGTGAGGGTTTGCAGCGGGCTCTGGATGGCGGCTGTGACTCGATCGAACACGGCCTGGAAATCACCGATACCCAGATCGCGCAGATGGCGCGGCAAGGTACGTGGTATTGCCCGACAATCGGCGTCTACTACGGCGATTGGGAGCCGGAAAACACGCCCGGAGGCCAACGCGACCGCGCGCGGGCCAAAGTACATGAAACCAGTTTCCGCAAAGCACTGAAAGCCAATCTGAAAATCGTTTTCGGCACCGATATCGGCGGCATCCCTTGGCAGGAGCCCATCGCCGAGGAATTTTCCTATATGGTGAAATTCGGGATGAGCCCGATGGCGGCGATTCAGTCGGCAACCTCACGCCCGGCGGAGATGCTCGATCGCAAAGGAGAGTTCGGTTCAGTGAGCGAAGGCGCGTATGCGGACATCATTGCCGTCAGCGGCGACCCTCTCAAGGACATTTCGGAATTGAAAAAAGTAAAATTTGTGATGAAGGGCGGGTCTGTCTTCAAGGACGAGCTGCACAGTCTACCGTGCACGACTGCTGCGAAATAATTTGAGGTGAGCGCCCCGGCCGCAAGGCGTCCGCCGCAGAACTCGGTCGCCACCGCGTTGGCTTCGGCGGGGTGGTTACCTGGTGAGCGCGAGCCAGGCTTTGTGGAGCAAACCCTCGATCGTGGCTCCGGTTGCCGGCGAACCAATCGACGCGGCGGACGACTGGGGCGGGTTCGACGGGAGATTGGAAACAGGGAGAAAGGCCGGCGCGTGATTTTCCTGCGCCGTCCCGTACATGATGCGGGCAAAACTCAGATGCGACATATCTTTCTTTCTCCTGCCGCAACGTGCGCGGCGTTCTCTTGATTGTGCTCCTACGCGCGGAGAGTGAGGCGCGCAAACGATTTTTCGGCGGCGAGTTGATTACTGGTCCGAAGGGCAGGTCCGAAACGAGGTGGAGGGAAAGCGATGGCTGAGCAAAGCTACGTGAATCACGTGAAGTGGGTTCCATTGTTTCATTTTTTTGTGATACCGGTGCTGGTCTTGAATCTGGTCCAGTCGATCTACAAGTTATTCCATTTGGGATTTTCTTTTGACCGCTTAGTGGGCGTACTGACCGCCGCCGCGCTGCTGCTGCTAGCTTTCCAGGCACGCCTGTTTGCGCTGAAGGTGCAGGACCGCGTGATCCGGCTCGAAGAACGTCTGCGCATGGAAAGATTGCTTCCGGCAGATCTGCAACCACGCATCGCAGAATTCACTCCCAGCCAGCTGGTCGCTCTGCGCTTTGCCGGGGATGCGGAACTTCCGGGCTTGACGCGCAAGGTGCTCACCGACAAGATCATCGAAGGAAAAGTCATTAAACAGATGGTGCAAAACTGGCGCGGGGACTATCTGCGCGCATGAGGAAGAACTTGGCCGCGGTGCGTTGAAGCTCGGCCGCCAGAATAAGCTAAGGAAGTCATTGTGCCAGGAAGGCAGTGTCGGGCGAGGCGGTTTCGGTGTTGAGATTGCCCGGACAGCATGCTCTGGGCTGGAACAAAGCGGTGGTGTGCAGGACGTTAGCGTGTTTATGTCCTTGAGCGTCACGGCGGCCGGTTTCCACCAAACGTCGCTCGGTACCTGCACACTCCGTTTTCCGTAATGTGAAGGCAGGATCAGTACAAAAATAAAACGGCGCCCAGGTTTTGCCCGAACGCCGCCCTTGGGAAGGACTTGGGAAAGAAGGAGCGAAACTTAGATGGTCTTCGGTCCCACGCCGGCCGTTGCCGGAGCGGAAGCCGAACGCGAGAAGCTGCCCGATTCCTTCTCAGCGGACTTGTCGATTTCGATGGAACCTTTAAAGTACGCGCCGTCTTCGATCATGATGCGCGCGGTTGTGAGGTCGCCATTGACCGAACCGTCCTTCTTGATTTCGATGCGGTCCTTGGCGCGGAGATTGCCCTTGACGGTGCCATAGACCACGACTTCGCGAGCAATGATGTCCGCGGTGAGCTTGGCTGTGGCCCCGACGGTGAGTTTGCGCTCGTCGAGCTGCACGAGCCCCTCGACCGATCCCTCAAGGAGCAGGTCTTCATTTCCCGAGATTTCGCCTTTGATGTGCAGGCTCGGTCCGAGGCGCGCGGTGGCGCGGTCGGCGGTAGCACCCAAAGGACGCATAGCATCTGTACTCATTGCAGTTGTTCCCTCCCAAGTATTCGCCGGCGAAGCCTTCGTCGACGGCGGATTCACTGGCGAAATTTTTTGCTCCGGTTGCGCGGCTTGCGGCGTGTCCGGCTTTTTATTCCCCCACATCGGTCCTCCCAGGGATAGCACACCCCACGCAGATTTCCGGCCCGGGGTATTGCAAAAGATAGTCCGCGGGGAGGCGCGCAGCAAATAGAGTATGAGAAGAGGGTGCTTGAGAGTAACTAGACGGAAGAACAGGAGGGGGCCTTGTACTTCCGGGCCGGGGAAGCCGAGGCGAAGACTTTGTTCTCTTAGTGTCGGTTCTCTCGGCGCAAGGAAGCTGCAGTCGGCACTTCTAAGAGGTGGGTTTATCCGGCACCGGTTGCGTCGCGAGGAAGTCGGGGACGAAGCGTTGAGAATAAGAGGTGAGAAGTTCCTCGATGCGTTGCGGCGATGAGGACTTTAGGACGAAGCCGGCGTGATGGAATTTTGTGATGCGGTAGACAATTTCGGGATCGGTGTAGGCGGCGGTGTCCGGATCCTGTTGGCGCGCCAGACAGACGATGACTCCGGCATAGTCATGATGCGTTTGCGGCAGTTGGTAAGGCTGCTTCCCTGCTGCGACTTCGAGATGCGCCCATTCGCGCCATAAATTGATGCCCGTCGCGGCTTGCACGAGGTTGGAGATATAAGCGCCACCGATGCGTGCGGCGATTTCGAGGAAGTAAAAGCGATCGTCGGCGTGGGCCTTGAGAAATTCCGTGTGCGTGACACCACGGACCAGGCCGAGGCCATCGACTAACTTCTTGTGGATTTCCTTCAGCGTGTGCACGTCATCGGAATCGCGGGGCAACGTGCGCGTGGTAAACACGCCACCATGATGCGAAACGTCCAACGGCGGCGTGCCATAGCCGTGGGCCTCGGCGAAGAAAACCTCTTTTTCCGAGACCACGCCGTCCACGTGGTACACGCAGCCCGGAATGAATTGCTCCAATAGATAGTCCGATTGGTTGTCACCTAACTGTTCGAGCCATGGCCACAGCTCTTCGCTTCTTTGAATCTTCTTCATGCCAATACCGGAGGCCTGGGCACGCGGCTTGAGCAGCCATGGCCCTGGAACAGAGCTCATGAATTCGCGAAGGTCGTCGTAGTTGAGGACGTGAGTAAACTCGGGCACCAGCACGCCAGCTTCCCGGGCACGTGCACGCATCGCCAGTTTGTCACGGAAATAGCGCACGGTGGTAAGCCCCATGCCGGGAAGGCGCAAGTGTTCGCGGATGCCGGCTACATTTTCAAGGTCGAATTCGTCGAGCGCGACGACCCGGTCAATGCGACGCGTCCGTGCGGCATAGCTTACGGCATGGAGAAGGTCCTTGATCGCCAGCTCCTCGGGCATGAAAAACATTTCGTCAATCGCTTCACGGGGCCAATTGGCTTTTCGGAGTCGTTCGACGGTAAGGAGATAGACCACGCAGCCCATCGCTTTGCAGGCGCGGAGAAACTCCTGGCCTTTTTCATAGGAACTGACACAGAGGATAGAAATCGCGTGATCTGGAGACATTCAATGTTCCGGACAAATGGCTTGCACTCGCCTTAGCCTTCGCCCTGAAAGAAACTGCGCGGATTATACCCGTCTTTATCCGACGGGAAAGAGAAATTCCAGGAAGGGGGCGACGCGCCGAGCCCAGGCGGCTTCGTTGTGCTCGGCGCCTTCAACGCGTTCGTAGTGCAGGTCGCGTTCGGACTGCCAGCCTTTGCTGAGAAGGATGTCGCGGAAGCGCTCGACGTCTTCGACCGTGCGGCCACCTTCGCGCGTCCCGGCATCGAGCCAGATGCGCGGGTGTGGTGTCGCACGCGCTGCAACCGCAAAACGCAGGATCACACGTTCGTTCCACCACACCGAAGGGGACAGGGCTGCAATGCGACCGAAGACATTCGGCATTTTCAGGCCCAGATACAACGACACCAGGCCACCCAGCGATGAGCCGCCGATGCCGGTGCGCTCGACACCTGAAGCCACGCGGTAACGCTGCTGTACGAAGGGGCGAACCTCTTCGAGAAGAAATTTTGCGTAGCGATTCGCGCGCCCGCCGCCGAGCTTCGGCGCGCGCGTCGGCGTGTATTCGCCGAGGCGCTGCTTGCCTGCGTTGTAAATGCCCACGACGATCAGAGGCTCGACGCGGCCTTCATAGATCACTCGGTCAGCGGTGTGGCCGACGTGCCAGTCCATTCCCGGAATAAATGAGGTGGCGCCATCGAACAGGTTCTGCCCGTCGTGCAGATAAAGCACCGGATAATGGTGTCGCGAGCGCTCCGCGTAGCCCGGCGGCAAGTAGACAATCAGGTCGCGGCGGTTGCGCAGAAAGCGCGAGGGAAACTGCTCATGTTTGATTAGCTGCGGGCCGCTCACGGAGCGATGACTACCAGAAGATCCTTGGCTTCCACGTGCTGGCCGGGTGCGACGTGCAGCCTGACCACACGTCCCGCGATCGGCGCGTAGATGTTTGATTGCATCTTCATGGCTTCCAGTGTTAGCAGTTTAGCACCGCGTTCAACGGTATGGTTAACTTGGACAGCGATGCCGCTGATGAGTCCCGTGGTGGGAGCGCCCACCTGGCCGGGATCTTCGGGATTAACCTTGGGATGCGCGCGCTCGACGACGCGCAGCGAGCGGTCGCGAATGGTGACCTCTCGGGGCTGGCCGTTCAATTCGAAAAAGAGTGTCCGCGTGCCATCGGGATGCGCTTCGCCGACGGTAAGAAACTTGAGGATCATCGTTTTGCCGGACTCGATTTCGACCGTGATCTCCTCACCAGGCTTCAACCCGTAGAAGAATCCGGGGGTCGGAAGCACACCCACGTCGGCGTAAGTCTGCCGGAACTTGTCGAACTTCAGGAAAACGTCGGGATAAAGGAGGTAGCTGAGCAGCGCATCGGCGGAGACGGGATGGCCGAGCTTCTTTTGCAGTTCTGCTTGCTCGGCTGCGAAATCCGCTTCCGGCAGGCTGGCGCTGGGGCGCCCCCGGAGCGGTACCTGGCCACGCAGAATAACGCGCTGGAGTTTTTTCGGCCAGCCCCCAGGAGGAAAGCCGAGCGCACCGGAGAACATTTCGACGACCGAATTGGGCAGTGAAATGTCGTGGCCTTCGGGAAGCTCTAGAAGATCGACGGGCTTCATTTCCTTCGCAAGAAGAAACAGCGCCATGTCGCCGACGACTTTACTTGATGGTGTAACCTTCACGATGTCGCCAAAAAGCTGATTGACTTCGGCATAGGTCTTTTCCACTTCGCGCCAGCGATGCCCGAGACCCATGGCTGCGGCCTGCTCGCGCAGATTCGTGAACTGGCCGCCGGGGATTTCGTGCTCGTAGAGCCGCGCGGAACCCGACTTAGGCCCGGAATCGAACGGCGTGTAATAGGTCCGCACGGTTTCCCAATAATCAGAGCACTCGTTGAGCGCGGCGGAATCAAGGCCCGTCGCGCGTGGCGTGTTTTTCAACGTTTCCACGATGGCGTTCAGATTCGGTTGGCTCGTGCCGCCGCTCATCGAGGCCACTGCCGCGTCCGCCACATCCACCCCTGCTTCGGAGGCTTTGAGCAACGAAGCGGCATTCAGTCCGCTGGTGTCGTGGGTGTGGAAATGGATCGGGATGCCGATTTCCTCGCGCAGCGCCTTCACGAGCGCGTAAGCGGCATAGGGCTTGCAAAGCCCGGCCATATCCTTGATGGCCAGAAAGTGCACGCCGAGTTTTTCCAGGCGTTTGGCCAGGTCGACGTAATATTTCAACGAATATTTCGGGCGGCGCTTGTCCAGAATGTCGCCGGTGTAGCAGATGGCTGCTTCACAGATCGCACCGGTTTCGAGGACCGCATCCATCGAAACGCGCATGTTGTCGATGGAATTCAGCGAATCGAAGATGCGGAAGATGTCAATACCTTGGCGACAGGACTCCTTCACGAATTCTTCGACAACATTGTCTGGATAGGAGGTGTAACCTACGGCGTTCGCGCCGCGCAGAAGCATCTGAAAACAGATATTCGGAATGCGCTCTCGCAATTCGCGCAGGCGCTGCCATGGGTCTTCGTGCAGGAAGCGCATCGAAGTGTCGAAGGTGGCGCCGCCCCACATTTCCAGGCTGAACAAATTTGGCAGCCGCTGAGCTACGGCGTGGGCAATGGCCAGCAGGTCAAACGTGCGGACGCGCGTGGCCATGAGCGACTGGTGTGCGTCGCGGAATGTCGTGTCGGTGATCAGCAGCCGCTTTTCCTTGCGAGCCCAAGCGGCAAATTTTTTTGGGCCGAGCTTCTGCAGCAATTGGCGCGTGCCTGCCGGCGGCGTGATCCCCGGCACCGATGGAATTACCGCTTGCTCGAATGCCTCCGGCGGCTTCTTTCCTTTGACTTCGGGATTTCCGTTGAGGATGACGTCGCCGAGATAAGAAAGGAGTTTGGTGGCGCGGTCTGCGCGGCCTGTGAAATGAAACAACTCGGGCGATTCATCCAAGAACGAGGTGGTCACTTCGCCGAGGCGAAATTTTGCGTGGTTCACCACGTTTTCGACGAAGGGGATGTTCGTTTTTACGCCGCGAATGCGGAATTCACGCAGCGCGCGGTCCATGCGCTGGCAGGCCTCGTTGAGATTGATGCCCCACGCGGTGACTTTCACAAGTAGCGAATCGTAGTAGGCCGCGAGCACCGCCCCCGCGTACGCCGTACCGCCGTCGAGGCGGATACCGAATCCGGCGGGCGAGCGATACGTGGAAATCTTGCCGTAGTCTGGTGCGAAATTCTTGGCGGGGTCTTCCGTGGTTACGCGGCACTGCAGCGCCGCGCCGTACAACGGGACCTTTTCCTGCGGCGGCAGCGAGAGTGGAGCCTCGTGCAGCTTGTGTCCCTGGGCGATGAGGATCTGCGAGCGCACAATGTCCACGCCAGTGACCATCTCGGTGACCGTGTGCTCCACCTGCACCCGGGGATTGACTTCGATGAAATACCAGTTCTGCGAATCCACATCGTAGAGGAATTCCACGGTGCAAGCGTTGCGATAGTTGGCCGCGCGCGCAATCTGTACGGCGGCTGCGCAGATGCCCGAACGCACCGCTTCGGGCAGGTTCACGGCCGGCGCGACTTCCACCACCTTCTGGTGGCGCCGCTGCACCGAACAATCGCGTTCGTAAAGATGAAGCAAATTGCCGTGCTCGTCAGCGAGGATCTGCACCTCGATGTGCTTCGCGCGCGGCAGGAATTTCTCGAGGAAAACAGAAGCGTCACCAAACGCAGATTTCGCTTCGCCCTGGGCTTCTTCAAGGCGGGTGGCCAGCTGCGCTTCATCCTGTACGACCCGCATGCCCCGGCCGCCCCCGCCCATGGCGGCTTTCACGATCACCGGGTAGCCTATTTCGTCGGCGATGTCACGTGCTTCGTCGGGAGAAGTGACCGCCTTTTCCGTGCCCGGCAAAACCGGAACTTTCGCCGATCGAGCGAGGCGTCGCGCGGCGGTTTTGTCCCCCAGTAATTCCAGCAACTCCGGCGTCGGACCGACAAACGTGATGCCAGCCTTGGCACAGGCCCGCGCCAGCGCTGGATTTTCCGCAAGGAAGCCGTAGCCTGGGTGAATCGCGTCCACCTCGTGAGCTTTGGCAATCGCGATGATGCCGGGAATATCGAGATACGCCTCGACTGGCCCCTTGCCTGCGCCGACCTGATAGGCTTCGTCGGCCTTGAAGCGGTGCAATGCCAGGCGATCTTCCTGGGAGTAGACAGCCACGGTGCGCAAGCCAAGTTCATTGGCGGCACGGAAAATGCGTATGGCGATTTCGCTGCGGTTGGCAGCCAGAAGTTTGCGGATGGGAGGGGTCTGTTTCACGGGCACCAATCTAAGCGCTCGATAAGCATGTGCGAAATTTTACATTGTTGCATGCCAATGACCACACAACGCACAAAAATTTGAATGGGGTCAAAGGGAAATTTTGCTGCCAGAAAGCCGAAATTAATGTTTCAGAAGTGGTACAGCATATCGGATAGGCACGCCGAAATTGGATCCGCCGAAACCCTTGACGATGGCAAAGGTCACGCCAATGACGCCGCCCCTGCCGTTCAATAGCGGTCCGCCCGAGCCACCGGATGTCGTCTGCGCGTCGTAGACGATCTTGTCGGGCAACACGTCGCCCACGTGCCCTTGTGTCACCAATGGACGAATGAGTTTGCGCTTTGCCAGTTCCGCCAGCACCAGCTTGGGATCGCCACCGCTGACTTTCACGATTTCTTCCACCGTCTGGTCACCCGCTCGCGCCAAAATCGCGTCCAGCCCCGTGGCATAGCCAACGCTGATCAGGGCCTCACCGCTGACCGCCGCTTCCCTGGCAGGATCGATCTTTAGGATCGGACGGTGCAACTCGGACAAATCCCCGCGCACCAGCGCCAGGTCGGCCTCCTGTGAAATCTGCGAAATCGCCACGGAAATGCCGTTCGGCTCGTTCGGGAAATAGGCGACCATCTCGGCGATGACCGGTTCCAGACCCTGCTTCGCCGCTCCGGCAAGCTCGTCGTTCTGCCACCAGGGTTGCACGACGTGATGGTTTGTCAGAATTTTGCCGTCGCCGACGATGAATCCCGTGCCAAAGAAATCTGCACGCACTTCTGGCCCGCGCCCTTCGGCCGTGTAGACGGGATTCCCTTCGCTATCTTTCAGGGGCGTGCCGTCATCATTCATCCCTCCATAACGCAAGCGGCGGCCCGAAGACTTTTCGTTGAACGCCACAGCAACATGCAGGAGACCGACGCTAGGCGCGTAAGAACGAATGATGTTTTCCGCAGCCTGCGACTGGCCCTCGATCTTGGCGAGGCGACTAGTCGCTTCATCGAGCTGCCTGCGCAGATCGTCCGATACCTGCCCATTCTGCGCGGCCATCTTCTGTTTCAATTCCTCGGTCTGCTGCTGGAGCCGTTCTTTCTGCTGAACTACGTCGGCGTTGGCGGGATCGTCGCGGAGCTTGCGCGCCGAGGCGAGCAGTTGCGCCTCGGTCTTCACGCTGGTTTCAAGCTGCGCGATCACGGAGTACGCCCGTTTGGTCTCCTTTTCGGCGCGATGCGAATAGAGAAAGAACACGCCGGAGATGATTAGCGCCAGCCCCATCAGCGCAAAGACACCGATCTTGAGAATGCGCTCCAGAGAAAAGGCATCGCGGGTCATCTTCTCGGTGACCGCGAGCGCCTGAAACGCAGTCTGCGCCACACCGAAGCTCTCTTCGGCGAGCCGCGATTTTTCCTCCAGTTTCTTCAGGGTGGATTGCTGGCGCAGTTGCGACCGGACGCGCGCCAGGAGTTCGCTCTCCGACCACGGCTCAGGCAGAACGTCGTCTGCACCCAGGTCGAGTGCCCGAGCGCGTTCCTCTGGGCTGCCTTGCGACAACACCATCACTCGTGTGGTCGGACTCTTCGATTTCGCCACGGCAATCGTTTCATTGCATGAGCCGGAAGCTGACAACAGCAGCAAGTCGGGCGGCGCACCCTGCAACTGCTCGAGAGCCACGTTGTTGCTGTTGGCGGTCGACATGGTGTAACCGGCGGTGGCGAGGAGCTGGCTAAGCGCTTCGCGTCCCGAATCGGCGGCGGCAACTAAAAGGATGCTTTGCACTGGGGTACTCACCGGAGCGCGTGTCCTGCTCTTCGAGGGGGAAACTGCTCGAAGGAGTAAGCAGTCTACCTCACTCCGCCGAAGGTTTCACGCGAGCAGAGGGTTCTGGGGCCTGCGCCGTCTCCGCGCCTGTTGCCTTCAGCGCCTGCAGATCCGCCTGCACACGGTCCCAGGTCTTGGGGTCCTTCTTGAAGGCATACGGCGCTTCGGCGCTGGCAAAAAAGCTGAGCAATTCTTGCCGTAGGTCCGGAGACAAGCATTCGAATTTCTTCTGCGCCAGCGCGTGCAGGAGCTGCGCGTGCGCGTTGTCATTCAACCGGTATTTGCCACCCTCGGTTTCCTTGCCAACATCGAAATTCACATTCGGCAGCCGGAGCTTGCCTTCGCTTTCTTCCTTCAGCAGTCGACGGTAGTCCGAAACTGCCAGGTTGAAGCTTTCCTCGAACATCCTTTCGGTCTCGGGAGTCGGCGTCTTCAGTTCCAACACACGCAGGGGGCCGAATTTCGGCAGCAACTTGTAGATAAAGGCGTCAAATCGTTCTCCGCGGCTTGGCCGCTCGTAATTGGTGCCCCATTCTTTTTCGTACTCCGCTCGGGAAAGGTTGTAGAGGAATTTACGCTTCGTGACGCCTGGCTCGTCCTCCTCAATTTCCTTTTCCTTCAAGGTCCAAGCAATGCGCGTGGCCTTGGGAATCAGCGTGCTCACGTCGCGGCGGTACGAATTTAGGGCCAGGTCCTCGTTGTGCATGACGCTTTTCAGTTCGATGCCGTAGGTTTCCTGGAATGCCCGGTCCAACAGCGGCTGCGAAACCTCAAAGCCGATGAAATCGTGATAACCGGAGGGCGCGTAGCGCTGCTGCGCCACCTGCAGCACGTCGAAACCGAATTCTGTTTTCACATGCGCCAGCTCGTCGTCTTCATAGGTGACAAAATCGCCGTATTTCTTCTTGAGCGGCGGATACAACAGTGGCACGGCGCGGTTGGTTGCTAGCCGGTGACCCTCATTATCGGTGGCGTAATGCGAAAGAGCGCCGAGCGCGAACGCGTATTCGTAAATGTCACGGGAGTCACGCAGCATCGCCATCACAAAGTCTCCGCTGCGCACGTAATGGGTGAGGTCGCTGAAAAAATGGCTCCCGTGCGGATAGTAGCCAAAATCCTGAATGATCGACCCACCGTAGGAATAAGCCTGCGCGGCGCTCAATTCGTCTTCGGTGGCTTTCGGGTATTTCGCCTTCAGCAGCGGCTTTAGGTGCGATTCCCAGACCGTATCAATCAGCGCTTGGTGGGCAAGAACGGCGTAACCATAGCCAGCAGAAGGAAGCAGGAGTTGCGCCACGAGAAGGACCGCAAGCGAGGCAGCGATAACTCGCAGAGTGGGAGAAGCGCACCACATGGGTTGCGGACGGTTCAAGAAACTTTCCCCGAAATTGGCACCCGGCAAGTCACCCCGCTATTCTAGCCGAGGCCTCGATAAATTTTGGTAGGGGGAAAGCCTTAGTACTTGCGCAGTACGCCGATGACACGGCCCTGAATTTTAACGTCGCCGGCGGCAACCATAATGGGAGCCATTTCCGAATTCGCAGGCTGCAAACGAATCTTGCCGGGGCCCTCACGGTAAAAACGCTTGAGGGTGGCTTCCTCTCCCGCCACCAGAGCCACGACG
>Ga0306920_100006109_pt1 | contig 15644 bp, 11 predicted proteins | sample flu12Cox44000170_FD_204666 | JGI IMG/M metagenome (GOLD analysis project Ga0306920, IMG submission 204666) | Lab enrichment of tropical soil microbial communities from Luquillo Experimental Forest, Puerto Rico - flux4day.12C.oxic.44.000.170 (v2)... | ecosystem: Environmental > Terrestrial >... | reverse complement strand
GGTGACCGCGCGGGCCGCCGCCCGGATGTCACCCGGCGGGACCAGGAAGCCGGTCCGCCCGTCGGCGACCACCTCGCCGAGCGCGCCGCGCGCGAACGCGACCACGGGCGTCCCGCAGGCCTGCGCCTCGGCGGCGGCCATGCCGAACGGCTCGTCCCACTGGGACGGGTAGAGGACGACGGCCGCGCGCGCCATCGCCGCCCACAGCGACGCGCGCGGCACCCCCGGGTGCATGGTCACGCCCGGCAGGTCCCGGCGCGGGCCGATCTGGTCCCGGGCGTAGCCGGCGTCGTAGGCGTCGCCGTAGACATCGATCGGGACCCCGGCGGCGCGGGCGATGTCGATGGCTTGCGCGGCTCCCTTCTCGGGACTCAGCCGCCCGCCGAACACCGCGCCCGCCCCGGCCGAGCGCGACCAGGCGATCGAGGCCGTGGGCACCAGCGGCGGCAGGATGGCGTCCACGCGGACGGCCCGGCGCCAGGCCTGGGCCTGGGAGGCCGACACCGTGGCCACCGCCGGCGGCCCGCCGTCCTGGCTGACCAGGCGCAGGGCCGCCGTCACCGCCCGGTCCGGGGGCAGGTGGAGCGTGTGCACGACCGGCGCGCCCAGCCCGGCCGCGAGCGCTACGGCGGGCGCGTCGAAGGCGTGGTTGTGTACCACGTCGTACCGGGTCTGCCGCACTGTGGCGTACACGCCGGCGAAGGCGGCCTCGGCCAGGCTTGGGTCGGGGGCCGGGCTGGACGCGCGGTAGAGCGTGGCGGCCAGGGTCTGCGGGTCGATCCCGGTGTCGATCACCGTGGCCCCTGGTATGTCCGACCCGGAGGCGGCGTAGACGTGGACGTCGTGCCCGCGGCGGGTCAGGCCGCGTGCCAGGTCGGACAGGAACGCCTGCGAACCGCCCCGCTGCGGCTCGTTGATGACCGTTACCTGCGGCGCGATCAAGGCGACCTTCACGCCGGCACCTGCTTGAACGCGAGGTCGCGCGGCGGGTTGATGCCCAGGACGTCGTACGGGACGCGCCGCTGACCGCGCCGGCGGACCTCGGCGACGGCGCGCGGGTAGAAGATCCGGGCCAGCTCGACCGCCTCGGCGTGGCTGGCGAACTCGGCCGACATCGGCCCGGCGAAGCACACGTACTCGTAACCATGCGCGGCCAGCCAGCCGAGGTGGTTGGGCCAGATGATGACCACGCAGCCACCGGGCCGGCAGACCCGCTCCATCTCGGCCAGGCCGGTGTCGCCGCCGTGCCCGGCGGCCGGGGTCAGGGCCGAGCAGGCGACCACCAGGTCCGCCGAGCCGCTGGCCACGGGCAGGGCGTCGAAGAAGCCGGGGATCACCCGGGCGCGGTCCCCGTGGCCGGCCTCGGCGAGCCTGCGCGTGAGGATCTGCCGCAACGGCCCGGCCGGCTCGATCGCGACCACCTCCCGCCCGCGGCCGGCGAGTTCCAGCGTCAGGCGGCCCGCGCCCGCGCCTACCTCCACGATCCGGTCCGCGTGGCGCGGCAGCCAGTTCAGTACTCCGGGATGCAGCCGTTCCGCGCTGACCAGCCGGTCGTAGAGTTCCGGTTCGAGCCGGTACAGCAGCTCCCAGGCCAGGGTGACGTCGGCCCCGGGATCGGCGTTCCCGCCGGGAGCAAACCGGCTCAGCTCATCGCAGCTGAGCACGCCGAGGTCCGCGGTGGCGTAACGCTTCGTCAGCTCCCGGGTGCTCAGACGTGATCACCGACCTCAGCCCAGTTCTTCTCGGTCTCCCATACGCGGACCGACCGCAGCAGCCCGTCCGGGAACTCCTTCTCGAGCCGGTCCCAGAAGACCAGGGCCAGGTTCTCGGCGGTCGGGATGCGCCCGTCGAGCCACGGGACGTCGGTGTTCAGGTTGCGGTGATCCACATCCTGGATGATCTGCCGGCCGATGACGTCCGACACCACCTTCAGGTCGAGGACATAGCCGCTGGCCTGGTCGACCTGGCCGGCCACGACGACCTCGAGGACGTAGTTGTGCCCGTGCAGGTTGGCGCATTTCCCGAACAGCCGCCGGTTCTCGGCCTCCGACAGGCGCGGGTCGCGCAACTGGTGCGCGGCATTGAACGATTCGCGTCGGGCTACTCGCACAGTCGTCGGACTGGTCATGACTCCCGGCCACCTAAGTCACTTCCGACCATAGCAGCGCGGTGGCGGCCCAGCGTCAGCGCGACGATCATGCCATGAGTTCCACGTTCAACCGACGGGCGCGATCACCCGCGATGGATGAACCGCGGCCCCGCGTGTCCTTGTTTGAATGACCGCATGGTGATTTTCGGCTTCGGCCGGGACCAGTCGGACGACCAGGGCGAGGTCGCGCCGGGCGTCTGCCCGAACTGCCACAACCAGGTGTTCCTGCACCACGTCCGCTCGAAGAAGCACGTGAGCCTCTACTTCGTGCCGGTCGTGCCCTACGGCACCGAGGACTACCTGGTGTGCCCCGTCTGCAGCCGGGGCCTTCAGCTCAGCAGCTCCCAGTTGCCCTACGTGCGCTCGATGTCCGGCGCGACCGCGTCGTTCCGCCGCAGGCGGCTCCCCGAAGCCCAGTACCTGGCGCAGGTCGAGCGGTTCTGGCGCCAGCTCGGGGTGGGCCTGGCTCCGCCGCGCCCCGGCGCCCCTCCGCCCGCCCCGCCCGTCCCGGCAGCTCCGCCGGGCGCCCCGCCCCCGTCCGCGCCGGCCGCCCCCGCCGGGCCCGCGCCGGGCCGACCCGCCCCGCCCCCGGCGGCCACCGCCGGTGACGAGGCGTCGTGGGTAGCGCAGCTGCACAAGCTGGCGCAACTGCACGACCAGGGCGTGCTGTCCGACGAGCAGTACGAGGCCGCCAAGCGGCGCGTGCTGGAGCAGAAGCCGCAGTGAGCGCTTTCGTCTTCGCGATCGTCGCGCTGATCACCAGCATCGTGCTCGTGGCCGTCGTGGCGTGGGTCGCGCGCCGGCTGGTCGGCCTGCCGGTGGGAGCGCTGCGGGCCTCGATCGCCGGCTTGCTCGGCTTCGCCGCCGCGCTGGGGTTCGGCGCGCTGCTGCGGGCGGCCCAGCCCGGGCATCCGGCCGCGTTCATCACCGTGGTGCTGGGCGTTCCGCTGATCGTCGCGATGATCTTCATCGTGGTGGCCGAGGTGCTGGTGCCGAGCGGAACGGCCCCGCAGCCGGTCGGGCTGGTCCGCGGCACGCAGCGCGCGCTCGCCCGCTCGCGGCGCTACTCACAGATCACCCGGATCGCGGTGCAGCACGGGCTCGGTCCTTACCTGCGCGGGCGGCGGCAGCGCCGCGAGGACGAAGCCGGCGGACGGGCCGCGCTCGCGGCGTCGCTGCGCGCGGCCCGGGAAGCGGGCGGGGTGACGTTCACCAAGCTGGGCCAGCTCCTGTCCACCCGCCGTGACCTGCTCCCCGAGGAGTTCACCACCGAGCTCTCCCGGCTGCAGGACCGGGCCGAGCCCGCGCCGTGGGACCAGGTCCAGGCGGTGCTGGCCGAGTCGCTCGGGGTGCCGGTGGACCAGGTCTTCGCGGAACTGGAGCCGGTGCCGGCCGCGGCCGCGTCGATCGCCCAGGTGCACAAGGCGCGGCTGCGCTGCGCCGACGGCACGGACGCCGTGGTGGCCGTGAAGGTGCAGCGCCCGGGGATCCGGGCCACGGTAGAACAGGACCTGGACATCCTGCAGCGCATGGCGGCCAGGCTCGAGAAGCACGCCCAGTGGGCGCGCGCGATCGGCGCGGTCGGCGTGGCCCGCGGCTTCGCCGCCGCCATGCGCGAGGAACTCGACTTCCGGGTGGAGGCCAGCAACATGGCCGTCATCGCGGCCACCTGGCCGGCCCAGCAGCGGGCCGTGGGCGGCAGTATCACGGTGGTGATGCCCGGCCTGCACGACGCGCTGAGCACCGAGCACGTGCTGGTCATCGAGTGGCTGGACGGGATCAGCCTGAGCGCGGCGGAGAAGCTGATCGACGACCGCGGCCTGGACCGCACCGCGCTGACCGGCGCGCTGCTGCGCAGCATGATCTACCAGATCACCGAGGGCGGCGCGTACCACGCCGACCCGCATCCGGGCAACGTCATGGTGCTCGCCGACGGCCGCCTGGCCCTGCTCGACTTCGGGTCGGTCGGCCGGCTGGACGCCCAGCAGCGGGCCGCGCTGCAGAACCTGCTGCTCGCCATCGGGCGCGGCGACCCGGCGGCGCTGCGCGACGCCCTGCTGGAACTGGTCACCCGCACGACCGACATCGACGAGCAGGAACTGGAGCGGGCCCTCGGCCAGTTCATGGCCCGTCACCTCGCGGTCGGCCTCCCGCCGTCGGCCGAGATCTTCACCGACCTGTTCCGGCTGGCTTCCCGGTTCCAGCTGTCCATCCCGCCCGAGATCGGCACCGTGCTGCGCGCCCTCGCCACCCTGGAGGGCACGCTGACCGTGCTGGAGCCCGACTTTGACATCGTCACGGAGGCACGCCAGTACGCGGCCACCCACGTGACCGCGCAGCTGACCCCGAAGACCGTGCAGAAGACCGTCGCCGACGAATTGCTGGCGCTGGCCCCGGTGCTGCGCCGGCTGCCGCGCCGGTTCGACCGCGTCAGCGGCGCGCTGGAACAGGGCCGGCTGAGCCTCAACGTGCGGCTGTTCGCCGACGAACGCGACCGCCGGGTGGTCACCGGCCTGACCAACCAGTTCCTGCTGACGTTTCTCGGCGCGGCCACCGGCATCGTCGCCGCCCTGCTGCTCGGCGTCACCGCGGGTCCCAAGATCGCGTCCGGCGTCAGCCTGGCCCAGCTGATCGGCTACAACCTGCTCATCGTGGCCGCCATCCTGGTCCTGCGCGTGCTCTTCGTGATCTTCAGGAACCGGTGACGGCCCGGGCGCAGCGGCAGATGTTGATCACGCCCGCGTGCCCTGGCCCTACCAAGGGCCGGGCGTCGATACTAGGAGCCGAAGCCTAGCCAGGAGCACCATTCCCTTCCGGAAGGCAGTCGGCCCGCATGGTGGAGAAGACGGTCCAGAGTGCGGGCTCTGTTCCCGAGGCGCATCCGCTGCGCGGCTGGCGCTCGGTCTTCTTTGCTCCGGTCGGCGACGGGCAGCGGCGGCGGCGCGGGAGCGACGGAGCGCGCCTGGTCCTCGCCGTTCTCGCGCTCGTGATCTGCCTGCTCGTCATCCACTTCGACTCGCGCGTCGACCACGCGATCGCTGCGGTCATTCATCCGCCGCCGTGGAGCATCGCGTGGCTGGTGACCGTGGTGTACCAGGCGGGTTCATTCGGCGTGGTCATTCTGCTGGTGGGCGTGGCCTTGCTCGCGCGCCGGTGGGAGGTCGCGCGCGATATCGGGCTCAGCGCGGCCGGCACAGCGGCCGCGAGCGCCATCCTGGTCGCGTTGCTCGGCCGCAGCGGCGGCAGGCCCCCCGGCATCGTGATCCACGGCTACTACATGACGTTCCCGGTGCTGCAGATCGCCCTGTTCATGGCGGTCGCGACGGCGGCGCTGCCCTATCTGGCCCGCGGCGTCCAGCGCCTGATCGAGATCTTTATCGGCCTGGTGGCCCTGGCCTGCGCGGTCGGGGGGCACGGGCTGCCGTTGAACGTCCTGGGCAGCCTGGCCATCGGCTGGGGGGTGACGGCCATCGTCCGGCTCGTCTTCGGCTCACCGCTCGGCCTGCCCTCGGCCGGTGATGTGCAACTGCTGCTCGACGAGCTCGGCGTTCGCGCCAACCACGTACGCCCCGCGCCGCGGCAGGTCTGGGGCGTGGCGAAGTACGACGCCATCGAGGTGCCGCAGGGGAATTCGCTGGGCCAGCGCCTCGGCGTGCAGGTCTACGGCCGGGACGCGGCCGACGCCAAGATCCTCACCAAGACCGGCCGGTTCCTGCTTTACCGGGACTCCGGGCCGAGCCTCACGTTCACCCGGCTGCAGCAGGTCGAGCACGAGGCCTTCCTCACCGTGCGGGCAGGCCAGGCGGGCGTGACCGTGCCCGAGATCGTCGAGGCGGGAACCGCGGGGCCGTCCAAGGACGCGCTGCTCGCCTACCGCCTGCCGGCCGGGACGACGCTGTCCGAGGCCGACCCCCACCACGTGGGCGACGTCACCCTGGACGATCTCTACCGCGAGATGCTGATCCTGCGGCGGGCCCGCATCGCGCACGGCGCGATCAGCGGCGACGCGCTGCTCGTCGACCCGGCCGCGCAGACCATCGTCGTGACGGACTTCCGTAACGCGGTATCGAACGCCACCCCGGATCAGCTCGACCGTGACCTGGCGGGTGCCCTGGCGGCGACGGCCGTGGCCGTCGGCGCCGAGCGAGCCGCAGCGGCCGCGGCCCGGAACCTGGACCCCGAGGTGCTGGAGGGCGCCCTGCGGCACCTGGTCCGGGCCGGGCTCGACCCCGCGCTCATCCGGGACCTGCGCGGCCAGCGCGGCCTGCTGGGAGACGTCCGCCAGCGCGCCGCCGAGGCCAAGGGCATCGAGGCGCCCAAGCTGGTAGAGCCTCGCCGGGTGAGCTGGCCGACATTGATCATGATCGTGGGCACGCTCATCGGCGGCTGGGCGCTGATCGGCGTGCTCATCGACGTGTCCCAGTCCTTCGACACCGTGATCGGGGCCGACTGGCTGTGGGTCATCGTCGCGTTCGTGCTGTCCCAGCTGGTCTTCGTGGCGTCGGCCGTGGAAAGCATCGGCAGCGTGGCCGGGCCGCTGCCGTTCGGGCGGACGCTGGCGGTCGAGGTGGCCAACACGTTCAGCTCCCTGGCCGGCGGGACCCCGGCGGTCTTCGCCACCCGGGTGCGCTTCTACCAGCAGCAGGGCTACGACTCCACGGTCGCGCTGAGCTCGGGCGCCATCATGTCCACGGTCAGCTGGATCGCCACCATCGTGCTGTTCCTGGTGTCCTTGCCGTTCGCCTGGGGGTCCCTCGACCTGGAAGTCACCCCGCAGACCGGCGGGGACTCCAAGCTGGTGTGGATCATCCTGGCCGTGGTGCTCCTGGTCGCCATCGTGGCCGGCCTGGCCGTGGCCGTACCCCGGCTGCGCGCCCTGGCCGCCGCGAGGCTGCGCCCCCGGATCAGCGCCGTCTGGGGCAACCTCAAGCAGGTCGCCACCTCCCCGGCCAAGCTGACCTTGCTGGTGGGCGGCTCGTTCGCCCAGAGGCTGCTGGTGGTCATGGCCCTGTCAGTCTCGCTGCGCGCCTTCGACGACCACCTGCGGCTGCCCATCCTGATCGTGGTCATCACCCTGGCCGGGATCATCGGCGGCATCTCCCCCTCACCCGGCGGCATCGGCGTGGTCGAGGCCGGCATGATCCTCGGTCTCACCGCCGCCGGCGTCTCGGAAGCGGACGCCACCGCCGCGGTCTTCATCCAGCGCCTGTTCACCTCGTACCTGCCGCCCATCTGGGGCTGGGCCACCCTCGTCTGGGCCCGGCGAAAAGAGTTCCTGTGAGCAGGCCGGCCGCCCATGGGCCTGGTTTACGCTCAGGGATGGCCTGGGTTAACGGAACGACACCGCAGGATGGCTAAATGGCGACGTCGGTTAGTACTCGGGAACAAGCCGCTCCGTTCGCGTCCGCATGGCGGCGCGCGCACCTGACCGTGGAGGAGCGCCAGGCCCGGGGGCTGGCGGCCCGCAAGGATGCGCCCCGGTCGAGCCACGGGCGTTGGGAGCCCGCGCCGGGCCGCCCGGACCCGGTGGCCCTGCTGGAGGCGCAGGGCGCCGCGCGGGTCCCGGAGCTGGTGCCGGTCCGGTACGGGCGCATGCTGGTGTCGCCGTTCACCTTCTACCGCGGCGCGGCAGCGATCATGTCGGCCGACCTGACGCCCACCCCGGTGTCGGGGATCACCGTCCAGTTGTGCGGGGATGCGCACCTGTCGAACTTCGGGGTGTTCGGCACCCCGGAGCGGCAGCTGATTTTCGATATCAATGATTTCGACGAGACCCTGCCCGGGCCGTGGGAGTGGGACGTCAAGCGGATGGCGGCCAGCTTTGAGATCATGGGTCGCTTCCGCGGGTTTTCCCCCGACAACCGGTATGCCATCGTCACCGCCGGGGTGCGCGAGTACCGGGAGCGGATGCGCCGGGCCGCCGGCCTGGGCACGCTGGGCGCGTGGTATGACCAGCTGGACGCCGACATGTTGCTGAAGATGGTCCGCCACCAGGTGCGCGTCCAGCAGCTGGACAAGAAGTCGGCGCGGCGGGCGGAAAAGCATGTGGCCAAGGCCTATACCCGTGACAGCGCCCGGGTGCTGGCCAGGCGGGCGGCCACGGCGGATGGTGAGCTACGGATCGTGGCGGATCCGCCGCTGATCACGCCAGTCGAGGACCTGATCGTGCCAGGGACCGAGTGGGAGGACCCGGTGCCGCTGATCAAGAAACTGCTCGCCTCCTACCGGCGGACGCTGGGCCACCAGGGTCACCCGCTGGAGGAGTTCCGCTACGTGCACGCCGCGCGCAAGGTGGTGGGCGTGGGCAGCATCGGCACCCGCTGCTACATCCTGCTGCTGACCGGCCGCGACGCGGACGATCCGCTGTTCTTGCAGGTGAAAGAGGCGCAGGCCTCGGTGCTGGCACCGTACGCGGGCCCCAGCACCTACCCCCACCACGGGCAGCGGGTGGTGATGGGCCAGCGGCTGATGCAGGCCGCCACCGACATCTTCCTGGGCTGGCAGCGGATCAAGGGCCTCGACGGCGTGGCCCGCGACTACTACGTCCGCCAGTTCCACGATTGGAAGGGCAGCGCGGACGTGGACCGGATACCCATGCCCGGCGCCACGCAGTACGCGCGGTTCTGCGGGGCGACGCTGGCCCGCGCGCACGCCCGCTGGGGCGACCGGATCGCCATCGCCTCCTACCTCGGCCAGGGCGACGCCTTCGACCGGGCCATCGCGGACTTCTCCGCGGCGTACGCCGACCAGAACGAGCGGGACTACGAGGCCTTCGCCGAGGCCGTCAGGTCGGGGCGGCTGACCGCCCGGACCGGGCTGTAGCCCGGGTCGCGGCCGGAACGCTGATGAGCGTCCCCGAGACGGAACCCGCCGCGGAGGGCGCGGAGACCGCGGCGACCGCCGAGCCCGGGAAGGCGGGCCGGCCGAACGATCCGCGGCTGCCCTGGCACGGGAAGCCGCGGGCCGCCGATATCCTCTGCTGGCTGGGCATCGTGTTCAGCGGCTTGTTCTACTGGGTCCTGCTGCCGTTGCGATTGTCGCTGATCGGCACCCACCCGGTCGTGGCTGAACTGCTGAACGGCAGCACCGAGTCCATCATCTCGGCCGCCGCGTTCGCCCGGGCCGGGGACGGAACGCTGGCCGTGGTGCTGCTCGCCGCGATTCCAGGGCTGATGAAGTTCGATGTCTTGTACTGGTGGGCGGGGCGGCTGTGGGGCGAGCGGTTCATCGTGGCCCTGCCCGGCAGCCGGCGCGTAGCCAAGCACATGGGGCGCGTGCAGCGGGCAGGCCGCAAGATCACCTGGCCAGCCGTGGTGCTCAGTTACTTCCTCCCCATCCCCTCGGCCATCATTTATGTCATCGCCGGCTGGGCCAGGATGAGGCTGGTCACGTTCCTCGTCCTGGACCTGATCGGCGCCCTGCTGTGGGCTGGCCTGCTCGCCGGGCTGGGGTACGCGCTCGGTCACCACGCGGTCGTCGCGGCCCGGACCATCTCCCGCTACAGCTGGTGGTTCACGATCGGGATCGTGGCGCTGACCGTGTTTTTCACCCTGCGCTCCCAGCGCCGGATGATGGCGGCCGCGGCGCCCCCGGCCGACCAGGACACCGGATGACCCGGGGTGCGACGTGGACGCGGCGGCGCCGGCAAGCGCCCCCCGGCTCGCCGGCGCCGCCGCCGCTGGTGTCGGAGCGGTCAGGGACGCGCCTCGTACACCAGGTTGAACGGTGTCTCCGCGGCGCGGCGGAACCGGGTGAAGCCGCCGGCCCCGGTGACGTCCGCGATCCGGGCCTGGCCCGCCTGCGCGCCGAGGGCCAGCCCGACGTCCTGGGAGAGCGACGCCGGGGTGCAGAGCAGGGTGGAGAACGCGTAGTAGCAGCGGCCTACCGGGTTCAGGTTGTCCTCGACCCGGTCACCGGCGAACGGCTCGACGATCATCCAGGTGCCGTCGGGCTTGAGCGTGGAGCGGACGTGGCGGGCCGCCCCGACCGGGTCGCCCATGTCGTGCAGGCAGTCGAACATGGTGACCAGGTCGTACCCGGTTCCGCCGTAGGTCGATGCCGATGCGGCCTCGAAACGGACCCGGGCAGCCACGCCCGCCTCTTCCGCCCGGCGGCGCGCGGTCTCGATCGATCCGGCGTGGTAGTCCGAGCCGACGAACGACGAGTTCGGGAACGCCTGGGCCATCAGGATGGTCGACGCGCCGTGGCCGCAGCCCACGTCGGCGACCCGGGCCCCCTGCTCCAGCTTGGCCACGACCCCGTCCAGCGCGGGCAGCCACTCGGGGATCAGGTGCGCGTTGTAGCCCGGCCGGAAGAACCGCTCGCAGCCCTCGAGCACGTCGGTGACGTGCTCGCCCCAGCCGAACCCGACGCCGGTGCGGGCCGCATCGACGATCCTGGATGAGTCGGCCAGCGTGCCCAGCGCGAGCTGGAAAGCGCCGGGCAGGTACGCCGGGCTGTCCGGCACGGTGAGCGCGACGGCCTGTTCCGCCGGCAGCGTGTAGCGCCCGCTGTCCGGGTCGTAGGTGACGTAGCCGCCTGCCGCCTGGGCGTTCAGCCACTCGCGCACGTACCGCTCGGCGGTGCCGGTGCGCTCGGCGAGTTCGGCGGGCGACAGCGCGCCCGCCCCGGCGAGCGCCCGGTACAGGCCGAGCCGGTCGCCCATCACGACGAGCGCGGTGTTCACGGTCGCGCCGAGCTCTTCCACGGCGCGGAACACGAACTGCATGAGCTTGTCGACGTCGATCTCGACGGGCTGTTCGGTGGTGGTCATGGTCATTCCCCCTCGGGTAGCTTCTTCGCCGCGAAGCTATGCGCGAGGCGGCCGTCCTCGCTTCCGGGGGGGCACCTAGTCTTCGGCGCGCACGGCCTGGCCGGTATCAGGCCTACAATCGCGTCATGCTGCTCGGTCGCGAGCGAGAGCGGCTGGCTATCGAGAACGCTCTGGCGGGCGCGCGGTCGGGGGGGAGCACCGTGATCGCGCTCGTTGGTGAGCCCGGAATCGGCAAGACGGCGCTGCTGGACGACGCGGCGCAGCGCGCAGCGGAAATCAGCGGGATGCAGCTCCTGCGCGCCCGCGGGGTTGAGTCAGAGGCGCACATCCCGTTCGGGTCCCTGCTGGAGCTGCTCCGGCCCGCCCTGGTCATGCTGGAGAAGGTGCCGCAGCCGCAGGCGGTGGCGCTGGGCGGCGCGCTGGCGCTGCGCCCCGCCCCGGCGCAGGATCGTTTTGCGATCGGAGCGGCCACGCTCAGCCTGCTGGCCGCCTACGCCGAGCCGGGCCCGGTGGCGGTGCTGATCGACGACGCGCAGTGGCTGGACGAGTCCAGCGCCCAGGCGCTGCTGTTCGCGTTCCGCCGGCTGGTGGCCGACCCGATCGCGGTCTTCCTGGCCGTCCGCGAGGGGGAGCCGTCGCTGATCGACGGCTCCGGCCTGCCCACGCTGCACCTGGGCGGCCTGTCCAGCGACGAGGCGGCCGCGCTGCTGCGCGGCCTGCCCGCCGAGACGGCCCAGCGGCTGCACGGCGCGACGGCCGGCAACCCGCTCGCGCTGCTCGAGCTCGCGCCGGACGCGTATGATCTGGCGCTGGTCCCCGAAGGCGCTCCGGTCCTGGTCTCAACCAGGATCTCGCATGCATTCCGGCAACGGGCCGGCTCGCTCGACGAAGCCGCCCGGCGCGCCCTGGTCCTCGCCGCGACCAGCGACAGCGGCGATCTGCAGGCGCTCGAGCGGGCCGCGGCCCGGCTGGGGATCGACCTGGAGGCGCTGGCCGTCGCGGAAACCGCGGGCCTGGTCACGCTGCGGGCGGGCGCGGTGGAGTTCCGCCACCCGCTCGCGCGGTCGGCGATCTACGCCGACGCGCCCGCGGGCCAGCGGCGCAACGCGCACCGGGCGCTGGCCGCCGCCCTGCCCGACCGGGACGTCGACCGCCGGGCCTGGCACCTGGCCGCCGCGGCGATCGGCACCGACGACTCGGCTTCGGCCGCGCTGGAGCAGGCGGGTGCCCGCGGCCGCGAGCGCAGCGCGTACGCCACCGCGGCCGCGGCGTTCGAGCGGGCCGGGCAGCTCGCGGCCGATGCCGAGCGGCGCGCCCGCCTGCTGTGGGAGGCGGCCGAGGCGGCGTGGCTGGCCGGCCTGGCCGACCGCGCCGCGACCCTGCTCGGCCAGGCCCGCGCGGCCACCGGCGATCCCGGGCGGCTGGCCCAGATCGACCAGCTCGCCGGGCACATCGCGGTGCACCGCGGCCCGGTGATGCGCGGCCACGCGATCCTGACCGCGGCCGCCGGGCGCGCCGACCCGGAGCGGGCCGTCGCCATGCTCGCCGAGGCCGCCTTCGCCTGCTTCCTGGCCGGGGATCCGGCCGAGATGCTGTCGGTCGCCGAGCGGGCGCGATCCCTGCTGCCCGAAAACTCTTCCGCGCGCGCCCGCTTCCTGGCTGCGACCGCCGTGGGAATGGCCCGGATCCTCGGCGGTGACGCCGCCGCCGGCGCGGAAGCGGCGCACGAAGCGGTCACGCTCGCCGAGAACTCACCCGGCCTGCGCGAAGATCTCCAGCTGATGCCCTGGCTGACCCTCGGGCCGCTCCTCCTGCGGCAGACCGGGGCCGGGCGACCGCTGCTCGACCATGCGCTGCGGACCGCCCGGGACCACGCCGCGGTCGGCGCGCTCCCTTTCGTGCTCAACCTGATCGCCCGCGACCAGGCCGCTACCGACCGCTGGGCGGTCGCCGAGGCCACCTACCGGGAGGCGATCGACCTGGCCCGGGAGAGCGGGCAGCAGACCGAGCTGGCCTTCGGCCTGACCGGCCTGGCCTGGCTGCAGGCGCGCCGCGGGCGGGAGCTGGACTGCCGGGCGTGCGTCGCCGAGGCGCTCCGCCTCAACCACGACCTCGGGGCCCGGCTGAACGAGGTCTGGGCCACGGCGGCGCTCGGCGAGCTCGAGCTGGGCCTCGGCGACGCGGCCCGCGCCGTGAGGCACTTCGAGCGGCAGCAGCGGCTGCTGCTCGACGTGGGCATCACCGACGCCGACCTGTCGCCCGCGGCCGAGCTCGTCGACGCCTACGCCCGGCTCGGGCGCGACGACGACGCGCGGCAGGCCGCCGACCGGTTCATGGACATGGCCCGGGCCAAGGGCCAGCCGTGGTCGCTCGCCCGCGCCCTGCGCAGCCAGGGGATGCTCGCGGCGGGCTCCGGCTTCGCCGCGCTCTTCGAGCAGGCGCTGAGTGCGCACGAGCAGACCCCGGACGCGTTCGAGACGGCGCGCACGCGACTGGCCTACGGCGAGCGCCTGCGGCGCGCCCGGGACCGGATCCTGGCCCGGGAGCAGCTGCGCGCCGCGGCGGACGCGTTCGAGGACCTCGACGCCCGTCCCTGGGCCGACCGGGCCCGCGCGGAGCTCGCGGCGACCGGCGAGACGCTGCGGCGGCGGGACTCCAGCACGCTGGAGGAGCTGACACCGCAGGAACTGCAGATCGCGCTGCTGCTCACCGCGGGCAAGACGACCAGGGAGACCGCGGCCGCGCTGTTCCTCAGCCCGAAGACCGTCGAGTACCACCTCCGGCACGTCTACCAGAAGCTCGGCATCCACTCCCGCGACGAGCTGGCGCAGGCGCTCGCCGCGCAGGACCGGCAGCGCTCGCGTCACCGCGCCCCGCGGTGACCCGAACCCGGCGGCGCTCTTTCTCGTGATCACAGGTGTAGGCCCCGCAGCCCGTTGACGTAGAACGTCAGGGAGTTCGCATGAGGCCCATCACCATCCGACGCCCGGGTGCCGCCGCGGCGGCCATGGCGGCAGGCCTGCTGGCGGCCGCGCTCGCCGGCTGCGGCGGTTCGCCCGGCCTGCCGGGCATCTCCAGCCCCGTCCCGGCCGGCGGCGCAGCGGCGGGCGGCACGGCCGGCCCGGCCTCCCCGGCGCCGGCGGCGTGCTCCCTGCTGCGGCCGGCCGACGTGCTCACCGTGGCCGCGGCGTTCCGGGGCGCCACGATCACCGTTGACGGCCACACCCGGTCCAGCCAGCCCCCGCTCAACGCGTGCGGCTTCAACCAAAAGGGCGTGTCCAGCTCCGGCGGCATGACGACGACCCTGTCCGGCGACCAGTGGGCCCAGCTGACCGTCATCGCGGACGGTAACGACATCGGCGACTACAGCCCCGACGGTCCCGCGATCCACGGCCTGGGCCACGGCGCTTACTGGGACCCGGGATCGGACACCATCGTGATCCTGGTGGGCCGGAACGTGTTCCAGGTCGTCGACGACGTGCCGGTCAACATCAGCGTCTACCCCAACCTGGATGCCGCCCGCGAGCAGGCCGCGACGGCCCTCGCCGCCAAGATCCTCAGCCACCTGCCGCCAGGCGCCTAGCCTCCCGGTCTTCGGGACCACGTACCACCGCGGCGCGTGCGGCCCGTTTGCGCGGGCCCGTTCCGGGACACGACCCGACTATGGCGTCGACGGCGACGAGCATGATGCGACAGACCATGGACCGCCAGGCCGCAGCCCTGGCCGTGATCATGGAGGATACGGCGCCGATCCCGGCCGCGGCCGGCCGGCTGCGCGGGCGCCGGGTCCTGGTGATCGGCACGGGAACTAGCTGGCACGCCGCCAACCAGGCGGCCGTGCTGCTGCGGGCGGCCGGGCTCGACGCGACCGCGGTCCAGTCGGTCGACGCCGCCACCGACGGCCCGCTGCCCGCCGCCGGCGACGTGCTGCTGGCCTTCACGCATACCGGCGCCAAGCGCTACACGGCGCAGGCCGTGGCGCGCGCCCGCGCCGGGGGCGCGGACGTCGTCCAGATCTCCGGCACCGCCGTCGAGGGCGCGGACCTGCGCACCGTGGAGCGGGAACGCTCGTCGGCCTACACCGCCAGCCACCTCGCCGCGCTGCTGCGCGCGGCGCAACTGGCCCAGGCGCTGGGCGCAGACCTGCCCGAGCTCGGCGCGGTCCCGGCCGCGGTCGACCGCGTCTACCGCGACCCGAACGACGGGCAGCCGCTGGCGTCCCCGCCGGGACGGCTCATCGAGTTCATCGGCGGCGGCATCAACCAGTGGACCGCCGCCGAGGGAGCGCTGAAGATCCGCGAGGCCGCGTACGTGGCCAGCGAGGGCCTCGGCGTGGAACAGTTCCTGCACGGGCCCCAGGTGGCCCTGGGCCGCCAGGACCGCCTGGTCTCGCTCGACGGTGGCGGGGCGTGGTCGGAGCGGGTCGCCGAGGTGGCCGGCGCCGCGGCGGACTCCGGCACCCCGGTGACCCGGATTTCCCATCCTGAGCTGGGCGAACTGCTGTCGATCTTCCCGCTGACCGTGGCCGTGCAGCGCATCGCGCTGGAGGCCGCCGAGATACTCGGGGTCAACCCCGACACCTTCGGGCGGGACGTGCCCGGGCGCGACGCCTGGAAGCGCGTGGAGCTTTGATTGACATCCTCCCGGCCCTGAAGGGCCGGGATTCCCGTGGCCGCTCACGCCGCCTCCGGGGTGGTACCCGCTGCTGCCGGGAGGGCAGGC
>Ga0306920_100006108_pt1 | contig 15645 bp, 16 predicted proteins | sample flu12Cox44000170_FD_204666 | JGI IMG/M metagenome (GOLD analysis project Ga0306920, IMG submission 204666) | Lab enrichment of tropical soil microbial communities from Luquillo Experimental Forest, Puerto Rico - flux4day.12C.oxic.44.000.170 (v2)... | ecosystem: Environmental > Terrestrial >... | reverse complement strand
CAACGCTCGTCCTCGACTACGCACTCGCGGGCTTGAATCCGCCGAACCGGAAGACATTAACGACCTGCTTTGCGTCCTGACCCGGCAGTTTCCTTTCCCGACTACGACCGGATAGATGGTGCTGTACTGAATCTGCTTCCTACGCTCTACTTACTCTCGCGCCGCTGCTTTCCCCAGCAGCCATCCCATCAGCGCGCCAAACGTCAAATTGAACGCCAGAGTCTCCCACAAATGACTCCGTGCCACGGTCGCTGGCATCAGCGGATTGGGCAGCAGTAAGACCGTAGTCCAAGACGCTAGGAATGCCGCGGTCGCTATGGCCTTTTCCCACCGCGCAACCCGAAGCATGTTCAGCAGCGGGTACACGCACGCCACATACAGAAGCGCTCGGAACACCTGCAGCAGAAACAGCAGCGGCTGCTTCTGCCAAGTGCTCTTCAGCGCCTCGTAGAAGCTCGCAACGTCGGTCCCGCCGTAGTACGCGCGCAACGCGGGATTCCGCCACGCAATGTAATATCCGAGGAGCATATACAAGAATATGAATGCCACAATGAGCAAAGCAATTCTCCACGTTATCGCAACGGCTGTCAGCGGTGGCGCGTTGGCGTTTCTCACCGGCGTCGCCGCGCGTCTCCATTTGCCCAGGATCAACACTGCCAGTGTCGCAAACAAAGCCATGGCAATCGCTCCCTGCACGAACAGTGCCCCAATCATTCCCGGCGGCATCTTGGCCGAGAGAAAAAACAGCGACTCGACTTGCGTCGCAATTGTCGAAATGCCGTATGTCGCCGCAAATAGTACGCCCACAAGTCTCAAGCCGCGCCAACTGGACCGTAGAACCAAATAAGAAACCACGCTTCCCACGCTCAGGCAAAACCCGGCAAACGGCAGGAAAAACTCCGCCGGAGTTGCCTGCACCTGGGCTTCCTTCGGCGCTACTTTAGCAACACCTGCCAACGCCCCTCCAATTCCGAAGCACACGCCAAACGCAAAACACGCCGCCACGATCCTCAGCCCAGTCTTTACTGTCGTGCCTGCCTCCACGTTCCCTTCCTCCTGGCGTTGAATATCGACCCGAAATCGAGTGGCAGCATCAGTTTGGCGACGAAAGGCAACAGTTCCCGATGGAAGGCGCTTAGCGGCAGACGAGCCGGAATTATGTGATTTGAGAAATGATTGTGTTTGGGATAGGGCAGCCGCAGAAACACGGTATCTCCGGACGTATCGTCGGCAACTCTTACCCATTCTGGTTACTTCAGGGTTGCCCGTCAGATCGGCATAGGGTAGCGGTTACCCGCTGACCCCTGCCACACCACCGTGCGTACGGGTCCGTACACGACGGTTCGAGATGGTTACGCTAGGGTAGTGCGTCATAAATAGATTTACTCATGCTCGTCCCGCGTTTATCACGCGATCACGAGCCGAACGACTGCACCAAATCCTGCTTTCCGACGAGGAGCGCATCACCTTGCAAACCTGGGCCAGTGGCCAGAAGCCAGGCGCAGTGCGTGGTTCAGCGAGCGCAGATTATTCTGCTGGCCGCCGATGGCGTCGAGAGTCAAGAGATCGCACAACGGCTCTGCATCTCGCGACCAACCGTACAACTGTGGCGGGAACGCTTTTTGGCTTTGCGCACCGAAGGGTTTCAGAAAGACGCGCCTCGTCCGGGCCGCATTCCGCGATTGCCGACGATTAAAGTCGCCGCGATTGTGGAGGCCACGCTGCACAGTCAACCATCGAACGCCACCGACCGGAGCACACGCCTGATGGCCTAGGCCCAAGGGGTCAGCGAAGCGACCGTGCGGCGAATCTGGAAGCGGCACAGTTTGCAGCCTCCCCGCTTGTCGACGTTCAAAGTCAGTCGCGACCCGCAGTTCGTTCAGAAACTTGTCGACGTAGTCGGCCTGTACCTAAATCCACCCGATGAAGCCCTGATGCTCCGCGTGGATGAAAAGAGCCAAATGCAAGCTCTCGACCGCACGCAACCCGGCTTGCCGTTGAAACCTGGCCACTGCGGCTCGACGACGCATGACTACAAGCGCTATGCACGACCACCTTGTTCGCCGCTCTGAACACCCTCGACGGCAAGGTCATCGGTGACTGCCTGCCACTACACCGACATCAAGAATTCATCCACTTCCTGAAACGCATCGATCAAGAGACACCCAAAGAATTCGAGCTGCACCTGATCGTGGACCATTATGCCACCCACAAGCACCCCGGCATCGAACGCTGGTCGCGCCGCAATCCGCGCTTTCACTTGCACTTGACACCCACTTCCTCGTCCTCAACGCACGAGCATCGCGCACACGTGTCGTCCTTCGCAAAATGCGCGCTTCCGATAAGACCCTAACGTAACTCGGGCGTTTTTATGGAATAACGCTATTCTTTGGGAAGATCGATCATGACGACCTCTGAGTTCTCACGCAAGCGGTCGAACACGATTTGTTTCCCGTCGCTTGTGACGTCGAAGGTTCGCATGCTGGCACGGTTTTGAAGGCGGGTGAGTGGCCGCGACTTCATGGAAGCGAGATCAAGTAGCCAGAAATCCTGTGAAGCGAGCAGGCCCTGCATGTAGATCAAACTCTTCCCATCAGGTAAGAAGCGCACGCGCTCACCCAACCGCCGCAAGCTGATCTGAGGCAATTCGACGCTGGTTCCGTCCGGGCGTACGGCAAGGAGCGGAGCGAAGGTGCGCACATTCGTGCCCGCATATACGATTAGGCTTCCATCCGGCGACCAGACTGGATTGAGGGCCGGCCCGGCGACCAAGCGAACTAGCGATCCGCCCGCTAGGGGTATCTTGAAAAGCCCGGGACCAGTGGAGCTGCTGCCGCCAGTTAGGATCCATCTGCCATCCGGCGACCAGCAACTCGTACCCTGGACGTCAATTCCCTCCGCGATTGGTTGGAGTTCGGCGCCGTCTGATGAGAGGACATGCAGTTGGCGTTTCCCGCTCCGCCGTAGCACAATGGCCACGCGAGCTCCATCCGGCGAGACAGCGGGCGTCTCCAACAGCGCACCATCGGCACCCTTCCAGATCTCAGTCGCTTGTCCTTCCCGAAGGCGCCACAGTCCGTCGCCCGTCCCGAGGGAAGATAAATAAAACAGCGACGAGCCGCCAAAACGGGGCGCCAACGCCCGCACGGTGGGCACTGTAAACGGTTTCACGTCATGTTCTTCGGCGAGTCGATTAAGGATCGGAACACTCCAAAGGCCAGCGGTTGGGTTGCTGATGGTGGCCACCAGCTTACGGCCGTCCGCGCTGGCTTCCACGGATGTATACTGCTCGAGACCGATGCTCGCGCGCCGCGAGTCCTTCCGTTCCAGGTCAAACGCCCACAGCCACGGTCCTGAACCGTCCCCGTCCCGCGCCACGTAGAACACTGTGCGGTTGCCAGCCGGCGTGGGATAAGCGATATCTGTATTGCGTTGCGTGAGGCGCTCTGGTTTCCCGCCGGCGGGGTCTATGCGCCATAAATCCATCTCCTTCGTCGCCGGCGTCCCATGAACGAAATAGATCCAACGGCCGTCAGGCGACCAAGTTGGAAAATGGTTGTGAACTCCCGGCTGGTCCCCGAATATCCGCCGTGCATTGGCGCCAGTGCGGTCCGCCACGAACATGGGGTCGCCATTACCGAAGGTATGATAGACAATCCGCTCGCCATCCGATGACCAAGCCAGGTTGGCGGCCTCCTCGCCGAGGAAATTATGTAGTGTACCTCCCGTCAGGGGCATCAGCCGCAGACGCATCCCCACATCACCGCCGCCGAGCCAAATCTCCGAGCCATCGCCCGAAAAACCGACGCTTCGTAAAGGCCCAGGTAACGGGCCTGCCTTCCCTTGTGTCAGATTAATCAAGCGCCCGGTACCCACCTGGCTGAGCCATACATCGAAGGGGCCGTCATGATCGGAGATGAAAGCCACGAACCTGCCGTCCGGCGAGATTGCGGCCTCGACACTCTCGAAGTTGGTCACGCGCGTGAAATGTGCTTTTTCGAGCAGGTTGGCCGGTGCAGCCGTCGGACGAACCATTTCCCAGACCGCAGTTCCTACCAGCAGAGGGGCAGCTATGACCCACGGCATCCACGCTCGCCTTGACTTCGGCTGCGGCACACTCTTCGCGGTCGACGTTCCGCTCAGCGATTCAATGGCAAACGCCAGATCACTAGCCGACTGGAATCGTCGCTCGACATTCTTTTCCAGGCATCGCGCAAGAATCCTTTGCAGTGCCAGCGGACCTTGCCAGCCGGTATCGCTCAGCTCCGGTGGCTCTTCGCGCAAAATTGCGCGCATCGTCTCTGCGGACGTCTCGCGTTTGAAGGCGCGTTTGCCGGTGAGCATCTCGTACAACACTGCACCGAAACTGAAAATGTCCGATCGGGCGTCGCTCGGTTCGCCCCGCACCTGCTCCGGCGACATGTAGCCGACGGTACCCATCACCATACCCGGCAAAGTCGCCGGACTCGATAGCGTCACTACGGTTTCGTGGCTTTCCTCCGGCCTCACCAGCTTCGCCAGCCCGAAATCCAGCACTTTAACCCGTCCTTCACGGGTGACAAACACGTTCTCCGGTTTCAGATCCCGGTGCACGATTCCCTTCTCGTGTGCCGCCGCAAGTCCCTGCGCGATGCCGAGCGCGTATTCGATCGCGAGCCGCACCGGTAGGGGCCCTGATTTGAGCTTCTCGCGCAGTGTTTGTCCTTCAAGACATTCGCTGACCAGAAACGGCGCACCGTCGTGCTCACCAATGTCATGGATTCCCAGGATGTTCGGATGGTTCAGCGCCGCAATCGTGCGTGCTTCGTGTTCGAAACGCCGCAGTCGATCGGCGTCTCGAGCCAGCGCCTCTGGCAGCACTTTGATCGCGACATCACGCCCGAGCCGCGCGTCGCGTGCGCGGTACACCTCGCCCATGCCGCCTGCGCCCAGCGGCGCAACAATTTCGTAGGGGCCGAGCTTGGTACCAAAGGTTAGGGTCATTCGCGTGTAATTATAGCCTAGGACGCGCTGCGCAAGATCTGGAAGGAGATTCGCGGGTCGGAGTGGATCGTGGGCGCAGATCTCCGAGATTTTTTCGGGTCTGTGGATCACGAAAAACCTCTCACGCTGGTCGCCCAACGAGTAGCAGATGGCTGAGTGCTGAGTGCTTCGCCTTATCCAAGCGAAGCTCAAAGCGGGAAGCTACGGGAAAGGGCAACTCTTTCGGACCGAGCGCGGCACTCCCCAAGGAGGAGTGGTTTCGCCAGTGCTCAGCAACATACTCCTGACGCCGTTTGACCGGGAGATCGACACAGAGGGGGAAGCGCATGTCCCAGGGATCGCACGGTGTGCGGCCAGCCGCACGTTCCGCCGCCCTTTATCCACGGTAAGAGCCGTATGCGTAAACGCGCCCGTACGGATCTGCGCGGGGGCGATCAGCGATGGTCGTCCCTACCGCGACAGTAATTCGATTCCTTCCTGTTTGCCCGTAATCCAAGCGCAATCCCGAAACAGGCCGCTAACCGGCCGCCAACGACGTCGCTTCTTCATGCCGACATTATACCCAGGTGGTTCGAGCCCTTCGTGACGGCGCCCGCAGGCACTTTCATGATGCGCGTTTACTGGGCTCGATTCGAATTCGCCGTTTGTCGAAGCGGGCTCATTGCGGAAGGCCGACACGTCGAAGCAAATCTTGGAAACGCGGGTCCACTTTCAGGTACATCATCCACTGATCCGGTTCGTATATCCCTGATCCAGAGACGCGATCGCCTGGTCGTGTTCGCCGAGTCCTATCTGAACAAGGGCGATAAGGAACGGAGATATGTAGTGGTGCTTCGACCGCTCCTCTAACTCTTTGAACAGTTTTCTCGCTTGGCGCCTCCGGGGAAGTGAGGCTATTCAAGACTGCGGTTTTGGCGTGTTCGAGATTGAGCAGGCGCAGGACGGATTTTCTTGTGCTGCGTCTTCTTCTGGAAGATGGTCTGTGCTTCATGATCGATGCCCTCCATGCCATCGATCAATCATCAGAGCAGTTCGAAGTGGGCAGGTTCAGGTTTGCCCGTGACTTGCGCGAAACCGGAGGCGTCTAGCGCCGGACCGAAAAGCTCGACCCTGTCCGCCTCACTTGGGCAGATCAACTACTGATCCAACGCCCGCGTATATGTAGTGGTCGCCAAATGTTTTCTTCAAGGCGGCAAACTCCGGCTCGCCGGTGCAGTGTCCCGGTGCCACGCGTTGTAGTTGGTATTGGTTGTGCAGCACGGCGGCAATGCGCTCCACTTCAGGATCTGGTGCCTGGATCTGGTGCAGCCCGCCGAACAGGATGTTCATGTGAGGATCAATGTCGGTCGCCTCCTGAACGATGTGCTCTATCCCGGGATGCGAGCAACCGACCACTACCACGAGGCCGTCAGGCGTGCGGATAGCGAGCGAAAGCTCGTGCAATTCCAGCGTACCGGGTTTGTCGGAAACCAGCGCAATCAGATACATGCCCGGTGCGATCTCGGTGTTCCTGTCAATCAGCTGAAAGTTGGCGCCGGGCCAGGCCTCTCCCATGTGTATGATCTCGGGTGGCGCTCCGCTGTAATAACGCTGTTCCGCGGGCAGAGACGTGACCTTGCGATACCACGTACTGCTGGGCTGGTCGTCGCCGTAGACTCCGGATCTCTCCTTCGGCGCATAGATCTTCACGGTAGGGTTCACCCTGAGCAAGTAGGCCAATCCGCCCATATGGTCACCGTGGCGGTGCGACATAACGACGAAATCGAGGTTTCGCAAATCGACACCCGCAGCCTTTACGTTGTGTTCAAAAATCTTGGCATTGTTGCCCGTGTCGAAGAGGATGCGTTTACCGCCGTATTCGACTAGAGCTGCAAACCCCCAATCTATGGTTAGAGAGGGATTCTTGCCAAACGAATCGTACAGGATGGTCACGCGGTTTGGCGTTTCTGCCGCAGCCATGCCCGTGAGCAGCAGAACGACAACCGCCAAGGTGAGTACGAGAGTGTGTCGCATCACTGGTTCCTCCTTAGTGTTCAGTCTTCTTCCTTGATTGACTTCGCTAGAATTGGTCCACCGTACGGGGAAGATGCGAAATCTTGGCATCACCAGCCTGCATTTAGCAACCGCCTGATAGTAGATGCGAACAGGAAAGGTTTGTGGTGCGTGGTCGGCGACACTTCCGTAACCGGATTGTGGAAGGTTAGCGCCAATCAGGCGCTGTAAATCGATGTCGGCTCTTCGAGCCGCGGGTCTCCGATCATCAGATAGTTCACTTTATGGCCTTGCGTTTCTTCACTATGGGCTTCCGATTCGCGATGACTGGAAACAGGTTGCGAAAAGTCACCGGCCAGTTGACGCGACTCCAGAATGATCGAAGAGATGGTTGGTGGGCAACACTGAAGCGATGAAGCGACACGGGACCGAGCGAGTAGGGTGACGCGAATCAGAGAGCGACGACTGGAAATGACCGGTCTGGGAACGAGACTAGGTGCCCGAAGCGAGAACCCCACGGCCACCGCTAGAGAAGATCCCCAGGATGGAGCGGACTCGGTCAGAGACACTCAAACTGTTTGTGGTTTCAGATGATTGGCGTCGAAGCACACTCCCTTCTTCCACACAAGCAACACAATCGTGGCAATCTTGCCAAGGTCAGGCGCGCCATCTCCGGCCTCATGCCTTTGGCCACCAGAGCTGCGTAGAACTCTGCGAAGGGACCCCGTTTGCTCGAAGCCACCACCGCCGCCCCCTTAAACAGATTCTTCAGCTCGTGATTGCAGTTTCGGTTGAGGCCGCGAACCAAGGCGTTTTTCCTGGACCGTTCGAGCTGTCCGTCGACGCTACGGTGATCGGCACTGCTGTGCGTCTCGATAGCCAAACCGCCGTAATTCCACAGCTGCCGCTTGGTGCGAAAACGATGCGGGGTCTGCAGAATGCCCAGCAACACCGCCGCCCGGATCGGGCCAATCGAGGGGATCCGGCAGAGCCGTTTCCAGGCTTTGTGCTTCCGGCTCTCCCGGAGCAGATCTCTTCGCACTTCCTGGCGCAACAGCCGTAATGTATCGAGTTGCAGGTAGTAAAATTCCGCCCGCCGGGCACCCCGGGCTCGTTGATCTTTGCTAACCACTCGGCACGATGACGAGCGGCATAAACCTCCTTGCCAGCACAGGGAATGGCCCAACTGCGATAAATGGCTTTCACCCGGGTCATCACCCGTGCGAGATCTTTCGTGATGGTCAAATAACTGCGCACCAACTCTTTCAGCGTTCGCAGGCCGAGTTCGCCGTGATACACAGAGGTGAGATGACCGAGGCGTAGTAGCTCGGCCAATCGACGGGCGTCGATCTTGTAGCTCTGGTTGCCCTCTCTCATGGACTTGTTTTTTCGTGGACCGCACACCACCAGCTTCGTGACGCGCGGTTTCAACAGGTCGTACAACCAGGCAGCCGAGGTGTCTTCCTCAAAGGTAACCTGTACGTCCCCACGCAATCCGTCGATAAACTGTAGAATGATGCTGGCTTTCGTTTCGATGACGCATTCCATCACGATCTTTCCCGCTGCATTCCTGACCGCAATCGAAATACTTTCCTTGTGCACATCCATGCCGATATATTTAGTGCTGATCATAAAGGGCGTTCCTCCTCTGGAGCGGTTGAGCTGAAGCACTCAAACCCTACTCCACAAGGGGCGCCCTTTTATATTGCGTCCGGTGGTCTCAATGGGTCGACGCAAGACTCAGCTCGAACCCACCTTGCATTGAAAACAAAGGCTAAAATCGCTCGCTAGGTTAGATCAGCCGGAACGCTACCCAGGCTAGGTTTTGACCGAGTACAGCCAAACAGATCGGTTATCCAGGGAAGTCGGATCAACTGATTAGATGATGTTGCATCGACCGGTTGTGCTAACAGGAAGGAGTTAGTCGCTTCAGGCGAAGGCGGGAAGTCAATTCTTTACGGATGGAACCTTGCGCCGGAGCTCTTCGGTCCAATTCAAGACGACGTTGATCTTCACGCTGTTTCCGGTGCTCTTTCCAGTCTGGACGAAGTAGAAGTGGCGGCCGTCGGAGGACACATCGTAGCCCGAGCCATAGGCGTCATTGAAGAGAAAGTCTCCTTCGAACAAGAGCGTAGGATTGCCTAGGGAGGGAGTCGAGCCGTTGATTTGCACCGCGACGCTCATCAGCTTCCTTCCGGCACGAAAAAAGAGCTCGCGCCCGTTGCGAGCCCAGATGGGCTCGACACCGCCATCGCTTGAAACCTGCCAGCGAGCGCCGCTCTCGAACGCTTGCAGATAGACCTCAAACTTGCCGGATTCATCTGATTGATAGGCGACCCACCGGCCATCCGGAGAAAAAACCGGGGCCTGCTCATTGAAGGGCGTCTGCCGCCAGGGCTTCATTTCCTGTTTTCCTTCGAGTGAGAGCAGCCAGAGATCCTCGCCGTTCTTCGGATCGGAAACACTGACGAGGATGGTTTTTCCGTCAGGCGATATCGAGTTGGGTTGCTTGTCCTGCTGGCTTGTCGCGAGAACTTCTTCCGAACCGCTCCCGTCGGAGGCCTTCCAATACATGTCGAAGATCGGCCGTTCCGACAAATAGACGATGCGCTTTCCATCCGGCGTCCAAACAGGCGAGCGATTCGTGGCGGGACCAAACGTAAAACGGGTCCAGGTTCCGCGCACTAGGTCGACCAGCCAGATATCCGGCGGGCTGCCACCCTCGCGCGCCGGCAGTGCAAGCCTTTCCCCATCGGGCGATACGCGAGGAGTGAACAATTGACGTAGCTTGGAGTCGATCGGCTGGGCGTTCCCCGACCGGTCCAGACTGACAAGGTGATAGTCGGAACGCGTTGCCGAAGCTTTCACGTAGGCGAGCGCACCGCTCTCGGAAATAGTGAAATGCCCTGCGCCGTTTTGGGGATAGTACACCACGTCTTCTACCACGGGGACGGCAGGGCCAGTCACTTCAAGGCGCTCCACATCGAATGGTGCTGCAAGGATGGTTTCCCCGCGAACAAAGAGCAGGTGTCCGGTGTTCGCGTAGCGCGCGAAAACCGCTCCTTCAACAACGGTTTTCCGTTTCCCTGTTTTGAGCGATAGAACTTCGATGCGCGCCCGTTCCACTGGGGTTGAGAAAGCGGTAAAGAGAAGTGTTTTTCCATCGGGAAGAACTTGCGGCCACCAATGGGACAGTTCGAACTTGGATTTGTCCGGTTCGGTCAGCTTTGTGGGCGCTCCGCCGGATGGGGGAAGCTTCCAAAGACCCGAATTGTAAGATTCAGTATAGACAATCGCGCCATCCGGCAGCCAGCATCCGCCCCCCCAGCTCGCGGCAGCCAACTCCACGGGCGAACCTCCATCGAGGGACACTTTCTTCAGCTTACCCCCCACGCTAAAAGCGACCCATTTCCCATCGGGAGAGATAAACGGCCGACTGGCCCCCTCGGTTGCGGAAAGTGGCCTAGCATCCGTTTGATCCAGGGCGTAATCATACAATCTCGACGAATCGCCATCCCCACCCGCAATCACCAGGTGATCGCCCGCAGGCGAAAGAGCCATCTCTGGAAAGTAAGAGACGGCCAAATTCACACCTGGCGGGGAAGCCCGCTCAAACCGCACGACTGGCCGAAGGGCAGGCTGGCGGCTGCGCCACTCGCGCCAGCCCAAGCCAAGCAGTAGAGCGGCTAGGACTGCGGCAACACTCCAGGTAGCAATGTTGCGACGCGCGGTGTGCGCCGGCGCGGGGCTCATTCCGGTGGCACTGGCGGAAACTGAAGAGTCCGGTGCGCCTGAGAGAATCTCTTCCAATACGACGCGGGCGTCGCCGATATCCCGCAAACGAAGCTTAGGGTCTTTGCGAAGGCAGCGTTCCAGTAATTGCCGCAGACGCTGGGGAATTTGCGCCGCGACCGCATCCCATTGCGGCTCCTTGAGAATAACGGCAGCAAGTATTTCGGAAGCGGTCTCTCCAGAGAAAACGGTTTTGCCAGTGAACATCTCGTAGAGAACGCAACCGAACGCCCAGATGTCCGCCCGGCGGTCCACTGATTTGCCTTTGGCCTGCTCCGGCGACATATACGCCGCGGTACCAAGGATGACGCCGACACGCGTGGCGGCCAAGCTCACGGTAGGAGAGTTCGCTATGTCCGCTTCGGAAGCTTCGCCTTCCATCGCCTTCGCGAGTCCAAAGTCGAGGACTTTAACTGTGCCGTCTTTTGTGACCTTGATATTCGCTGGTTTCAAATCGCGGTGAACGATACCTCGCTCGTGGGCATACTCAAGAGCTTCGGCAATTTGCTTGGCAAGCGGAAGAGCTTCCTCGGGGGCGATGGGGCCGCGCGCGATGCGCTCCCCTAACGTAGGTCCTTCGACCAGCTCCATGATCAGCGCGCGGATGCCACTCGATTCTTCGAGGCCATAGATGGAAGCGATGTTTGGGTGATTCAAAGATGCAAGCAACTGGGCTTCGCGCTCGAAGCGCGCCATCCGTTGTGCATCGGTGGCGAACTCCCCGGGCAACACTTTCACGGCAACTTCTCGCTTCAGCTTGGAATCGCCCGCACGATAGACTTCGCCCATCCCGCCCGCGCCAAGCGACGACACAATCTCATAAGGTCCAAGCTTTGTACCTGGAACGAGACGCATAAAGTGCGGGGATTATAACCCTAGAGGGCTCGACTGTCCCGGTAAAACGCCGTTATCGGAAACAGTTCGTACTGGTTCACCTACGCCCACCTTCACGCCACGCAACTCCAGGGTGTAGCAGTTTCCCCTCAATGCGTAACACCCGTCAAGGTCATAGGAGGGGTAGCTTACAGAGAGGGGAAAAGCGATACACCCTCAAACGCGAAAAAAGTCGGTGGAATATGATTTTACGTCCAGTCCTTTTGACCGGTATCCGTTCGGGCACCACGCGCAGCTCTCGATCGTGACACTCCGAGTCCTTGGCAGCTAGAGTGGAACACCCAGTCAGGAGTTGCCGCCGTGAACCTATATCGACCTATTGCATTTCTGGTTGTAGCGCTGACTTTTTTCGTTCCAGCTCTTAGATCCGAGCAACCGCAAAAAGCTTTGCACGCCTCTCAGGAAGAACGTGTAAAGCAACTCGAAGTGCGCACCGACGCCGTTGAGAAAGCTTCGATGGCCGCAGCGATGGAAAAGGACTACATCGAGCGCACCCAAAAACTCTACGAGTCCTACTACCAAAAGACCTTCAACCTGCAGATGTGGACCCTAGCAATTGTGGGCCTCCTGTTGATAGCTGTGTTTGGCCTTGTTGTTCGATTCAGCCTGAACCTCTTCGAACAACGCACAAAACTCGCCGCGGCAGACGCCACGGCGCAGATGCGAAATGAACACGCACGGATCTTAGCGAAGGAAGTCCAGAAACTTTGGGACTCGAACGCCGCCGACAACAAGAAACTCAAAGAAGCGTTGGAGGCGCGGATCGGGGTTCTCGAGCGGAATCTCGAAGACAGGTCCGATTTTGGGACTCAGTTGGTGCAGGGACTTGCCGCGGATGCAGAGGAGCGTTATGACGACTCGGTGGAAGCCTTCCGGCAGGCGCTCGCGGCTTACAAGTCAAGCAAACCGCGAAAGCTTATCGAATCAAGGATTGGCGCGACAACTGCGTGGCGGATCTTTGACGCTGTGCGAAAAAAGCACGGAGAGGACTTCGCCGAGAAAATAAAAGAGGAACTCTCGAATCCACTTTACAACAGCCTCGAAGAGGAGCTAGGCCAGGCCGCGCTGCTCAGTCCCTGGCTCACTCCGCTGATTAATGAAAGGTGTCCCGTAGTCCCCGAGCTGTCTAGGCCGCAAACTGAAACACGCCCCGCACCTTCGATTCGCGAAATTCGGCCCGCGGCATCGGATCTAGCCCCCGACGACGAGTCTGATTCCTGTCGCCTCCTAACCACATAGGATCCTGAACTCGTATCATCTCTATTTACATCTATTGCTCTAGGAGGGCTGCCCTTAGGCGAGTTCTAGATAGTACTGGACCCTACCTTTCCGACCATCCCGTTTACCAGGTACTTAGCGCCGGGCGCGCGAAGACACCCGGACACCCGGCGAAACAGTATGTATTCGACCGCCTCAATGACGGCCGCTTTCATCCGAAGATCGCGAGAACCTTTTTGCTGGAGAATGCCGTGGAGGCTTACCGGTATCTGGAATCCAACGAACAGTTCGACAAGATCCTGGTCTCCGTGAACGGCGAGCACAACTGAGGCGTCCGATTGAGCGGCTGCACGGTTCAAAGCAGTTGTCAACTCCTCTTTGAGTGACAATAACGAGGTCCTTTGCCGGGCTTGGCAAACAGGAGGCACAAATGAAGCAGATTTACCCTGACAAACGCGTGCGGAGCATCCATTTTTTGGAGTGACCAGCCATGCTTACCTTCTTGTGCGAGACACGGGCAACATCCTGTTCTATAGCTCGGGTCTGCACGAGGAGCACCAGCACATTCGGACACTGGGGAGGCTCACGTACCAGTATTTGAGCCACAGCGATGCGGCGGGCCCCGCACTCGCCGAGATCAAGAACCTATTCGGCTCCAAGCTTTGTTGCCACCGGTTTGACGAACCGGCCGTCAGGAAAGTGACACCCGCTGACTGCACATTCGACAAGAGAGAGACCAGGCTGGGCAACATCGAGGTCATACCAACACCCGGTCACACCCCTGGCAGGGTATGCTTAGCCCTCGGGTCGTGACCTGAAGGTGGAGAAATCATGGAGACAGCCGGCGGCCAAGCAACCGGAGAAGAACTGAACCGTCCGCTGAGTGATGAGGAGTTGGGCCAGCTGCAACTGACGACGCTTCAGTACTACCTCCACGAGAGCAACCCCGTCAATGGCCTGATCCGCGACAAGACAAACCCCAAGGCGCCGTCGAGCATCGCCGCCACCGGCCTCGGTCTGGCCACCATTCCCGTGCTCGTCGAACGCGGCGTGATTTCCCGCGAGTTCGCTCCGGAGCTCGTGCTGAAGCGACTGCGCTTCTTCCGCGATAGTCCGCAGGGGCCGCAGTCGGATGCGACCGGATACCGGGGCCTCTACTATCACTTCCTCGACATGAAGACCGGACGCCGCGTCTGGGAGTGCGAGCTCTCGACCATCGATTCAGCCTTCCTGTTTGCCGGAATGCTCACCTGCGCCGCCTACTTCGATGGCGATACTGAGGAGGAAACCGAGGTTCGTGACCTAGCCAACGAGCTTTATGGACGCGCCGACTGGCAGTGGGCGACGAACGGCGGCGCCGCGATTTGTCACGGCTGGCGCCCGGAGACCGGCTTCATTCCCCACTACTGGACCGGTTACGACGAGGCCCTGCTCGTCTACCTGCTCGGCCTCGGCTCACCGACGTTTCCTCTGCCACCGGAGAGCTACGCCGCTTACTGCTCTACCTACAGCTGGAAGCAGATCTACGGCCGCGAGCTGCTTTATTCCGGGCCGCTCTTCACGCACCAGCTCTCGCATCTCTGGATTGACTTCCGCGACCTGCGCGACACGTTTATGCGGGAGCACCACAGCGACTACTTCGAGAACAGCCGCCAGGCGACATATGTTCATCAGGAGTACGCGCGGCACAACCCGCTCGAATTCGCCGGCTACGACGAATTCTGCTGGGGGATCACGGCGACCGACGGACCCGGCTGGGAGAAGCGCGTGGTCAATGGCGTCGAGCGACAGTTTTACGACTACTGCGCTCGCGGGGCACCATTTGGCCCTGACGACGGTACTCTGGCGCCGTGGGTTGTACTGGCCTCGCTGCCGTTCGCCCCGGAGATCGTGATCCCCACCGTCCGCGCCATGGCCCGGCTCGATCTCGGCATGACGAAGCGTTACGGATTCAAGCCGTCCTTCAATCAGACATACGCAGTGCCGGACAGCCCGACTGGCTGGTGGGTGACGCCGTGTCACTTCGGGATCGACCAGGGGCCCGTGGCGCTCATGATTGAGAACTACCGCACCGGGCTGATCTGGAACATCACTCGCCGATCGCCTTACATCACAGCGGGGCTGCGCCGCGCCGGCTTCCAGGGCGGTTGGCTCTGAGAGCGCCTCCGGCCTTATACTTCGAGCGGAAGCAAGACGGCGGCTCGGATCTGTCACTGTAACCACCCAACGTTCACGGGAACAGACTCGGGAACAGACTCTTCACCGAGGCAGCTCAAGTCGGGAGGTTTGAGCTCGATTAGACCTTTCTAGGCTGGCGGATACAAAGTGTTGATCCCGACAGGCATCCGTAGGTGTCCGCCTCTAGGTTGTCCACCGAACTTTTTCACGCCTCAGCTTGTTTAGTCTGCAAACCTGTTGCAAGCCGAAGTGTCTCCCCCCGATTGCGGGACGCGCGCTTCCGCGACCCAACGAGTTACCTCATTCCGATGGCCCAGGTCCAGTTAGCCCGCGCCTATGCCATACAGGGCGACGCTGCAAAAGTCCGCACCGCTTATCAAGATTTTCTTGCCCTCTGGAAAGACGCTGACCCTGACATCCCCATCCTGAAGCAAGCCAAAACGGAGTACGCCAAGCTGCGGTGATTCGTTACGAGGATGTATAGAGAATCTAAATCAGTGCCCGGTAATTTCCAGAGCTTTGGCTAGGCAACGGTTGTCAGTCAGAGCTTTGCCGAGCAACTCAGCGACGGGAAGCTGGCCAAGGCTT
>Ga0306920_100006107_pt1 | contig 15645 bp, 11 predicted proteins | sample flu12Cox44000170_FD_204666 | JGI IMG/M metagenome (GOLD analysis project Ga0306920, IMG submission 204666) | Lab enrichment of tropical soil microbial communities from Luquillo Experimental Forest, Puerto Rico - flux4day.12C.oxic.44.000.170 (v2)... | ecosystem: Environmental > Terrestrial >... | reverse complement strand
GGCGGGACATGGGGTGGGTGATGGCCTGCGCCTACTGGGTGGTCCAGTTCGTGGCCGCGGTGTGCGGGTCGCTGCTGGCCCGCGCGTTCTTCGGCCCGGAAGGCAACCTGGCGGCCACCATGCCCAAGCCGGGCCAGGACTGGCAGGCCGCCGCGTTCGAGGCCATCATCACCTTCGGGCTGATACTCATGATCCTGAACCTGGCCAACGGCCCGAAGCTCAACGGGCCGTTCATCCCGATCGCCGTGGGCGCCTACATCCTGGCCTGGGGCACCATGGGCGGCCCGTACGAGGGCGCCTCGATGAACCCGGCCCGCAGCTTCGGGCCCGATGTGGCCATCGGGAACCTGTCCACCTGGTGGGTCTACCTGGTCGGGCCGGTGGCCGGCGCCGTCATCGCGGTGGGCGTGGCCCACGTGCTGCGCGGGCCGGCCAAGGTCCAGGAGGCCGCCGCCGCCGTGGGAACGCCCCTCGACCACAGCGCCTGAGCCTGCGCCCAGGCCGGCCCGTTCAGGCTGCGGTCAGCGGAGCGGCCGGAACGCCGCCCGGATCTCGGTCGCGAACAGCTCGGGCTCTTCCCAGGCGGCGAAGTGCCCGCCCTTGTCGACCTCGTTGAAGTAGGTGAGGTTGGGGTAGGACTTCTCGGCCCAGCTGCGCGGGGCCGCGAAGATCTCGCCGGGGAACGTGGTGAAGCCGACCGGGAGCTTGACGGGCGGAGGAGTCTGCCCGGCCGCCATCGCTTGGGCTTGTCCGGCCTCCCAGTACGAGCGGGCGGCCGAGGCCCCGGTGCCGGTCAGCCAGTACAGCGTGATGTTGTCGAGGATGTGGTCGCGGGTGAGGTTGCCCGACGGCTGCCCGTCGACGAAGGCGCGGGAGATCTTGTAGTAGGAGTCGGTGTCGTGGTCGAGCATCCAGCCCGCGAGGGCGACGGGTGAGTCCAGCAGGGCGTAGCCGATCGTCTGCGGCCGGGTGGCCTGTTCCAGGAAGTAGCCGAAGCCGCTTTGCCGGAAGGTGGCGAGCTGGGCGGCCGCCGCGCGTTCCTCCTCGGTGTCGGTCGGCTGGGGGCCGGCCAGCGCCGGCACCAGCAAGTTCATGTGGATGCCGATCAGCCCCTCGGGTGCCTGGCGGCCCATGGCGTCGGTGACGGAGGCGCCCTGGTCGCCGCCCTGGGCGACGTAGCGGGTGTAGCCGAGCCGGTGCATCAACTTCGCCCACGCCTGCGCGGTGCGTCCGGCGTACCAGCCGAGTTCAGTCGGCTGGGCGGAGAAGCCGTACCCGGGGATGGACGGCAGGACGAGGTCGAACGCATCCCCGGCGGTCCCGCCGTGTGCGGTCGGGTCGGTGAGCGGCCCGACGGTCTCGAGCATCTCGATGACCGAGCCGGGCCAGCCGTGCGTCATGATCAGCGGCAGCGCGTTCCCGTGCCGCGATTTCACGTGGATGAAGTGGACGTCCTCCCCATCGATCTCGGTCGTGAACTGCGGCAGCGCGTTCAGTTTCGCCTCACACCGGCGCCAGTCGTAATCGGTGGTCCAGTAGCGGGCGAGCTCCTGACTTGTGGCCAGCTGCACGCCCTGCGACCGGTCGGTGACCAGTTCTTTGGTGGGCCAGCGCGTCGCGGCGATGCGCCGCTTGAGGTCGGCAATCGCTTCGTCGGGCACGTCGACGCGGAAGGGACGGATTTCGGTTTCGTTGCTCATCAGACTCCACTTCCCTGGATTGGTTGACGACGACGGACAGCCGGACCGGGCGGCTCCGGCCTGACGTTCCAGGCCAGCGGCATTCCTTCCGCGCCAGCGGAATAGGGAATAGTCGTACTGCCTGACGATTGCGGATCGTGCGCGGGCGTCGCGCCCGTGACATCCCTGGTTCCTACCCTGGCTCCGCCGCCGCCCAACCAGGTGGCGCAGACCGTGCTGGCCGTACCTCAGATTCGGGTGCCCGCACGGTCGATCTCCCGCCCGCGCGGCCTGGCACCGTCGGACACCGACCACCGCCGGGTGCTCGCCGTCCTCCGCTACCTGGAGTCCTGACCCGACCGTATTGGCCATCTGTCGCAGATCACCCGGCTAGCTTTCGACAATTGTCCGTTCTCCTCCCAGAGCCAGAGCAGTAACCTCCGGATTGAACCCTTTTCATTCGCGATTTCGGGCCAGAGCGCGTGGATTGCATGGGAGAAGATGAAAAAGGTTCCATTACGGCGGCAAACCGGTTTCGATGCGATAACGATTCGCCAGCTAACCGGCGAGCACACGTCGGCATGATGCCGGCCAACCTTGCCACGCCGATGTTGAGAGGGAGACCTGAGATGAAACCAGGTCAGTCGCCAAGCACGCGCTGGACAAGCCGGACGAGACGCCGTCTGCTCGGGCTCACGGGAGCGGTTGGCGCGCTCGCGCTGGTGCTCAGCGCCTGCTCCTCGACGAGTTCCCCGTCCAATTCGTCGGGTACGGTCCAGAAGGGCGGCACGGCGACGTTCGGGGTCATCAGCGGGCAGGGTCCCACCTGGATCTGGCCATTCGTCCCCATCGCCTACGAAAGCGTTCCCAACGGCCAGACGTTCCAGTTCCTGATGTACCGGCCGCTGGTCATGTTCGGCAACAACGGCCTATCGGTCCAGGCCAACTACGCGCTGTCTCCCATCACTGAGCCCGTCTACAGCGACGGCGGCCAGACCGTGACGATTCAGCTCAAGGGCTGGAAGTGGTCCAACGGGGAAACGGTCGACGCGCAGGACGTGGCGTTCTGGCTCAACATGATGAAGGCGGAGAAGGCCAACTACGCCGGCTATACGCCGGGGACCCTGCCGGACAACCTGGCGTCCTACTCGATCACCGCCCCGGACACGATCGTCCTGCACCTGACCAAGCCTTACGGGTCGACCTGGTTCACCTACAACCAGCTGGCCGAGATCACGCCGATGCCGCTGGCCTGGGACGTGACCCACGCGGGCGCCAAGCCCGGGAGCGGCGGGTGTCACACCAGCGCCACTAACTGCAAGGCGGTGTTCAGCTTCCTCACCGCCCAGGCCAAGGACACCTCCACCTACGCGACCAGCCCGATCTGGTCCGTGGTCGACGGCCCATGGAAGCTGTCCGTGTTCAGCAACGACGGCAACGACACCTTCGTGCCCAACAAGGCCTACTCGGGTTCACCGAAGCCGACGCTGTCGGCCCTCAAGTACGTGACCTACACCAGCGACTCCGCCGAGTACACGGCGCTGAAGAGCGGCACGCTGGACGTGGGCACCGTCCCGCCGGCCGACCTCCCGCAGAAGCCGCTGAACCAGGCGCTGCCGTCGACCAATCCCCTGGGGTCGTCCGGTTACCAGCTCGATCCCTTCTACACCTACGCGATCGCCTACTACCAGGTCAACTTCAACAACCCGACCTACGGGCCGGCGCTCAAGCAGCTGTACTTCCGCCAGGCGCTGATGTACATCGACGACCAGGAGGGCATGTCGAAGGCCATCTACCGTGGCTACGCGTACCCCACGACCGGGCCGGTTCCGCCCAAGCCCGCCAACGCCTTCGAGCCCGCGGTGGAAAGCGCCAACGGCGGGGCGGGTCCCTACCCCTTCGACATCGCCAAGGCGAAGAGCCTGCTGGAAAGCCACGGCTGGAAGATGGTGGGCGGCGTCATGACCTGCGAGGATCCCGCCAAATGCGGCAGCGGGGTCAAGGCGGGCACTCAGGCCAAGTTCACCATGCTCTACACGTCGGGCGTTGCCTCGCTCGCGGCACAGGAGGACGTCTACAAGTCAGACGCCGCGCAGGCGGGCATCTCCATCGCGTTGCAGGCCGAGTCGTTCAGCACGCTGCTCGGGGTGGCCGTCTCGACCAACAAGAGCTGGACCATGGTCGATATCAGCGGCTGGGCGTACGACGGCCCGGGCTACCTGCCGACCGGCGAGCCGCTGTTCCTGACCGGCGCGCCGTCCAACTCGGGCGGCTACTCCAACCCGACGATGGACAACCTGATCAAGTCAATCCAGGACAACCCCAGCATGACGCTGTTCCACCAGTACGCGACGTTCACCGCCGAACAGGTGCCGTTCATCTGGGTGCCCCAGGCGTACTACATCGAGGCCGTCAAGAGCAACCTGAAGGGCGTCGGGTGGAATCCGATGTACACGTGGTTGCCCGAGTACTGGTACTTCACGAAATAGGAGGCTCTAAGCATCTGGAACCGGGAGGCGGATAGCTTCCGTTCAGGCGGGCCAGCTTGAAGCCGAGGTGCAGGGCCAGGCGGTCGTTACCGTTGTGGAGATCCGCGCCGGTCAGCCGGGCTGCCTTCGCCAGCCGGTAGTACAGCGTGGCGCGATGCAGCCGTAGCTGCTCGGCGGTGCGCTTGGCGTCACCGCCGAGATCGAGGTAGGTCTCGACGGTCCCGGCCAGGTCGTCGTCGCAGCCGAGAAGCTGCAGCAGGCGGGGGTCGACGCAGGAGGAGCCGACATCATCGCCGGGTGGTACCTGCACCAGGACCCGGAAGGCGCCGAGGTCCCGCCAGCGCACCAGGTCGCCCTCCGCGGGCACCGCCGCGGCCACCTTGGCGGCCAGCAGCGCCTCACGGTAGGAGTGGTGGGCGCCGGCCAGCTGCGGCTGCGGGTCACCGATGCCCGTGATCACGCGCACATCGCCGCCGTGCGGCTTGCTGCGCAATCCGCGGGCCAGCGCGGCCGAGGCCTCGCCGGCCGCGGCGACGGCCTGCCGGTCGTCGTCGGCCGAGGCGACAGGGACCAGCAGCACCCCGTGGTCCGGACGCGCCATCTGCAGCAGGCCCGGCTGGACGCGTCTGCGCAGCAGCTCGAGCATGGCCTCGCCGATAACCTCCGCCGGACCGGGTGCCGGGCTGCTGGCCAGCCGGATCACGACGACGGCGTGCGGCGCCTCGGCCGCCGCCAGGCCCTGCTCCACCAGCTGCTGCGCCGCCGCCTGGCGCATCTCCAGGTCGGGGGTGAGCAGATGAGAGAACACGCTCGCCGAGAGCCGGCGGTCAAGCTCGTCTTCGTACAGCAGCAGCCCGGCGTGGCGGCTGACCCGCTCGACCAGCTCGATGTCCGGACCGTCCAGCCGCCGCCCGTCGTCGATGAGGAACAGGAAACCGAGCAGCCGGCCCCGGAAGCGCACCGGGACGCACAGCCGGCCGAGGATGCCCAGCTCCGGGTGACTGGGTATGCGCAGCGGCGACCTGGCCTGCGCGATACCGAACTGACGGAACCAGCGCTTGACCTCCGGGCGGGTCTCGCGCATCAGGATCGAATCCCGGCGGACTTCGTCGATGGGCCCGTCCTGCGCGGAGTACACCACCATGCGCTGCTCGTGGTCTTCGAGCACCGCCGGAGCGCCGATACGCCGGGCCAGGTCCTCGACGAGAGCCTGGAGCTCGTTCAGGGCCACAACCGATCCGCGATCTGCGCGCAGGGATAATGCCCTAGTTTTGGCGAGTTTAAGGACCCGGTCAAGCACGAACTCTTAACAATCGTCGTAACGGGAGGCCCTGGGCATCCGACACTTGCGCATTGGCAGGCCGGCCGCGCCGCCGTGAGACTGCACGCATGACGGACTACCGGAGAACCTCGTTCCGTGAGCCGCCATCGGCGCGGCTGTCCGAGTACATGCGGCAAGGCTGGTCCGGGGATGCCGAGCGGACTGGCCTGCGGCCGGCCCCGCCTGCCGAGCTGACCGCGAGGCGCCGCGCCGCCCTCTCCGCGCGGTGGCCAGGCGTCCGGCTGATCATCCCGTCCGGCCAGCCACGGCTGCGGTCCGGCGACTCGCATTATCCGTTCCGTCCCGACAGCAGCTACGTGTGGCTGACGGGCGACCAGACCGCCGGCGGCGTGCTCGTTATGGATCCCGTCGGCGGGGAGCATGACGCAACGCTCTATGTGCGACCGCCGTCGGGCCGTAGTGATGACAGCTTCTGGCTCGACGGGGCGCACGGCGAGCTGTGGGTGGGGCCGCGCCCGGGACTAGCCGACCTCGCTGAGCGGCTGGGCGTCGCCTGCGCCACGCTGTACACCGCCGACATCACCCGCACCCTGCCGGTGTCCGGCACGTTCACCGCATTGCAGCGCGAGGTTTACGAGATCGTGCTCGCCGCGCAGCAGGCGGCGCTCGCCCAGATCGGTCCCGGCCAGCCGTTCCGCGGCTATCACCGGGCGATCGCGCAGGTCCTCGCGGCCGGCCTGGAACAGCTCGGCGCGCTCCCGGTCAGTGCCGCCGAGTCGCTGCGCGAGGACTGCGGGCTGCACCGCCGCTGGACGCTCTGCGCACCCGGGCACATGGTCGGGCTGGACGTGCACGACTGCGGCGACGCCCCCGCGGAGTCCTACATCGACGGCGTGCTGCGTCCGGGGAACGTGCTGACCGTCGAGCCAGGCCTGTATTTCCAGCGGTACGACGAGCTGGCTCCGGCCGCGCTGCGCGGGCTCGGCGTCCGTATCGAGGACGACGTCCTGGTCACGCCCGACGGGTACGAGCTGCTGAGCGGGGTCCTGCCCCGCACGGCCGGCGAAATCGAGGAGTGGCTGGCCGGAAGCGAACCCCGCACCCGGTGAGCCATGTCCCGGCCCGGGTTAAGGGCGCCGGTCGGCTACTGTCTCGCGCACCGCCGTGGCGGCCTTCCGCGCCGCCACCAGGATCGGGTCCCACACCGGCGAGAACGGCGGAGCGTACCCGAGGTCCAGGGCCGTCATGTCTTCCACCGTCATGCGGTTCCACAGCGCCGTCGCCGCCGTGTCAATCCGCTTGGCCGATCCTTCGTAGCCGACGATCTGCACTCCCAGCAGGCGCCCGCTGCGGCGTTCGGCGATCATCTTGACGGTCATCTCCTGGGCACCTGGGAAGTAGCCGGCCTTCGTGCCGGATTGCACGGTGACGGTCACGAAGGCGAACCCGGCGCGCTCGGCGTCGCGCTCGCGTAGCCCGGTCCGGGCGATCTCCAGATGGCATACCTTGCTGACCGCGGTGCCGACCACACCGGGAAAAGTGGCGTACGAGCCGGCCAGATTGTGCCCGATGACCCGGCCTTGCTTGTTGGCGTGCGTGCCCAGCGGCACGTGCTGGTACTGGCCGGAGACCAGGTTGAGGACCTCCACGCAGTCGCCGCCCGCCCAGATGCGGTCGTGGCCGAGGACCCGCATCTGCAGGTTCGTGCGCAGGCCGCCGTGATCGCCCAGCGGCAGGCCGGCCTGGCGGGCGAGCGCGGTGTTCGGCCGTACCCCGAGACCGAGGACGACCACGTCGGCGGGGATGGAGCCGTGGGCGGTCAGCACCGAGCGGATTCTGCAGTCGCCGCCGGCCTCGAATCCAACCACGCTGGTGTCGGTGTGCAGATCGATACCGATGCCCTTCATGGCTCGGTGCACCGCCGCACCCATATCCGGGTCCAGCGTGGTCATCGGCTGCGCGGACTGGTCGACCACGGTGACCGCGACGCCGCGTCGCACGAGTGCCTCGGCCATCTCTACGCCGATGTAGCCCCCGCCGACCACGACGGCCCGGCGTGGCTGCGCGCGATGGAGGTCGGCCAGGAGCGCGGCGCCGTCGTCGAGAGTCTGGATCCCGAAGACGCCGGAGGCGTCCACGCCGGGCAGCGGTGGCCGCACCGGGACCGCGCCGGTCGCGATGACCAGGGAGTCGAATGCTTCGCGGTACGACCGCCCGCCGGCCAGGTCACGGGCGGCCACCCGCCCGGCCGCCAGGTCGATCTCCTCTACCTCGGTTCGCATGCGAAGGTCGATGCCGTTGTGCCGGTGCGCCTCTGGCGAGCGCGCGATCAGGCGCTCCCACTCGTCGATGTCACCGGCCACCCAGTACGGGATGCCGCAGGCCGAGTAGGAACTGTGCGCTCCGCGCTCGAACGCGACGATCTCGACCGCCTGGCCCGCGATCCTCTTGGCCTGCGAGGCCGCGCTCATCCCGGCCGCGTCCGCCCCGATGACGACTATGCGCTCGGCCATCACTGATCAGGCCATCCCTTCTCGGCGATCTCGCCGAGGACCGGCACTTCGACGCTGGCCCACCGTTAAGGAACACGCCGGATCCTTCGGCCCATCCCTATAGCCCGGGCCAATGTCATGAGAGCCACCATCGCCTTTACCGCCAGCGGACCGCCGGGTGCACTGACCCTGTGGGCGGCGAACCGGCCGTCTCACCCGTTCTCCCAGCCGGCCACCGCTAGATCATCCCACCGCAGGCGTAGCGGCTGAGCAAGGGAGAAGGGCCATGGCATACGGGCACGCCGAACGTAACCTCGCCCTGATACGCCAGCTCGAAGCCGAGACCACGGACCTGCTCGGCACCCTAGAGCAGCCGGATCCAGAACAGTCAGCCTGGTTGCAGGACCATCATCGCTCCCGGCCAGGTCACGTTAGGGACGCTCAGACCAGCCAAGAGGCCACGGCGGCCGCCGCCAGGCTCTCGGAGATGCAAGGCAAGTTGTCCAACTTGACCTAGCTTATGGATATATATTATGTTAAAGCTGGATCTTCCGGGTACAGGCTGCTGCAGCGGCCGCGGCCGTTCCCGCGCGTTCGGTGCCTGCACAGCCCATCAGAAAGGGAGTTACCCATGCGACTTCGGGCCTGTATCGCCATCCCCGCGCTCTCCGCGGCGCTGGCCCTGGTAGGCCTCGCCGTTCCCGGGGCGGCTCAGGCCAGCACTGCTGCCCCTGCCACGCAGTTGCGGCCCCCGCCGACGGCCACCATCAACAGCGTCCAAGTTGCCTGCTACAGGCCGTCGCAGTACGTGGTAATCGCGTCTGGAATCCATATTCGCGCGACACCGAACGGCAAGATTCTCTACAGCCTCGCCAAGGGCGCGTACGTGGATAGCATCTGGCACGCAAAGTGCTCCGGTGTCACGTCCTGGTACGAGCTATATACCGCTGACCAGTACGGCGGACAGCAGTGGCTGCATGGCTGGAGTAACGCGATTCCGAGCCACAAGGGATGGATCGGAGGGGCCTACCTCACCTTCCGCAAGTACTGCACGAAGAATGGCTGTTAGGGACGTTCAGACCAGTCAAGAGGCCACGGCGGCCGTCGCCAAGCGCGTCACCGTGGCCTGTTGGCGGTCCTCGGCCTCTCACCCTGGCCGGGCCGACCAGGCCATCGCGGTAGATCGTCGCAACACCACTGACCCCGCCGTGTGGCACGGTGTGGGCATGCCCTCGTCACTCCCCCGCCAGCTGGCCCGGACCCGCCGCTTCCGCCTCGGGGCACCAGACCGTTTCACCATCGCCGCGGACGGCGGCACCGTGTTGTTCCTGCGCAGCAGGGCCGGGGATGACCCGGTCACCTGCCTGTGGGCGCTTGACGTTCGCGATGGCCGGGAGCGGCTGCTCGCCGACCCCGACGGTCTGACGGGCGGGGCCGCCGAACGCCTGCCCGAGGCGGAACGAACCCGGCGGGAGCGGGCCCGCGATGAGGGCTCCGGCATCGTCTCCTACGCCACCGACGAGGCCGCCGCGCTGGCGGTCTTCGCGCTTTCGGGCGACCTGTGGACGGTGCAGATCGCCAGCGGGCTCTCGCGGCAGCTGACCACGGCCGGGGCGGTGGTGGACCCGCGGCCCGATCCGACGGGACAGCGGATCGGCTATGTCTGCGGCGGCGCGCTGCGGGTAGCCGAGGCGGACGGGTCGGCGGACCGCGCCATCGCCGAACCCGGCGGACCGGATGTCAGCTTCGGCCTCGCTGAGCACGTCGCGTCCGAATCCATGGGCCGCCACCGCGGCTACTGGTGGGCACCGGATGGAACCCGGCTGCTGGTGGCACGGGTGGACACCGCCGCGGTCGAGCGCTGGTACATCTCGGACCCGGCCGATCCCGCGCGGCCACCGCGGGCCGTGCGTTATCCGGTGGCCGGGACCGCCAACGCCGAGGTCACGTTGTGGATCATCGGACTCGATGGCGCACGGACCCAGGTGCAGTGGGACATCGAGGCCTTCGAGTACGTGCCCGCCGCCGGCTGGGACGAGCACGGCCCCTTCGCCGCCGTGCAGTCCCGCGACCAGCGCACCGTGCGGGTGCTCGGCATCGAACCGGCCGACGGCACGACCCGGGTCCTGGCCGAGCAGCGCGACACGTGCTGGGTTCAGCTGGTTCACGGGCTGCCCGCGCGCGCCGGTGACGGATCCCTGATCGGGCACGCCGACCTGGGCGGGACCCGGCATCTGACGGTCGGCGGCGAGACCGTCACCCCGCCGGGCCTCCAGCTGCGGGAGGTACTCGGCGTGGATCGCGACCAGGTGCTGTTCACCGCGTCCACCGATCCGACCCAAGCCGGCCTGTGGAGCTACTGCTCCAGCGACGGCGCCCGCCAGCTCACCGCCGAACCCGGCGTCCACTCGGGGATACGGCGCGGCGGCACGCTGGTCCACACCGCGCGCACCCCGGACCGGCCGGGCAGCCGGGTCACGGTGGAGCGCCCGGGGCAACCGGATGTGATGATCGAGTCCCTGGCTCAGCGGCCGGTGCTGGAAGTGCACGCGACCCCGCTGGTGCTGGGGCTCCGGGAGCTGCGGGCCGAGCTGTTCCTGCCGTCCTGGCACCGGCCGGGGGGCGGGAAGCTGCCGGTTCTGCTTGATCCGTACGGCGGGCCGGCCGGCCAGAAGGTCGCCGCCATGCAGGGGTGGCTCCAGCTGACCTCGCAGTGGTTCGCGGAGCAGGGTTTCGCGGTGCTCGTCGCCGACGGCCGCGGCACCCCCGGGCGCGGCCCGGTCTGGGAGCGCGAGGTCTACGGCGATGTGGCCGGGCCCGCGCTGGAGGACCAGGTCGCGGCGCTGACCGAGGCCGCCCGCAGCCACCTCGAGCTCGATCTTGGCCGGGTCGGCATCCGCGGCTGGTCGTTCGGCGGCTGGCTCGCGGCGCTGGCCGTGCTGCGCCGCCCGGACGTCTTCCACGCCGCGGTGGCCGGGGCCGCACCCGCCGACCTGCGGCTGTACGACACCCACTGGCGGGAACGGTTCTACGGCCACCCGGACCGGTACCGCGAGCGGTACGAGGCGAAGTCGCTGCTGCACGAGGCGCCAAACTTGACCCGCCCACTGCTGCTGATCCACGGGCTGGCGGACGACAACGTGTTCCCGGCGAACACGTTGCGCCTCTCCGCCGCTTTGCTGGCCGCCGGGCGGCCGCACGAGGTACTGCCGCTGACCGGTGCCACGCACCGAGTCAGCGACGAAACCGCGGACGAGAAGTTGCTGTGGCACGAGGTCCGCTTCCTCCGCCGTCACCTTTGCTAGGGGCGCCCAGGAGGTTCCCTACAGGCCGAGCGCCTGGTGGAGTTGCGGTACGTGCCTGCGGGCGACGGGCACGGTCTCGTGGGAGGAATCCCTTGCCTTCGATCTGTTGTGCCAGCCGGTCGAGACCGCGGGTGGCGGCCCGCAGCAATCCATGATCGGCCTTCAGCCAGACAGTGTTGCGGTCCGCCTCAGCGAAGCGAATCTCGGCCAGGTCGAGCATGACCAACCGGTCGTCCCGCATGGCGGCCTCGGCCACGACGAGGCGGAGGCGCTCTTGACGCTAGGGCAGGCGGCCGCAGGAGCGTGGGGCGACCTTGTCTCACCCGACGCGGCCGAGAGGGCAGTGCGCCTTCACCGGAGCCGGCTTCGGGCCGTCGACATGAAGTTCTTCTGATACCAGGAAGACACGCTCACGCGCGGCCTCAGGCTCGCCTTGGACCCGCTGCCGCCGAGCACCAACGCGAAGATCACCAGGAAAGTACCGGCGTGGCCAGGGCGGAGAACTGCGACTGGCGTGGATCATGTTTGGTAAATCATGCGACGGGGTGGATCGCGGCATGAGTATGGGGCTTCGGGTTTTGGCGATTGAAGTCGTGTCGCAGTTGTTCGAGGCGGCTGGGCGGACAAGCGAGCCGCGGAGGGAAAGGGCGACGGCGAGCGTCAGCCCTCCGCAGAGCAGCCCGATGCTGTCCACCACGATGAGTGGGAGGCTGCCGGTATTGAGCCCGTAGGTCAACCAGACCGCGTAACCGCCGGTATAGGAGGCCAAGAACCGTGCCGAGACTGCACGCGATGTGCGGCGGGTGAGCATCTGCCGTGTCTGCAGGAGCGTTTTAAGGGCGGCGAGCACGCCATAGACGGTTGCCGCGGTGCCAAGGAACTGGGTGAACATCTGAGTCCCGTCAGTTCGCCCTCGCGGCGGTCCGGAGGGGACGTGACTGCGTGGCTGTGCGCGGCGTCCCCTCAGCCGCAGGTGCTACCGAGGCCGGCTGAGTGGTCTGGCGCTGCAGGTGCTGGTGAACCTGCGGTACTGCGACCGACCCTTCCCCCACGGCAGAGGCGACCCGTTGCACCGAGCCCGCGCGCACGTCGCCGACCGCGAACACGCCGGGCAGGCTGGTTTCGAGCGATAGCGGCACCGGCCGACCCGCCTCGGCCTGGTCTTCGCCTGGCAGGTCGCTGCCGGTCAGGATGAACCCGTGCTGGTCACGCACGACGTCATCGGGCAGCCAGTCGGCCTGCGGGGTCGCGCCGATCATCACGAACAGCGCTGCCGCCGGCACCGTGTCGTCGCGGCCGGTGGCCCGGTCGCGCAGGACCAGCTCGGTGAGCCTGTGGTCGCCGCGGGCGGCGGCCACCTCGGTCTGCAGCCGAACCCGCACCCGCGGGGTGGCCTCGATCTCCTTCACGAGGTAGTCGGACATGCTCCTGGTCAGGCTGTTCCCACGCACCAGCAACGTGACGCTACGCGCCGACCTGGCCAGGTAGACCGCGGTCTGCCCGGCGGAGTTCCCGGCGCCCACGATGAACACGTCCTGGTCCTCGACCGCGGGCGCCTCCGACAGCGCCGAGCCGTAAAACACCCCCGCGCCGACCAGGCCGGCGATGCCCGGCGCGGCCAGCTGCCGGTAGCGGACGCCGGTGGCCAGCACCACCGCCCGGGCGCTCACCTGGCCGCCCCCGGAGAGCGTGACCTGTAGCCCATCCCCGCCAGCCGACAGCCCGCTGGCGCCGTTCATAAGGACGAACTCCACGCCGAACATCCAGGCCTGCTCGTAGGCTCGGTCGGCAAGCTCGCCGCCGCTGATGCCCACCGGGAAGCCGAGGAAGTTGCGGATCCGCGAGCTGGTGCCGGCCTGCCCGCCTATCGCCGTACTCTCCAGCACCAGGGTGGACAGTCCTTCCGAGGCCCCGTACACCGCGGCGCTCAGCCCGGCCGGTCCGGCGCCGACCACGACCAGGTCGTAGGCGTCGAGTCTCGGCCGGACCTGGGCACCCACCGCCTCGGCGATGTCGGCCCGGGTATAGCTGGTCAGCACCCGCCCATCGGCCAGGAAGATCACCGGGTGGCCGGGAACATCGTCCAGCTGCTGGAGCAGTTTGGCGCCCTCGGGGGAGCCGCGATCATAGAAGGCGTAGGGGACGTCGTTACGCTTCAGCCCGTCCCGCACCTCAAACGAGACTGGATCCCAGTGGTCGCCGACGATCCGGACCAGCGCGAACCCCGGATAATTGAGCCGGGTCCAGGCGGCCAGCGCCTCGCCGACCATCGGGTAGAGCAGGTGCTGGCGGGGCCGCCACGGCTTGGTCAGGTAGTACTCCACGTGACCCAGCGCCATGCCATGGGCGATGACCTCCAGCATGCGCGTATCTCCGAAGTCGATCAGCAAGATCCGCTTAGCATTGGGATGGATGGACTGGCTGCGTGCCAGCAGCTCCGAGCCCGGCATCGCCCGCATGGACTCATAGCAGATGATCAGCGCGACCTGCTCACCCGACTCGCGCAGCGCACCCAGCCGTTTCAGTGCTGCCTGGGCTGAAGTCTCGCCCATCACCCGGTAGTCGGCCTGAAAGCGTCGCTCAAGGTCACAGACCAGCATCTCCACGGCAGTCGGGTCCTCATCGACGACGAAGAAGACCGGCTGGGTGACCGGCTCGGTCATGGCAGGACCTCCAGACGCAGGCGTACCCGACGGCCTTCACCCGATGGCATCATGCGCTGGCCGAACAGGTGTTTCATTGCCAGCCCGACGTGGACGCCGGTGGCGGCGAAGACACGGTTGTGCTCGAGGAGCGGACGAAGGTTGGACATGATTTCCTCCGGCGGTGTATAGCGGGTGATCGGTCTGGTCATGACGGGCTTCGGCCCGAGGTTGACCAGGACGTCGGTCACGTGCGTTTGGCCGTGCCGAGCGTCAGGACCAGGTCGTAGGCGATGCGCTGGTTTGACCTGCCCGCGGCCGCGGTCCCTGCTGCGCTGCGCCAGGCCGGGGCGCGGTGATCTTGGATCGAGGCTTAGGACGCAGCAGGAAATAGATCGCGACGACGTTCGTGATCAACAGCAAGGGCACGTAAATGACCGGGATCACGTACCCGGCGCCCAGCTGCCCCGCATGTGCAGGAAGGTTGAACTGGATGGCGTGGTAATAGTCGAGGAGGATATCGACAATCCCCACGATATTGAAGGCGGCCACGAACGACCAAAAGAGCGGACGTATCCTTACTGTAAGCAGCGCCAGCATGGCCAGGATGCCAGTTGCAAAATCCCCGTAGGCGGCAAATGTGGCGAAGCTAGAGGGCAGATGGGGGCCGACGACGCCTGGAAGGATAAAGACGAGCCCGAAGAATCGGAAGCTGTTGAGAGTAGCGATGGCGCGGTGCGCTGCGACCCGGTCCATCGCCTTGAGCCTGGGCATGATGTACACGCCAAAGCAAAGCAACCACGCGACATAACCCAGAATGAGCTGCAGTGAGAAGATGATTGTCGGCGACATGCGACCTCCACAGGGGATTTATGACTTGCGAAATGCAAGTGGTGCCCAGCCCGGCCCACTTGGCCCGGCTCTTCGGGAAACAGTACGAATTCCCGCCTGCATGGGGCATCACCCGAAGGTGCCTGCCAGGTGGGATGTCGCGGCGGTGGCGATCCCTCACCTGAAGGTGCTACCAGGCCGGCCCGGGGTGCGGTGTCAGGGGATCAGGCCCAGCTGCCGGGCCCGCGCGGCGGCCTCGGTGCGGTTGGCGGCGCCGAGCTTGCCCAGGATGTGGGTCACGTGCGTCTTGACCGTGTCGAGCGCCACCACCAGGTCGTGGGCGATGCGCTGGTTGGACTTGCCTGCGGCGATCAGCCGCAGCACCTCCAGCTCGCGGTCGGTCAGCGGCTCGGCCAGGCCCGGCGGCCCGGCCGCGGCTCGCCTCGGTGGCGACGCGGCGTCTGCCTGGCCGCACGCGCGCACAAGCGCGGCCAGGTAGCCGGGGTCGATGCCCCAGGCTGCAGCCTGCTGGTCCCGCTGGGCAGTAGATCGCTGGGTCAACAGGGCGTACATCGGCGCGCCTTCGTCGACGAAGACCCGGACATGACGCTGCGGGCCAGCGAGCGTGAGCGCCTCGTCGAGCGCGCCGAGGGCGCTGGCGTGATCGCCACAGGCGGCCATCGCGAGCGCCCGCAGCGCCTGGATCTCGATGATGCTGCCGGTCCGGCCCTCGCTGGCCGCGTCGTCGAGCAGCCGCTGCAGCAGCGTGAGTGCCGGGCCGGGGTCGTTGTGGGCGAGCAGGATCCGGGCCAGCACCAGATAGCCCGGCTCCTGCGGGTAATCCGGCTCGTCGTCTGGACTGAGACCAGCAGCCGTTGTCCACCAGGCGGCCGCGTGGACATCGCCCTGGGCCAGCAGCAGCCGC
>Ga0306920_100006104_pt1 | contig 15651 bp, 13 predicted proteins | sample flu12Cox44000170_FD_204666 | JGI IMG/M metagenome (GOLD analysis project Ga0306920, IMG submission 204666) | Lab enrichment of tropical soil microbial communities from Luquillo Experimental Forest, Puerto Rico - flux4day.12C.oxic.44.000.170 (v2)... | ecosystem: Environmental > Terrestrial >... | reverse complement strand
AGCTGACGGAGAATGGGAATTTCCGCGTTGCCGTTATCGAAAATGCTCAGGTTAACTCCCTCATAATTGTAACGCGCGCCGGCAAAGAGAGAGAGAAATGCCTTATCGCAATTAATCAGTCGGTAACCAAGGAAGCCTTCAGCCAATCCGTCTTTAAGGTGAAGATTCGCATTCGTAAAAAGTATCCCGGGCAGAGTCGCAGAAGTACCTACCTCCATGTACTGACCGTCTCCGAAAATTTCCCATCGCCCATACCGGAGTTCAGCGCTGAGCACAATGGGAACGTGAGTCAGATGCCTGAAAATCTGGGAGAAAGTGACGTCCGATGACCCGAATAATCCCAGGACGCCACTTTCTCCGGATATACCCGCCAGCCACCCGGGAAGACCGACGCGGACTTCCCATAATGACGGCGTTTCGCACCAACTTTTTTCAACCGGTACAACTTCTTTCGAATAATCTTTCTCGTCCGTAGCAACCGGTTCTGACCCCGCAAAAAGAATCCCGGAACTGCTAAGGAGGATTGCCACCAGAATGAAACAAACGGATTTTTGAATCGCCCGATTGTTCATAGTGCGCTTGTCTTCCTTCTAGTCACTCCGCATCACATTCAGCAAGCCCTTTCTTTTTTGATTTAATGCATCCTAAAATGGACAGTCTCATTGTTCTTTGTAGATAAGACCTTTACCGCATCGATGTTTCCGAGTCGCGGCTTGATTTCGCGTTATTGACCTGCCTGACCTTTGGCTGCCTCCATTTTCTTAGCGAGCTCAGCCTTCAACGCTTCGAGGTTGAAGCTTGCGCCTTTCTGCATCGGTGGGAACTCGAGGAAGGTCTGTGCAGCCTGGGCAATCTCCTGCTGCACGTAAGCGAACCGCCAGAACTCAAACACGAACCAGTTGTAATAGGCGATCGACCCGTTGTCTTTGCCGTTATACATCCCCGTCCGCTCGTATGGGTCGAGCCGAATGTTGGTCAAAATTGGCCAGTCCACCTTAACTGTGGCGCCGAGCCATCCGTTAGGTTGATCGGTAAAGCGGTATTTGTAATCATCGATCCGGCAGGCGGACATCGTGGTCTCGGTAAAATAAAAGATCTCGTGACGCTTCGACGGCCCCTTCCCCGTGATCAGGTCAGTCTGATCGTAGCCATCGAGATGGACCTTGTAGTTCTGACCACCCATACTTTTGCCTTTCTTGAGCTCATCCACAATGTTTGCATCGCCTGCGGCTGCGACGAAGGTCGGAAACCAGTCCAGTCCCGAGACGATGCCGTTCTCGATTTTACCAGCAGGAACATGCCCGGGCCAACGAATGATGCACGGCACTCGGAATCCGCCTTCGAGCGCGGTTCCTTTCCCGCCCGCGAACGGCGTCTGCCCGCCGTCCGGCTAGGTGAAGTTCTCAGCGCCGTTGTCCGTCGAGAAAGCAATGATTGTATTGTCGTCGAGTCCATTATCCTTCACGTATTTCATAACAGAGCCGACGATGTCGTCTAGCTGTGCCATCCCAGCCTCCTCAATCGACCAGCCGTTCTCCGGCGTGCGCATGCTCTCATACTTGTCAGACAAGTGTGTGACGACATGCATGCGAGTGGGGTTCAGCCACAGGAAAAATGGCTTACTATCGGCCCTGGCCTTGTCTACGAACTTGAGCGCATTATCGAGGATCTCGTCGTCCACAGTTTTCATTCGATCCGGACACAGCGGACCCGCGTCTTCAATCTTCTGCTTGCCAATTTTGCCCCAGCGCGGCTGTTCTGTACCGTCATCCTTATCTGTCGCCCAGCTGTGGACCATGTTGCGTGGGCCGACTGTCTCCTTGGCCGCTGGCGGATAGTTACGATGGCATGGATCTTCCATCGCATCGAGATGGTATAGGTAGCCGAAAAATTCGTCGAAGCCGTGAACTGTAGGCAGGAACTTGTTAAGGTCGCCGAGATGGTTTTTAGCGAACTGACCGGTCGCATACCCCATCGACTTGAGGACAGTCGCAATCGTCGGCGCTTCAGCGGGCATGCCGAGTGTCGAACCAGCCTGTCCGACGGTCGTTAGGCCGGTGCGGATCGGAATTTCACCTGTGATGAAGTTAGCTCGGCCCGCAGTGCAGCTCGCCCCTGCATAATAATCTGTAAACCGCATGCCCTCTGTGGCCAACCTATCCAAATTCGGCGTTCGACCTGCCATGATTCCCTGGTTGTAAACGCCGATATTGGACCAGCCAATGTCATCTCCCATGATGAAGATGATGTTCGGTTTCTTGTCTTGCGCCTGCGCTGCGACAGCGAAAAACGCTGCGCACAACGTGGCCATCCATTGTATGCGTGGTGTCTTTTTCATCGTGTGATTTCCTGCGCGGATTTTGGCTTTGATTTGTTAGTTTGTATCGACTGCGGAACTGCAGCGCGCGGCCTGCCATTCGCCCTCAGGCTTGCGCGAAGTAATGCGCACTCAACAACTATTATGCATGTGCCCGTGTTGACGCGGTATGAGACTTTGGTCGTACGACCGTGGGGCGATGGCCCAGGCACAACTAAGTTACAATTGTGTGACGTTTCCGGATCGAGCTGACGAGATCCTGTAGGACAGCGCCTTAAACTAAAGGCTAAAATCGTAAATTTATCTTTCCCGATGCCGCTCTGAGGTACAGTGTGTCATTACGTTTGACGCGATTATTCAACGTCACTCGCAAACCAACAACCAAAGGAGGAATAGGTTATGGGATTACTCGATTCGATACTCGGCGCAGTTAGTGGACAAAGCGGGCAATCTGGTGAGGCGAATCCGCTGGTAGGAATTCTCGGCGGTCTCCTCGCACAAAGCGGCGGTCTGCAGGGCCTGGCCAGCAAATTCGCACAGAGTGGCCAGGGGAACGCATTCCAATCGTGGGTCGGCATGGGTGAAAACCAGCCGATTGCCAGCAATCAAATTCAAAACGCGCTAGGCTCGGAGCAGGTCAACGCGATCGCGAGCAAATTGGGAGTGGATCCTGCGGTTGCGTCGAATTTTTTGGCTGAGTACCTGCCAAAGATCGTGGACAAGTTGACACCGCAGGGAAAAATTGATCCTAACGCAGACCATCAGCAAGGATTGGCGGCTTTGCTGCCGTCCCTATTGCAGAGCCTTGGTGGCCAAGCGTCCGCGGGCCAGTCCGCGCAAGCGTAGAGGCTGCCGTTCTCACAGTTCGGTTCGAATCGTCACGCTGAAATGCGTGATGCGAGCGAGTGCGCCATTCACCAGCTCAAGGCGGTTGGTGGGTTGCGGTCGATCTATTCTCACCTAGCCGGTGCGCCCGGCGTGGACGGCATTGGCCCCTGCCACAGTTCAAATTCCAGTTGCAGGCGCTGAATTCATGGCGATGGAGTGGCGGACTGCTTCGGTTTAAACAAACGTGGGAACCTGAGTTTGAATTTGCGGGGCGTCGGTGACGCGACTGGAGTGGGAGTGGAAGTAGGAGATACTTCAGCCGCTGCTTTTCTGCGAATACGTCTAGGTGTCGGCGAAGCCGCGGGCGACTCGGCTGCTGAAGGTGATGCCGCGCTCGCGGGCGGCGGGGTAGTATCGGTTGTTTTTTGCGTGCGGTGTTTTGGCGGTGACGGGGATTCGCTCGGCGGTGTCCCAGTCAGCAGCTGCGATTGAACTTGCGCAACGCCAATAGCTAGGCCGATCCCAAACACTAATAGAAAAAATCTGGTGCCCATAACAGGCCTTGCTAACACTTTTCCTTCTTGACCGATTTACTCGAATCTTCCGCACTCAGCCGTTGAATCGGCACGCTCAGCCAATCCGCAGCCTGTTTCCGGTCCTGGAACACACGGACTTTGATGGGAGAACCGTGAGTCAGTAAGGCGTGCACCTTACCGTAGTGAAGAAGAGTAGAGTCCGTCGCCAGAATCGCTGACTTCACCGGTGGACGACCGGCATAGGAGAGCCGCCGATGTAGAGAAACCTGAATAATATATTGGAAGTTGAGTTCAACTTCATCGGCTGCCAACGTATCGGATAACCGATTGAACGGCTCCTGCATTGCGGCTTCGAGATCTTCTAGAGACAATATGACGTTGCTGACCACGGCCTCATTCAGCAAACCGCGCGGTCTCCAGACAAGCAGACGAATGTCTTCGTGAAACTCGACGTCACGCGGAAGCTTCATCTTGATTCAACTAGAATGTTTTCCCACCCAGTTCTTCGCCACGAGCAATTCGAGTGGCACGCCGAGCCAATCCGCAGCTTCTTTTCGGTCTTGGAAAACACGGACTTTGATCGGAGAGCCTTGAGTTAGTACGGCGTGCATCTTTCCGTAGTGAATCATCGTGGAATCTGTGGCGAGAATCGCTGACTTCACCGGCGGATGACCCGCGTAAGCGAGGCGACGATGCAGAGAAAACTGAATCACGTACTTGAAATTGAGCTCAACTTCGTCGGCTGCCAGCGTATCAGAGAATCGATTGAACGGCTCTCGCAACTTGGCTTCGAGGTCCTCCAAAGCGCTCAAAGTTTTGTTCAGTGCCGCTTCATTCACCAAACCACGCGGTCTGTAGATGAGCAGACGAATATCTTCGTGAAACTCGAGTTCAGGTAGAAGGTTCATGTTGTTCATTTCAATAATCTCCATTCAAGCCACTGCATTTCGCCTTGCGGTCTCGCGGAACCACTGCGCGCTTAGCTTCGGTGTCCGCTTCTGCGTCTTGAAGTCCACGTAGGTGAGCCCGAATCGGTTACCGAAGCCATCCATCCACTCAAAGTTGTCCTGGGCGCTCCAGAGAAAGTACCCATGCACCGGCACGCCATCAGTTGTGGCACGTTGGAGCTCCGTGAGGTAGGCGCGCAGGAACATGATCCGGTCGGAGTCGTACACTTTGCCGTCATCAGACACGACGTCCGAAGCTCCGCAGCCGTTCTCAGTGATAAAGATCGATTTTGCGGCCCACAACGAATGTACATGGTGCGGTCCCCAGTACAAGGCTTGGGGATCGAACAGATGCCAGGACGATTGCATTTTCGGATGAGATGCGTTGATCGGGATGTCGCGGTACCCGGGCTCGGTGTCAGAGGCCAACACGTACGCGTTCGGTTTGTAAACGTTGATCCCAACGAAGTCGAGCGGCGACGCGATCGTCTTTAGTTCGCCGTCCGTGAACTTCGGCGCATCCTTACCGTTCCGTTTCAGGTAGGAGTCAGTGTATCGACCCTCGAGCAAAACGGTGATAAAGTCGGCGTTCCGCTCACGCGTGGCAATCTCCGCAGCTTTAACATGCTCAGAGGTGTTGATGGCCGGCACGGCGATGAGCATGTTTTCGGCAAAGCCCACCTTTGTCCCTGCCTGGTTACGGGCGCGGATTGCCTGAACCGCTAGGCCGTGGCCCAGAACAGCGTGGTGACGGACCTGGTTAAGCTTGCCGCTTGAAAGCTGCAGCCCCGGGGCGCCGCCCAGGTGCACGGTCTTCCCACCCCCGACCTTGACATTGAATCCCTGGTAGCCGCCCTCCACGAAAGAACGGAACTCATTGATCGTGAAGAAATGCTTTACACGGTCGCTAAGTTTCTCGGCAATGTAACCCGCGTAGTCGGCAAACGCCTGCGCTGTCTCCTTTGACTGCCAACCGCCGTAATTGTCCTGGAGCGTCTGCGGCAGGTCCCAGTGGTAAAGCGTGGCGAAAGGCTCAATGCCGGCCGCCTTCAGCCCATCTACCAAACGGTTGTAGAAGTCTAGCCCCTTTGGGCTGGGCTTGTCTGTGCCTTCAGGAAAAATGCGCGGCCAGGCAATGGAGAACCGGTACGCATTAGCGCCAATGTTCTTCATCGACGCAACATCCTCCTTGTATCGGTGGTAGTGGTCGTTGGCGACGTCACCGGTGTCGTTATTCTTTATGTGCCCTGGCGTGTGCGTGTACGTATCCCAGATAGACGGGCCCTTGCCATCCTCCTTCCAAGCACCCTCGATCTGGTAAGATGACGTGGCAACGCCCCAATAAAACCCCTTTGGGAAAGTACGGGCGTTACTCGGCTGATTAGTCGTCGGATCGCCAGCTAATTTGGCGTCGATAGACCGCGTAGTGCGTGGATGCTTTGTTTTCATGCTTAGCTTTACAGGATTATTTTTGATGACCTCCGCCATCGCTTTTTGACACCAGCAATTTCGACGAAACACGCAGCCACTTCGCGGCTTCACCGCGATCCTGGAACACCCGAACGTTGATTGAAGAACCCTCAGTCAGTAAGGCGAGTAACCGGGCGTAATGAATAAGAGTAGAATCCGTCGCAAGAATTGCGGACTTCACTGGCACACGACCTTTGTGGGCCAGACGCCGGTGGAGAGAAGCCTGAATAACGTACTGGAAGTTGAGCTCAACTTCGTGGGTTTCCGATGTATCAGAGAACCGATTGAAAGGCTCCTGCGATCCAGCTTCAATACCTTCGATAACACCGATGACTCTGTTAATCTCGGCCTCATTGATCAGACCCTTCGGTCGGTAAATGAGCAGCCGAACGTCTTGCCGAAATTCAATGTCAGGCGGTAGTTTCATCGCATTTTACCGTTTCCCTCCTAGCTTAATCCCCCTCTTCCATGCAGTTCTTCCTAATCACTCGAAGCCTTGTCGCGTCGCATCGCGGCACGCATTTCAGCCGCTCCAGCGCCCCACTTTGTTACGCAGACCATCGCCTTGCGTAGCGGTACGTCCACGGGATGCACGCGTTCCGGTTGCAGGATATAAATCGCGCCGGCCATGGGCGTGGGACTGGAAGAAACGAATACGGTGAACTGTCCATCGGCGTGTTTCTCGATGATGAAGGCCGGCACGAGCGCCTCTTCGATCTCTACCAGGGCAGGTTCGAATGATTGTTCGTCTTTCTCTCCGGCTAACTGTCGGATCATACCGCGGATCAGTGGGAAGCCTGGGATTTTGCCAAGCAGGTGTTGCTCGAGCCAATCGCCGATACACTGGCCCACTCGTGTGCGAATAAGCAAACCCACCCCGAAACAGATCAGCAGCAAAAGGCACACCGCTGTTATGTCGTGATGCACGTATTTTTGCGGCACCAACTTCGCGATCGGCTGCAGGACCACCAACGCACTTTTGATAACCTTACATAGCAACAACAAGCTCAGCCAAAGGGGCAGCACGATTAGCAGCCCACCAATCAGGGTCATCTTCAAAAACGATATTAATGTTTTCATTAAGGTCGGGACATTAGAGATTCTGATCCGTTCGCTGATTTGTCCATTCTCATGGCGGCCGCCTCAAAACCCTTGTTCAGCACCTCGGCCGGATTAAGCACTGCCAGCGACTTGATCGACCATGCGACAAGCCCGGTCCAACCTGTCTGATGGCTGGCGCCGATGCCGGCGCCGTTGTCGCCGTGAAAATATTCGTAGAACAAAATCAAATCACGCCAGTGCGGATCGTTTTGGAACTTTGCCGTATTGCCGTAGACCGGCCGGCGACCGCTCTTGTCGCGCAGGAAAATATTGGAAAGACGGCGCGCAATGTCATTCGCCACTTCCCATAACGTCATGAGTCGGCCGGAACCCGTCGGGCACTCGATTTTGAAATCATTCCCATAATAGGAATACAGTTTCCGGAGCGATTGCACTAACAAGGCGTTCATCGGCATCCAGATCGGTCCGCGCCAGTTGGAATTGCCACCGAATAACCCGGTAGAAGACTCCGCCGGCTCATAATCCACGCGGTAACTCTGACCAGCAATATTGAACTCGTACGGATGCTGCGCGTGATAACGCGAAAGCGCGCGAACACCGTAAGGACTTAGAAATTCCGACTCGTCGAGCATGCGCGTCAGAATGCGGCGCAGCTTGCCGGGGTTGTAAGGCGCGAGAAGGTGCCGACCGCCGATGCCTTCGTCCATTGGGTTGTTGATTTGTGCCATCAAGCCGGAGTGCTCCCGCGCGAAGTATTTGGCACGTTCTTGGAAGGCCGGCAGCTTCTCAAAAACGTCATCGTCAAACATCACGGTGGCAAAGAGAGGTATCAACCCAACCATGGAGCGCACCTTCAGGCGCATCGCATCACCATTTGGGAGACGCAGCACATCGTAAAAGAAACCATCGTCTTCATCCCACAACTCATCGTTATTGATACCGATTCGATCCATCGCAATGGCGATGTAGATGAAATGCTCGAAGAACTTGCAGGCCAGCTCTTCGTAAGAGGGATCATGCAGCGCCAGTTCGAGCGCGATGGTCATCATGTCGAGGCAGAACATCGCCATCCAGCTGGTGCCATCGGCCTGCTCAATGGTGCCGCCGGTCGGTAGTTGGGCGCTGCGGTCGAACACACCAATGTTATCCAGCCCGAGGAACCCGCCTTCGAAAACATTGTTGCCCAGCTCGTCCTTGCGATTTACCCACCAAGTGAAGTTCATGAGCAGCTTGCGAAACAGCGTCTTCAGGAAATCGCGGTCCCCCTGGCCGCGATACGATTTCTCCAACCGATAGATCTCCCAAATGGCCTTGGCATGCACGGGCGGATTGACGTCGCTGAAGTTCCATTCGTACGCTGGAATTTGTCCGTTCGGGTGAAGATAAACTTGCTTCGTCAGAAGGCGCAGTTGCTCTTTGGCAAAATCGATATCTACGCGGGCCAGAATCATGCAGTGAAATGCGAGGTCCCACGCGGCGAACCATGGATATTCCCATTTGTCCGGCATCGACAGGATATCGGCGCTTTCGAGATGGAACCATGCTGAGTTGCGCGATGCGACACGTCGCGTGCAATCCGGCGGCAGGCCACTATCACTCAGCCACTTCGCGACCGGGTAATAATAAAACTGCTTGCTCCACAACATTCCGGCGAAAGCCTGTCGCATAACGAGATTCTCATCCGGAGTTACGGACGGCGGAATGACTTTGGCATAGAACTCGTCGGCTTCGCGCAGGCGCGTTTCCAGGGTCGTTTGAAACTCTGTTCCAAACGCGTCGCGATGAAACAAGCTAGCCGGTGTCAATCTCAGTCGGATCACATGGCTGCCGCCGGCAGGCACATTGATTGCATAATGCGCCGACACCTTCGTGCCAGTTCGTGCGGGGTTGACCGCGTCGCTTTGGTTATGAACCAGGTAATCGTTAATGCCATCCTTTAGGTAGCGCGACGTATTCGCCGTACGGAAAATCCGCTCGTTATTCGTTTCGTTCTCGGTGAACAACCAGGACTCGACCCCCTCGGCTTGCAGAAAGCGTTCGCCCAAATCCGGGTGGACCGCTGAGATCGTGTCGTCACTGATTTGCCGCAGGATGGGCTTTGTTAAGGCATCAGCAGACCACGACCAGGTATTCCGAAACCAAAGTGTCGGCAGTACGTGGAGCGAAGCCACTTCCGGCGCGCGATTCCAGATCGTGATTTGAATCAGAAGATCCTCAGGCGAATTTTTCGCGTACTCAACCAACACATCGAAATAGCGATCATCATTGAACACGTCGGTATCGAGCAGCTCATACTCGAATTCGCGCCGGCTGCGGCGCCGATTGGTTGCCACAAGATCCTCATAGGGGAAGGCTGCCTGCGGATACTTGTAGAGATACTTCATGTAGGAATGCGTCGGCGTGCTGTCGAGGTAGAAGTAGTATTCCTTAACGTCTTCGCCGTGATTCCCCTCGCTGTTGGTCAGTCCAAATAGCCGCTCCTTTAAAATTGGATCTTTGCCGTTCCACAGCGCCAATGCGAAGCAGAGAAACTGTTTGTCGTCTGAAATTCCAGCCAGCCCATCCTCGCCCCAGCGATAGGCGCGCGAGCGCGCTTGATCGTGACCGAAGTAATCCCAGGCGTTACCGTTATCGCTGTAATCTTCACGCACAGTTCCCCACTGCCGCTCGGCCAGGTACGGTCCCCATTTCTTCCACGGCTCGACGCTCAACCGCGCTTGCTCCAATCTTTGTTCCTCGGCAGTGAGACTGTTTGGCATGGGGTTAGACGTGCTGGCTTGTTTACTTCATTGGGGCTACGCCTCCGGAAATTTCGATGTGCCATTCCAAATGTCAGAACGTTGACGATAGAATCGCACCAGCAAGTTCCGGTCTTTCACAACTGGCACTCCGTTCGAGTTCTTGTTTCTCATTTCACCGTGTTCTTGTAAATTTTCCCATTCTTCATTATCACCAGGAGGTTCTTTTCCGGATCCTCGAGCAGTTTGATGTTTGCGAGTGGATCGCCGTCCACCAACAGGAGATCCGCAAGCGCGCCTTCCTCAATTCTGCCGAGCTTGCCAGGGTATGGATTGCGCAGTCCGCTCAACGCGAGCAATTCGGCGTTGACGCTGGTTGCCATTGCGAGGACTGCCGCGGGGGTGTACCAACGTGTTAGGCTCGCCAGAAGTTCCCCCTGACGCGGTGCCAGCGCGGGGGAAAACAAGATATCGGTGCCGAAGGCGGTTTTGAGGGAATATGTTTTTGCGAGACGATACGTGGTATCCATCCCCTTCAGCACCTCCTCGAATTTAGCCCGCTCGGATGATCCCGGTGGAAACACGTCAGCCATCTCCGGCGGAAACGGCTGGGTACTCAGCCAGATCTTCTTCTCGGCCATCAGCTTTGCGGTGGCTTCATCCATGAGATGGCCGTGTTCGATGCACTTCACGCCCGCCTCAATGGAACGCCGAATCGCCTTCGGCGTGTAAGCGTGAACGGTTACATAGGTGCCCCAGTTATCGGCCGCCTCGACCGCGGCGCGCAGTTCGGGCTCCGTGAAGGTAGAAACATCCAAAGGGCTATGGGGCGACGCCACACCGCCGCCGGCCGTCAACTTGATCTGCGTCGCGCCCAGCATCAGTTGTTCGCGCACGCGCACACGCACCTCGTCGGGGCTATCGGCAATCATGCTGCCGCCCATTTCCTCCGTGCGCGTTGTCGGCGCGCCAAGGGCCCGCGGCAGTTCGTAGGGCTGGCGAAAGTCGCCATGTCCGCCGGTGATAGTAATCATCGCGCCCGACGGATAGATGCGCGGGCCGACCACGACGCCTTCGTCGATCGCACGCTTCAGACCGAACGTCGGGCCGCCAACATCGCGAATGGTGGTGAATCCGCGCATCAACGTCTTTTCCGCCTCTCGCCCGGCGAGCAAGTTGAGATAGCCGTCGTCGACGGTCATCAGCACGTTGAGCGGCGTGGTCGCCAACATGGCGTGCCAATGCGCGTCAATCAGCCCGGGCATCAATGTGCGGCCGCCGCCGTCAATGAGTGTCGTATCCGCGCGGCGATCGGTGGGAAGCGGCGTGGTCGAGATTTTCTCGATGACATTGCCGCGCACGAGAACGTATGACGGTGCAGAAAGCTTGTCTGATTTTCCGTCAAAAATGCGCAAGTTAGAAAAAAGCGTGACGGGACCAGTGTTGCCCGCGACCGATGGCGAAGGCGACTGCGCCCAAGTCGCATTCATGGCACTAAGGGCGATACCTAACGAGTAGGTAATAAGTTTCATTCTCACATTTGTTCACTTCTCCTTATCATTCTTTCTTGTCATCGAAGTGATCAGTAATTGTCTGGTTCTCGTCGTTCATTTTCTTTCGCTACTTTCTCTCCACGTTCGGCGGCGTCCAGGTACCGTCGAGGACCGGAGCGTTCGGCCAGTAGGTACGGATATACAGCGAAAAGTCCGCGTTCTTTGGAGCAGGAAGCCAATTGGCTTCCTTGTCCTTGCCTGGCGATTCGCTCTGTACATAAAGGGTAAGCGACCCATCATCACCAAGTTTCAACGTTTTGCTGTTCTTCGTGCCTAACGAATATCGGTTGAGCGGATTCGAGGAGAAAAGATGCTCGGTGTTGTAGAGCGTGAGGGACCAAAAACCACTCACCGGTGGCGTCTGATCCTTCTTGAAGGTTACGGTGTATTTGTTTGCGCTGTTGAGACGTTGACCGCTGGAATCGAAATCCCGATAGATATATCGCGTCGTGCTCGGCGCGTTGTCATACATGTTGGACTTGGCGCCCGCGGCCCGAGAGAGATAGTCAAACCCCCAGGCCGCACCATTAGGCGGAGAATTCCACCCGTTGCCGATGGGACGACCGTTATTGTGAAAATCGAACAGCGGCGTAATCAACTCTTTCTCCGCCGCAACAGCTGTTCGCACGAGCGTATCTTTGATCTTGGGATCTTTGTCCGCAGCGTCTAGCACCGACTGGATCATCTTATACAAAGCTTCCTCGCCCGGAAGCGGGGGAACCTCTTTCATGACTTGCGGTAGTTGATCGAAAAACTTTTCCGGGATCACCCATTTTGTTTCGCCTTCGCCAGCGCCCGGTGGCGGAGGGAAATCGGGCGTCTTGTGCCAGTCTTTGGTCTTCATCTTCCCGTCGAACTCGGTGAGCGGATAGACCATGATCTGACTAAGCAACGGTTGCACCGCAGCCTTGTCCTCCGGCGTATCATCCTGAAAAACACGCGGAAAGATCACGGCCAAATCGGTCGAGGAACGATACACCTCGGTAACGCCGGCGGGCTTATCGCCCTTCCAATTTGGCCCAACCAACAGATAGAAACCGGGCTTTGTCCCATTCTGCTTTCCCATATTGGCAAAAGCGTCCGTGCGCGCGTCACAAAGCTGATAGGTCCAGAACCGACCCCCGAAATCCGGGACTTGTATGATCACCGGCTTGGAATCGAGCCGCTGATATCCGGCACCGTAAACTGTGTCCTGATTCGGGCACGTAACAAAGCGCTGATTCTCCTTGATGTAGTCTGTAAGCATCGAGATCTGGCCTGGCGGAGATACAGGGAGCACGCCACCCAATTTCCCCGGCTCGGGCAGATCCTTCACGGCGGTCGCGCGATTGTAATTGTTGACCAGCGGCCATCCCCAGAGGTAGGCCAGTCGTCCGACCGTGTCGACATATTCCTTAGTCATAACTGTCTTGTCCGGGGTGCCGGGAACTTCCGTAGCGGACCTCGGCTGGGGAACTTGTTGAGCAAACGCGGTAGTAGAACTGCTCAGCACTGCAGCGATAATTGGGATGAACCATAAGAATTGTAGTTTAGTTTTCATTTTTGGAACCTTGCTTTTCTATTGTTAGTTGATTGTCACTGCTGGCTGTGTGCCAGCACCTTTGTAGCGCGTTTGATTCCGCTGTGCGCGCAGATGACTCCGATGAGAAAGATAGCGATGCAGATTCCTTGAAGACCAAGCCACGTCCATTTGCCCTCATTGATGGGCACGTAATAAAAGCTCGGCCAGACCCGGTTGACTCCGAAATATCCTATATAACCGAACACGAACTCGGTTAGAATTCCCGTTGCGCACAGCACAGGGCCGATGCGTTCGGCGCCCGTGACCGAAGTCATGGCGCCATGCCCGGCAAAGACGACATAGCAGAGACCAATGACGATCATGGCAAGACTGCCAAGTTGCGCGACATAAACGGCAAGTGTCCATGGGCAACCGAACCAAAGTGTCACGTTGTGAAGGAAAGCCGGTTGCACTTCCTCCATCGCCCCATGCATGTAATGCAGCCAAGGCCCATAACCGATTATCAGACCGAAGACGAATAATCCGAGGCCCCACCTAATGTATTTGGCGCCGACTTCCGTGGGCGTCCCGGTGTTGGTGGTGTTAGTCATAATTTTCTTTGGTTGTTAGTTATTTAACTTTCTCAAGGTCTCCCGGCTTCCAGCTCTTGTTGATAGCGGCTTCGGTAGGCGAATAAAGACGCAGGATAGTGAAGTACCCTTTACCGGGAATGGTCTTAAGCCAGTTTGCTTCTTTACCCGCGGGAGCTTCGGGACCGAGATAAAGGTCGGTGCTGCCATCGGCATTCTGGGCAGGCTTGTCACGCAAACCTAGCGATGGAAATGGCTGGTCATTGGCATAACCGGACGCGTTTTCCGCCTCGTACAACGTCAGCGACCAAAAGTTTGCTGCTGGAATTTTTGGCGGCAAATGCAAACGATAATTATTCTCTCCTGCTAACGGCGTTCCATCGCTGTCAGTAAAGCCAATCATGTACTTGGCACCTTTGCCGGGTATTTGGGAAATCATGCCGGGGCTGATCGAGTAATAGTCGGTGAAGAACCAGATACGCGTGTCGAGATCCAGATAGCCCCCATCCTTTCTCGTCCAACCCAGATTGAACGGACCATCTGGATTTTCTGGCGTCCCATCAGCTATCGGATTGACCCAATGCCGGTCCGGATAGACCAGAAGCGAGCGACCGCTGACATTTGGTTCGAATCCTATGACGCGGCTCATTTTGTAGCCCGTCTTGGCTGCGCGATCGAGAATTTCTCGCGTATGTGCATCAGGATTGAACGGCTGACCTTTGATAATTCCGATTGATGCCAGCAATCCCAGTGAATCGGAATCTGCCAGGTTTGTGCCTTCGTCGTCGACCAACCGCTTAAGCTGATCGAACGCACTCCCATCGCTTACCGGCAACATGTTAGCCGGAACGCCGGACGCATCGGGGAATTTCATCGGCTTGGCGCCATCTTTCTTATCCAGTGGGTAAATTTTCGATTGTTCGACGAGTTCGACAGCCGGTGTCAGATTTTTGGGATCCTGGTAGAATGAGCGAAGGAATATGAAGACATTGTTCGTGCCAGATCGATAAACAAAGTAGCCCTCAGGCACTTTACCTTTGTAACCGGGGGGCAGAATTAAAAACTTGCCGCCTTTTCCCCCGTCAGGACCCGCAAAGCCGACATCTCCGAAAAATTTTCCGCCATCCACCGGAATCGGTCGCTGCCAGAAATCCAGCAGAATGCCTTGCAGCTGTGGCGGCACTTCAAAAACGATAGGACCATCCTCGCCAAGATCGACATAGCTCATCGCGTAGATCACATCGGAGTTCGGAGTGGTAACGAGGGTTTTGGCATCGAGCCGCTTTTTCCAGATCGGCAAAACGTTGTAGCCCGCGCCGAAAACCTTTTCCGAACCGTCCTTCATGCCCATCGTATTGATCAATGGCAGCGCCCAGAGATAAGCCTGCGTGGCGCGCTGAAAGAGCAATTCGTCGCGCAATGTCTTCGCTGTCTCCGGCGTAGGACGATTTTCCTTGAACGGTAGATTGGCCAGATCGTCGAAACGAGATTCCGCGTGAGTTTGGCAGGCAACGCTCAGCAATAAACCGAGCACTAGATTAGTAACTTTTATTTTCATGGTTGGTTCTTTTGTTTGTGTTACTTCACTTCCTCGACATCCGGCAGCCTCCACGTCTTATCGAAGAATGGCTTCTCCGGTCCATAGAGGCGAAATAGCACTTCGAAGTTGCGTCCGGCTGTTGGCACTCAGTTCGATTCTTTTCCATCCGGCGCCTTTGGGCCGAAATAGATGTCCACCGAGCCGTCCGCGTTCTTTTGCGAATCGGGACTGTTGGACGCGCGGCTGGAACGTGACGTATCGCGGATTAGCGCGTGCGTCTGTCGATCGTACGCGGTCGCTGACCAGTAGAGCTTGACCGGGGCGTTCGGCGGCACCGTCAGGCGGTACGTTTTCTTGCCGTCAAACGGCCGGCCATCTTTGTCCTTGAGCGTCATCAGATAAAACTGCCCGGCTCCAAGGTGTTTGGCGCTAAAGTACGCCGCCGCGTAGATAGCCGCGCGTCCATCGATCGGGTAGCTGTTGGGGTCGGCAAACGCCGTCGACATCCCATCGAGGACTTCCTTGCTCGACGGTACCGCCCAATGCGTCCCTTCGATAAACGGCGAATT
>Ga0306920_100006103_pt1 | contig 15651 bp, 14 predicted proteins | sample flu12Cox44000170_FD_204666 | JGI IMG/M metagenome (GOLD analysis project Ga0306920, IMG submission 204666) | Lab enrichment of tropical soil microbial communities from Luquillo Experimental Forest, Puerto Rico - flux4day.12C.oxic.44.000.170 (v2)... | ecosystem: Environmental > Terrestrial >... | reverse complement strand
TCCGCGCCCGGCAAGCTCGTCATCCATTCGGCGTTGCTCATCTGCGAGACGAGATTCTTCGTCTTGCGCAGCTTGAGGTCGACCGTGGTGGTCTGCTCGTCGGCAACCTCCGCGCTCGCCGGCGCAGCGAGATCATAGCCGATAGCGCGGATCTTGAGAGTGTACTTGCCGGCCGGCAGGCGATTGGCGGGGAAGCTGTAGCGGCCCTGCGCATCGCTCATGACACTGACGGTGACGATGGAGTCCGCCTTCTTGGCGCTGACCACGACGCCTTCCATGGCGCCTTCCGCCTCGGAGGCGACCTGTCCCGTCAAAGCGGCGGCGGAATTGCCTTGCGCGGCTGATTGCGTGACCCACGGCAGCAGGAAGACCGCAACACCCGCGGCTACCATCTGCACGACCTGCAATCGGCATCTTTTCTTTGGTTGCATCCTAGTCCTCCCGGAATGGCCCGACTAAGGGGACGCATTACCGCTGCAAGCATAGAATCGAGAAGAGTCAAGGTCCAGCACCGGACCGGCAACTAATTCACCGCACTGGTCGCAGACCTGATATGCCCGGATAGCTGCCGTCAGTGGGCGCGCTTGAAATACTGCACTGCGCGCTCGTGTCTCTGCGCGGCCGCGCGCGACTTGAACGTGCCCAGGTTTCGGCGCTTGCCCGTCTTTGGATTGGTCTTGCGCGAATAGAGGCGATACGCCCCCGAGCTGAGCTTGCGGATCATCACTTGCTCCATCGCTGTCGTATTGTGTCGGCGCAGCTCTCGTCACTGCGATGCAATCGACTTCTCGATGCTGATCTTGAGGGCATCAACCGGGAGAATTCGAAAATGGTTCCTGGTGTCCCGGTTCCGACGTTTGTACGTGCTCTAGGCCGCCGTGCGTCGTGACTTGACGTCAGGGTACGAACGCCGCCGCAGCTCGCGCAACAGCCCCTGCAGCTCGTTATCGGCTGCTTGATCTCTGGCTGCCTTGCGGGCTCTGCGAGCCGTGTCGCGGCGTTTGTCCAAGCCCCCTCTCGCGCCCAAGCGCGGCCCGTGAGGTACCTTCGCGGTCGGCCTGAAGATGAAACGAAAGATCAGAGCCGTAATCCCCAGTACGGCTCCGAGAGCAGCCGCCAACTGCGCGACCGGGGCAACTCCGGGTGACGGTTCGAACGCCGCCAGCTCCTGCGGGGTCAGCACCGGCCATATCAGCGGCATGTCATCCTGCGAATCCGTCTCCGCCTCCGTGGCTGGTTGCTCCTCAGAATAGCCGGTGGTTGGCGATGCCGGCGCATCTCCGGACGCGGCGGCCGATGTTGGAAGAGTAGGCAAGACCGTCACCACATCTGCTGCCGCCTCGTTGGGCTGCGTGCCGGCATCTTGATTTGTTATGGTGCTTTTGCCGGCGATCTCAGCGGGTGCAGGCTGTGCAATGATGGGCACGTCGGCTGATTGCGACGTCGGCTGCGCGACCGCCTTGCGAGCGCGCGGCCGGGCGGGGGCTTGTACCTCTTGCGCGCTTGAGTACGTTCGGGCGCCGGCTTGCCCCAGATACCAGCATTGGCGCTGGGTCGCACGGTCCAGGTGATAATACCAGTGGGTGCCCGGCGGAGACGAGCCATTCGGCCTGCTCAGGCAATCATCGGCCGTGCTCGTCTGTTGCCCGCCCGAACAAATCGTTGCAACACAAGCAACCAGCAGAGCTGGAACGAAACGCATCACCCCCCTGGGCATTCCACCTTCCCCCCGTCGTGGTTGCCTCTAATGATTCGCGTGCCAATCTGAGCGGCGATTTCGTCGCCAATGGGCCATGAATACGACAATCCGGCGGATAGCTACCCGCAAACCGCACTTGGCTACCGCCAAGCGCCGGCTAGTGTCCCGATTCCGAAATTCGTTTCATCGTGCGGCAAGCTCATTGACGAATTTCGGAATCGAAGGACACTAGCAAACCTTTGATTCTGGTGTGGCTTTGGTTCAGAAGTCCGCAATAGAGCTCGCCACAAGAATGATGCGGACTTCTGAACCGCCACACCTAGGATGCAAACAGCCGTTCGGCTGCGCGAAAGCAGCGGCCTAGTGTCCCGATTCCGAAATTCGTTTCATCGTGCGGCAAGCTCATTTACGAATTTCGGAATCGAAGGACACTAGCAAACCTTTGATTCTAGTGTGGCTTTGGTTCAGAAGTCCGCAATCGGGCTCGCCGCAAGAATGATGCGGACTTCTGAACCGCCACACTAGCGCACATCGTGTTGTTGTGGACGTGAGGGACCGATGTCGAGCCAATTTCAATATCTGCCGCTCACTCCGCCCTTTTTCTCCATCCTCGTGGGACTATTCCTCGTCCTGCTTGTGCTCGTTCAGCTGGGGATTTTGCGCTACGCCTACATGCGCCTGGGCGTAAGCCCCGGTGCCGCTCTGCTGCTGCTCTTCGGCTCTCTCTTCGGCAGCTATTTCAACATCCCGATCGCGGAGCTGCCCGAGGAACGCGTCCTGTCCGGCGAGGTGATTAATTTCTTCGGCATGCGCTATGTCGTTCCCTTGGTCGTCGAACGACCGGGCACCGTCATTGCGGTCAACGTGGGTGGCGCGGTCATACCCACGCTGATGTCGATTTATCTGCTCGTCAGGAATGAGCTCTGGGTGCAAGGGCTGATGGCGACCGCCATCGTCGCCGCCGTCTGCTACCTCCTGTCGCAGCCGCTCCCCGGCCTGGGAATCGCCGAGCCCGTGTTTGTGCCGTCGGTCACCGCGGCAATTGTTGCTTTTATACTCTCGCGTCAATATGCGGCGTCGTTGGCCTATATCTGCGGCAGCCTCGGCACTCTCATTGGAGCGGACCTGCTCAATCTCGGTGCCATCCGGGGGCTCGGCGCGCCGGTTGCTTCCATTGGCGGAGCAGGAACCTTCGATGGCATATTCCTGATCGGCATCGTGGCGGTGCTCCTAGCGAGCATTCCGCGCGGTCGCGGTACTGCGGTGCGAAAGGAGTAATTCTCATGGATCGTCAGCTGCTGCGTCCAATCGTAGCTTGGTTGCACGGATTGCGCGCGCTCGTCTCTGTTTTGCTCGCTGTTGCCGCCTCCCCCGCGCTCGCTCAGGTCAACCTTGGTTTTCAAGCTCCGCTGACCGGACCGGCGGCCACGGATGGCAAATCCGCAAAAATCGCTGCCGAGATGGCAAGTGATAAGATCAATGCCGGCGGCGGCGTGCTCGGCAAGAAACTCGAGCTTGTCACCTACGACGACCAAGCCAAGACCGAGGAGGCAGTATTCACCGCGAACAAGCTCGTCGGACAGGACGGGGTGAAATTCGCCGTGTCCGGCAGCTACTCGGCGTCGGGCCGCGCCGCGGCGCCGATCTTTCAGCAAGCGAGCGTCCCGTTCATATCCGCCTATGGCGTGCATCCCGACATCACCCGCAGCGGCAATTATGTTTTCCGCGGCGTGCATCTGGGCCCGCCGCAAGGACGCGCGGCGGCAAAGTTCCTCAGCGACAATCTCGGCCTCAAGCGGGTGTCCATTGTCACCATGGACAACGATTATGGACAGGCCACATTCGAGGGCTTCAAGAGCGCAGTCGATCGGTTCGGTATCAAGGTTCTCGGCGAATACACCTATTCGCTCAAGGATCGCCAGTTCGGCTCGATCGTTGCCAGCGTGAAGCGCGATGACCCGGATGTCGTGTACATCACGGGGTATTTCTTCACCGCCGCGCCACTGGTTGCTCAGCTGCGCTCGGCCAGCGTTCGCGCGCCGATCGTCGGCTCGCAAGCATTTGACGCGCAGAAGCTGATCGATATTGCCGGGCCGGCAGTCGAAGGGGTCTACATCGTCGGGGGTCTCAACCGCGATCGCGATGCGCCGGAGCTCAAGGAATACCTGGCCGAGTTTGAAAAGCGTGCAGGTTATCCCGGCGAGAACGTGGGCGCCTCGGTTTATTCAGCAGTGCGATTGATGGCGGACGCCATCACTCGCGCCGCCGATCTCGATCCTGCCAAGGTGCGCGATGCTTTGGCGGTTACCCACGACTTCCCGCATCTTGCCGGCACTCTCGTGAGCTTCAACTCGCTGCGGGAGATCAACATGCCGATGAACGTCAACGTGGTGAAGGACGGACAATTCCGTCACTACGCCTGGATTGACGATCTCAAGCTGCTGGCGCCGCCGACGGAGTGACCCGCCCACACTACACATCTCCTGCGTCATTCCGGGGTGCCGCATGAGCGTCGCGGCTTGCGGCCTCTCCGGAATGACAGCGCAAAGGTAACGCTGCGCTCATCATGTTGTATTTCCTTGACTTGGCCTGGAACGGCCTGGTCTTCGGCGCGATGTACGCGCTGATGGCGGTCGGTCTGACGCTGGTCTACGGCTTGCTGCGCATCCTGCACATCGCCCATGCGGCGGTATACGCGCTCGGCGCCTATATGGCGGTCGTCGTTGCCAATGGCAGCGGCAATATCGCGCTCGGCATCGTCGCGGCGGCGGCGGCAGCCTCGCTCGTCGGCGTGGCGATCTATCGGCTGCTCTATCAGCCGTTGCTCGATCACCCTCCCTACGTTGCCATGATCGCCTCCATCGGGCTTCTCGTCTTCATGGAGGATGGATTTCGCATCACGTTCGGCGAGCAGGGGCTCACATTCTTGCGTAATCCCTATCCCACGCAGGTTCACGAGCTCGCGGGGCTTTCGGTCAATACCGTGCAGATCGTGATCATCGTAATGGCGACCGTATGCCTGATCGGGCTTGCTCTGTTCACGACACGGACAAGGATCGGGATTGGCTGGCGCGCGACGGTATCGGATCCCGTCATGGCGACAAGCTTCGGGGTAAGCGCGATCAAGGTCCGCTATCTCAATTTCGCGATCGGCTCGGCGCTTGCCGGGCTTGCCGGCGCCTTCATTGCCTTGCTCAACAACTTTGTGGAGCCGACGATGGGTTTCGTCGTCAGCTACAAGGCACTTGCCGTCATCGTGCTCGGTGGCCTCGGCAACCTGCTGGGGACGCTGATCGCAAGCGTGGCGCTCGGTTTGGCCGAGTCCTATGGCACGATCTTCGTCGGCGGTTTGCTGGATCGTGACGCAATCGCGTTTCTGTTCCTCATCGTGGTGCTCATCATCCGCCCGCAGGGGCTGGCGGGAATTAAAGCGGTATGAGCGCGTACGGCTACAGCGTCATGGCGGTGATGGGCCTCAATGTCATGCTTGCAGTGAGCCTCAATATGATCACCGGCTTGTGTGGTCAGTTCAGCCTGGGCCATGCAGCCTTTTACGGCGCGGGAGCCTACGCGGCTGCATCTTTCGCAACTGCGGGAGCCGCGCTCCCGCTTTCGCTCGTTGCCGGCATTGTCGTCTCGTCGCTGCTCGGGATCGTGGTCGGATTTGCCTCGTTGCGCCTGCGCCACGATTTCCTGGCGGTGACCACGATTGGCGTGAGCTTTTTATTTGTTGGATTCGTCCGCAAGCAGCTGTGGCTTGGCGGCGAGATGGGGCTCGGCAAGATTCCTCCGTCCGGCCTCGGCAGCCAAGGCAATGCGCTGCTCATCCTTGCATGCACGCTCGCAACCGTCGCCTTCTCTCTCTACGTCCACCGCAGCTGGATGGGGTTTGGCTTTCGCGCCGTCGGCGATGACGAGGAAACCGCGCGCAGCATCGGCATTCCCGTCTCCCTCTACAAGCTGGTAGCGTTCACGCTGGGGACGGCCATCGCCGGCCTTGCCGGAGGACTTTACGCCTATTTCACTCAGTTCGTGGTGCCGGACTCGTTCGGTTTCATCGTGTCGGTGGTGTTGATGGCCATGGTTGTAATAGGCGGCACAGGATCGACCTTGGGCGTGGCCGCAGCGGCCATCATCCTCACGCTGCTTCCCGAGGTGTTCCGTTTCATGAACGAATATCGGCTGCTGATCTTCGGCGGATTGCTTGTGCTGGTGATGCGCTTTGCGCCGGGCGGACTTGCCGGACTCGGCCGCGGTGGCCTCGCGATTTTGCGCGGGCGATGACACCGGCGCTCCAGGTGCATGGCATTGCCATCCGGTTCGGCGGCATTGCAGCCGTGGCCGGGGTGAGCTTCGCGCTCGAGCGCGGGGAAATGGCTGGCCTGATTGGGCCGAACGGCGCCGGCAAGACAACGCTGCTGCGCATCATCGCCGGAGTGCTTGCCCCCGATGCCGGGCGGGTAATGCTGTCGGGGAGCGACGTCACCGGGCTACCCACGGCGCGGCGTATTCGCATGGGCCTTGCGATCACGCATCAAATCGTGCGGCCTTTTCGCTCGATGTCGGTGCTCGAGAACGTCACGCTTGCAGCCGGTCACCGCCTCACCGCCAATCCTCTCGCTGCGCTGCTGCGATGCAATCGCGACCCGGAGGAGGCGCGCGCGCGGGTCATTCTTGCCCGGGTGGGCCTTGAACGAGAGGAAGGCAAAGCGATCGGGGCACTGCCGCTCGGCCATCTCAAGCGGCTCGAGGTTGCACGCGCGCTCGCGGTCGAGCCAGTCGTCATTCTCCTCGATGAGCCTTTGGCGGGGCTCAATCACAGCGAGGCGGCGCAAATGATGGACGTGCTTGCTGCTGTCAACGCGACGGGTATCACGACTGTGCTGGTCGAGCATAACCTGGCGGAGGTCGTGCGCGTGTGCCGCCGCCTCATCGTGCTCGACCAGGGCAAGATCATTGCCGATGCCGCCGCCGGCGACGTGATGGCGAATCCCGCTGTCCGCGCGGCCTATCTCGGCACGGGACAAGTGCATGCTGCGGCTTGAAGCGCTGAGCTGCGGTTATGGCGCAATCCGCGCCGTGCGCGACCTCAGTTTTGAAGTGCCGGCCGGAACGGTGCTGGCGCTGCTTGGGCCCAATGGCGCGGGCAAGACGACAACGATCATGGCCGTCATGGGCCATGCGACCATCCATGCCGGTCGCATCCTTTTCGAAGGCGCCGATATCACCCGCGACCCGGCAGTGAGACGGGCCGCGCTTGGAGTGTCGCTCGTTCCCGAAGGGCGCCGCCCGTTCCCGGATCTCACCGTGGAGGAAAACCTTGCGGTCGGCGGCTACTGCCGCAGCATGGCCTCTGCCAGATTAAATCGCGAGCGGGTCTATGCTCTATTTCCCCTTTTAGGAGAGCGTCGCAGGCAGCGGGCTGGATTGATGTCCGGTGGCGAGCAGCAGATGCTGGCGATGGGTCGCGCGCTGATGACCGAGCCCAGACTCATCCTCATTGACGAGCTTTCGCTTGGCCTGATGCCGAAGATGGTCGATCTATGCTTTGCGGCGGTCGACCGATTGCGCCGGAGCGGGCTCACCATTGTCCTCGTCGAGCAGAGCACGGCGCGCGCGCTCGAGATGGCAGATTCGGTTTGCGTGCTCGCTTCAGGCGCAGTCGCTTTCTCCGGGGCGGCTGCGGCTGCGCGAGCCGATCCTCAGTTGTTCCAGGCGTTTCTTGGCTCGCAGATATGAGGCGAATTCTGGTCGCAAGCGACGTCGAGGCCGCGCTCAAGGGAGGGGCCGTGCTCGCGGCTGGGGGAGGGGGCTTTGCCGACCACGGACGCATGCTCGGCACCGCTGCTGTCAATGCGGGCAGGCCCGAGCTCGTAAGCATCGACGAGGTGCCGGACGACGCGTTCATTGCCACCGCTGCCGCAATCGGCGCTCCGGCGGGCACGACGGCGTGGCAAATGCTCGGGATCGATTACGTCAAGGCGGTAGAGCTCGCACAACGTGAATTGGGCGCGCCGATCTATGGGCTGATGATCGGCCAGAACGGCAAATCCAGCACGCTTAATGGGTGGCTGCCCGCAGCCATTCTTGGCACCAAGGTCATCGACGCCGTCGGCGATCTGCGTGCCCATCCCACGGGAGACATGGGCTCGATTGGGCTTGCGGGCTCGCCCGAGCCGATGATCCAGACGGCCGTTGGAGGCAATCGCGCGACGAACAGCTATATCGAGCTTGTTGTGCGCGGCGGCACGAGCAAGGTCTCGCCGATCCTGCGCAAAGCCGCTGACATGGCCGGCGGCTTTATTGCGTCCTGTCGCAATCCGGTTCCGGCGGCTTATGTGAAGCGGCACGCCGCGCTCGGCGGTATTTCGCTCGCACTTGCGCTCGGCGAGACCATCATTGCCGCCGAGCCAAGGGGCGGCAAAGCGGTGATCGATGCGATCTGCGAGCAGATGAGGGGCGAGATCATTGGGCAAGGCAGAGTCACGTGCAAAGCCGTGCAATACACCAGCGATGCATTCGACATTGGTACCGTCCGCATCGGCGAGGGCGCTCGCTGGCTCACCTTGCATGTGATGAACGAATATATGGCGGTCGAGGACGCGGACCGAGGGCGCCTCGCCAGCTATCCCGACGTGATTGCCACGCTCGACCCTGATGGAGCGCCTGTGAGCGTGGGCGAGATAGAGGGAGGCATGGAGCTTCTGGTCTTGCGCATTTGCAAGGATGTCATTCCGCTCTCGTCGAGCGTCACGGACCGATCGGTCTATGCCGTGTGCGAGAAGGCGCTCGGCATAAATTTCAGCGACTATGCGCTGGGGCGCAGCAAAGAGAGCGCTGCACCTCCACCCCGAAAGGGTTAGTCTTACTGCGTCAGATTAGTCTTACTGCGTCAGAAACGTGTAGGGTGTGCAAAATCGCATGGCAAGACGGTCCGGCGTGCGCAACGGCGCGGCGCGATTTTGCGCACGCGTCGGCCGTATCAAGCGCCGTTGCACACCCTACACCCATTTTGTGACGCAGTAGGGTTAGACAGAGGTGCCATCGCGGTCGAGGAGCTTGCGTGTGAAGCGTTCGTTCCCGGTGACATCCGGCACCACGCTACGCTGCAAGAGCTGGCGCCAGGAAGGTCTTCTTCGCCTGCTCGAGAATGTGCTCGCGGTAGGCGAGGATGCGGACAACCTTGTCGTCTATGCCGCGCTCGGCCGTGCCGCGCGCGATTGGCCCTCGCACGACAGGATCGTGGCGGCGCTCAAAACCATGGACGAGGGCGAGACCCTGCTGGTGCAGTCCGGCAAGCCGATCGGCGTCATGAAGACGCACGCCAAGGCACCGGTCGTGCTGATGGCCAATTGCAATCTGGTCGGCCAGTGGGCAAAGCCGGAGATTTTCTACGAGCTGGAGAAGAAGAATCTCATCTGCTGGGGCGGGCTCACCGCCGGTGACTGGCAATACATAGGCTCGCAGGGCGTCATTCAGGGCACCTACGAGATTTTCATGCGCATTGCCCAACGGCATTTCGGCGGCGATCTGGCGGGCCGCTTCGTGCTTACCGCGGGGCTCGGCGGCATGGGTGGCGCGCAGCCGCTTGCCGGCACCATGGCCAAGGCCGCCATTCTCTGCATCGAGGTCGATCCCGCGCGCATCAGGAAGCGCATCGAGACCGGCTACCTGGACACGTCCGCGCAAACCCTCGACGAGGCGCTTGCCACCATCGAGGCAGCGCGCAACGAGCGTCGCGCGATATCGGTGGGCTTGTGCGCCAACGCGGCTGAAATCTTTCCGCAGATTGCCGCGCGCGGCATTGTGCCCGACGTCGTCACCGATCAGACCTCGGCGCATGACCTCGTCTTCGGCTATGTCCCGGCGGGAATCTCGCTCGATCAGGTGCGCGCGCTGCGCGAGCGCGATCCGCAGCGCCTGATGGATAGCGCGCGGCGCTCCATCGTGCGGCAGATGACGGCGATGCTGGCCTTCCAGAAAGCCGGCGCCGTTGTCTTCGACAACGGGAATCTCATCCGCACTCAGGCCAAGGCAGCTGGAGTGGCGAACGCCTTCGATGTTCCCATCTTCACGGAGGCCTTCCTGCGCCCCCTGTTCGCCCGCTCCGTCGGTCCGTTCCGCTGGATTGCGCTCTCGAACGATCCGGATGACATCCGTAAGATTGACGATCTCCTGCTGGCGCGTTTCAGCAACAATCACATCGTCAGCAATTGGGTGAAGCTCGCGCGCGAGCGGGTGCCCTTCCAGGGGCTGCCGGCACGCATCGCCTGGCTCGGACATGGCGAGCGGGCGGAGATTGGCCTTGAGGTCAACCGCATGGTGCGCGATGGAGAGTTGGCCGGCCCGATCGCGTTCACGCGCGACCACCTTGATGCCGGCGCGATGGCGCACCCCAATATCATGACCGAGAACATGCGCGATGGCTCGGATGCGATTGCCGATTGGCCGCTGCTCAATGCGATGGTCAATTGTGCCTCGCAGGCCGATCTCGTTGCCATTCATGCCGGCGGCGGCGGCTATGCGGGATATATGACGAGCGCCGGTGTCACTCTCATTGCCGATGGATCCGACGCAGCGGACGAGCGGCTTCGGCTTTCGCTCACGAACGACACGGCGCTCGGCGTGATGCGTTATGCCGATGCCGGCTATGAGGAGGCACTCGACGAGATTGCGCGCAAGCGCATCAACCATTTTCGCATGCCGCCGCGGTGAAGGCGGCGCCGGCACGGGATGCGCCCGCCATGAGCGACCAGAGCATGCGCGGCTTCCTGGCCGGGCTCGAAGCCCGCGGTGAGCTGCATCGGGTTCGCCGGCCGGTAGATGCGCGGTTCGAGATCGCCTGCGTGCTGTCCCTGCGCGAAAAGGGACCGGCGCAATTTTTCGAGCAAGTCGGCAAGCATGCGATGCCGGTCGTGGGCAACCTGCTCGCCACGCGCGAGCGCATTGCTCAGGCGCTCGCGGTCGCGCGCTCCGGCTTGCATGACTTTTGTTTGAACGCGCTGCGCAGCCCGATCCCGCCGGTCATGACAGCGCAAGGCTCTGTACAAGAAGTAGTGCATCGCGATGGCATCGACGTCGCGCAGCTTCTTCCCGTGCCGACCTGGTTCGAGCGCGAGGCGGGCCCCTACATCACCGCGGGAGTGATCATTGCCAAGGACCCGCAGACCGGCTGCCGCAATGCTTCGATTGCGCGGCTGCGCCTCGAGGGCGGCGCGCGATTGATGGCCGGCATTGCGCGCAATCATCACCTCTACCGTTTGGCGCAGAAGGCGCAGGCGCTCGGCCGCCCGCTCGAGATCGCGATCGCTATCGGCAACCATCCCGCAGTGCTGCTCGCCTCGCAGATGTATGTCGATCTTGGCGCGGACGAGCTTGCCATAGCCGGCGCCCTGTTGCGCGAGCCGCTGCGGCTCGCGCGCTGCAAGAGCGTCGATCTCGAAGTGCCGGCCGAGGCGGAGATCGTGCTCGAGGGGGTGTTGCGGCCCGATGAGCTCATCGAGGAAGGACCCGTCTCGGAGTTTCCCGGGTTCTACGTGTCCTATGGTCCCGGGATCGCGGCCGATATCAGCTGCGTCACGATGCGCGCCGATCCTGTCTTCCAGGCGATCTTGCCTGGTTATGCCGCGGAGCATTGCCTGCTCGGCGCGGTTGCCATCGAGGCGGTCGTCTCGCACGCGCTGCAACGGGTTATCCCAGCCGTTCGGCGCGTGGTCGTCACGGATGGCGGCATGGGACGGCTGCATGCGGTCATCAGCATGCACCGGCCGCGACTGGGCGAAGGCAAGCGCGCTGCGCTTCTGGCGATGGGCGAGGTCAATCTGCTCAAGCTTGTCATTGCGGTCGAGGACGACATCGATCCCGAGGATTGGCGGCAGATCGAGTGGTCGCTGGCGGCGCGCTTTCGCGGCCAAGAGGACCTGGTCGTGCTGCCGGGTGTGACGGCGGACCGCTGCGACCCGGTGCACGACAATGGAGCTGTCACCAAGATCGGCATGATCGCCACGACGCGTCCAGGCGATGGCGCCCCGGACAGCCGATCCGAGCTCGCCCGCCCGCCGCTCGACATCCTGCAGCGCGTTCGCAAGAAGCTCGACCAGTACTGATGGAGGAGGGGCTGATGCCCGCAATCGAAGCTCGATTCAAGCTAGCTGCTTAGAAGCGACATTGTGTGACGGACGTCACATCGCAAGCATGGCATCCGCGCTAGGCTAACCACTGGACCGCCTGCCACGTTTCCTCCCCCTTGTCCCCCCATGGGCGGTCGGTCTGTGGCGAGCCCCGGTGTGAAAGCCGGGGCTCGTTTCGGGGGCCGCGGCGATCCGCACGGAGAATTTGCCAAGGCATCAACAGGCGCTGCGCGTCTGAGGATTAGTTTTCCCTTAACGCTCTGCTGGCAGATTCCCTCCTGCTTCGAGAGGGCCCCCAATGCATAATCTCGTCATCAAGTTTACGATCACTGCAGTCCTGGCCAGCGTCTTTGCAGGTGCGATTGCAATTGCCGGCGCTCGGCTCGACGCGAAGGTCTCCACGGTCGGCGCACAGCAGAGCTTGCAACCGATTTGGTGAGCGGGGACGCGGGCTCAGCTTGTCCCTCTTTGGTTCGCCGCTTACTCGCCGCGAGCCGATGCGAGATTCCGGCGTTACGCTGAAACAAGCGTGTCGATCTCGATCAGAACGTTGCTAGCCTGAGCAACGCACGCCTTCGATGCGAACCTTCGCACTGTCAATGGTAGCAATCCGGCAGCAAATTCCTATTTTGTTCTATCGCACGGATGGCCTAAGTCTTGATGTTAAAGGCCTGGAAGGGTGGCCGAGCGGCTTAAGGCAGCGGTCTTGAAAACCGAAACGCTTTGTAGGGTGGGGTATTGTTGAGTAAGTTTTGCTGCGAATTACGGACGTTTTTCGCAGGCGGCTGTTCGGTCTAGAAGGATCCAGTAGTGCTCTGTTGGGCACCCATTGGGTCCAAGTTTGGGTCCAACGGACAATATACTTGCCGTCTTAACGTTCCGCTCGTTGAGCTTGGCGGCAATGGCGTCGTTGTGGCCAGTTGCGCCAGCTCGCATGATCTCTTCGATGATCGGGCGGACATTGGCCGTAAACCGCTGCGCATTCGGCCTTCGCGGTGGCCCTGCTGAGTTTTGCGGCTGCAGGGAGGTTCGTTGCCGAGTTGCTGTCCGCGCCTCCTGGCGGCTTCCAGAGCGGCTTTGGTCTCCCTTTCGTGCTGAGCGAATGCACCGTCAGCTTGCTGGCGTGCGGGTTATCCGGCACAAACTCAGCGTCGCGAGCTCGGGGCGATTCGGCGCGCTCTCGATCTCGGTAAATTCAGCAACGAGCGTCCACCGGCCGCCGTTCAGGTAATTCATGACCCGCGTCGCCCTGCGCCCGAAGGCCAAGGCCGGATTTACCCTTCCAATCCGTGCTGATGGGGAAATAGGCGCGAACTTGCCGTAAATGCGGTGACATGATCTGCTCATGCAGGCAATTCAGACGTTCTGACGGGCTGTTACGAGTTTGCAACGGGGCGGGCCCTGCTTGCGCCGGCTTTTTCATCCTATCGAGCACCCGACAATCTGCGGTACGGGCCTCCAATTCCGCGGGCCGTCGGGACGCAGCACGAAGAGTCGATCGAGACGAGATCGAAGCAGCCTCGGGACGGCGGCGCGCTAGGGCGTTGGGACGCAGCATTAGGAAATACGCGCCAAGCGTCGGGACGCAGCTCAATCATAATCGAGCCTCCACATGCTGCCCGCGGCCCCCAAAAAATCCTGTATGGGCTTCCCTACGCCTTGTAGGCCTACCTTGCCGAGCGCGAATCTCGCGCTGCAAGTGCTGCTCACGCCTTGGGCTGGCGGGCGCGATTATCGCGCAGTGCACAGCGTATCCGGCAATGATAAAAATCGGCCCACGAAACCAATTTGAAACACGGCTGAAACAGTGGATCGCTAATCTGAGCTTACTGCGGCTCCGGTCATGCTGAACCACGGAATGCCGCCCAAGGGGCCGCCGCAACGGCGGCCTTTGGTATTTTGGGGATGAAAGTGGCGTCATGCGTGTACGAGGGGCACATTGGCTCGATTATGATTCCGTGGCGCTAGCAGTTCTGGTCGCCGGCATCGGTATTGTTCTGCTGACTGCGCTGAGCATTTAGCCGAGCGCCAGCCGCTTTCAGTCGACGGACTCGCGGAGAACTGGGGATAACGGCAACCGCTTTAGGCGATGCGCTTGCCTACTTTGCACGACTCGCGAAAGGTCCTTCAAGGCGCAGCGGATGCTGGGCACGAAGGATAGGTCGCGACTTTGCGGCTACAATTGCTAGGACTATTCCGAAGGCATCGCGTTCCGAAAGGAAGAGCGGATCAGCGGTTATCAGTCCGCAAGACGGATCAGTCGGATGGTCGGAACTCTCCGTTAGAAAGCTGGCAGCATGCCAGCCCCACTAGGGGCAGCACAAATTTCCAAGTTTGCCGGTGCTATGGCTGCACTGGCAGGGGCGGGCACAGCCGAGCTGGTCTTTATCGCGAAGTCCTAACAAATCCAGCTCGATCAGCTGGCGCCCTAAACTCATTCCATGAAAGCGTCACGCTGCTCTTCGGCTCCGTTCTTAGGCCGCTCGCCTTGATCTGGGCCAATTGGCGACGTGCCAACATGATCAATGCCGTCACCGCGCCTGGGCTCGCTGCCGGCAGGAATAGCGGTCGCCGTCTGAACCGATTCGTACTCTGTGGCAGCAACCACGCCGGGGGCCGGCTCCTGGACGATGATTGTGGTTTCGACCGTCGTTTCGACAGGCATCTCCGCGGCTGGTCTTCTTTCCATTGTCTCCGGCGGCCGCTTTTTCTTGGCCGGAGATTTCTTCGTGTTCACGCCCGCGCGCTGGACCTTGGATTTCGTTTTTTTCGGTGTCGGGTGCTTTGTAGCCATCTTGCGCGCAGGCTTAGCGCTTGCCTTGCCGCGTTTCGAACTTTTCTTACGCGCCGCAACGCGCTTCTTTGCTTTTGCCATGGCTATCTCCTGGAGATTATGTTGCCGGCACGGCAGAGGTACGTTGCCTTATGTCGAAACGATTCGCCACTCGGCCGTGACAATCCGACGGCCGACCCCCCTTAACCAGCCATCAACCATTCCGCTGCAAACCGTAACCCGTACCAGCACAGGAAACGGAGCGTAATGCCATGGGTTACACGTTAGGGCAGGCCGCGCGAGCAGCCGGAATGTCAAAGACCTCGATATTCAGAAGCATCAAGGCGGGCCGAATCAGTGGCACGAAGGATGAATTCGGGCAGTGGTGCATCGAACCGTGCGAGCTGCACCGGGTTTACCCGGCCCTCACGGACGTAACCGATGCCGACAGTACGGCGGAACAAGCCGTAACCGGGAGCGCAACGGGGGGTGACATGGCTCTCGCGGAAGCCATACGCGCTTCCCTGCTCGAACAGCGGATCACCGATCTCAAGGCGATGCTAGACGACATGCGGACACAGCGCGACGACATACGCGGGCAACGTGACGCATGGCAACGTCAAGCGGAAACCTCGCAGCGGGCTCTCACAGATCAGCGGGAGAAGGCCGCGACCGCGGCGAAGCAGACGTGGTGGCACTGGCTGCGAGCTACAGCCTGAACCCCTAGGCACCGGGGTGGGCTTGGAATGGGTGCGGAAACATTTCTCGGCGTGATCCTGATCGCAGCTTGGGCTGCAGTCGTACTGCGGGGGCTCGCGAGCTGGCGGCAAGGAAGGGACACAAATGGGAACGGGCCTATCTTGTCGGCTTGGGTGTCGGCTGCGCATTTGGGGTAGGGGTGGTGCTGTCCATCAAGAATAGTTTGCCGCTTGATACCTTCGGTCTCAGCTTTTTGTTAGCGGCGGGTGCTGGATTTGCGATCTGGGCCTTTGGCCGAAGTGTGCCAGCTGGCAAAAGGAAGGCCGTCCGATCAAAACGGCAGATCGGGG
>Ga0306920_100006101_pt1 | contig 15653 bp, 11 predicted proteins | sample flu12Cox44000170_FD_204666 | JGI IMG/M metagenome (GOLD analysis project Ga0306920, IMG submission 204666) | Lab enrichment of tropical soil microbial communities from Luquillo Experimental Forest, Puerto Rico - flux4day.12C.oxic.44.000.170 (v2)... | ecosystem: Environmental > Terrestrial >... | reverse complement strand
ATGTCGCGCGCCGACCAGTCGTTGAAGAGGCCGAGCCCAAAGAGGTGGTCACCCGCTCGCGCGATCGGGATCGGCTCGCCGAGTGCATTGCCGGGCCCGATCCAAATGGCGAGCTCGAGCTCGTAATCGAGCTTGCGGCACGAGCCATAGCTCGGCGCCTCCTCGTTCGGCAATTTGCGCTGGCCATTCGGGCGGCGAATCGGGACACCCGAAGGCCGCACTGAAGTTGCGCGGCTGTGGTAGGCGACCGGCACGTATTTGTAATTCGGGCTCAGCGGATTGTTGGGGTCGCGCCGCATGCCGCCATTGCGGGCGTGGTGGATGCCGGCGAAGAAATCGGTGTAGCTGCCGATCGCCGCCGGCAAATGCATCGTACAGTCGGCGGCCTTGTGCAGCAGCCGCGCCGACAGCGCCTCGATCCTCGCACGGTCGGGATCGTCGGCCGAGAGCAGCGCCGAGAGGCGCTTACGCAACGCCAAGCGCGGCGCCGGCCCCAATGCCATCAATGGGTTGAGAGTTGCGCCGGCGGCCGCTTCGGCGGCTCGGGCGGCCTCGCCGCTAAACAGCCTGGCTTCGAGCCCCGCCTTGAGCTCGAAGATCATGTCGCCGATCGCCACACCGCCGAGCGGCGCCCCGCCGCTCGGGCTGAAGACCCCGAACGGCAAGTTCTGGATCGGAAACTCGGTATGGCCGCGCGCCGAGGCCACCCAGCTCTCGCGCCTCGGATCGTGGGTTTCGTCGATCATCGCCATTGCTCGTCACCCCCCTCGGTGAACCCGATACGACGATCATCCTCCATTCTCGCCGCGCTGTCAGGCTCGCTTCGTCCTGACGGGGACTTCCATCCCGACGGCTTGAACCGGTAGACCGCAAGGTTATTTGGCACATGCTAAGACCTATGCCAGTCATGAGGTGATCGTGATTTCTGAGCGACAAGTCGGGCTCTTCAAAAACGGCCGAAACCAGGCGATGAGAATTCCTCGCGAGTTCGAGCTTCCGGGCAAGGAGGTCATCATGCGCAAGGAGGGAGAAAGTTTGATCATCGAACCCGCTCCGATAAACTCCCTGCTTGCCATGCTGGCCACGCTGTCACCAGTCGAGGAAGAGTTTCCCCCTCTTCCTTGACGCGCCTCCCGATCCGGTCGCGTTTTGATTCGCTGCTCGCTCGACACCAACATCGTCTCCGATCTCGTTCGCAATCCCCAGGGCCAAGCGGCCGAACAAGTCCGGAGTGTCGGTGAGGCGCAGGTCTGCGCCAGCATCATCGTCGCAGCAGAGTTGCGAAACGCGGCGGCAAAGAGAGGTTCGCCGAGGCTGGCAAGACAGCTGGAGGCGGTGCTCGACGTGATCGAAGTGCCGCCTCTCGGTCCACCCGCCGACACGGCGTATGGCGAGATCCGCACTCGGCTCGAAGAGACCGGTAGACCGATAGGCGGAAACGATCTGCTGATTGCCTCTCAGGCCGTGGTACTCGGGTACACGATCGTCACGGATGATGAGACAGAGTTCGCCCGGATCGAAGGGCTTCGCTACGAGAACTGGCTGCGCCGACTATGCCAAATCGCGACCCGCACGGCGACCATTTCGATCGCCCAGCTCTCGGCGCAGTGCGTTGCGCCCTTCGCGCCTGCCGTTCTTGGTTCACCACTATAGGGCCGCAGATACACACCCAGCGCCGGGAACGACGGTACGACGTCATTCTCACACGTTCCGAAAGCTCGCCGTTCCGCGTTGGCTGACCGAGTGAACCGGCGTAGTTTGCAAGCAACGGATTATGCGATCCTTGCTGCCGGTCAGGAGCAGGCTAATGGCCGAAGCTGAGGCGATTTCGTTTGTGGATGCGCTGCATGAGCGGGTCGATGACATCCTCGATTCGTGCACCCGCTGCGGCAAATGTGTCATCGCTTGTCCGATGGTCGAGCCGGCCAGGATCGACACTGGACCCAAGGGTGCCGCCGCACCCGCGATCGTCGGCGGCATTCTCGATCTGCTCGCCGGCGGCGAGGGAACCGCTGATGCTAGGCGCTGGGCCGAGGTCTGCACCAATAGCGGCAGGTGCATTCCGGCCTGCGACTACGGGGTCAACCCGCGCTTCATGGTCAACATGGCGCGCATCGCAGCGAAGGAGAAGCTCGGTCCAGCGGAAGTCCGGCGCGCTGCCCATCGCTATTTCACGACGATGAGCCGCAGCACCCGGGTGATTTCCCGGCTGCAGCTGGCTCCCGAGGTGTTGGCCAGGATCAATCCTCCGCTGCGCGACGCCGCTGAGTACTCTGCGGCACCCGACATCGTGTTCTACACCGGGTGCAATGTCATCAAGACGCCGCATATCGCGCTGCTAGTGCTCGAAGTCCTCGATGCGCTCGGCGTCTCCTACGAGGTGATGGGCGGCGCTTCTACGTGCTGCGGCATCCAGCACTTCAAGCAGGGCGATGCCCGGACAGCCGGCCGCGCCGCCTACAACACGATCGAGCGGCTGGCGCGCCCCGGTGCACCCCGGGTCGTTTCATGGTGCCCGAGCTGCCAGATCCAGATCGGCTAGGTCGCGCTGCCGGCCTATCAACGATCGTTCGGCAATATGCCGTTCGATCTCGATCCTATCGCCGAGTTCTTTGCCGAGCGTCTCGACGATCTGAAGCCGCTCTTCATACACGCGGTGCCGAAGCGGGTTGCGCTGCAGGAACGCGCGGCACTCCCGGGCGTCATGGTCGCGGTCAAACAGGTCCTCGGGGCCATTCCCGGGCTGGAGGTGGTCGAGCTCGATGTGCCGGTGGTCAGCACCCAGGCGAGCCACTTGTCGGTATTGCCGAAATTCAAGGCCGAGTTGCGCGAGCGCGAGTTCCGCGCTGCCGCCGAGGCCGGGGTAACCACTTTTGCCTCGATCTTTCACGGGTGTCATCGCGAGCTCGTGAAATTTCAGCCCGAAGTTTCGTTCGAGCTGTTGAATTTTATGGAGCTGATCGGTGAGGCCATGGGCATCCACATCCCGGATCTCTACAAGCGCCTGAGCCTGATCGGCGACATCGACGCCATCATTGCCGACACCGCCGATTTGATCGCCGTCCACCGGCTCGACCTGGAGACGGTTCGCGATGTTCTCGCTCAAGACATCTATGGCGGCGGCGCTTCAGTGCCGCGGCGTACGGCCGCCTCCGGTCGGTAGTCCTTGCGGCTTCTCACTCACGCGGCGATGCAACGCCGGCGATATCGCGATCGTGTCCGGAGGGACCATGGAGCTTGACCCAGCGCAATTCGCCGACCGGCTCGTTTCCGGGGTGCCGGATGCGATTGTCTATGCCGACGCGGAGGGCGTGATCCGCCGCTGGAACCGCGGAGCCACGCGAATCTTTGGGTTTGCCGAGGCGGAAGCGCTCGGCCGTTCGCTCGATATCATCATTCCGGAAAACTTGCGGGAGCGGCATTGGCAGGGATATCGCGCCATGATGCGCACTGGGCAGACGCGCTACGGGGACGGCCAGATCCTCTCCGTCCCGGCGATGCGGAAGGATGGCACACGGATCTCCGTCGAGTTCACGATCGTACCCTTTACCAATGATGCCGGCAAATGGTCGGCATCGCCGCGATCATGCGCGACACCACCGCACGGCTCGAGGAACTGCGCGCCCTGCGCCGTCAGCTCGCCGCCCACCAGGCCGCGAACCGCCCGGAGAGCGGCAATCCCGGGCCGTGATTTCGAGCTCCGCTCGACAGCCCCTGACCTCGTAGGGTCGCACATGCCGAGGATAGAAACCGCGCTCACGCGCCTGCTGGCGATCGAACATCCGATCCTGCTTGCGCCGATGGGATCGGCGGCGGGTGGCAAGCTTGCCGCCGCCGTCACGACTGCCGGCGGTCTCGGCATGATCGGCTCGGGCCAGGCCAGTGGGGCGACGATCCGTCAGGAGCTTGGCGAGGCGGGCAACATCCGCGTCGGCATTGGTTTTATTACCTGGGCGCTCGAACGCAATCCCGCGGCTCTTGATGTGGCGCTCGACGCCAGACCTGCAGCCGTGATGCTGTCTTTTGGCGATCCCACCCCGTTTACCGGGCGGATCAAGGCGGCCGGATGCAAGATCATCTGCCAAGTGCAAACCCTGGCGCAGGCCAAAGAGGCGGCGTCTGCAGGCGCCGACATCATCATCGCCCAGGGTCGCGACGCCGGCGGTCACTCGGGGACAGCGCGCGGCACGATGGGTCTGGTGCCGGCGGTGGTCGATGCCGTCGCCCCGATCCCGGTGGTCGCGGTCGGCGGCATCGCCGATGGCCGCGGGCTAGCGGCGGCACTCGCCTTGGGGCGGCCGGCATCTCGATGGGCACCCGTTTTACCGCCTCGCGCGAGTCGTTGTGGGAAGAGGCGATGAAGGAAGCCGCCCTCACCGCCGGTGGTGACCAGACCGAGCAGACGCGCGTGTTCGATATCGTCCGCGGCTCGCCACGGCCGGCGATTTATCCCGGCAGAGCGTTGCGCAATGCTTTCTCCAGCAATTGGAGCGGCCGGAAGGACGAGTTGGCGGCTGATCAGCCGGCACGGGAGAAAGCTTACTTGGCGACGGCGCCCGACGATTTTGCCACACGCGTCCTCTGGGCCGGTGAGAGTGTCGATCTGGTCAACGACCTTCCCGCCGCCTCGGCGATTATCGAGCGCATCATCGCCCAGGCTGTCGCGACGCTGGCCGAAGGAGCCCTGCTGATACACCCGTAGCTCGTGGTGCAAATCATACGCTCGGTGCCGATTCGAAGGGCAACCTCGACCCCTGAGCCGAACTCCGGCACAGGAAGGTACTAACCGTCAGATTTCATTCACTAGAGCGTTTGAAAGCGCGCCCGCGCGCCGCGCTCTATAGCCGCGGCGACCAGCCGTTCGAGGTTGAGGCGATGGCGGATCAGCTCAAGGATCCGCAATTCCTCCTGGCTCGCTTCGCCGTCGGCGGCGACGAGATCGCAGGCGATCGCATAGGCGGTCTCGCGCAGCTTGGCCGGCAGCGCCGCCTTGATCGTCGTCAGGGTCTCCTCGAGCCCGTCGTCACGGCCGATCAGCTCCGTGCAATCGTTGAGCACTCTCGGCAGCTCGGCACGGTCGAAATCGCGGAACACCGGAAGGTCGCCGACGATATCGCCGATGATGCGAAGCTCGGCTTCGGGCAATTCGTTATCGGCGGCGGAGACGATCACCATCGTGTAGATCAGGGCGCGGTGATGGTTGAGCATGCCGGGTCCTTTCGCGCTCGGTTGGCGATGGCTGTCAGACCAAAATTGGCAGGCCCCCGTCAAGGCCTATCCGAGAAACCCGGCGGTCGCCTCGGTCGCCTGTGCCAAGGGCACTCGAGCGATAGCAACACCCTCGGGAAAGGCGGTGAGCAGGCGCGACGGCACAGCGCGGTCGAGCATGACAAAAACGCCGCGATCATCGACGCGGCGGATCAACCGCCCATAGGCCTGCCGCAGCCGCAATCGGGCGATCCTGTCGGCATACTCGACGCCGCCAAACACTGGTTTGCGAGCCCGGTGCAATATATCCGGGCGCGGCCAGGGCACGCGATCGAAGACGAGCAGGCGCAGCGAACGCCCCGGGATGTCGACCCCGTCGCGCACCGCGTCGGTTCCGAGCAGGCAGGAATCCTCCTCGGCGCGAAAGATGTCGACGAGCGTTGCGGTCGACATCGCGTCGACGTGCTGGGCGAGCAGCAGCAGGCCGCGCGCCTCGAGCACCGGGGCGATGCGCTGATGGACGGCGCGCAGTCTGGTTATCGCGGTGAAGAGGCCGAGCGCCCCGCCATGCGCTGCGACGAACAGCGCCGTATAGGCCGCCGCCACCTGTGCGATATCGTCGCGAGGAATGTCGGTGATCACAAAAATCCGTGTCTGCTGAGCATAGTCGAACGGCGAGGCGATGCGCGCCGCAACCGGGCTCGCCGGCAGGTGGCGCAGGCCGGTGCCGGCTTCGGCGCCGCGCCAGGCCTGCTCGGGGTCGGCGGCGCCATCGGTCAGGGTCGCCGAGGTGACCAGTAGCCCGTGCGCCGGCCGCGCCACCGCTGCCGCGAACGGGATGCCCGGATCGACCCAATTTCGATTGACGCCGACATCCGTCTCCAGGCCGTCGATGCGGTCGATCGCCAGCCACTCGATCGTCTCGCGCAGCGGCGGCTCGGCGATGTCGCGAAGCAGCCGGCCCCAGGTGCCGAGCTGCAACTCGCTGCGGCGGTCGAGGCTGCGGATCGTCGCATCGAGACGCTGGCGCAGGCCGGTATCGGGCGGGTTGTCGGGATCCTCGAGCCGGGTTCGCAGGATCTCGCAAAGCCGCTTCAACGCTGCTGCGAGGCGGTCGAGGCCGTCAGCGAGTTGCAACGCCGCCTCGATCAGGCCCTCGATCGGCGGCCGGGCCTCGGCCTGCAAGCCATAGCCATTGTCGGCGAGCACCGCCCGCGCCAGCACCTGCTGGCGGACCAGCACCAGGAGCTTCTCGAAGCTCTGGTGCCCACGTCCTTCGGCGATCCGCTGCGCCCAGTCGTCGGCGGGGAGGATACGGGCGGCAGCGAGGATGTCGATCAGGGCTTTGGCGGCGGTCTCATCGCCTTCTACGAGGTCGCCGATCCGCCGGCGCAATCCTCGTGCGCGCGACCCTCGGCCGCCCTCGGCGCCGACGATCCAGCGGCGCAGCTCGCGCCCTTCACGCCCGGACAGGCGCACGGCAAAGGCGCCGTCCGCTGCTGCGAGCAGGTGGTGACCTTCGTCGAAGACATAGCGGGTCGGCACGGTTGCGTCGTCGAGCCCACCGAGTGCGGCCTGGGCCATGACCAGCGCATGGTTGGCGACGACGATGCGCGCCTGTCGTGCCTTGCGAATGTTCTTCTCGACAAAGCAGCGGTGATACTGCGGGCAGGCCGAATGAACGCATTCGCCGCGGCGATCGGCGAGCCAGTTGACGCGGCCAAATCCGATCAGCTCGGCGAGCCAGCCGGGGAAGTCCCCGGCCACCAGATCTCCGGTGTCGGTCGCGGCGATCCAGCGGGCGATCAACCCTAGCTGCGCCAGTGACTTCCCCGGACGCATCAATGCGGCGCCGAGCGCCTCCTCGTAATTCAACAGACAGAGAAAGTTTTCACGCCCCTTGCGGACGACGACGCGGCGCTGTTTCAGCGCGGGGTCGGGGTAGAGCCGGTCGAGCTCTTGGGCGATCTGGGCCTGGAGGTTGCGGGTGTATGTCGAGATCCACACCGAACCACGGTTTTTCTCCGCCCATAGGCTCGCCGGTGCGATATAGCCGAGGGTCTTGCCGACCCCCGTCCCCGCTTCGGCAAGGACGGCTTGGGGCTGGTCGGGCTGGCTGCGCGGGGCAAACGCGGCAGCAGCCGCGGCGGCGTAATCGGCTTGCTCGGGACGCGGCTCGGCGGCCGCGCCGAGGAGCTCGGCCAAGCGCGAACGAGCCTCCTCGGGACGCACAGTCTCGTTGCCGGGCGCCGGTCCGGGGGCAGGCTCGCTCCATTCGGTAAGCCGCCCCCAAGCGCGCAGCCCCACCGCCCGATCTAGCGCATCCGGATCACAGGCCGGCAGCGCGGCGATAACGGCCGGGGCCCATAGCCAGCCGCCGCGATGCATCGCTTCAGCCACCGTTCGCGCCTCGGCATCGGTCTCCCCGCCGAGCTCCTCGAGCAAGACCCGCGCCGCGGTCGCAAGCGCCACGCACGCGTCGGCCGGCCGGTGCGGCGCATCAATCCCGAGCACCTCGGCTAAACCGCCCGGCGTCGGCACGCAGAACCGCGCAGGGCGAACAAAGGCGAACAATTCGAGCAGATCGAGTGCCGGAAACACTGGCATGTCGAGCCGCCGCGCAGTAGCCCTTGCGTGGCACAGCATTGGCGCTTCGCGCTCGATGCGGTTGCGCGCTTCTGCGGGTGCCAGCGCCTCAATCTCGCCGTCGGGGCTCAGCCACAGCACTTCGCGGAAACCGGCAACCACGACAGGCGCCTGCGGCACCGATACCCGCGGCGGCGAGAGCTCCTGATTGCCTCCCGACATGATCGACACGATCTACCACATCTGCTAATGGCGACCGAGTGCCGGGTCCGGCCCCGCTTGCGCCGCTATCGACTGCTGGCGGAGGGATATTCGATCTGCCTGATCTTCTTGACACTCGCTGCCGGTTCTGCGCACCCGTTGCCGCCAGACTCCTCAGCCCGGTTGCCGGCGACACCGCCTTCCCTCGGCAAAAGCTTTTATTCCTCGATCGCTTTTATCAGCGTCTCACCGCCGCGCTCGACCGGTGACAGGCGCGATCGGCCTCGCGTCCTCATCGACTACCGAGGACGAAATTCCCGTTGCTGCCCCCATAACGGCCTAACTGGCCCTACGCGGTTGAAGACGAATTCTTCGGAACACAGCGCTGACGCCTTCGGGGCAGGAGTGCATGGGCCATCTGCATAGGCCGTCCGCATAACAGCCGTACGGAAACTCACGCCGCAGGTTCGCCGAACGGCTCGATGGCGAACTGCCGGGCCGCGTTGCCGCCCATCATGCGGGCGATCAGCGGCTCCGGCACGGCGGCTGCCCGCAGCTTCGCGAGCGCATCCCAGGCGCTCGTCGCGTCATGATGCGGATAGCGCGACCCCCACACGACCTTTTGCGCGAAATCCTGCGGCAATTTTTGGATCATCCGCTCCTCGGCGTCGAAGCCCAGCATGACATTGCCGTGCTCCCACATCTCTTCCGGCTCAGTCGAGACCGGGTAGTGGTGCAACAACGGGATCACGCGCGTCGAGGCCTCCATCTTTTCGAGCACCTCCTGCATCCACGAGGCCTTCCCATGGGCGACGACGACCTTCATCGCCGGGTAGCGCTCCATGACCGTGAATCCGATCAAGGCCGAGGCGACAAACATGTGGTTGTCGAGCCAGGGGGCCAGGATCGGCGCCAGCGGATGACCGAGCGGCGTCGCACCGATAAACGTGATCGACTGCCCGGCGCCGCCGCTGCCGCCGGCGAGCGGGCCGCCGCCCCCTCCAGGAACCGGAGGCTGCACCAGGCGGTCCTTGATTTTCTCGAAGAACGGCCCGTGCGACGTCCATTCCGGGTTCCACAGGCCCGGCGTCGCATGCACCGCCGCGGTAATCCCGCAACGCTCCAGTTCGGCCCACAGCGGATCGTAATAGGGATGGTTGAGATAGCGGTCTTCGACGAACATCGGCCGGATGAAAACAGCGCGGAATGACGGCAGCTGCGCCACCCGCTGCAATTCTTCGAGCGCGAAGTCGATGTTCTGCAGCGGCAGGATTGCGGCAGCGAACAGCCGCTGCGGAGCCGCCGTGCAGAAGTCGAGGATCCAGTCGTTGTAGGCCCTCGCCAGGGCGTAGGCGACATCCGGATCGCTGACGAGGAAAAAGCCCTCGGCAAACCAGGTCGGGTACATCAGCGCCTGGTCCACCCCCATGGCGTCCATATCGGCCAGACGAGCCCGTGGCTCAGAGGCGCCCTCGGTTGGCCGATGCTTGACGTGCGCGTCAAGAGCGCCGATCGCATCCCAGTCCATACCCGGCCGCCACAACGCGTGGCGCGGCAGGTTGGGGTTCGAGCGATCGCGGAAGATTTCGCCGTTGACCTTGAGATAGGCGCCCGTGCGTCCCTCCTGCCGCCACAAGGCATGCTTGCCGAGTATTCGATACTCGGGGTCGAGGTATTTGTCCCAGAGAGCCGGCGGCTCGACGACGTGGCTGTCTGCATCGACGACGGTGACGTCCTTGGCCGTCATTGTTGCCTCCGCTTTGCAGCAGTCGATCCGGTCACCGCGTTTAAGCCCGACTCACCGCCGCCTCAGGCCGCAGCGCCGCGCTGACTTCCTCCTCGGTTGGCCACCAATCCGGGCGCGCGATCTCGGTGACCCGCTCGCGGATGATGTTGCTCGGCGCCTGCACCTTGTAGAGGCGGCGGGCATTGGCGCCGAGGAACTTGGCCTGATCCTGCTTCGGCAGCCCGTATTTCTGCATCGTCTCGATCGCCCTCCAGGCGTCGTCGCCGTCGTGATGATAGACGTCGGATGACCAGCACAGGATATCACCGTAGAACTCCGGGAGCCGAGCCGGCGGCGCCTCGTCGCCCTCGAAGCCGGTCATGCAATGCTCGAAGAAGGTTTCGCTCGGCAGCTTTTTCAGGGGCGGCAATCGCCGTTCGTTGCGGTAGAGCCGATAGGCCTTGTCGCACTCGTCGATCAGAAAGCTGAGCCAGGTCGACGAGGCCTCGAAGACGGCAGCATTGATCTTCGGGTGCCGCTCAAAAAATCCTGACATCAGCACGATCGTGACCCACAACGCCGCCTCGGCCTGGAAATTCTGCACATTGGCGAGGAAGGTATGCGGCAGGCCGGCGGTCGCCATGGTCTTTCGGATCAGTTCGGCGCCGGAATATTGTTCGCTGTATCCCGACGGCTTCGAACTGCCAAAGGCCGGGAATGGGTGCATCCCATAGACCATGCCGGTCTCCTCGAGCGCGTCCCAAACAGGCTCGTATTTCGGCTGCAGCGGGTAGTTGCCCATCGCATCCATCGGCCGCACCAGTGCTACACGGCAGCCCAGCGCGGCGACTCGGCGGACCTCCTGGACCGCGTAGTCGGGGTGTTGCATAGGGATCAGCGCGGCGAAAAACAGCCGATCCGGATTTTCGCGCGTGTATTCGTAGGCCCACTCGTTGTAGGCGCGGCAGAACGCTTTGGCGCCAAGGGCGTCCTCGAGCCACGGATAGATGTCGATCTCGGTCGGAATGATCATGACCTGATCGATGCCCTGGATGTCCATGTCCTCGAGGCGCGGCTTCGGTTCATACGAGCCGGCATGATCGAGATAGGTGACCTGATCCTGCGTCAGCGCCGTCTTCGGATTTAGGTTGCGCACGTTGAGCGCGCGCTGGATGTCGTGCTTGACGCCCGGGCCGGCATTGCTGATGACCCGCATTGTGCCGGGGATGCCGCCCTTGCGCGGCGAGCCGAGGCCGATCCCGGCACGCCCGTTGACGATCAACAGGCGGTTGTCGGCGTCCCACCAGATCGTCCGCCTCAATGCATCGAGTTCGTCGCGGGTCAGAAATTCGTGGGCGCGTTCCCAGATCAGCGGCGGCTCGGTCACATGCGCGTCGCAATCAAAGGTCGCGAAATCCTTGGTCATCGGGGCAAAGCGTTGAACCGGCATGAGGCTCCTCCTCGCCAAGTGTCGTGATGTGGTCTCCTAATCCTCCAGCCAGCCGGGCGGCACGGTCACCGCGCCATTGCGCGCCAGGATCGCGTCGACCTCTGCCATATCTGCGCCACCGATCTGCCAGCCGAGCGCGCCAAGATTTTCGGACACCTCGGCCGGCGTGCGAAATCCGACCAGCGCCGTGCCGACGATCGGATTGCTCAGCGTCCAGCGCAGTGCGAATTGCGGCAGGCTCTTGCCGAATTTCGCTGCTAGCGGCCGCAACTCCTCGACGGCGGCGAGGTTGCGCGGGAAATGCTCGGGCCCGAACAATGTACGGAACAGGTTAAGGTTCCCAAGATTGCCGCTTTTCGAGCGCCAGTCGCTCTCGTCGAAAGACATGCCGAAATGGAACGTACCGCTCAGCATCCCGTAAGCGAGCGATCCGTATGCCATCAGCGCGACCTGGTTGGCCGCGCAGCAAGGGAAGATCTCCGTTTGCATGCGGCGATCGAACATGTTCCAGGCGTATTGCACGACATCGATGCGACGCCGCCGCATCGCCTCTTCGATCTGCGCCAGGCGGAAATTCGAGACACCGACGTAGCGCGCTTTGCCCTGCCGTACGATGTCGTCGAGCGCCGCCATCGTCTCGTCGAGCGGCGTATCGGGATCCGGCCAATGCACGAGATAGATGTCGACACAGTCGGTCCGCAGCCGCCGCAAGCTCTTTTCGATCGAGGCCAGCACCCGGGCGCGACTGCTGTCGCGGCGGTTCGGCATTTCCTCGTAGCCGACACCGAATTTGGTCGCGATCACTACGTCGTTGCGGCGCGGTCCGAGCGCCCGCGCCAGCGCCTCTTCCGAGACGCCCATGCCGTAGGCTTCCGCCGTGTCGAAGCAGGTAATGCCGCCGTCGATCGCCCGGGCGACGGCGCGCTGGAATTCCCCCTCGTCGATGCGGCCGTAGGTGCCGCCGATTTCCCAGCAGCCAAAGCCGATCGCCGAGACCTTGAGGTCGGTGCGGCCGAATTGCCGGTAGTCCATGCGGTCCTCCCTACTTCGCCGCGATTGCCGGAGGCCGTGCCGCAAACCGCCGCTCCATGGCGCGGCGCGCCGCCAGCGCTGGGCTGTCGGGAATCGCCACGTCGACCCAGCGCACCGTTTCGCCGGCGGCGACGTCGCGCTGCAGCGACACCTTGTGGGCGAGGCCGATCGGCAAAGCGCCGCTAGCGAGGCTGTGTTCGGCCGGCATGAGCCTGCCCCACACCGTGTATCCGCCCTCACCATCGAGCGTTTCGCCGGCCGTCAAGTTCCGCTTGGCGACGGCTACGACATCGCCGCGCCAGCCTTGCGGCTGGCCGGTAGGCTCGCCGGGCAACGCCGCCGACAGCACCGAAATGCCGAGCTCCAGCCCTATCAAGTGATAGGGTTTGTACATCGCGGCATACATCCCGCTGGCGTCTGTCCTCAGGCCGTATTCCTTGAAGCAGGTGCGTGCATACGCATTCGGCGCCTTCAGCACGACATAGACCCCCCAACGCAGGTCGCGGAACACCGGCCGTCCGTCGCGCTCCAGCGACGAGACGACCTCGACCATGCCGTCGCGCTCCAATGCGCCGCCCGCATCCCGGCTGCGCAGAACGTGCGGCAGGTCGTCGACACCGCAGGGCGGGAACAAGAGACCGTCCTGCGGCACGTCGAGGCCGGTCGCGTTGGCGATTGCCGCCATCTCGATCGCGGATTTGGTGCCGTCGAGAAACGAGTTGAACATCTGCGGGTTCATAGCGCCGCGCCGCGCCTCCTCGGCGGTCAGCCCGTAATGCTGCCAGACAGCGTCGGGTGTCACCGCGTGGTAGGCCGGCAGATATTTGGTTCCCTTGCCTGCCGCGGCGACCGGAAACCCGGCGGCGCGCGCCCAATCGACCAATTCGCAGGTCAGCGCCGGCTGGTCGCGGTAGGCGAGAGAATAGACGACGCCCTTCGCGCGCGCCTCCTCGGCCAGCAGCGGCCCCGCCAGCACATCGGCTTCGACATTGACCATGACGATGTGCTTTCCGGCTGCGATCGCGGCGTGGGCGTGCGCGATACCGGCCGGCGGGCTGCCGGTCGCCTCTACGACCACCTCCACCTCGGCGTCGTCGCAGGCCTCGGCGCCGACGGCGACGAACCGGGTCGCCGCGATCCGACGCTCGTCCCAGCCGATGGCCCGGCAGGCGGCGCGGGCCCGTTCGGGGTAGAGATCGGCGATGACCGCGATATCGATGCCGGCCATCGACGGCGCCTGGTTCAGGAACATCGAGCCGAATTTGCCGGCCCCGATCAGCCCGACCTTGATCGGGCGCCCGGCCGTGGCGCGCCCTTGCGCGAGTTGGTGGAGGCCCACGGCGTCTCTGCGGCCGCGCGGCGACGATGCTCGCGCGCACACGCGAGCAGCGTGCCGGCTCGATCGGCGAAAAATCACGATGGGCGATCCATTCCGGCCGGGTCGGCTTCCTGATGTAGTTCGATACCGCGCACAGGGTCAGATAAACGATGCGGCGAGGGTAGGGCGTGATGTTCGGCGCCGAGGCATGCACGAGATTGCCGTGGAACATCAAGACCGCGCCGGGCTTGCCGGTCGGCGCGACGATGCCGCCCGCGTGTACCAGCCGGGTCACGGTCTCGTTGTCTAGGGTCCACAGCGGGTAGGAGGTCGTCTCCTCGTCGTGCCCGGCCGACAGCACGCCGTGCTTGTGGCTTTTTGGCACCAGCATCAGCGGGCCGTTGATCGGCATGACCTCGTCCATGAACACGGCGATGTTCATCGCCCGCGGCTCGGGCATGCCGTCGTCGCGCGCCCAGGTGCCGTAATCCTGATGCCATTGCCACACATCGCCCTCGAACGCCGCCTTGGCGTTGATCTTGTATTGGTGCATGTAGAGCTTCTCGCCGAACACCTGCTCGACCGGCCCGATCAGGCGCGGGTGATGGCCGAGGAGCCGAAACGACTCGTTGTAGGTGTGCGCGGCGAAAGCGGTGCGCGGCGCACCCGTCTTCTCCCGCCACACCTCCTGACGGTTGGTGGCGTAGATCGCCTCGGCCTCGTCGCGCAGAACGGCTACCTCCTCCTCGGCGAAGCAGACGGGCAGGAAAAGGTAACCTTCCTCAGCAAACTGGCGGAGCTGCGCTTGGTTCAGCGGCATTGCATAACCCTTCCTTCGGCACAGACGATTGGCTCAGCCGGCGCGCGGTCTCAGCGCCGGCGCGGTCGGTGTGGCCTTGCGCCGCCCGCTCGGCGCCCGCAGGGTCCCCGGCAAGGATGCAGCGAAGGATCTCCCGGTGCTCGGTCCACACCAGCGGGCGCCGCTCGGGATCATCCAGCACCGCCCCCATCGAGCGCTTCAAATGCGGCCATTGCGCCGCCACGGTGTCCTCGATCGCCCGGTTGCCGGACAAGCGACAGAGAGCGGTGTGAAACGCGACATCGGCTTGGATGAAAGCCAGCAGCGGCGCGTCCGATGGCAGCGCGAGGCCCGCGGCCAGCGCGCGTTCGGCGGCTTGCCGTTGCGGCGCGGCGATCATCCACCGCGCAACGCGTTCGGCGGCGAGGCGGGCGGCCGCCGCGTCGAGCGCGCTGCGCACCTGGTAGAGATCGCGGACCCTGTCGGGATCGATCTCCGAGACGATCAGCCCGCGTCGGCCGTGCTCCGACACCAGCTTCTGCTGCTTGAGGAGTTGGAGCGCATGGCTGATCGGCTGCCGCGACACGCCGAGGGCCCGGCCGAGTTCTTCCTGGCGAATGCGCTGTCCGGGGGCGAGCGAGCCGTCGGCGATCGCCTCGACCAACCGCTCGTAGGCCCGGTCGATCAGCGCCGGCTGGGGATCAAGAGGCTGCATCCGCCCGCCGTTTCTGAATTCGGAATTCGATATTACTCGGCCTGACCGAGACGAGTAAAGGCTACCTCGTTGTGCGCGTGTGGTTCGGCCATCATCACTGCAACCGAGTCGACGGAATCGAGACGGCGGAGGTGTGCCTACTGCAACGGCCGCCATGGGTTGGACGCCGCCGTTCGGCAGCGCTCGATCGCAGACATGACCTTGAGTTTGGCCGAGGCTTAGCTGGCCGGCACGGGACGCGCGCCAAGCCGGCCCGAGGTGGCAGAAGATATCCGCAACCTCGGCCGCCGGCTGTGACAACGGCGGCGCGTTGGCCCGGCATTTTCAGCAGGAAATCGAACGGGCTCGTCGCCTCGCCGGTGAGGTTTTAGACCCTCAGTCTCAAGACAGGACGCCCGTCTCCTGCTAACCCCAAAAGCCTCCTCTGGCCGCAAATTACCGCGAGAGTGGTGTAGCCCACCGGCGCGTTTGAACCATCGCCACCAAGGCTTGACCGGAGCGTCGATGCCCCCTTGCGGGACGTTGCGCGGGTTGATCGAGTTCTGGGCCGCCAAATAATAGATGTCCTTTGGCGATTACCGTGTTGACGGCCCGTAAGGAGCACGTCAGGAAATTGGG
>Ga0306920_100006098_pt1 | contig 15660 bp, 15 predicted proteins | sample flu12Cox44000170_FD_204666 | JGI IMG/M metagenome (GOLD analysis project Ga0306920, IMG submission 204666) | Lab enrichment of tropical soil microbial communities from Luquillo Experimental Forest, Puerto Rico - flux4day.12C.oxic.44.000.170 (v2)... | ecosystem: Environmental > Terrestrial >... | reverse complement strand
TCGAGGTGCCACCGTGGCACAGGATCGGCGTGTGAGTCGAGCTCGCCACCGGGGGAGCGTTGACGGTCAGGCTCACGTCATCCGTCGCCGAGCAACCGTGGGGGTCGTTGCAGGTCAGACGCACCACGGCGACGCCGGGGCCGGTGAAGGACACGGTGGTTGCGCAGGAACCCGCGCTGCCAAACGTAACCGCGGGCCCCGACACCGGGCTCCACGAGCAATTGCCGGTCGAGCAGCTCCCACTCAGGCTGAACGTGTTGGGGCCGCTGGCCGCGGGGCATTGCGACTGGTCAGGGCCGGCATTCGCGACCGGCGGCGTCGAAAGGTTGAACGGAGCGAGGACGAAGTCCTTGAGCTGGGCGTCCCCGAATCCCGAGGAACCCGAGGATCTCGTCTTGACCTGGACCGTCGAGACCGTGTTGCAGAACGATCCGAGATTGAACCCCGGCAGGTAGCAGGAAAGGTTGACCGCCGCCTCGGCGAACTGGAGCGCGTCGTAGTGGTCGGTCCTTTGCTCGCTGGGGCTGTTGGCGAACACGAGGCAGGGCACTGCAGTGTTGGGGCCGCTCACGGCGCTGAACGCTGTGTCGCGCGGTGGCGCGCCCGGGAGCGACGGGCACTGCGCGTTCACCTGCACGTAGGCGAAGCTGCCGCCGGACGCCTGCCATTGGCGCTAGTGCACGCAGGGGGCGGCGCCTCCCTGCTGGTAGTCGATGCTCAGCACGATATCGCCATTCGTTCCGGAGGTACGGCCCCCGTCCGTCCCGTTGCCGGTGATCGTCCCGTCGGGGTTCAGGGTCAAACCCTTCTGGTTGAACTCGAAGTCGAAGTGTTTGTCACCGCTGGTGGACCGGTACGCCGCGCCGACCACGAGCCAGACGTCACCGTTGGGGTCGGCGGCGGCGGGTCGCACGTTGACATAGACCTCGGTGAGGTCGTCCTTCTGGGGAATGTTTCCCGCCGACCAGTGCCACGGGTTCTGACCGACACCGATCAGATCCTGGTTGGTGTTAGACATTCCCGAGAACACCGTGGGATCGTTGCCGGCGGCGGGCCCCACCGAGTCCTGGACGAACAGCGTGTTGCCGAGCCCCGCGATGGGAGTCCCGCACACGCCGGGCGGAGAGTCGATCAGGCCGAGGCACGAGCTGCCGGGAAGCTTGTACCAGTCGATCCCAGAGCCCGAGCAGAGGGCCTTGCCGTCGATTGCGAAGCCGGCGGCGGTGCCATTCGAGATGGGCCCGCAGGTTTCGGCTGCAGCGCGAACGTCTGCCGGTCGGGCGAGACCCGCCGTTACGACCACGATGGTGGTCAGACCGAAGATAAGCGTTCGCCCGATGTCGAGAGGGGGTGTGACACGCATGACATCCTCCCTGCACGCTGGTGCGGAACCTGACGGTGGATCGAGGTGGGCGGCGCGGTGCGGCCCGGCCCTGTTCTCCCGGGCGGCGGGGATGGATGCGGCGCAGTGGGGGCGGCCCGAGGACGCGCAAACTAGGCGTTGCCGCTGACAGGAATCAACAATTAATTGTCGTTCGACAGGGAATTGTGGAGTGACTGGGCAAGGCCCTAGTCGCAACGCCCTAGGGTGTCGGGCATCGACGGCGCGGCACCAGCGGAGGCGCCGGGCGCTCAAGCACCGCGGCCCGGAGTGGGGCTCCGGGGTCGCCGTGTGGCCTAACCCTTAACGCAGCCGGACGATTCGCCTCACTGCGCGGTTCGATTCATCGGTGACTTCGAGCAGATAGGTTCCCGAGGCCACCTCATCGCCCCGATCGTCCCTGCCGTCCCAGGCCCATTCGTGGCGACCCACCCCCAACCTGGCTGCCTCGAGCCGGCGGACCGAGCGGCCCTGCAGATCCATGATCCGGATGATCATGTGGGCCGGGTGCGCCAGCGTGACCGACCCCGAGGTCTGGGACAGGAAGGGGTTCGGGCTGGGGCCCGACAGCTCGAATCGGGAGTCCGGGACATCGGCGACGCCCGTGGAGCTGTTCAGACCCACGTCGAGGAGGGTGGCAAATCCGTCGAAGCCGCCGCCTGGCGTGCGGTCCAACGCGCCCGGGGTCGTCGGGAAGTTCGTGCCGTCGGTGTATCCGACGAGGAACGCGGCGCCATCCGAGCGGAGCGCGATCCCGCAGGCCTGGTCGTTACCGCTCGAGCCGATGTACGTCGAGTACACCAGCCGTGTGCCGCGCGGGGCGACAGAAGTGACGAAGCCATCCGCGGCTCCTCCGCCGAAGCTGCTGGAGACCGCGCCGGCGGTCACCGGAAAGTTCGTGGAGGTGCAGACTCCGGTCACGCACGCGGCCCCATCGGACTTCACCGCGACGCCGTAGGCCAGGTCGCTTCCACTCCCTCCGAGGTAGCTGCCATAGATCAGGCCACCGGTCGGTGAGATCGCGGTGACATAACCGTCGTACACATTGGAGCCACCTCCCCACGTCGGCTGGAAGACGCCGGGCACGGTGGGGAAATCCGTCGAGGTGGTGCCGCCTACGGCGTAGGTGTTCCCGCTGCCGTCCACCCCCACGCCATATCCGTCCTCCACTCCGGAGCCGCCCACCAGGGTCGAGAAGACATAGGCGGATGCGTTCGCCGTGAGACGGGCCACGAACGCGTCCTTGATGCCGTTCAGGGTCCTGCTGAAGGCGCCGGAGGTGGTGGGGAAGTCGGGCGATGCCGTCGGTCCGGTGACGGTCGGCTCGTCGTTGCCGTCGAGCACCAGTGACCGGACCTGCTCGGTGCCGCTGTTGGATCCGACGTAGGTGGAATACACGAGCCCGCTGCCGGAAGCGTTCAACCGGGTCACGAACCCGTCCGAGCCGTCGAAGAGACCTGGGACACGCGAGAACTTGACGACACCGGCCGTGGTGGGAAAGTCGGTGGAGCTGGTCACTCCCCCGACCGTCGCCAGCCCGGCCGAGTTGACCGCGATCGTGGTCCCCTTGTCGTCGCTCCGGCCACCGAGGTAGGTCGAGTAGGCCAGCATGTTGCCATTGGGACCGAGCTTGGTGACGAAGGCGTCGTAGGTGCCGCTCATCCCGATCTGGGTGTGGAACGCCCCGGACGTGACGGGGAAATCGCCGGACAGCGTCTCTCCCGTGATGTACACGTTGCCGTTGGCGTCGACCGCCACCGCCCGCCCGGCGTCCCACGCCGACCCGCCGAGATAGGTGGACCAGACCATGGACCCGTCGCCGTGCATTTTGGTCACCACCACGTCGTCGTCGGCCTTCTTCGTTCCCTGATAGGCACCCGGTGTGGTGGGGTAATCGGTCGAGGCGGAGTACCCGACCACGAACATGTCGCCGCTCGAGTTGGTGGCCACGCCGACCGTACAGTCCGCACCGCTGCCTCCCAGAAACGTCGACCAGATCATCCCCGGGTCGACGATCAGCGGCTGGCGGCGATCGTAGCTGCCGGCCCGGAAGCAGAACTCACGCCGCGAGAGGACGCGGTAGCCCCCGGCCACCGCGATGCGACGGCCTGAGATCTCCTGGTAGAAGAAAGGTGGCGCCTCGCGCATCGTGCCGCGCCGCGTCCTGATCACCAGGCCGCCGCTGGGATCGATGGTGAGGCTGCGAGCGCCCCGGTAACGGAGCACCGCCCGCGACAGGTCGGCACCGGGGGCGATCTCCAGTTCGTACTCGAGATGCCGCTGCGCGAATCGATACACGAGATCGGCCCCGGGAGCGACGCCGCCGTACCGCACCTCCCGATAGGCCGGTGCTCCCTGGCGCCACCGGCCCGGATCGTTTCCAACGAACACGTTGACTCGGAGGGCGCAGGGCTCAAGCCCCTCGAGGGTGGGCGGAGCTGGCGCCGCCGGGAAGTCGACCGCGAGGACCACTCCGGTGTCGAGGACCGATCTCCCCCCGCAGTGGAGCACCACGGAAGAGGGCTCGAAGTAGACCGACGAGCCCCGCCCCACCGCGTAGAAGCGGGCCGGGCCACGGATCTGGCCGAGGTTCGGCAAGAACTCCTGGGCCTCGAGCGCGGGCCCGCGTGCCGATGGGGCCTGAACCAGGGCGGCGGCAGAATCGTGACCCGCGACGGCAGCGACCGTGAGAGCGAGGCAGCTGACGATCATTCTCATGACGCACCCCGAAGTCGCGAGGGAAGACGGATGCGACCGAATCGGGCCGGCCGGGTCGGGAGTCCAGTCGTAGCAATCGCCATTCCCGCCAACACGCCCGTCTTCGGACCTTGTTGGCCTCGCGTCGGGCTGGAGTCGTGCAGGAACCGATTGCGAACGTTGCGCTGCGCGCGATCCTGGCCGGGCCATGACGGCGTGGACCTGGGCCGCTCCCGAGCTCGACACCGGATGGGCCCGGGTGTCACCAGGTGCTGGGGCTAGGCTCCCTTGCGGCCCGCTTCGAGCGGCGGTGTTTCCTCGGTCGCCTCGAGCATGAGCGGTGGCGGCTCGTCGGCGATCAGGTACTCGAAGCGGGTCCGGAACTCCTGGAGCGAGAGCCCGGCGGCGGCGGCGAACTTGGCCAGCTCGTGAGGCTCCTCGAAGTCGTCGCGCCGCAGGCGGATCATGTAGCGCCGCGCGATCGCGTAGCGGGTCGAGTGAATGTCGGCCATGCGGATGCGCGCCCGGCCGGTCTCGGCGTCGAGCAGCTGGTGGAACGGGATGGGCATGAAATGGCCGCCCTGCAGGGTGACCACCGCCGCGTCGCCGCCCTCGATCAGGTACTTGGACGCGCAGTAGCCGAGGTCGCGGGTGTACTCCATGTCGAAGGGGATCGGGTCGGCGCAGCGCAGCTCGTAGCCGATGTTCTTCGCCACCACCGTGGTCTTGATCCCGAAGTCCCGGAGATGGCGCTGCACCTCGCGCTTGAGGATCTCGCCGATGTTGACCTCGTCGATGCGCACGTTGCCGTGCGTGTCGCGCTCGACGTCCTCGAGGTGGGCGAGGTCCTGGGGATCGATCCCCAGCACGACGCCCTCGGCGATCACCGCCACCCCGTCGCGCCGCCCGTAGCTCAGGCGCTTGAGGATCGCGCCCACCAGGGTGTCGACCAGCGTGCGCAGCTGGATCGGCCGGCGCTCGAACTCCTCGGGGATCAGGGTCAGCGTGGCCCCGGCCGCCTTGCCGATGCCGAGCGCCAGGTGTCCGGCCTTGCGTCCCATCGAGATCACGAAGTACCAGCGCGAGGTCGTGCGGGCGTCGACCATCAGGTTCTTGACGATCTCGGCCCCGTGGTGGCGGGCGGTCTGGTAGCCGAAGGTGTCGACGTTGGGGGGCAGATCGAGGTCGTTGTCGATCGACTTCGGCACGTGGACGATCTGCATGCGCCCCGTCGCCCGCTCCGCCAGCCTGATGGCCGAGTAGGCGGTGTCGTCGCCGCCGATGGTGATGAGCTGCGAGACGTCGAGGCGCAGCAGGGCGAGCAGCGTGTTCTCGATGAACTCGGGCGCGGTCGTGGGGTTGGCGCGCGAGATGCCGATGAACGATCCGCCGCGGAAGTGGATGCGGCTCACGCCCTCGATGGTGAGCGGGCGCACGTGCTCGACGTTGCCCTGCATCAGCCACTCGAAGCCGTCCTCGATCCCCAGCACCTCGACGTCCTCGAGCGCGGCGCGGATCGTGGAAGCCCCGATGACGCTGTTGATCCCCGGTGCCGGCCCTCCTCCGACCAGGATCGCGAGCGTCTTGCGGTGGGTCATCGCATCATCTCCCTCGGCCGCATTGTCGGGGCGAGGCGCGCGAGGGGTCAAGCGGCCCGGCCGGCGCCCGCGCGCCGTCGGGGCGTCCGGCTCAGCGCTGGAACAGGTTGCGCAGCACGAAGCCGAGGTTCGCGGGGCGCTCGGCGAGGCGACGCATGTACCACGGCACCCAGGCGCTGCCGTACGAGATCAGCACCTTGACGCGGTGGCCGGCGGCGGCGAGGCGCAGTTGCTCGTCGCGCTGGATGCCGTACAGGAGGTGGAACTCGTAGGCGCTCTTCGCCAGGCCACCCGCCTCGGCCTGCGCCACGATGCGCCGGATCATCGGGCGATCGTGGGTGCCGAACACCGGGCGCGGGCCGTCGTGGTGCGCGGCCGCCAGCAGGCGCTCGGCCAGCGCCAGGTAGCTCGCGTCCACATCGGCCTTGCGCGCGAAGGCGATCGCGGGCGGCTCGGCGTACGCGCCCTTGACGAGGCGGATACGCGCCGCGCCGGGTCCGGGCGCCACCAGCGCCTCGAGATCGGCGGCGCTGCGGTGCAGGTAGGCCTGCAGGCACAGCCCGGTGTTCCCGTGCGCGGCGTGCACGCGGCGGAACAGCTCGAGCGTGGGCGCGGTGGTGGCGCTGCCCTCCATGTCGACCCACACCGTGCCGCTCCCCGAGGCGCGGGCCGCGAGCTCGGCGAGCCCGGCGGCGGCGGCCGCGGGGTCGAGCTCCATGCCCAGATGAGTGAGCTTGACCGACACCTCGGCGTCGAGCCGGCGGCGCGCGATCTCGTCGAGCGCCCCGCGGTAGTGGTCGACCACGGCCCGCGCCTCGGAGGCGTCGGCCAGGTTCTCGCCCAGCAGCGTGATCACGCTGCCGATCCCCTGCCCCATCAGCGTCTGGCAGGCGGCCAGCGCCTCGGCCAGGGTCTCTCCCGGCATGAAGCGCGACACCGCGCGCCGCACGAAGCCGAGGCGCGGCAGGCGGCGCGCCAGCGTCGGGCTCCGTGAAGCCCACAGCAGGGTTTGGCGCAGCAGGCTCATGTCGGGCGCGCAGGCTACCGTCGCGGCGAAAGCGCCGTCAATCACGCGTGGGTGGCTTGCGGCCGTCGCGTGCCGCGCCTAGACTTGTCGGGTCCCCGCGCTCCCCCTCCCCGCTCGACTTCCGCCGGAGGCGCCGATGCGATCGATGGCCCTCTTCCTCACCCTGCTGCTGGGGCTCGCCGCGCACGCCGCATCGGCCGATCAGATCTGCGCCGGGCTTCTGCCCATCGGCCTGCTCCAGCCCAGCGGTGGCTTCACCACCGGCTGCAGCCGTCAGTTCACGCTCAAGCTCGGCGCGAGCATCGGGCCCGACGGCAACTACATCCTGCTCGACTACCCGCCGTGCGCCGCGGGCCCGTGCGCGGGAGAGAGCGGGCTCATCCAGCTCCAGTGCGCGGCGGCCAACGGCTACCAATGCTGCCTGTCGACCGGCCAGAGCATCCCCACCCTCACCGGGACCAATGTCGCGACACTGGCCGCGGGACTCAACCAGCGCATCGGCCTCGACTCGGACCAGCGCGCCGGGATCTGCTATTCGGCCTACGCCGGCAATGGGGCGCGGGTCGCGAACGTGCCGCTCGCGAGCTTTCCGGGCACCGACCGCACCCAGATGATCCTGCAGAGCTTCGCCAGCGTATTCCTGGTCTCGCCGCCCGCGGGCAGCGCCCAGAGCACCACGATCACGCTCGAGTTCATCGCCCAGGGCGTGACCGCGTCGACCGTCCCCAGCTGGGGGCGCCTTAAGGTGTTATACCGCTGAGCCGCAGGCATTTCCGGCCAGTAATTCACCACCCGTCCGGGGTTGCCGGAGAAATACCCTTGAGTTGAGCGGACCTGATGGTCGATATTCCCGGCGTCTTCGGTTGCCGTGGATGTGAGCGCCAGCATTCGAGCCGCCAGGGACACCTGGCGGCTTGCTCGTGTGGCGGGCCGCGGGCGCCGAAGCACCGGTCAAGGTGACCGGGCGCGGCCGCCGCGCACCGGCGGCAAAGTTCCGGGGCATAGTGCCCTGACAGCAAGGAGCAACAAAGTGGCTCGTGGTACGGTGAAGTGGTTCAACGAGGCGAAGGGATTCGGGTTCATCTCGCAGGAGGGCGGCGAGGACGTGTTCGTCCACTTCTCGGCGATCCAGGGCGAGGGCTTCAAGACGCTCGCCGAGGGTGAGCCGGTCGAGTTCGACATCACGCGCGGGCCGAAGGGCCTGCAGGCGGGCAACGTCCGCAAGGTCTAGCTTCGCTCGGGGTACCACCTCACGCGAACCGGGCGGCGCCAACGCGCCGCCCTTCGCGTTTTCGGTCGCCGCGGTGGACGGTCAGGCGCTGACGGTGTACTCGAGCAGCGCTTCGACCCGGCGCGGCAGCAGGCGTTCCCGCCCGCCCAGCCCCTTGAGCTCGATCAGGAACAGCATCGTGTCGACCACCCCGTCGAGGCGCTCGACCAGCCGGGCGGTGGCGTGCGCGGTGCCCCCGGTCGCCAGCAGGTCGTCGACCACCGCCACCCGGGTGCCGGGGGCCAGGGCGTCGGCGTGGATCTCGAGGCTGTCCTCCCCGTACTCGAGCGCGTAGCGCTCGCGCAGCGTCTTGCCCGGCAGTTTGCCGAACTTGCGCGCCGGGATGAACGGCACCCCCCAGTGGAGCGCGAGACCGGTGCCGAACACGAAACCGCGCGACTCGATCGCCACCACCGCGCCGGGGCGCTCGGCGCGCGCCGCCAGCGCCCGCACGCTGTCGGCCAGCGCACGCGGATGCTGGAGCAGCGGGGTGATGTCCTTGAACAGGATGCCGGGCTCGGGAAAGTCGGGGACGTCGCGGATGAACGGGCGCAGATCGATCATGGTGCGCTCCGGTGTCACTGGACCACCCCGCCGGTGGCGCGGTCCATCTCCTGCATGTCGATCGCCGCCCTCAGCTTCTCCAGCGCGCGCGCCTCGATTTGACGCACGCGCTCGCGCGAGATGCCGAAGTGCTGGCCGGTCTGGGCCAGGGTGCGGGCCGCGCCGTCGAGAAAGCCATAGCGGATGCGCAGCACCTGCTCTTCGCGCTGCGACAGCGAGCGCAGCAGCCGGTCGACCTTCTCGTGCTCGAGCTGGAGCTCGACCAGCCGCTCGACCGAGGGCGGCGGCTCGCCCAGGTCGTCGGTCGACAGCTGCTCGAACGCCTCCATGGTGGAGCCGTCGTCGAGCGAGCGCACCCGGCCCAGCAGGCCGGCGAGGCGGCGCGCGCGCTCCGCCGAGATCTCGAGCCGGCGGCCCACCTCCTCGGGCTGCGGCTCGCGCCCCAACACCGCGCGCAGCTCGCGTTCGGCGCGCGCATAGCGGTGGATCTGCTGGAACATGTGGACCGGAATGCGCACCGCGCGCGACTGCTCGGCGATCCCGCGCAGGATCGACTGTCGGATCCACAGCGCCGCGTAGGTGCTGAAGCGCAGGCCGCGCTCGGGCTCGAAGCGGTCGACGGCGTGGATCAGCCCCAGGTTGCCTTCCTCGATGAGGTCGAGGAGCGGAAGCCCGCGGTTGCGGTAGCCGCGCGCGATGTGGACCACCAGGCGCAGATTGGCGAGGATGACGTGCTTGCGTGCCGCGACGTCGCCGGCCCGCGCGCGGAAGGCGAGCTCGAGCAGCCGCGGATGGTCGAGCAGCGGCACGCGCCCGATCTCACGCAGATAGAGGTCGATCAGCTCGCGCTCGCCGCCTTCGCTCCCATGCTCGGGCGGGCCGTCGGCCGCCTCCTCGCCCGGCTCCTCCTCCGGCAGCCGGATGCCCCGCCGGCCCGCGGCGTCGCGGAAGCGCTCGAATGCCTCGTCGTCGAAGTCGGGATCGACCAGCAGCGCCTCGTATTCGGCGCTCGCCACCGCTCCGCGGCGCGCGGCCGCGCTCAGCAGCGCCTCGAGGCGCTGCCGGAAGCTCACCGGCCGGGGCAGGCGCGATGGCTCTCCGCGGCTCATGCGCTGTGAAAGTCCCGGTGCCGGGCTGGTCCCTCGCTCATGTTCTCCTCGACCCGTTCGACTCGCGCCGCGATCGGCCCGCGCCGCACCGCCGCGGCCAGCTGCTCCAGCGCCGCACGCTCGCCCTCGGCATCGATCTCGACCGCGCCGTCCCCGCGATTGCGGACCCGGCCGCCGAGGCCCAGGGCACGCGCTTCGCGGATCACGAAGGCGCGAAAGCCCACGCCCTGAACGCGGCCGTAGATCACGAGGTGCGCACGCAGCATGCGGTCGTCCCGCGATGGAGGCGCGGCGCCGGCGAACCGCGGCGCTCCCGCGTCGTTCCGCCCCGCCGCCCGGCGTGGGGTCGCCGAAGAATGGTCGGGGCGAGAGGATTTGAACCTCCGACCCCCTGGTCCCGAACCAGGTGCTCTACCAGGCTGAGCCACGCCCCGACGTCTTCAGTTGTCCTCGGAAGGATGCCGCTTGTCCCGCCACGCGTCCAGCCCCACCAGCGGAACGAACCGGCACTCGCCATGCCGTCGCCGGTCCCAGCGCCCCTCGGACAGGCGCCGCCAGGACTCGAGCTGCTGAACGTGCGGTCCTCCCACCGGAATGACCAGCAGACCGTCTTCGCCCAGCTGCTCGCGCAGCGCCTCGGGAACCCGCGGTGCGGCCGCAGCGACCAGCACCCTATCATAGGGGGCGGACTCCGGCCACCCGAGGCTGCCGTCGGCGGCGCGGAAGTGCACGTTGCCGACGCCGAGCGTCGCGAGGCGCTCGCGCGCCCGATCGAGCAGGCTCTCGACGCGCTCCACGGTCCACACCTCGGCGGCGAGCCGCGCCAGCAGCAGGGTCTGGTAGCCGGTGCCGGTGCCGATCTCGAGCACGCGATGGCTGGCCGCGAGCTCGAGGAGCTCGAGCATGCGCGCCACCATGTAGGGCTGCGAGATGGTCTGCCCGGCGCCGCTCGGCAGCGCGTGATCGCCGTAGGCGCGATGCCGCAGGCCGGGATCGACGAAGCGATGGCGCGGCGCCTCGCCCATCACCGCCAGCACGCGCGGATCGCGCACGCCGCGGGCGCGAATCTGCTCCTCCACCATGTCGCGGCGGGCGGCGGCGTAGGGGTCGGGTCCGGCGCCGGCCTCGGCGCCGTCTACTTCTCCAGGTGCCACGCGTCGAGGTCCACGAGCGCACGCTCGTCGGTGAGGTCGAGACGCATCGGCGTGACCGAGATCCGGCCCTCGCTCACGGCATGGAAGTCGGTGCCGGCCTGGCTCTCCCACACCGGGTCCTCGCCGCCGATCCAGTAGTAGTCGCGTCCGCGCGGGTCGACCTTCTTGACCAGCGTGTCGCGGTACACGCGGCTGCCGAGCCGGGTGATCGCGATCCCGCGCACCTCGCTCCACGGCCGGTGGGGAATGTTGACGTTGAGCAGCCGGCGGCGCGGCAACCCGCGCGCCATCACCTCGCGGGTCAGGCGCGCGACGAAGCGCGCGGGATCGGCGAAGTCGGTGCTCTCGCGCGTCACCAGCGACGCCGCGATCGAGGGCGCACCCTGGATCGTGCCCTCGATCGCCGCCGCCACCGTGCCGGAGTAGAACACATCCTCGCCCATGTTGGGACCGTGGTTGATGCCCGAGACCACCACGTCGGGCCGCGCGTCGAGCAGCCCGTAGTAGGCGGTCACCACGCAGTCGGTGGGCGTGCCGTCGACGCTGTAGATATCGGCTTCGTGCTGGCGGATGCGGAACGGGCGATGGAGGGTGAGCGAGTGCGACGTGGCGCTCTGGTCGCGATCGGGCGCGACGATGACCACGCGCCCCAGGTCGCGCAACTCCTCGCGCAGGCGCCGCAGCGCCGGCGCGTGGATGCCGTCGTCGTTGGTGAGCAGGATGGTCACGCCCGTGCTCCGGGCGCCGCGCCGGCGCGCCACGCCGCCAGCGCCCGCGCCGCGTCGCGCATCGGCGGTGGCGGGGCCAGGCGCTCGAACGACAGGCGCGTCAGCGTGCCGACGATGCGCGGCACGTCGCGGAAGGTGCGGATCTGGCTCTTCTCCTCCCCGTAGACGGTCGGAATCTCGACCTCGGCGAGCCGGAACCCGAGCCGGGCTGCGCGCACCACCACCTCGGTCTCGACCTCGTAGCGTCCGGGGGTGAGCGGAGTGTGGGCCAGCACCGCGCGGCGGTGGAGGCGGAAGCCACACTGGCTGTCGGAGACCGGCTGGCCCGCCAGCCACGCCGCCCAGCCCGACGAGAACGCGTTGGCGAAGCGGCGTGACAGCGGCATGTGCGGCAAGCGGGCGCGCCGCCCCAGCACCAGGTCGGCGCCGGCCGCGGCGGTGCGCACGAACTCCGGCAGCATTTCGGGCGGATGCTGGCCGTCGGCATCCAGGGTCACCACCGCGTCGTAATCGCCGAGCGCGGCGAAGCCGGCGAGCAGCGCATGCCCCTTGCCGCGGTTTCCGGCGAAGCTCAGCACCCGGGCGCCGTGCAGGCGCGCCACCTCGGCGGTGGCGTCGCGCGAGCCGTCGTCGACCACCAGCACGTCCGGGGGAGGGCGCAGCGCGGCGAGCCGCAGCAGTACCTCGCCGAGGTGCGCCGCGGCCTGGTAGGCCGGGATCAGCGCCGCCACGCGCATCAGCCGAGCGCCCCGCGCAGCGGCTCGAACGCGCACCACTGCCCGGGATGGCGGCGCACCGCGCGGCGCAGCACCGCGCCGACGCCGGGTGCCCGCGCCGCGCGGTCGGCCCCGATCGCGAGCGGCGGCTCGAAGCAGGCCGCATAGCGGCGTCCCGGGCGATGAATGATCACCGCCGGCAGCACCAGCGCGCCGGTGCGGCGCGCCAGCGCGGCCGCGAACCCGCACGCCGAGCCCGCCCGTGCGCCGGCCGGGCGGTCGGCGAGGATCGCCACCCACTCGCCGCGGCGCAGCGCGCGCGCCGCCTCGCGCCACGGCGAGAGGGCCGGCAGCATCGACACGCCCCACGCGCGGCGCAGGCGGCGGAACCGCCGCTCCCCCGCGACGCTGGCATGGGGGCGCGCGATGACGTGGAGGCGCGGCACCCGCGCCGCCAGCCAGGCGGCGCCCCACTCCCAGTTCCCGAGGTGGGCCGACAGCAGCACCACGCCGCGCCCGCTGTGGCGCGCGCGCTCGAGGTGACGGCGGCCGCGCACGTCGACCGCCCGCGCCAGCGCCTCGGGGGCCATGGAGCCGAGCCGCAGCATGTCGCTGAACGCGAGCGCGAAGTGCTCGAACGCCTCGCGCGCGCGCGCTCGGATCGCGCCCCGCGGCGCGCGGTCCAGCAGCCGCGCCAGGTTCGCCTCCTGGGCGCGCCGCGCCGGCAGACCGGCGTGAAAGGCGAGGCGCGCGAGCCCCACGCACAGGCGATCGGCGAGGCGGGCCGGCACCCAGCGCACGGCCAGGTCGGCCACCGCATAGGCCAGCCAGGCGATCATCGTCCAGCGCCACCTCGGGGTGCGAGTGCCGGCATGACGGCGGGGCCGCCGGCCCGGGCGACGCGGCGCTCCGCCGGCGATGGCGAACGAAAATGGTCGGGGCGACTGGATTTGAACCAGCGACCACCTGCCCCCCATGCAGGTGCGCTACCAGGCTGCGCTACGCCCCGACCCAGGGGTGTCCGAAGGCTCGGACGCACGCTCCAATCTAGGCGAAGGAGCGCCGCCCGGGCAAGTCGGCCGGAGTGCGGAGGCGGTGTCGCGCGCCCTCCGACCCGGGCCGGCTCACGCCTCGTGGCGCAGCTTCCCGAGCAGGCGCTTGAGCTCGCTCCGCACCTCGTGGAGGATGACCTTGCGGTCGGGATCCGAGGCCGCCGGCGCCGCGGCGGCGGGCGCGTCGTGGCGCTGATCGAGCAGTCGCCGGCGTGCGCCGGCGATGGTGAAGCGCCGCTCGTAGAGCAGCTCCTTGATCTGCATCAGGAGCTTGACCTCCTCGGGGCGATACATGCGATTGCCGGCCCGGTTCTTCTTGGGGCGCAGCATGCCGAACTGGCTCTCCCAGTAGCGCAGCACGTGCGGCCTCACGCCCACCATCTCGCTCACTTCGCTGATCGATCGATAGAGCTTGAACTCGGCGTCCGGCTCGGCCCTGAGCGGCGACACGGTGTCCTCCTGCGGGTTCAGGTTTCGCTCTTCAAGTCCCTGGTCATGAGGCGCCCCACCGCGTCGCGCGGGTCGCGCCCCTCGAACAGCATCGCGCACACCTGGTCGGCGATCGGGGTCTCGATCCCCAGCCGCGCGCCGAGGTCGCGCGCGGCGCGCGCGGTGTGCACTCCCTCGGCCACCATCACCATCGAGCCCAGGATGTGGTCGAGGGGCTCACCGCGCCCGATGCGCTCGCCCACGCCGCGGTTGCGGCTGTGACGGCTGATCGCGGTGGCGATCAGATCCCCCATCCCGGTGAGCCCGAAGAACGTCTCGCGTCGCCCTCCCATCGCCACCCCGAGCCGCGCGATCTCGACCAGGCCGCGCGTCAGCAGGGCCGCCTTGGTGTTGTCGCCGAACCCCAGCCCGTCGCACACCCCGGCGGCGAGCGCGACCACGTTCTTGAGCGCGGCGCCGAACTCGCAGCCGGTCACATCGTCGTTGGTGTACACCCGGAACGTCGGCGACGCGAACAGCGTCTGCGCCGCCCGCGCCCGGGCCTGGTCGTGCGCCGCGGCCACCACCGTGGTGGGAATGCCGCGGCTCACCTCCTCGGCGTGGCTCGGACCGGTCAGCACCACCACCTCGGTGCGCAGGAGTCCCTCGGCCAGCACCTCGCTCATGCGCATCAGACTGCCGAGCTCGAGCCCCTTCGATGCGCAGACGATCAGGGCCCGCGGCGCCCGGCCGCCGATGCGCGCCGCCACTTTGCGCACCGCTTGCGAGGGCACCACGAACAGCACGACGTCGGCCCCGTCGAGCGCCGCCTCGAGTTCCGGCTGAACCTTAACCTGCTCGTGGAGCCTGATGCCAGGCAAAAACTTCCGGTTCTCGCCCTCGGCTGCGATGGCGGCCAGATCGTCGCGCTCGTTACCCCACAGACGCGCCTCGTGGCCGCCGCGGGCCAGCAGGTCGGCGAGGGTGGTGCCCCACGAGCCGGCGCCCAGCACCGCGATGGTCACACGGCTCCCCGGCGCCGGCCGCCGCCCAGCGAGAAGCGGCGTTCCTCGCCGCGCAGCAGACGGCGGATGTTGTCGCGATGGCGCGCGATCACCAGCACCGCGACGATGGTGCCGAACCACGCCGTCGGGGTGCTCATCCCGCCCGGTCCGGTGGCCAGCGCCAGCGCGAACGCCACCGCGCCGAGGATCGAGCCCAGGGAGATGAAGCGCGTCATCGCCACCACCGCCATGAACACCGCGACGAACACCGCGAAGGACAGCGGGCTCAGCGCCAGCAGCACGCCGGTGGTGGTCGCGACGCCCTTGCCGCCGCGGAATCCGGCGAACATCGTCCACACGTGGCCGATGATGGCGGCGAGCCCGACCGTGACGCGGCACCACTCGATCCCGCCCGGGAAGGCCGCCACCAGCGGCGAGCCGGGCAGCAGCCACACCGGCAGCGCCCCCTTCGCGATGTCGAGCACCAGGGTGAGCAGGCCGATCCCGGGGCCGAGCGTGCGGTAGACGTTGGTGGCGCCCAGGTTCCCGGAGCCGCGCTTGCGCACGTCGACGCCGCGCAGCCAGCGCCCCAGCCACAGTCCCCACGGCAGTGCGCCGCACACGTAGCCGACGGTGACCGCCACCAGCACGGCCCGCCACGCCGCGGCGCTCATTCGCTCTTCCGCACCCGCAGCCGGAGCGGCGTGCCGTGGAAGTCGAAGCGCGCGGCCAGCTCCCGCCACAGGAAGCGCCGGTAGTTGTCGTTGAGCCGTGACGGGGCGTTGACGAACAGCGTGAACTCGGGCGGCCCCACGCCGGTCTGGGTGATGTAGTAGATGTGCGGCGCGCGCCCCAGCCGCGTGCTGGGCGCGGCGCGGCGGCGCTGGACCTGGCGCAGCCACTCGTTGAGCTGCGGCGTGGGGATGCGGCG
>Ga0306920_100006097_pt1 | contig 15661 bp, 15 predicted proteins | sample flu12Cox44000170_FD_204666 | JGI IMG/M metagenome (GOLD analysis project Ga0306920, IMG submission 204666) | Lab enrichment of tropical soil microbial communities from Luquillo Experimental Forest, Puerto Rico - flux4day.12C.oxic.44.000.170 (v2)... | ecosystem: Environmental > Terrestrial >... | reverse complement strand
AGAGCTGTTCGCCGCTCGTCACGTCGGAGAGGACGCACAGCCAGAGCCGATCGATGCCAACGGCGTCGGGATCGAGCCGCAGCCCCGCAGCCAGGTCTTCAAGCGCGTTGGCGATGTCGAGAGCGTCGGGGATCGTCGCCATGAGAAGGCTTCGAGGGGCTGAGCCCTTTCTTTATCCGATGCGAGGGCGCGATGCCCAGCCCCGGCGACGACCCACGTGCCCACGATACGACGCCCGCACTTCGTGGGGACACTTGGAGCTTCCCTAGGGGTGTAGGTGAAGTGTCCGCAGCTCCAGCGGTCACCTGCGTATAAGCTGAGCCCTTGCTCAGCAGGCCCGAGAGGTGCGTCCGCAATGTATCCATCACGGCGCGCGAATTCGAAATCAAGTCCGGTGATTGCTAAGTGATTGTTGCACTAAATTGCATCCAGCGCGTCTTTTGGTTAACTGTTTGATTTTGTTGGCGCGCCCGAAGAGATTCGAACTCCTGACCCCCAGATTCGTAGTCTGGTGCTCTATCCAGCTGAGCTACGGGCGCGTCGCGCGCGGTTCGCGCAAGGAGATTGCTCCGGCCCACGGATTGGGGTCGGGAAACGCGCCCTAGCTATAGGCTTCGACCCGCATTGGCAAGGTTGGCATCTAGCGACGGATGCGATGCGGGCGCATCCTCGAAGAGGATTCGAACTTGGCAAGGATTTGATTTGAAAATCCACAGACCTGCCGCTAGAGCAAAACAGAAACAAATGCGGCTACGAGAGCCGATTGACCGATCTCGAAGCATACAGTGGCGCGAGGGCAAGGCATTACCTCACCTTGCCCTTGAGCGGGAGCGGCAGTCATTATGACATGACGCAACGCGCCCGCGATCGGTGGCGGAATGAGCGAGGGTCAAATGTTGGCCGAACGAACCCAAGGTCCCGGAATTTTGGCAGAACGAACCCGAGGCCGGCGTGGCGATGGGGGCGAGGCAGGCTTCGTCCCTACCAACGTTTGGCAAGGGCTGTCACTTTGACAGAACGAACCCAGGGAGGTCATGCAAGGCATAGGTTGTAAAGTCGCCTAACTGCAACTTCGCACCCTCGATTCTGCAAAACGAACCCAAGGTTCCATCCCGCGTCGGCCGCGACCCACCTCACGCGCTGGCGCGCCGCGCGGTGAGCTCCACCGCGCGGTCGGGGATGGTGAGCCGGAAGGTCGCCCCGATGGTGCCCTCGACCAGGCGGATCTCGCCGCCGTGCGCGCGCACCAGCTCGGCCGCAATCGCAAGGCCCAGCCCCGCGCTGCCGGTGCGGGTCGAGCCCTGGAACGCCTCGAACAGATGCGCGCGCGCGCGCTCAGAAAGCCCGGGGCCGGTGTCGGAGACCTCGATCACCACCACCGCGCCCTCGCGCCGACCGGTGATGCGGATCTGGTCGCGCCCGGGATCCTTGCTCTCGCGGCCCTCGAGCGCGGCGAGCGCATTGCGCGCAAGGTTGAGCAGGATGCGAAACAGCTGCTCCGGGTCGGCATCGACGATGAGCCCGCGCTCGACCGCATCGATCCAGCGCACGCGCGAGCCCTCGTCGAGGCCGAGCGTCTCGCGCACCGTCTCGACCAGCGGCCCAAGCGCAATCATGCGCCGGTCGGGCGGCGCCTCCTGCACGCGGCCGTAGGACAGGGTCGACTGGCAGAACGCAATGGCGCGCTCGAGCGCGCGCATGAGCTGCGGCGCAAAGCGCTGCACGTGCGGATCGGAAACCTTGGCGAGGCGCTCGGAGAAGAGCTGCGCGGAGGTGAGCAGGTTGCGCAGGTCATGGTTGATCTTGGAGACCGCAAGCCCGAGCGCGGCGAGATGGCTCTTCTCCGCAAGCAGCGCGGCGAGGTCGGACTGCATGGCGGCAAGCTCGCGCTCGGCGGTGCCGATCTCGTCGCCGCGCGCGGAGGCCGCGATGATGCGGGACGGATTCTCCGGATCGGCGCGGAACGCCACCATGTTGGCGGTCATGCGCCGCATCGGGCGCACCAGCAGAAGATGGAGCGCAAGATAGACGAGCGTCGCCGAGATCGCGGAGATGATCAGCGAAAGGATGAGGATGCGGATGGAGAAATCCACCATCGCGCGGCGCAGCGGCGCCTCGTCCATCACCAGCTCGATGAACTCGCCACCCATGGGCGCCGGCCCCACCAGGCGCATCACGTCGGTGTCCGGCCAGAACAGCGTCTCGAACGCCTCGATGATGGCGCGGTGCCAGGACATGTCGCGCATGTCGATGTCCTGGTCGATTGCGGGCGGCATCACGGAAGCCGCCAGCAACCGGCGCTGCTGGCCCATCTTCACCGCCAGCGCGCGCGCGCCGATGCTGTCGAGAATGGCCTTGCCCAGCGAATCCGGTACCATGCCGCCCGGAGCCGCCTCGAACACCAGCGCCGCGGTGTAGGCGGCGGAAAGCCGGTCGTGCAGCCAGTTCAAGCGGAAATTGGCGACGGACGGCACGTAAATGAGCACCTCCGCCATCATCACGAACAGCACCGTGAGGAGGAGAAGCTTGCCGGAGAGCCCAAGCCCTCGCCTGCGGGGGGGCGGCGCGTTCGGCTTGGCTGCAGCGGCACTCTCTTCGGCCATGCAAAAAATCTCTCCGCCCAGCCCCTCACCCCACCCTCTCCCCGCAAGGACACCCCGCGACGCAAGCGTCGCGGGGACCCCGTCCAGCGGGGAGAGGGAGTGAAACACCGTGCAAGCATCCTGTCGTGTGCTGGCACGGACGTGCACTCCCTCTCCCCGTTCTTACGGGGAGAGGGTGGGGTGAGGGGCGCGCTGCACCTGCTCACCCGAACCGGCGCAGCCAAGCGATGACGCGCCGCACAAAGCCGCGAGTCGCACCCGGCATGTAATAGGTGATGGCGGCGCGTTTTCCAACTTCCGCGAGCGTCGGATAGGGTACGATCATGCCCGCCAGCGTGCGCGCCTTGAGCCGCCGCTCCACCGCGAGCGTCCAGGCAGTGATGAGCTCGCCGGCGGACGGCCCCACAATGGTCGCGCCGAGGATTCTGCCCCCGCCGCCCACCACCACCTTGATGTGGCCGCGCGTGTCGCGCTCGGCCTGCGCGCGGTCGTTCTCGTGGAAGGGCCAGCGCAGCACGGCAAAGCGCGTGCGCGCGCGGCGCGCCTGCGCCTCCGTGAGCCCGACATGGGCAAGCTCGGGGTCGGTGAAGGTTACGCGCGGCACCCCGTCCTCGTTGACGCGCACCGGCAGGCGGAAGAGCTCGTTGCGAATGACGAGGCCGGCATGATGACTGGCGAGATGGGTGAACTGCGCACCGCCCGCCACGTCGCCGATAGCGTAAACACGCCGGTTCGCGGTCTTGAGATGGCGGTTCACCAGGATGCCCGCGCCGTCGTGGCGGATGCGGGCGGCTTCGAGATTGAGATCATCGGCGTTGGCGCGCCGTCCGGTGGCGATGAGCAGATGGCTGCCGGCGATCGTCTCCTCGCCGTGCTCGGCGCGCACGACCACCTCGATGCTGCCGTCCGTGCCGGCCACGCGCGCGACCGCGGTGCCGGGGCGCAGCCGCACGCCCTCGCGCGCAAGCGCATCGAGCACCACGGCGGCGCATTCGGCGTCCTCGCGGGCAAGCGGCTCGCCCGCCTCGATCACCGTGACCGCGCTGCCGAGACGGCGGAAGGCCTGGGCAAGCTCGAGCCCCACCGGCCCCGCGCCGATGACAATGAGGTGCGCCGGCGCGACGGTGAGGTCGAACACCGTCTCATTGGTGAGGCACGGCGTCTCCTTGAGCCCGGCAATCGGCGGCAGCGAGGGCGACGAGCCGGTGGCAATGACAAAGCGGCGCGCCTTGATCTCGATGTCCTCGCCGGACGCCTGCGCCACCGTCACCGTGCGCGCATCGCGAAAGCGCGCCGCGCCCTTGATCACATGCACGCCCAGCGCGCTAAAGCGCTCGACCGAATCGTTTGGCGCAATCGCCGCGATCACCTCGTGCACGTGGGCGTGCACGCGCGTGAAATCGACCTCGACGCCGCGCGCCACAACACCGAACATCTTCCCGCGCGCAATGGCATGCGCATGCCGCGCCGCCGCGATCAGCGATTTCGACGGCACGCAGCCGCTGTTGAGGCAGTCGCCGCCCATCTTTCCTTTCTCGATCAGAACGACCGGCACGCCGAACGCGGCCGCGGCCGCTGCCACGGTAAGCCCGCCCGCTCCCGCCCCGATCACGCAGATGTCCGGCGTCAATGCTTCCGTCATGGCTATCCGCGCCCCCGCAGCCGTTTCACCGCGACCGGAACGAGCGCGAGCACGCCAAGCGCCACGAGCGCAGCGACGAGCTGCGGCGTGAGCGCGTCGCTGACATGGAACGCGAGCTTGCAATCGCCACGCCCGGCCGCGAGGCAGGATTCGTAGGCGGCCTTCTGCGCCACGATGCCGCTTTCGAGCCCGCTGCCCACGAAGGCAAACGCGAAGGTCGCCGGCATGATGCCGATCGCGGTTGCCGCCGCAAACGGCGCAAGCCGCACCCCGGCGAGCGCGGGAACGAGGTTGACCAGCCAGAACGGGAACGCCGGCACCAGCCGCAGGAAGAGAAGATAGCTGAAGGCGTCCTCGCGAAAGCCCTGCGCAATCCTCTCCGCCGCCGGTCCCGCGCGGCGCACAAGCTGCTCGCCGAGCGCGCTCTTCGCGATGAGGAAGATGAGGACCGCGCCGATGCTCGCGCCGATCACCGCGGCGATCCCGCCGAGTACGGCGCCGAACAACATCCCGCCGGCCAAGCTGATATAGGCGCCGACCGGAAGCGAAAGGGCCACCGCCGCGATGTAAAGCGCGACATAGGCGGCGAGTGCGGACGCCTCATGCGCGGCGATGAAGCTGCGCAGCTCGTCGTGATGGCGCAGGAGATTGTCGAACGAGAGCTGGCGGTACCATCCCATGGCGAAGACGGCGAGCGAGATGCACGCGACGACAATGAGCGGAATGAGCCGCCGCCAGCGAAACTTGCGGGCGTCATTGCCGATGGTCGCCGGCTGCTCGTTGTTGACGATCATGTGACGATGCCCGCATGCCCGATGTCCGCAATTGACGGGCAAGGGCCCCCTCCCCTATAAGCCGCGCAATTCCGGAATTCCGACAGTGGTACGGGCAGTCCGGGCAACAGCGCAAGGCGCGGGCCGCGGTCTGATGCTGCGTTCACGGGCATTTGCGAGCCGGCGGAGAACGATCGGTGAAACGGACCTATCAACCGAGCAAGCTGGTGCGCAAACGCCGTCACGGCTTCCGCGCGCGCATGGCGACGAAGGGCGGCCGCCGGGTCATCCGCGCCCGCCGCGCGCACGGGCGCAAGCGGCTCAGCGCCTGAGTTGGAGAGGCTGCGGCAACGGGCCGATTTCCTTGCCGCCGCGTCCGCGACCAAGGTGCCGACCGCGGCATTCGTGCTCCAGGTTCGCCGCCGCGGGGAAGAAGGGCCGGTACGCGTCGGTTTTACGGTATCGAGGAAGGTCGGAACCGCGGTCGAGCGTAACCGCGTGCGCCGCCGGCTCAAGGAGATCGTGCGGCTTTACGGCGCGACTGGCCTTGCCGCGGGAAATGATTATGTGCTGGTCGGACGGCGCGCGGCGCTATCGCTGCCGTTCGAGAAAATCGTGAGAGATTTCAAGCGCGCGCTAGTCCTATGCGAGCAACGCCAACCCGATCCCATACCTCCCCTGAAAGGGGGAGCATAGGCGGCCTCCAGCCGCCGTTCTTAGCGCTAAGAACGCCGACGCGAAGCGTCGGCTACGCGCCGAACGAAGTGAAGCGGCCGGGTGGGATGAAGGGGGGAGATCCGACAGATATCTGCGTTTCGGTCCCCACCCGGCTCCCCCGGCGCAAGGCCGGGGTCGCCGACCTCCCCTCCAGCGGAGGTATGACCGAGTTTTTGACGAGCCAACCGCCAGTGCGGAAGAGATGACCGACCAGAAGAACACAATTCTCGCGATCGTGCTGTCCGCGCTCGTGCTGATCGGGTGGCAGCTCTATTTCGGCCTCCCCCAGGTCGAAAAGCAGAAGCAGCTGCAACAGCAGCAGGCGCAGGAACGCGTGCAGCCTGCCCCCGGGGCGCCTGCGCCGCAGGCAGCGGCACCGAACCAGCCGGTGCCAGGCGCCGCCCCGCAGGCGCCGGGCCGGCCGGCGGGCGTGCCCGCCCTGGCGCTGACGCGCGAGGCGGCGCTCGCCGCGTCACCGCGCGTGCGCATCGAAACGCCGAGCGTCGCCGGCTCGATCTCGCTCAAGGGCGCGCGCATCGATGATCTTGCGCTGATCAAATATCACGAGACGGTCGATCCCCGCTCGCCGCCGATCGAGCTGCTCTCTCCCACGGGCAGCCCGGCGCCGTTCTATTCCGAGTTCGGCTGGCTGGTCGAGACCGGAGCCGCCACCAAGGTGCCGACCTCCGACACGCTCTGGCGGCAGGAAGGAAGCGGCGCGCTCTCGGTCGGCCGGCCGGTGACGCTCCTCTACGACAACGGCGAGGGGCTCGAGTTCCGCCGCACCATCAGCGTGGACGACGACTACCTGTTCACCATCAAGGATGCGGTCGTCAACAACGGCGCCTCTGCGGTGACGCTTTATCCCTACGCGCGCATATCGCGCCACGGCACACCGCCGACGCTCGGCTATTACATCCTGCACGAAGGGCTCATCGGTGTCTTGGGCGAGAAGGGCGAGCAAAGAGCGACCTACAAGGACATCGAGAGCAAGAAGACCGAGACCTTCGACGTCACCAATGCCTGGCTCGGCATCACCGACAAGTACTGGGCGGCCACCCTGATGCCCGATACCGCTGCCCGGGTGCATGCCGAGTTCGCGTTTGCGCCGCTTGGCGACACCAAGACCTACCAGACCGACTACCGTCTCGACCCTCTCACCATTGCGCCGGGCCGCACCGGCACGACGGACGCGCGCCTCTTTGCCGGCGCCAAGGTCGTCTCCATCGTCGATGGCTACAACACGGCGCTTTCGCTCAACAAGTTCGACCTGCTCATCGACTGGGGCTGGTTCTATTTCATCACCAAGCCGATGTTCTTCTCGCTCGACTGGATCTTTCACCGGGTCGGCAATTTCGGCGTCGCCATCCTGATCGTGACCGTTCTCATCAAGATCCTGTTCTTCCCGCTCGCCAACAAGTCCTACGCCTCCATGGCCAAGATGAAGGCGGTGCAGCCGGAGATGATGGCCATCCGTGAGCGCTTCGCCGACGACAAGATGAAGCAGCAGCAGGCGATGATGGAGCTCTACAAGAAGGAGAAGGTCAATCCGGTCGCCGGCTGCCTGCCCATGCTGATCCAGGTTCCGGTGTTCTTCTCGCTCTACAAGGTGCTGTTCATCACCATCGAGATGCGCCATGCGCCGTTCTTCGGCTGGATCAGGGATCTCTCGGCGCCCGATCCGCTCACCGTGTTCAACCTGTTCGGGCTGATCCCGTGGGATCCGACCGTGGTGCCGGTCATCGGCAGCTTCCTCCATCTCGGCCCGTGGCCGCTGATCATGGGCGTGACCATGTGGTTCCAGATGAAGCTCAATCCGCCGCCGCCGGATCCGGCGCAGAAGATGATCTTCGACTACATGCCGATCATCTTCACGTTCATGCTGGCGGGCTTCTCCGCGGGGCTCGTGATCTACTGGGCGTGGAACAACACGCTCTCGGTCCTCCAGCAGAGCGTGATCATGCGCAAGCACGGCGCCAAGGTCGAGCTCCTCGACAATCTCAAGGCCCTGTTCGCCAAGAAGAAGAAGGCATGATGCCCGCACACCCGTAGCCCGGATTGAGCGCAGCGAAATCCGGGATGGTCATCCGATGCCTCTCACCCGCGCCGACATCGAGGCCGGGCGGCGCCTGTTCGCCGGCGACTGGCAGTTCCGCGCCGCGGCGGGCTCGGCGGCATCGCTGCCGCCCATGCGCGGCATCGAGATCGCGTTTGCCGGGCGCTCCAATGTCGGCAAGTCGAGCCTGATCAACGCGCTCACCGGGCGGCGCGCGCTCGCGCGCACCTCGCGCGCGCCGGGCCGCACGCAGGAGCTGATCTTCTTCACCGGACCCTCGGCGCTGACCCTGGTCGACATGCCGGGCTACGGCTATGCGGCGGCCGCCAAGGAGAGGATCAAGGCCTGGACCGCGCTCATTGACGAATATCTCAGGGGGCGCGCAAATCTCGCGCGCGTCTACCTGCTGATCGACGCCCGTCATGGGCTCAAGGATTCCGATGCGGGCGTTCTCGCGACGCTCGACCAGGCGGCGGTGAATTATCAGCTGGTGCTCACCAAGTCGGACGAGGTCAAGGAGGCCGACCGCGTCTCGCTGATCGCGGCACTGATGCCCGCCATCGCCGAGCATCCGGCGGCGTTCCCGCAGCCGCTCGTGACCTCCGCCCGCACCGGCGCCGGGCTCCCCGAGCTGCGGTCGGCGATCGCGCTTCTTCTTGCCGAGCGCGCTTCATCGGCCGGGAGCCGACCCCTTCCTCGCGGGCCGGCGCCCCGCTAAAAGGCGCCGACGCCGATCGCAGTCGGACATTCCTGCCATGAACATCTCCCCGCACGACATCGCGCGCGTCCTGTCGGAGGCGCTGCCGCACATGCAGCTCTACGACGAAGAGACGGTCGTGGTGAAGTACGGCGGCCATGCCATGGGTGAGGATGAGCTCGCCAGAAGCTTCGCGCGCGACGTCGTGCTGATGGAGCAGACCGCCATCAACCCGGTGGTCGTGCACGGCGGCGGGCCACAGATCGGCGACATGCTGGCCCGGCTCGGTATCAAGTCGCAATTCGCCGACGGCCTGCGTATCACCGATGCCGCCACCATCGAGATCGTCGAGATGGTGCTGGCCGGCTCGATCAACAAGCAGATCGTCGGCTTCATCAACGAAGCCGGCGGCAAGGCGGTGGGGCTGTGCGGCAAGGACGGCAACATGGTGCTGGCGCGCAAGGCAAGCCGCAACACCATCGATCCGCACTCCAAGATCGAGAAGATCGTCGACCTCGGATTCGTCGGCGAGCCGGAGGCGGTCGACACCACCGTGCTCACCCAGATCCTGGGGCGCGATCTGATCCCGGTGCTGGCGCCCGTCGCGACCTCGAAGGGAGGCATCACCTACAACGTCAACGCCGACACCTTCGCCGGCGCCATCGCCGGCGCGCTCAAGGCCAAGCGGCTCCTGCTGCTGACCGACGTACCGGGCGTGCTCGACAAGTCGCACAGCCTCATCAAGCACCTCTCGGCTAACGATGCGCGCCGCCTGATCGCCGACGGCACCATCTCCGGCGGCATGATCCCCAAGGTCGAGACCTGCATCTACGCGCTCGAAGCGGGCGTCCAAGGCGTGGTCATTCTCGACGGCAAGGTGCCCCATGCCGTGCTGCTCGAACTGCTCACCGACCACGGCGCCGGAACCCTGTTCACGCGCTGAGTCCCCTTGGGGTTGGTGCGGCAATACCGAGCGCATTAGCCATGCGCCTCCAGCCGTGTCGCCTTCTTTTCAGGTAATCGCACTTAGGCTTATTTCACGCGGGCTTCCGGCAACGCTCACGTCGTTTCGTGTCGCCCCATATCAGGCTGTACCATCTATTTGGGTAGCAAAATGGTAGCAGCAAAAAGGCCCCCGAAGGGGCCTCAATGAGAGAGGGGGGCAATGAAACAATGGCGCAAAAGCGCATGCGGGGGCCCCCGCCCCGTACGGCTCATCACCGTACCCGTCTTGCCATTGCCTTGCGCAAGGCCTTATCGACAAGCCTTGCAGCGTCGGCTTGCAAGCTTGGAATGGTGTGGCTGTACCTATCCAAGGTAAACGCGGCGCTGTGGTGGCCGAGTCGTTCTTGTGCGACCTTAACATGGACACCGCTCGCAAGCAGTTGCGAGCAATGGGTGTGGCGCAGATCGTGAAACCGAATTCGCTTCAGTTTCGGACGTCGACTCAAGAAATGGTCGAACGAGTCGGTGAGCGTCCTCGGCTGATACGGCAACCCGTCGCCACGCATCACCACATGATGGTCGTCGGTAAGCCGAACGCCATGCCGCAATAGGTGCTCCGCTTGGCGAGCCCTGTGCTGGCGCAGTTCATCCAACAGCATGGGCGACAATGCCAGTGAGCGACCCCTACCATTCTTTGGGGGCTTCTCCCGGAGGCCGCCTGTGGCCGTTTTCTCTATGCTGGCTACCACGGCCAGGGTAGCGTTCGAAAAATCAACTGAGCGCCACCGCAAGGCCGCTATCTCGCCCCTGCGCATGCCGGTCATGACCGCAAGTAGGATTGGCATATAGACCGCCATTCCTCTTGAGGCATCGAGCAAGGCTGCAATGCCATCCGCATCGAGGGCCTGCATTGTGGGGCGCTCCGCCTTCGGAGGTTCCGCAGCATCCGCCGGGTTGCCCGCGAGCAGTTTCCACTTGATTGCCTGTTGCAGGGCCTGTTTCAGAATCCGGTGAACATAGATCACCGTTTCCGCAGATACCCGCTCCCCGAGTTGCGTATAGAGCGAGTCAATCTGCTGCGGCTCAATCTTTTTGAGGGGGGTGCCGCCGAGCGCCGGGGCGATGTGGAGGCGGACCAGTTCCGAATAGCGCTTGTGAGATTGCGCGGAGAGTTTGCCCCGCTTGTGCTCAATCCAGCGGGTGAGGAACTCTGCGAAGGTTGCCTTCGAAGGAACAATATAACCGGCGTCTTTGCTCTGGGCGATTAACTCCGCACACCGGACCTGCGCTTGCCTCTTCGTGCCCTCGAAGGAATGCCACTTGCGTTTGCGCTTGCCGGTTGCGGCGTCCACGGTGTCGATAACGATTGCCCAATGTCCGGGCGAACGTTCTCTCAGGTGCCCGCGCATTTCAGTTTCTCCTTGTTGTTTTGTGGTTGAGCAAATCAAAGTCCGGCGTCAGCCAATAGGACGTGTCGCCATCGACCAGCGCATCGACGATACCGGCAACGAGTTGCCCGAGGGTTCCGACGTTGGCCATGTTGGGATCAGCGATGCGCCGTTTGAAGCTTTCCCGGACTGCGTCGGTAAAGACACCGGCAGCATGTGGATTGTCCGCAATGCTCTCGCCGGTTTTCTTTTCTGTTTGAAGCGCGATCAGCGCAACGCAATCTGATAGCCGTGCGATATCCGGCCTGCGGTGACGGGCAATCCAAGCCGCCATCGCCGCTTGTGCCTCTTGGCTCAATGAGCGGTCACCGTGCTCCTCGGCAAGCCGCTCCATCTCATCTCTCACATCTTGCCGGATACGGATGCCGATCCCGGCGACGTTACTCTTGAAGGGGCCGCGCGGCTTCATGCCGCCGCCCGGTGCTCTGCGCTTTATACGCTTTATACCAACCATGTATTTAGCTCCCATTATCTGCATAGACTATTTTACTCGAAACATCTCCAAAAAGCAAGGAGGTTGTGTTATGTCATCCCGTAGCAGGGAAGGACACCCGATGACAGAGCAACCCATTGAAACAATTAGCGTTCCGGAAGCCGGGAGGCGTTATCTCGGCATCGGCAAGGTGAGTGCCTACCGGGCAGCGAAGGCTAAGATCATCCCGACTATCAGGGTCGGGCGACTCCTCCGGGTTCCGGTGCGGGCAATGGAACGGCTGATGGAAACCCCCGACAAGAAGGAGGACTAAGCCATGAACGGCTGGCGATACGTTATCGACATTCACCCGGCTGCAAATCTCATCCCGCCCATGTCGGCGGAGGAGGTGAGGGCAACCGGCAAGAACATCAGAGTCGAGGGTCTCAAACACCGGATTGTGTTCTGGCGCGGCGAAGAGACCAAAAAGGAGTCGCTTATTGATGGCCGCTCCCGCCTCGATGCCATGGAGGCGGAAGGGTTGCCGATCTTCGCTGATGGCAAGCTGATAGTGCCGCATTTTATCCGGACGCTGAATCCCCAAGGCCCAAACGATGTGAAGCGGCCCGAGAATGAGACGCCCGAGTCTTACGTCTGGAGCGCGAACATCCACCGCCGCCATCTGAATGCCGAGGGCAAGCGGAAGGCCATTGCCAACGCGCTCAAGGCCAACCCCGAGAAATCGAACCGGCAGATCGCCAAGCTTATCGGGGTGAGCCACAACACCGTCGAGTCGGTGCGGACCGAGATGGAATCAACTGGTCAAATTGACCAGTTGACCGAGACCGTCGGGGCCGACGGCAAGTCCCGTCCGAGACCGACACCGGAGGATGAGCAGGAATCCGAGGCGGCGGAGGCCAAGGCCGCCTCCGGCACGGGTAGCGCTCCCACGCCAGAGCAAACCGCAGACGACCGCAAGCGCCTGTATGAGACCGAGGGGGAGGTCGAGGAGGAGGAGGAGGAGGAGGAGGAGGTCGAGGAGGAGACCGCCGAGGAGGAGACGGAGACCGAGAAGGAATCGGAATCGAACGGGGGGCCAAAGCCGGATGGCGATGCCAAGGCAATCATCAAGGCTTGCCTCGCTGAAGTTGTGCCTGCCCTGCGCGTTGCAATCGCCAGCATGGATGCCAAGGGCCGCTTGGTCCTCCTCGATGAATTAAGGAAGGCCACGAGCGCCCTCATGAGGGAGGTAACGACGCGGGACGCTGACACTGATCGTTGGGCAGAAACCACTCACTAATGGGAGCAGCAAAAATGACCGACAGTCGGGAAAAGATGTTCGACAAGATTCGGGCACTCTTGAGCAAGACCACCGCAGCCGGATGTACCGAGGAAGAGGCTCTTACTGCGCTTGCCAAGGCGCGTGCGCTGATGGATGCCTACGAGATAACCGACGCCGACCTGCAACTCGCCAAAGAGGTAGGCGTGGGCCTGCGGAAAGACTCGGGCAAAGACCCGCACAACATCAAATGGGCCATGACCGGGGCGGTTGCTGATTTTTGCGATTGCAGGGCTTGGCGTGAACGGGGAGGCACGCTTGTGTTCGTTGGGCTGGCGAGTGACACACAATTCGCAACATGGTTGCTGGATCATCTGGCCGGATTTGTGCTGACAGAACTGGCTGACCATCTGATGGGCGACATTGCAATTGGCACGCCACGCCGCATGATCATCAATGGTTTTGTAGACGGCATAACGGGGCGGATCTCTGAGCGCCTACGCGAACTATGCAAGCCACAGACAAGCGCACCGGTGAGCGCAAATAGACGCGCATTGGTTGCGACCAAGAAGACACTTATCGAGGCGAAAATAAAAGAGCTGGGCCTTCATTTCCGCAGTTGCGGCGGTTCCAGCCGTCAACATGACGAGGGCTCTTTCGCTGCGGGCCGTTCCGCAGGCGACCGGGCTTCCTTCGGGCGTCCAGTCAGTGGCGGGCGGGCTGCTACTTTGCGCATAGGCAACAAATGACTGCGCTAGTCCGCTATAATGCCCCTTGCCACTCCGTCGCGGCGTGGAATGCAGCCCTCCCGCAATATCCGGCGCTGTTTGAGGACAAAGGTTATGTTTATGGGACATGGTATTGCGGAACGTCGTGGAACAAGTCCCGCCTGCACGGCGAATATCCCCCGACATTCCTGAAACGCGCCTTGGCGTTGTTCCCCGGCGCAAAGCAAATACTACATTGCCCATCTGGAACGGTCGTAGGTCCGGGTCTCACCATCGACCGGATTCGCGACAAGGTCCGTTGTCCGCAGATCGTTGCCGACGCCAAGGCTCTACCCCTCCAATCGGGCACCGTTGATCTTGTGCTGAGCGATCCGCCCTACACCGATGGCGATAGTAAAGTTTACGGCTGCGCGCCCTTTCCCCAAAAACGGTTCATGAGCGAAGCGCACCGAGTCTTACGACGTGGCGGATACCTCGGAGTCCTTCACTTGTATCTGCCGCCATATCGAAAGGAGCAATGGAAGCTTGTGGGAATTATCACCGTAATAACGGCCCCGTGTCGTGCGCCCCGGATATTTTCTGTTTTTGAGCGGCTGTGAGGAGCGGTTGCGCTCGCACACGCCCTCGCGAAGGAAGAACAGGACCAACCAAAATGACTCATTTCCCCAAGCACTGGAACTGTAACTGCATGGGCTGCCGTTTGATGCGGACCGGAGTCTGCGTTGATTGTGCCCGAGCACTCCAAGAGCAGATCGCACAGATGGACGAGCCCAGGCCCATGGATTTCTATCCATGCTCCGGTGCCTGCGCGGAGGCCATCCAGATTTATTTCGCGCAACCAAGGGAGTACCAACCAAATGACTGACAAAACCAAAGGAACCTTTATGACTAAACCAATGACTGACTTTCCGAAGGACTTTAAGGATCGCCTTGCCGAAGCCCGCGAACTTTGCGGCCGCAGGTTCTACCTCTATGTGGACGGTGCGCAAATCGGACCCTTCCCCGACAATGGACTGGCCGGGGAATGGGGGCATCGCAATCTCAAAACCGGAACCGGTTGGATTCTTCGGGAAGCGACTGACTGACCCCCGGCCCCCCGGTGTAACAGCCGGGGGTTCTCACAAAGAGCAACCAATGACTGATCTGCGCTGGTACCGCGACGGCCCCGACTGGATCCTACGTGCGCGGCGGCGCAAGTTTGGAAGGATCGTGCCGGACGCCAAGCATCCCGGCATGTGGCGATCTACAATGTCCGATGGCCTGAGCGACATGGCCAATATCGTATGGGCGAAGCATGCGGTCTATGAAGCGGCGGTCCGCGAGATTGAGTACGCTAGACCCTCAAAAAGCCCAGTAAAAGAGGGGTCTTTTTACTGGACGAGCCTTGCCCATGCGTTGGAATTGGCCGGGGGTAATAAGATGGCTCCCGTAGGCTTTTGATGCACCAGAACCGAGGATGGGGGCCCCCGAGAATTTCCCGGATTTTCTGGTTCCGTTTTGAAAGTCCGTAACGGGGCCAACGTCTTGACGGTGTAGCTCGTATTGGAGCCGCCAACTTGGTGCCAGCCATTGAAGGCACCATTGCTGATCGCCTCGAACCAAGTGTCTCCCGTGCTGTTGTTGCGGAACAGGATGTCATCGGTACCGTTGCCGGAATAGTCGCCGACCGCCACCACTGCATAGGCCGTGTCGGAGCCCCCGACCTGTTGCCAGCTTACAAACGCGCCACAGGCGATTCGCGCCAATCGCGCTTCAACTGACGCCGGCAAAATCGCTCCGCTTGGACGAGCTGAGAAGCCCAAGCGGGTGCACTGGTTCTTTCGATCACCTCCTCGGCGCGGGTCAGCAGAGTCTGGAGGGATGGAGAGGTCGAGCGATAGCGTCGCCGCTGACGGCGGCAAAAGGCACGTCGGTCATCCTGGTCCTGAACCAGTGCAAGTGTACCGGGTGCAGTCCTGGTAAACGCCCCGACACTCGAACGATGGCAACTGATTTAGACGACGACATTTGCGATAGCGCGCGCGGCAGGTGTTTATGCATTGCTGTTTAGCAGTCTGAGCGGCCGCGAAGGTATGAGGGGCGTGGTGGCTATTCACATTATCCTTGGCGGGCCGGACAGCTAAGGTGCAGGGGAAACAGCCATTTCGATTTCATCATGCTTCACGCGCGCGCATGACACGCTGTGTTTATTGCCCTCTCACGGCGAAAACATGGGTTCGAGTCCCCTAGGGAGCTCCAAATAAATCAAGTACTTACGGCATTAGTGCGTTTTGGTGTCCAACGTTTGTCCAATAAACGTTTATGGACAGCGATGGACATCCAGACACAGCAGCCTGCATTTCCACCCGTTGGTGGTAGCTG